>Ga0209172_10002033_pt1 | contig 38310 bp, 24 predicted proteins | sample LarsenN4metaG_FD_184113 | JGI IMG/M metagenome (GOLD analysis project Ga0209172, IMG submission 184113) | Hot spring sediment bacterial and archeal communities from British Columbia, Canada, to study Microbial Dark Matter (Phase II) - Larsen... ... | reverse complement strand
GCCGCCCCTCGGGCCCCGTGCTCATTGTCAACAGCCACTCCTGGGCGCTCAGCTCACAGGCCACATACAACGCCGCCGCAGTAGACTCTGGTCGATGGGTCGTGCTCGTCATGTCGAACTCCTTTCGAGTTAGTTCCTCAAAAGAGAGTCAACAGACAACCCGACCCATCGTCTGCCCTACATAGGGTCTGAAGCCGGACACTACAGTGGCTGCAGGCTGGTCCGGTCGGAGTGTGCGAGGATCGATCGAGGTTCGCACGATGAACCTGGGACCTCTGCGGCGGCGTGTGCGGCGGCTCGATCGGCGCGTGCGTGAAGCTCGCATGCTGGTGCGGTCGCTCCGGTTCCGCTACCAGCCGGTCGCGGCGCACCTCATCCCGATCCGACGCTGCAATCTCTCGTGCGCCTACTGCAACGAGTACGACGACCGCTCGGCCCCGGTCCCCACCCCCGTCGTGCTGCGCCGGATCGATCGGCTTGCCGAGCTCGGCACCGGCATCGTGACGTTGAGCGGCGGCGAGCCGCTGCTCCACCCCGACCTCGACCTCATCGTCGGCCACATCCGCCAGCGCGGCGCCATCGCGACGCTGATCACGAACGGATATCTCCTGACCCGCGATCGCATTCGGCGTCTGAACCACGCCGGCCTCGATCATCTGCAGATCAGCATCGACAACGTGCTCCCCGACGCTGTGTCGAAGAAGAGCCTGAAGGTGCTGGACCAGAAGCTGGTTGCGCTGGCGGAGCTTGCCGAGTTCGACGTGACGGTGAACGCGGTGGTCGGCGCCGGGATCGCGAGGCCGGAAGACGCGCTGGTCGTCGCACAGCGGGCGCGCGAGCTGGGGTTCTCGACGACGGTCGGGATCATTCACGACGGGTCGGGAAGCCTGATGCCGCTCGACGACCGGCAGCGGGACGTGCTCGAGCGCATCGTCGCGCTCGGGAAATCGATCTTCGACTTCGCCAACTACAGCCGGTTCCAGAAGAACCTCGCCAACGGACAGCCGAACGACTGGCAGTGCCGTGCCGGCGCGCGCTATCTCTACGTGTGCGAGGACGGCCTCGTCCACTGGTGCTCGCAGCAGCGCGGCCGGCCGGGCATTCCGCTCGAGCAGTACAGCGAGCACGACCTGCGGACGCAGTACGACACGGTCAAGAAGTGTGCGCCGCGGTGCACCGTGGGATGCGTCCACCGGGTAGCGCAGGTGGACGATCTGCGCGAAGACCCGCAGCGGACGCTCGAGCAGTGGTTTGCCCCGCCCGCGCCGGGTGAAGCGCCGCGGCGTCCGTTGCCCGTCAGGATCCTCAAATGGGCGTTCGTCACCGGTCCGGGACGTGACGTCTTCCGCAGAGCCGTCGGCGGGATCTTCGGGGCCGTCCCGCGAGGGTGAGCGCGCCGGGGCCCGCCGCCATCCGTTTCCGTCCGACTATCCGCGACTCAGGTGCGGGTCGGCAGGACCTCGGGTGGCCTTGTCGATCTGCCGGATCGCACCGATGTGATATGCCAGGTGCGCGATGCTGCCGACGATGCCGTTCAGTTCGATCGTCTGCACGTCCCGCGGCCTGCCGAGCGCCTCGAGCCAGCGGGCGGCTTCCGCACGCAGCTCTGCGCGGCGCGTCCGCCATTCCTCGTCCGAGACCGTCGTCTTCTGCCAGCTCGTGGCCCAGTTGGCGGTTTGGAAGGGATTCTCGCCGGCCGCCCAGCGGTTCATGAGCGACAGGCCATAGCACAGATGGTCGGTGTGTGCGGCGATCGACGATCCGGTCGCCGTCAGCGCGGACGCCTGCTGCGCCGAGACCTTGTCGAGCGAACGCAGCAGGCCCTCGTCGCCGCCGTTCAGCACGTATGCCCCGTCCGTGGGCGCGCCGTTGACGAGCTCGCCGAAGAGTGCCGTCAACGTGCCGGTCAGTTCGCCGGTGTCTGTCCCGATCCTATCGCCGCGTCCGGGGCAGCGGGGGTGCGAAGGCCGCTAATGCCGGGGAAATTTCGCCATCCGAAAGTGTTTGCGCTTCCGCCCTGAGAGGCGCACAATCGCGCGACGCACTGCGGGGTGGCTGACCGTCTCGTTCCCTCTGGAGGATGGATGATGCAGCGACTGCTATGGGTGCTCCTACTCGCTTCAGTAGCGCTCACGCCGGCAACGGCGTTCGCGCAAGCCTCGATCGTGGGTACCGTCCGGGATGCGTCGGGTGCAGTGCTGCCCGGCGTGACAGTGGAAGCGTCGAGTCCGGCGCTCATCGAGCGGACGCGCTCGGTGATCACCAACGGGGTTGGCCAGTATTCGATCCAGGATCTGCGGCCAGGCACGTATACGGTCACGTTCACGCTGCAGGGTTTCACCCCGGTGAAGCGGGACGGCATCGAGCTGACCGGCAGCTTCATCGCGACCGTGAACGCCGATCTCCGCGTCGGCGGCGTGGCGGAAACCATCACGGTGAGCGGGGAGGCGCCGGTCGTCGACGTCACGAGCGCGCGCACCGAGCAGACCATCGACGGCAAAACGGTGGCCGAGATCCCGACCTCACGTCTCTATTCGTCGTTCACGCAGCTCGTCCCCGCGCTCAACGTGCAGGGCAACGACGTCGGCGGATCGCAGGGCAACGTGTTCAGCGTGTTCCAGATTCACGGCGGACGGCGGAACGAGGGGCAGGTCCTCATCGACGGCATGAGCGCCGGCTACCAGGGCATGGGCGTCTCCGGCTATGCGCCCGAGGTCGGCAACGCGCAGGAGATCGTGTTCTCGCTGAGCGGCGGGCTCGGCGAAGCGACCACCGGCGGACCCCAGTTGAACATCATCGGCAGGCAGGGCGGAAACACCTTCTCCGGCAACATCTTCATCAGCGGATCGGGCAGCGCGTTCGTCACCGACAACCTGTCGGCCGATCTGAAGGCCATGGGGCTGTCCTCGCCGCTCAAGCCGATCAAGCTGTGGGACATCAACCCGTCGTTCGGCGGTCCGATCAAGCGCGACCGCCTCTGGTTCTTCGCCACCTATCGCTACCAGATGAACCGGCAGTCGGTGGCGAACCTGTGGGACAACCGGAACGCCGGCGACAACACCAAGTGGACCTACGAGCCGGACTTCACCAAACCGTCCGAAGACGACGGTGAATGGCGGAACCACTCGCTCCGTCTGACGTGGCAGGTGTCGCCGCGCAACAAGATCGTCGGCTGGACCGACCTGCACTACAACTGCCTGCACTGCGATGCCGGCGGCTCGAGCTCCGGCCTCACCTTCACCGGGCTCATCGCCACGCGCGAGGCGCTGCAGCGGAACGAGAACCACCCGAGCAGCCTGACGCAGATCTCGTGGACGTCACCGGTCACCAACCGTCTGCTGCTCGACGCCAACGTGCAGATCGGGCCGAACTTCTGGTGGGGGGCCCGTCAGAAGAACTCGTTCGACGTGGACACGATTCCGGTGCAGGACGACGGGCTCACCATTCAGACGCCGAACGGTCCGGTGACCTACGCCGGCCTCAATTACCGGTCGGCCAACTGGTCGGGGCACACCGGGTTCACGCGGGTCATCCAGGGCGCCGTGTCGTACGTCACGGGGTCGCACTCGGCGAAGTTCGGGGTGCGCTTCCACCAGAACGACTCCACGTTCCCGAAGAACTTCTACAACAACGCGCAGCTCAAGTACAACTTCCGCGGCGGCGTGCCCTACCAGTTCACGATGTACAACGATCAGGGCTCCGACCAGCACCAGCAGCAGCAGATCTTCGCGCTGTACGCGCAGGACCGCTGGACGATCAACCGGCTGTCGCTGTCGGGCGGGCTGCGCTTCGAATACCTCACCGACCACTTCGAGGAGCAGCGGATGTTCGCCAACCGTTTCCTGCCGAACGACGTGGTCTTTCCCGATCAGGACGGGCCGCTGAAGCTGAAGGACCTCCAGCCGCGGGTCGGGGTGTCGTACGACGTGTTCGGCAACGGCAAGACCGCGGCGAAGTTCTTCCTGGGCCGCTACGTGACGACCACCAACACCGTCGACGAATGGCTGTTCTACAGCCCCGCCGGCAACGGGCACTTCGTCACGCAGACGAACCGGGCCTGGACCGACGCCGACGGCGATTTCGTCCCCGACTGCGTCCTGCTGAATCCGGTGGCCAACGGCGAGTGCGGCGCGATGTCGAATCCGAACTTCGGCACGACCATCAACCCGCTGACGGTGGACCCCGACACGACGAGCGGGTGGAACAAGCGCGAGTACAGCTGGGACCTCACCGCCGGCATCACGCAGGAAGTGGCGCCGAGAGTGTCGGTCGGCGTCGACTACATCCGCCGGAGCTGGGGCAATCTGCGGACGACGGTCAACCGGGCGTTGACGCCGGCGGATTTCGACACCTTCGTCTACAACGTGCCGCAGGATCCGCGGCTGCCGGGGGGCGGCGGCTACCAGCTCACGTTCCGCGACGTGAAGCCGGGGAAGTTCGGCATCCTCGACAACTTCCAGACCTTCAGCGACAAGGTCGGCGGCGCCTCGAACACCTTCAACGGCGTCGACGTCACCGTCACCGCACGCCTGCGCGACGTGACGATCCAGGGCGGCACCAGCACCGGCAACATCGTCGAGGACGAATGCGGAGTCGTGGCGGCGCACCCCGAGATCTACATCTTCACGGGGTGGGGCGGCACGCTCGATTTCTTCAAGCAGTTCAACCCCTCGCTCGGGCAGTGGCCGGCGTCGTTCTGCCATCGTGAATCGGGCTGGCACACCAACATCAAGGGGCTGGCGTCGTACAACATCCCGAAGATCGACGTGCTGCTCAGCGGGACGTGGCACAGCGTTCCGTATCCGGGCAACAACTTCCCGAGCATCACCAGCCAGAGCCTCGGCGGGCAGGTGCTCGCGATCAGCGGGCTGGACTTCAACCTCGGCCGGCCGCTGGCGAGCGGCAACCCGATCGAGTTCCTCAACATCGTGGAGCCCGGGAAGCTGAACTACGAGCGGTTGAGCCAGGCGGATCTGCGCATCGGCAAGAACCTGCGGTTCGGCCGCACCAGGACGCTCGTCTCGCTCGACATCTTCAACGTGTTCAACTCGAACACGCCGGACGTCTATCAGACCAACTACACCGCGCCGGGACCGACATCCACGTATCTGAACCCGCTGTCGATCACGGTCGGACGGTTCTTCAAGGTCAGCGCACAGCTCGACTTCTAGAAGAAAGTAGAAAGCAGAGAAGTGGAAAAAGTGGAGAAGTAAGTATTAAAGTAGCCCGAGCTACTTCGCACTTACTTCTTCCACTTCTCCACTTTTCCACGTCTCCACTTTTCCGCTATTCGCCTTGCGGTCGCTCACTCCCACAGGACTGCCGGAGTTCGTCGCCATGATGGCGACGCTCACCGCGCTCGCCGCGCTGTCGATCGACATGATTCTGCCGGCGCTGCCGGCGATCGGGGCCTCGCTCGGCGTCGCGCGCGCGAACGACAACCAGCTGATCGTGTCGCTGCTGTTCCTCGGATTCGGGATCGGCCAGCTGTTCTACGGTCCGCTGTCGGACGCCGTCGGCCGCCGGCCTGCCGCGTTCGCGGGCCTCGCGCTCTTCTCCGCCGGATGCGTGCTGTCGCTGCTGTCGCGCAGCTTCCCGCTCATGCTGGTCGGGCGATTTCTCCAGGGCCTCGGCGTCGCCGGTCCGCGCACGATCACGATCGCGCTCGTCCGCGACCGGTTCGAAGGGCGCGAGATGGCGCGCGTGATGTCGCTGATTACGGTCGTCTTCATCCTGGTCCCGATCGTGGCGCCGGCGATGGGGCAGGTGGTGCTCGCGGCGGCAGGGTGGAGGGCGATCTTCGGCGTCTATCTGGCGCTGAGCCTGCTGGTGACGACCTGGTTCGCCATACGGCAGGCCGAGACGCTGCCGCGCGCCCGGCGGATACCGCTCACGGTCGGCCGCATCGCCGCCGCGGCGCGCCACGTCGTGAGCCAGCGGCAGTCGATTGGCTACACCACCGCCGCAGGCCTCGTGTTCGGTGCCCTCATCGGCTATCTGACGACGGCGCAGCAGCTTCTCCAGCAGCAGTACGCGCTGGGCACGCGCTTTCCGCTGTACTTCGCGATGGTGGCGTTCTCGATCGGCGCCGCATCGTTCCTGAACGCCGGCCTCGTGATGCGCTACGGGATGCACGCGCTCTCGACGTGGTCGCTGCGCGGCGTCTTCCTGTCGTCGCTCGTCTTCGGCATGGCCGCCGGCGCGTGGTCGGGTCAGCCGCCGCTGTGGTCGCTGATGACGTATCTGATGGCGTCGTTCTTCGGGATCGGCCTGCTGTTCGGCAACCTCAACGCGCTGGCGATGCAGCCGCTCGGTCACATCGCCGGCACCGGGGCCGCCATCGTGGGCGGCTTGTCGACCCTCATCTCGCTGACGCTCGGCACCGCGATCGGGCAGTTCTACAACGGCACGGTGCTGCCGCTCGTCGTCGGGTTCGCGGTCCTGAGCGCGTCGGCGATGCTCGTCTCGTGGTGGGCGGGGGAGGGCGCCGGGAAGGCGGAGGGCGCGGGGAAAAACGAAACGCAGAGCGCGCGGGGAACGCAGAGGCTGCTGCGCGATCCATGACGGCGGCCTGCGGCCGCCGCCCCGTGCAGCAGCCACCCCCGCGGTCCCTGCGATGAGGCTTCACGGGCGTCCTCTGCGTTCATCACGACATAAGATTCCCGGATATGCGTCTGTCGCAGGCCGTCAACATCGCCGACTTGCGCCGAATGGCGAAGTCACGCCTGCCGCCGGTGATCTTCGACTACATCGACGGCGGCGCCGAGGACGAAATCACGCTGCGCGCCAACGAGCGGGCGTTTGCCGACATCGTGTTCAGGCCGCGGCAGTGCGTCGACACGCCGAATCCCGATCTGCGGACCACCGTGCTCGGCACGACGTTCGCGGTGCCGTTCCTCCTGGCGCCGCTCGGCTTCTGCCGCATGTTCTATCCGCGCGGCGAGAGCGTCGCCGCGCGCGAAGCGCACGCGGCGGGAACCGCCTACATCCTGTCGACGTTCTCCGGGCAGCGGCTCGAAGACGTTCGCGCCGACACGAACGGTCCGCTCTGGTATCAGCTCTATGTCCCGGGCGGTAGAGCGGTCGCCGAAGCGTCGATCGCGCGCGCGAAGGCGGCGGGCTACTCGGTCCTGGTCGTCACGATCGATACGCCGGTCAGCGGTATGCGCGAGCGTGACGTCCGTCGCGGCGCGGGGCCGCTGCTGAAGGTCCGGCTGAAGCCGGACACTACGGGTCTGTCCAGTATGCGCGCGGTACTGCCGCACGTCTGGCAGTTCGCCACGCATCCGCGGTGGGTGATGGGCTATCTCCGCGATGGTGCGCCGCGCGTCTTTCCGAACGTCGAGCTGCCGGGCATCGGTCCGATGCCCTGCGGCGACACCGGGGTTCTGCTCGCTCAGACCAACGTCACGTGGAAGGATCTCGCGTGGATTCGCGACGCGTGGCGCGGGCCGATCGTGGTGAAAGGTGTGCACACGGCCGACGTTGCCCGGCAGGCGGTCGATGCCGGCGCCGATGCCGTGGTCGTCTCCAATCACGGCGGCCGCCAGCTCGACGGGGTCGCGGCCAGCATCCGCGTGCTGCCGGAAGTCGTCGCCGCGGTCGGCGATCGCGTGGACGTGCTGATGGACGGCGGCATCCGCCGCGGCGCCGATATCGTCAAGGCCCGATGCCTCGGCGCCAGGGCCGTGCTCATCGGGCGCGCCTACGGTTGGGCGCTCGGCGCGGCGGGCGGCGCGGGTGTGGCGCGGGCCATCGCGATTCTGCAGGCCGATTTGATCAGAACCCTGCGTCTGCTTGGCTGCGTGTCGATGGACGAGCTGGATCGTTCGTTCGTCGAGGTCACGCCCCAGCGAATGTGCTCGTGATGCTCACGCATCGCGACAAGCCCGGCCGCGGGATGTAGCTTTCTCCGACGCCGCGCCTCTCATTTCCTACACGGCTCGACCGCGAGCGCCTCCGCGAGAATTCCCGCCCGCTCGCGCTGCTGGTGTGGCACCCCTCCTGCAGCCTCGGTCGGCGCCGCTCAGTCGCGGCTCAACAAGGAACCATTCGAGGGGAACCATTCGATGCACAACCGAAGCACGCCAGTACCCGTCCGCCTTTCCGACCGAACCTCGGGCGCTCGCGCACCCCTCATGCGCGTGGGACTTGCCTCGACACTCGTATGCGCGCTCGTCACAGGCGCCCTTGCTCAGGGGACGCCGACGCCGCGAAGCCGGCAACAGCTCCAGGCCCAGGGGTTACGTCAGACGCCAGCACGATTGATCGTTCCCATCACCGGCACGATCGTGTCGGCAGGCTCACCGGCGCCCTCCGAGCCTTCGACGCCATCGACTCCCTCGACTCCCCCTGATTCGACAACCCCGTCCTCCGACGCGACGACGCCGCCAGCCGAGACGCCGGCGGAAGAGATCATTCCCACCGCGCCGGTGCAAGCTGACGTCGCCGGCACGTTCGCGATTCAGCGCTTCGCACGGACGATGGATGGACAGGTCGCGGCCGTCGGCACACTGACCGTGAGCCTCATGGACCCGTCGTCGACCTCGGCTCGAACCATCATCACGCAGGTGGCCCTACCGGTCGCGGGCGCCGGCGGCGGGGCCGCATCGGCCGCGGCGGGCATCGCGTTGCCGCAGGGCAGTGTGGCGCGGTTCGCGTCGAGAACCATTGCCTTGCAGGCCGAGCCGCCGGCGTCGGGACAAGCATGCGAGACGCTGAGCCTGACGCTCGAAGCGATCCAGCTCGATCTCCTGGGGATCCCCGTTCAGCTCGATCAGGTGAACGTCGACTTCACCGTCGTGCCCGGAACAGGCGCGCGGCTGGGCGGGCTGCTCTGCGATGTCAACAGCGTGATGCAGAGTGCCGGTCCGGTGGAGCGCACGAACGTCCTCAACTCGCTCCTCGACACGATCGGCTGACACGCCCGATCCGTAACAGCCTTCGCTCGCCTCCGGTGAGCGGCGTGGGTCAAGCCGGGCGCCTCTGGCGAAGGCGGGCCTGTCGCGCCGAAGCCTCGGGCGACGGCGGACCTGTCGCGCCGAAGCCGAGGGCGAAGGCGGACCTGTCGCGCCGAAGCCTCGGGCGACGGCGGACCTGTCGCGCCGAAGCCGAGGGCGACGGCGGACCTGTCGCGCCGAAGCCGAGGGCGAAGGCGGACCTGTCGCGCCGAAGCCGAGGGCGAAGGCGGACCTGTCGCGCCGAAGCCGAGGGCGAAGGCGGACGAACGGTTCCCTGCCGTAGAATCCTCTCATCCATCACCGCGCATCGGAATGAGAACAGGGAGACTATGAGCCGCGGCCGTTCGTCCGCCACCTTGGCGCTCGTGACATTCATCGCGTTGATGGCGGCGGGTGCGTCGCCTCGCACGCAGAGCGGAGCATCCTCCCCTGAATCCGCGAAGCTGGCCGCCTACAAGTCGGAGGCTGCCGCCAGCATCGACGGCATGTACGACCTGGCGCAGCAGATGGTGGACTCGGTGTTCAGCTTCAGCGAGCTGGGCTTCCAGGAATTCGAGACGCAGCGCTATCTCACCGCCATCCTCGAGAAGGAGGGCTTCACCATCCAGCGCGGCGTGGCCGGCATCCCCACGGCGTGGGTGGCGCGATTCGGATCGGGCAAGCCCGTCATCGCGCTCGGGTCCGACGTCGACTGCATTCCCCAGGCGTCACAGAAGCCGGGCGTCGCCTACCGCGCGCCGATCGTCGAGGGCGCACCGGGTCACGGCGAAGGCCACAACTCCGGCGTGCCGCTCAACATCGTTGCCGCCATTGCCGTGAAGCGGATCATGCAGCGCGACAAGCTGCCCGGGACGCTGATGTTGTGGCCCGGCGTCGCCGAGGAGCAGCTCGGCACCAAGGCTTATTACGTGCGCGCCGGCCTCTTCGCCGACGTCGACGTCGTGCTCTACAACCATGTCGGCACGAACCTGTCGACGTCATGGGGCGATTCGAGCACCACCGGCCTCGTCTCGGTCGAGTACACCTTCCACGGCGAGTCGGCCCACAGCGCCCAGGCGCCATGGCGCGGGCGAAGCGCGCTCGACGCGGTGGAGCTGATGAACATCGGCTGGAACTATCGGCGCGAGCATCTGCGCCTCCAGCAGCGATCGCACTACGTGGTCACCGACGGCGGCGATCAGCCGAACGTCGTGCCGCGCAGCGCCTCGGTCTGGTACTTCTTCCGCGAGACGACGTATCCCGAGATCAAGCGCATGTGGGAGATCGGCGACAGGATCGCCGAAGGCGCGACGAAGATGACCGATACGACGGTGACGTCGCGCGTGCTCGGCTCGGCCTGGCCGATCCACGCCAACAAGGCGCTGGCCGAGGTGCAATACGCCAACATCGAAGCCGTCGGTCTGCCGCAGTGGAGCGACGCGGACGTGGCGCTGGCCAGGGCCGTGCAGCGTGAGCTCGCGGTCCCCGAAGTCGGCCTGGCCACCGTAATCCCCGACCTTCGCGGGCGCGCGGAGATTCCCGACGATGCCAAACGCGGCGGCGGGTCCGACGACATCGGCGACGTCTCGTGGACCGTGCCCACCGTCAGCCTGAGCTTTCCGGCGACCTTCCAGGCCGGCCCCGGCCACAACTGGGCCAACGCCATCGCGATGGCCACACCAATCGCGCACAAGGGCGTCATTGCCGGCGCCAAGGTGCAGGCGATGACGATGCTCGACGTGCTGCTGCGCCCCGAGGTGGTGGCCGATGCGTGGGATTACTTCCGCAACGTGCAGACGAAGAACGTCACCTACACGCCGCTGATCCGCCCGCAGGACACGCCCGCGATCTGGATGAACGAGGAAACGATGAACCGGTTCCGGCCGGAGCTGAGGAAGTACTACTACGACCCGACGCGGTACAAGACGTATCTCAATCAGCTCGGCATCAAATACCCTACCCTCCGGGGAGATCGCTGAGGGGGCGGAGGGCGCGGAGTTTTTCAACGCAGGGAACGCAGGGCGCGCAGAGCGCCGCATTCTCTGTGCCCCGGCCCGGGGGGCAGTGGCTCGACAGGCCGGGAGCGACGGAAATCATCAGGGGTGCCGGTGGCGCGTTCAGCGGGAGGAAAGGAGGGAATGGAGGTCTCCGTTCCCTCCGGCTGCGGAGCCGGTCCACGCCGCTATCCCGCGATATTTCGGGTACTTCGCGGCGTTCCCCTCGAGCTGTCCGCCGGCCGTTCAGTCCCTGTTTAGGGGGTGGACCGCAACCGCTGGACGCGCCTACACTTGACGCTGCTGCAATGGGCGAATCGCGGGGGCTCTCTCGCCGGAATCTCCTCCGGGGCGTCATCGGCGGCGCCGCCGGCCTCGTGCTGGGCGCGTCCGCACGGCACGCGTACGCCGAGGCACCGCAGGCCGCGTCCGCGGGCGCCGCGAACGGCACCACGGTCCGGCTCGCCGACGATCTCTTCCTGCTGCAGCTTCCCGGCGAAGCGAACGTCGTCGCGCACACCGGCGGCAACGGTGTCGTGCTCGTCGATGGCGGATCGGCCAGGGCGGCCGACGCGTGGCTGAACCTGGTGGGGGGCCTGCCCGGCGGCGGCAAGGTGCACACCTTGTTCAATACGCACTGGCATCCCGAGCAGACGGGATTGAACGAGCGGCTGGGGCAGGCCGGCGCGACGATCATCGCGCACGAGAACACGCGGCTGTGGCTGACGACCGACGTCACGTGGTCGTGGAACGGGCAGCGCTTCAAGCGGCTGCCGAAGATCGCGCAGCCGAACAAGACGTTCTACACGACGGGCAAGCTCGATTCGGGCATCGTCTACGGCTACATCCCCGACGCCGCGCACACCGACGGCGATCTCTACGTGTATTTCCCGCGGCACAACGTGATCGCGATCGGCGATGTCGTGTCGAATCAGGGGTGGCCGGTCGTCGACTGGCAGACCGGCGGATGGATTGGCGGTCTTGCCGGCGCGACGCAGCGGCTGCTGACGATTGCCAACGAGGAGACGCGGATCGTGCCCGGACGCGGCCCGGTGATGAGCTACGCCGATCTCAAAGAGCAGGCCGCGATGTACACGACGATTTACGACCGTCTGGTCACGCTGCTGAACAAGGGGCGCGGGCCTGGCGAAGCCGTCGACGCGAAGCCGACCAGGGAATTCGATGATCGCATGGGCAATCCCGACGAGTTCGTGCGTCGCGCGTTCGAGAGCCTGTGGGCATACTTGTCACCGGACGCATAGGGTGTAATGCGAATGCAACACTCGAGCAGCAGAACCAACGGCACCAGGCGCGCGGATCCCCGCGTGCGCGGGGTGCGCACCTTGCTTTTTGCAGTCTGCATCACCGTATTCGTTCTCTCGCTGACGCAGGTGTTCACCGCACCGCAGTCCTCGACCGCGGTGCCGGCGGCGCCCGCCGCGGCCGGCGATGGGCAGAAGCAGCTGGACACCATCAAGCAGTACTGCGTGGCGTGCCACAACGATCGCGCGAAGATGGCGGGGGTCAGCTTCGAGGGCCTGACGCCCGAGAGCATCGGCCGGCATCCGGATGTGTTCGAGAAGGCGGTGCGCAAGCTGCGCGGCAAGGTGATGCCGCCGCCCGGATCGCGTCAGCCCGATCCCGCGGCCGCCGACGCCCTGATTGCCTGGCTCGAATCCTCGCTCGACAAGGTCGCGGGACAGGCCCACATCCCCGACAGGATCGTCCTCCACCGCCTCAACCGGAAGGAGTACACGAACGCGGTTCGCGATCTGCTGGCCGTCGACTTCGATGCCTCGACGGTGCTGCCGGCCGACGATGTGGTGGACGGGTTCGACAATATCGCCACGGGTCTGCAGGTGTCGCCCTCGTTCATCGAGCAGTACGTGATCGCGGCGCGCGCGGTGGCGGTGAAGGCGATGGGCAAGGCCGACGCGCGTCCGGGCGGATGGACGTTCACCGCCGAGCCCGGGACGCAGCTCACGCACGTGCCCGGCCTGCCGCTCGGCACGCGCGGCGGCATTCTCGCCAACGTGGATCTGCCCGCCGACGGCGAGTACTCGATCGACATCGCCGACATGGCCACGCACATCTGGGGCAACGGGATGGAGTTCGAGAACCCGCTCGTCGTGACCCTGGACAACAAGCTGATTTACGAGACCGTGATCGGCGGCGAAGAGGACATGAAGCTCTACGACCAGGTGCAGAACGGCGCCCTGGATCGCGTCAACAAGCGGCTCAAGAACATCCGGTTCTTCGCCACCGCCGGGCCGCACCGGATCGGCGTGGCATTCAGGCGCCGCACCTTTGCCGAGTCCGACGACCAGCTGCAGCAGTTCGCCAGGGGCGGCGGGCAGGAGCGCTTCTATCGCGTGCAGTCGTTCCAGCTCCAGGGCCCGTTCAACGTCACCGGATTGAGCGACACGCCCAGCCGGAAGCGGATCCTGAGCTGCCGGCCGCCGGCGGACGCGACGGCCGAAGCGCAGGCCGCGTGCGCCAGACAGATCGTCACCAGGCTCGCCACGCGCGCCTACCGGCGTCCCGTGACGAAGGCTGACGTCGACGAGCTGATGGCCTACTACCACGACGGCGTCAAGGACGGCGGCTTCGAAAACGGCGTACGCAGCGCCGTGACCGGCCTGCTGGCCAGCCCGTTCTTCCTGTACCGCGGCGAGCGGGTGCCCGCCGGTCTGAACCCCGGCGCCGTCTACCAGATCAGCGATCTGGAGCTGGCGTCGCAGCTGTCGTTCTTCCTGTGGAACTCCATCCCCGACGAGCAGCTGCTGGAGCTGGCGACTGCGGGCAAGCTCAGTTCGCCGCGCGTGCTCGAGCAGCAGGTCAGGCGCATGCTGGCCGACCCGCGCTCGATCACGCTGGCCAGCAACTTCGTCCACCAATGGCTGGACATGAAGCGGCTCGACGAGATCGTGCCGGACGCGGCGGTCTTCCCGTATGCGTCGGGCCGCGTCGATCCGCGCGACGACTTCCGCACCGAGCTGACGCTGTTTGCCGACAGCATCTTCCGCGAGGATCGCAGCGTCGTCGATCTGCTGCGCGCGCGCCACACGTATCTCAACGAGCGCCTGGCGCTGCACTACGGCATCACCGATGTGAAGGGCGATCGGTTCCGGCGCGTCGAGCTCGCGCACTCGGCGCGGTGGGGGCTGCTCGGCAAGGGCGCCGTGCTGATGGCGGCGGCGTATCCCAACCGCACCTCGCCGGTGCTGCGCGGCGCGTTCGTGCTGAAGCACATCCAGGGCGTGCCGCCGGCCACGCCGCCGATGAACGTGCCGACGCTCGACGAGAAGGACATCGGCACGACGCGCGCGCGCACCGTGCGCGAGATGATCGCCAGGCATCGCGCCAGCCCGACCTGCGCGGCGTGCCACGCGGTGATGGATCCGCTGGGGCTCGCGCTGGAGAACTTCGATGCCACGGGCATGTGGCGCGACCGGGACCGCTACGCGGGCGCCCCGATCGATTCGTCGGGCGTGCTGCCCGACGGCACCCCGGTCAACGGGCCCGACGACCTGCGTGAAGCGCTGCTGCGCCGTCCGGAGCAGTTCGCGCAGACCTTCACCGAAGGCCTGCTGATGTATGCGACTGGACGGAAATTGGAGCACTACGACATGTCGACCGTCCGTAAGATCGTGCGGGCGGCGGCGGTCGACGACTACCGGTTCTCGTCGATCGTGCAGGGTGTGATCCGCAGCGATCAGTTCCGGTTGCGGCGGGTGCCGCAGCCGGCGTCGGCGGGTGAGAGTACGAAGGTGGCCAGGAACTAGGAGATACCCAGATGTATCTGTCCAAGAAGCATGTTTCGCGTCGCACGGTGTTGAAGGGCGTAGGAGCCACGATTGCGCTGCCGCTCCTCGATGCGATGAATCCGGCGGCCACGGCATGGGCGCAGACGCCGGCCGGGTCGCCCCCGAAGCGGCTGGCCTTCGTCGGCTTCCCGCACGGCGCGATCATGGACAAGTGGTCGCCGGCGCAGACGGGGGCCAGCTACGAGATGTCGCCGATCCTGCAGCCGCTCGAGCCGCTGCGGCCGCATCTCACCATCGTCTCCGGCCTGCGCAACAAGCCCGGCGAGACGCCCGAGCCGCACGGCTACATCGAGATGACGTGGCTCACCTGCGTGAAGCCGTGGGAGCGCGGGCTCCGCGGTCCGGATGACGGCGTCAGCGCCGATCAGCTGGCGGCGCGCCACATCGGACAGGACACCCGGCTGCCGTCGCTCGAGCTGACCACCGCGCTGGGCGGCGCGCGGGTCGCCTGGCGCACGGCGACGCAGTCGCTGCCGCAGGAAAGCAATCCGCGCGCGGTGTTCCAGAAGCTGTTCGGGCAGGGCGACACCGACAAGGAGCGGGCGGCGATCCTCCAGGAGACCGGCAGCATCCTCGACCGCGTGCAGGAGCAGGCGCAGCGGCTGCAGGCCAGCCTCGGCGTGCGCGACCGCGCCATCGTCAGCGACTACCTCGATTCGGTGCGCGAGATCGAGCGCCGCGTGCAGATGGCGTCGAAGACCGACATGTCGCGCCTCGACATCCCCGACGCGCCGGTCGGCACGCCCAACGATCTCACCGAGCACTTCAGGCTGATGTTCGATCTGATGGCGCTGGCGTTCCAGGCCGACATCACGCGCGTGATCACGTTCTCGATGGACCGCGAAGCCAGCATGCGCACCTACACCAACCTCGGCATCGCCGAGGGCTTCCATCCGCTGTCGCACCACGGGAACAGCCCGGACAAGATGACGAAGCTGGTGCAGATCCAGCGCTATCACACCGAGGTGTTCGCGAAGTTCGTCGAGCGCCTGGCCAAGGCCGAGGAGGCGGGCGGCACCGTGCTCGACCACTCGACGATTCTCTACGGCAGCAACATGAGCAACAGCGACAAGCACAACAACGATCCGCTGCCGGTGGCGATCCTCGGCCACGCCCACGGGAGGATCAAGGGCGGACAGCACCTGAAGTATCCGCAGGACTCGCGCTTTGCCGATCTGCTCGTGACGCTGTTCGACCGCAACAACATTCCGGTCGAGAAGCTCGGGGACAGCGGCGGGACCTTCTCGGAGGTCTAGATGCGCACTGTAGTGTCCGCCTTCAGGCGGACCTTGCCCGACGTAGTGTCCGCCTTCAGGTGGACCTCGTTGACCCTCGTCGTCCTCCTCGCCACCGCCTCCCTCGCCGGCGCGGCCGACACCACGCTGCTCGACGCCGCCGAGCGCGGCGACCGCGCCGCCGTCGCGCGTCTGCTCGCCGGCGGAGCGGATCCGAATACGAAAGGCCCCGACGGAACGACCGCGCTGATGTACGCGGCGGCCAACGACGATGTCGAGCTCGTACGGATGCTGATCAAGGCCGGCGCGAACGTCTCGCTCGTCAACCAGTTCGGCACCACGGCGTTGACCGAGGCGGCGATCATCGGCTCGGCGCCGGTGATCGACCTGCTGCTGAAAGCCGGCGCCGATCCCAATACCAGGAACCCCGAAGGCGAGACGCCCCTGATGGCGGTCGCGCGCAGCGGCCGCGTCGATGCGGCGCGGCGGCTGATCCAGGCCGGCGCCGACGTGAACGCCAAAGAGGACTTCGGCGGCCAGACCGCGCTGATGTGGGCGGCGGCGCAGAGCCAGGCCGACATGGTGAAGCTGCTGGTGGAGGCCGGCGCCGACGTCAACGCCCGCGGCGTGATCCGTCAGTGGGAGCGCAAGGTGATCACCGAGCCGCGGCCGAAGGACATGAACAAGGGCGGCTTCACGCCCCTGCTCTATGCCGCGCGCGAGGGCTGCGTCGAGTGCGCGCGGCACCTGATCGCCGGCGGCGCCGATCCCGATCTCGAGGACCCCGATCGCGTGACGCCGCTCAACATGGCGCTGCTCAACCTGCACTACGCGTTCGCGGCGTTCATGATCGAGGCCGGCGCCGACGTCGACAAGTGGGATCTGTTCGGCCGCACGCCGCTCTACATGGCCGCCGATACGAGCACGCTGCCGGTGAAAGGAAACGGCGCCATGGCGGTGCTGCCGAGCGAGGACTCGATCACGGCGCTCGACGTCGCGCGCATGCTGCTCGAGAAGGGCGCCAATCCCAACATTCAGCTCAAGCGCCGGCCGCCCTACCGCGATGTGCCGCAGGATCGCGGCGGCGACACCATCCTGGCCCAGGGGGCCACGCCGCTGCTGCGCGCGGCCCGCGCCGGCGACGCGCCGTTCGTGAAGCTGCTCCTCGAGCACGGCGCGCTGGTCGACCTGCCGAGCAAGGAAGGCGTGACGCCGCTGATGGCGGCCGCCGGCGTCGAGTTCGGCGACCGCGTGACGCGCGGACGCAATCGCACCATGGAGGGCGTGCTGGAGACGATGGAGCTCCTGCTCGACGCCGGCGCCGACATCAACGCGCGGATGGTGACCGAGCCCGGGCGCAATCCCGCCGAGGGGTTGTCGCAGGCGGCGCAGTTCGCCGTCGTGATTCGCCGCCCGAGCCAGGTGCCGACCGCCCACGCGGTTCCGCATCAGACCGCGCTGCACGGCGCCGCGCAGCGCGGCTTCACGCCGATCGTGAAGTTCCTGGCGGAGCATGGGGCGGATCTGACGATCAAGGACGCCAGCGGGCGCACGGCGCTCGACCTGGCGAAAGGTGTGGGCGTTCGCGGCGTGCGAGCGGCCTCGCGCGAGCCGTTTCCCGAAACCGTGGCGCTGCTCGAGTCGCTGATGGGGACAGCGACGGCCTCGCCATCCAAGTAGACCGAGGAGCACAGATGGTGCGCGTCCTGAAGGCGTGTGCGACGGGCCTGCTCGGTGTCGCCGTGGTCGTCGCGGCCGCGGGGGCGGCCGGCGAGAGCGCATTGACGCGGGCGGTGAAAGCCAACGACGTGCAGGCCGTGCGCGCGTTGATCAAATCGGGGGCCGACGTCAATGCGAAGTCGGGCGACGGGTCGACGCCGCTGCTGTGGGCGGCCAACAACGGCTCGGTCGAGATCGCGCGCCTGCTGATCGCGGCCAGGGCGGCGGTCGACGCGGCCAACGACTTCGGCATCACGCCGCTGCTCCAGGCGAGCCGGGTCGGCGATGCCGCCATGGTCGACCTGCTGCTGCGATCCGGTGCCGATCCGTCCAGGGCGCATCCCGAAGGCGAAACGCCGCTGATGGCGGCCTCGCGCGCGGGCAGCGTCGAGGCCGTGCGGCTGCTGCTCGCCCGCGGCGCCGACGTCAACGCGGCGGAGAAGATCCAGGACACGACCGCGCTGATGTGGGCGGCCGCCGAAGGCCACATCGACGTCGTCGACGTGCTGCTCGAAGCCGGCGCCGACATCAACAAGCAGGGACGCGTCACGACGCTCACCGAGCGGAACAACGCCGACCATCCAACCGGCGGCTTCACGGCCCTGATGTATGCGGCCCGCGCCGGCAACGAGGCGCTCGTGCGGCGGCTGGTGGACAAGGGCGCCGATATCAACCTGAAGAACGGCGACGGCGCGTCGGCGGCGATGGTGGCGATGTACAACGACCGCTTCGACGTCGCGAAGGCGCTCATCGAGCTGGGGTCCGACGTGAACGACGGCTCGCTCTACGTCGCGGTCGAGATGCGCGACTGGACCACCGATCAGTTCGCGTTCGACGGCTCGCGCCGCCGGCCGGATCATCCCAACACGACGACGGCGCTGGATCTCGTGCGGATCCTGCTCGAGCGCGGCGCCGATCCGAACCGGCGGTTCCAGGGGCAGTTCCACTCCTCGCACATGCCCAACACCGACCGGTTCGACAACACCCCGTTCTTCCGCGCGGCGGTGGCGGCCGACGTCGAGGCGCTCAAGCTGCTGCTCGCGCACGGCGCGAACGTCGATCAGACGCCGCCGATCGAACCCGTGCCCGAGAAGAAGCCCGGCGACATCTCGGTCGGCGGGCGCCGGCCGAATCCGAATGCCGGCCGCACGGCGGCCTTCGTGGCGATGACCGGCGGCCGCGGTCCGGCGATGACCGGCGGCCCGGCCTACATTCGCGAGGGCGCCCCGCCGTTCCGCGAGCCGGGGAGCCGCAAGCCCGAGGAGGCGTTCGCGCTGCTCCTCGAGGCCGGCGCGAATCCGAATTTCAAGAGCCCCGACGGCACGACCCTGCTGCACCAGGCCGCGCGTCTCGGCAACCTCGAGATGATTCGCGCGCTGGCCAGAGCCGGCGTCGACTTCACGCAGAAGAACAGCGACGGGTTCACCGCGCTGGACGTGGCGGAAGGCAGGAAGAAGGAAGGCGCTGCAGGTCCGCGCGGCGGCGGTCCGGGCCCGGGCCGCGGCGGGGCCAGCCAGCAGGAAGTTGCGGCGCTGCTTCGCGAGTTGATGGGGCTGCCGCCGGCGCCTCCCTCGGCGCCGGCCGCAGAGGGTGGCCAGCAGTGAAGAAGGTGATCTTCGCGGCCGCGACGCTGTTCGTCGCAGCCACCGTTTCGACGAGCACGCAAACCACGCCGCGTAGTGTCCGCCTTCAGGCGGACCAGGGTCCGGCTAAAGCCGGACACTACGGGTCGCCCGCGACCGCGGATGCCCCGGGCAATTACCAGGGGATGGTGAACAAGTACTGCGTCGGGTGCCACAACACGCGCAACCCCCTGCCCGCCGGCGCGCCGCTCGCCCTCGACACCGCCAACTTCGCCGATCCCGGCGCCGATGCCGCCACCTGGGAGCGCGTCATCAAGAAGCTCGGCGTCGGCGCGATGCCGCCCGTCGGATCGCCGACGCCCGGCGCCGAGGCGCTGTCGAAGTTCCGTGCCTCGCTCATCGCCAGCCTCGATGCCGCGGCGGCGAAGAAGAACAATCCCGGACGATACGTGCTGCACCGGTTGAACCGCACCGAGTACGCCCACGCGGTTCGCGATCTGCTCGGCGTGACCGTGGACGTCGCCGATCTGCTGCCGAGCGACAGCGGCGACTTCGGCTTCGACAACATCGCCAGCGCGCTGCCCACGTCGCCGCTGCTGCTCGAGCGCTATCTCACCGCGGCGCTGCGGATTGCCGAGCTCGCGGTCGGCGACTCGTCGGCCGAGCCGGGCACGCACACCTACACCATCAGCACGGTGGTGACGCAGACGCAGCACGTCGAGGGGCTGCCGTTCGGCACGCGCGGCGGGATGCTGGTGCGGCATGTGTTCCCCGCCGACGGCGAATACGTGTTCTCGGGCCGGCTGCTGAAGACCGTCGCCGAGGGGCTGGTGGGCACCGAAGGCCACGAGACGCCCCACTATTTCATCGTCACCATCGACGGCAAGCAGGTGTTCTCGGCGCCGATCGGCGGCAAGGAGGACCACGATCGGGCGGACGAGAACAAGCCCGTGGCGCGCGAGGAATTCGACCAGCGCATGACGTCGCCGCGCATCAAGGTGACCGCCGGCCTGCACGACGTCGGGTTCACCTTCATCGAGCGCCCGACGCAGGAGCAGAACATGTGGCAGCCGTCGCTGCGCTCGAGCCAGGAGGCCCACAATCCGGCCGGGCTGCCGCGGCTGCGCAACGGGATTATCGAGGGGCCGTACAACCCGAGCGGCGTGAGCAACAGCGAGTCGCGGCGGAAGCTGTTCGTCTGCACGCCGAAGTCGGCGGCCGAGGAAGACGCGTGTGCGAACACCATTCTCTCCACGCTCGCGCGCCGCGCCTTCCGCCGGCCGGTGACGAAGGCCGACGTCGCCGCCCCGATGGCGATGTACGCCGAGGAGCGGCGCGCCGGCGGCGACTTCGACGCCGGTATTCGCGCCGGCGTCGCCAGGATTCTCACCAGCCCGTCGTTCCTGTTCCGATCGGAAACCTCGCCGGCGGCCCTCGCCCCGGGCACGGCGCACCCGGTGAGCGACATCGAGCTCGCCAGCCGGCTGTCGTTCTTCCTCTGGAGCAGCATCCCCGACGACGAGCTGCTGAACCTGGCGATCGCGGGCAGGCTGCGGGCGCGCGGCGTGCTCGAGGCGCAGGTGCGGCGGATGATTGCCGACGAGCGCTCCGATGCGCTGATGACGGCGTTCACCGGCCAGTGGCTGCAGCTGCGCAATCTCGACAAGGTGACGCCCGACGTCCTGCTGTTCCCCGACTTCGACGACAACGTGCGGCAGGCGATGCGCCGGGAGACCGAGCTGCTGTTCGCCAGCGTCGTGCGTGAGAACCGGTCGGTGCTGACGCTGCTCGACGCCGACTACACCTTCGTCAACGAGCGGCTGGCGCGCCACTACGGGATCCCGAGAGTCTACGGCTCGCACTTCCGCCGCGTGCCGGTGACCGATCCGAACCGGCGCGGTCTGCTCGGCCACGCCAGCATCCTGTCGATGACCGCCGCCGCCAACCGCACGTCGCCGGTGCTGCGAGGGAAGTACGTCATCTCCAACCTGCTGAACACGCCGCCGCTGCCGCCGCCGGCCGTGGTGCCCGATCTCGAGGAGAGCGCCACGAAGGATCGGCCGTCGACGATTCGCGAGCAGCTCGAACGCCACCGGGCGAGCCCCACCTGCGCGGCATGCCACCGCAACATCGATCCGGTCGGATTCGCGCTCGAGAACTTCGACGCCGTGGGGCAGTGGCGCGAGACGACCCGCGAAGGGCTGGCGATCGACGCGGAGGGCGTCCTGACCGACGGCACGAAGGTGCACGGACCTGCGGAGCTGCGCCAGGCGCTGCTCTCGCGGCCCGACGTCTTCGCCGGGACCGTGACCGAGAAGCTGCTGATCTACGCGCTCGGCCGCGGCCTCGAGCCGGTCGACATGCCGGTCGTCCGCCGCATCGTCAGGGACGCGGCCGCGCAGAACTACGCCATGCAGGCCATCGTGCTGGGGATCGTGAAGAGCGATCCCTTCCAGATGCGGACCAGGCTGGCTCCCGGCGTACGTGAAACGCGCGCCGGGAGGGCCGAATCGTCCGATACTATTGCCAGGGCATCATCGATCGAGGCCGCCGGCCGCGCCGCGGCGCGGAGCGCGACGGCGGGCGCTGCCAAGGAGTAGCGATGTTCATCACGAAGAAGCACCTCCCCCGTCGGACCTTCCTCCGGAGCGCCCTGGGAGCCGCCATCGCGCTCCCGTTCGTCGATGCGATGATTCCGGCGCTCTCGGCGCAGGCGGCGAAGCGGCCGCTGCGCTTCGGCGCGATCTACATCCCGAACGGCATCTACCCGCAGCAGTGGCACCCCGAGACGGCCGGGAGCAGCTTCGAGTTCAAGCCGATCATGTCGCCGCTCGAGCCGTTCCGCAGCCACCTGGTGACGATCAGCGGCCTCAAGGCTCCCGACGGCAATCCCGACATGGGCGGCGTCCACATGGGCGCCAGCGCGGCATGGCTCAACGGCACGGGCCCGGTCACGGTGATGGCCAAGTTCGTGGTGCAGTCGAAGAAGAGCATCGACCAGTACATCGCCGACGCGATTGCCGAGGACACGCCGCTGCGCTCGATCGAGGTCGGCACCGAGGACATGGGCACCTCGGCCGGCGCCTGCGACGGCTATCCGTGCGTGTTCTTCAACGCGATCTCGTGGCGCGACGACACGAGCCCGCTGCCGGTGGCGGTCAATCCGCGCGTCACCTACGAACGGATCTTCGGCGAGGCCGGATCGGCCAGACGCCGCCTTGCCAACATGCGCCGCAAGCAGAGCCTGCTGGACTCCGTCGCGGAAGAGGCGCGCCGGATGCGCGGCAGGCTCGGACCGGCCGACAACGCCATCCTCGACGAGTACCTGACCAACATCCGCCAGGTCGAGCAGCAGCTCGATCGCATGGACGCGCGCGCCGCCGCGGTGCCGGAAGGCGCCGTGGCCCCGCTCGGCCTCCCCGACAACATCGACGATCACCTGTCGGTGACCTACAACCTGATGCTGCTGGCATTCCAGGCCGACATCTCGCGCGTGTTCACGTTCATGGTCGGCCACGAGGGCAGCGGCCGCAGCTACGCCCACATCGGCATCCCCGAGCCGCACCACCCGGTGTCGCACCACGGCGACACGGCCGAGGGCATCGCCAAGTACGCGAAGCTGACGACCTATCACGTGACGAAGCTGGCCGAGTTCGTGGGCAAGCTGCAGGAAACGCGGGACGGCGACGCCACGCTGCTCGATCGATCGCTGCTGTACTTCGGCAGCGGCATGGGCAACGGCAACGTGCACGATCGGCAGAATCCGCCGGCCCTGCTCCTCGGCGGCGCCAACGGCCGTCTCGAGGGCAACCGCTCCATCATCAACGACAAGAAGGAGCCGACGGCCAATCTCCTGGTGGCGCTCGGCCAGCTGGCCGGCGCCGAGATCGACTCGATCGGCCGCAGCACGGGGGTGCTGAGCCTGTAGGGCACGTCCCTTCGGACGTGCCTCCCCGGGGGCGGGGCACGTCCGTTCCCTCGTTGCTCTGGTTGATCCGTTACCTGCGCAACCCCCGTCAACACATCCCTTTCACACCCGGGACGGCGCTATCCTAACCGGCGTCATCTCCGGCCAGGTGCCGGACGCGTCGAAGGAGATTCCTGTGCCTGTTCGCTATCCCAAAGAGCAGATGCACCGCATCAAGTACACGAAGCTCACGCCGGAGCAGATCAGCGGCAAGCTCTCGGCAGTGAGCGGTCCGTCGAGCGCGTCTCCGCTCTCGGATGTCTTCGCCGGGAAGACGCTGAAGATCGTGCTCGACAACGGTCCGGCGCTGACCTACCGCTTCACCGGAAACAACCGGCTCGCCGTGGCGGAAGGCGACGCCGCCGCGGTCGAGGCCGGCTATGGCGCGCTGACGCTCGATGACGTTGTGCTGTTCTCGCATCTCATCCCGCGCACCCAGCGCGGCTACATCGTCGCCGTCGAGCAGGGGACCGATCTCGCAACCGTGTTCGAGGTCTGGTTCAGCGGCTACGAGGACAACCGGGAAGTGCAGCGGCAGATCTACTACGGGTACGTCGAGCAGCCGGGGAAGGCGGCGCCGACGGCCCGCCACGGGATCACCAACCGCATCGAAGGCAAGGGCTTCTACTGGAAGCAGGACACCGGCATCGAGACGCTCGAGTTCTACCCCTCGGTGATGTATTCGAACTTCGTCGAGCTGACGCGGTTCGGCGGCGAGCTGAGCTTCTGCGGCCCGTCCGACTACATCAGGATCAACGACGACCGCTACATCTACTCGCGGGTCGAGGCCGAGTTCTCGGGCACCATGACCACCTACGTGCTCGACGTGAACCGCATCGAGCAGGTGGGCGTCCGTCTCGGCTTCGACGAGACCGACGCGCTCGAGTACTACCTGTTCCGGGGCCGCGGCGAGTGGCTGGGACAGATCGCGCAGTTCGAGCCGTTCGGCGACGTCGGGACCAGGATCGCGCTCGGTAATCGCACCCTGCCGGCCGTCAAGGGCGCGCGTCCGGTGTACCGGCCGATGAAGACCAATCCGATCATGACGCGGCCGCAGGTGGATGCCGCGATCGCGCAGAACAAAACGATCTTCCAGCAGAGCGCGATGGCGGGGAACAAGGGGCCGATCAGCGGCTTCCTCGCCGGCAAGGCGCTGACGCTCCGCTACGACAACGGGACGGCCATCGAGTATCGCTTCGACGAGATTCAGAAGCTGCGCTGGCGCCGCTCCGGGGAGAGCCGCTGGCGCGAGGAGCGATACGAGTCGTGGGAATCGGCGCCGGGGGTCGTCATGCTCGGCCACCTGCTGAGCGGCGAACCGGATCACGACGCGATGTCGATCGTGATCGACTTCGACAACGCGCTGGTGACCTGCCTGCACGGCACGATGGGGACGCCCTACATCGGCAACGAGGCGGCGGTGAAGACGCTGTTCGGCGTGGTCGAGATGGAGGGGCTCACGCCGCCGCCGAAGTACCGTCGTCACACGTTCACCGACGAGCTCGTCGGCCGGGCCATGACCTGGAACTACTCGCCGGGGCTGACCTCGATGCACCTGTATTCCACGCCCCACTCGCTGTCGTGGATCATCTTTCTCGAGAACGGCTCGGGCGGCATGGAGTGGAGCGGGCCGGCGTCGTACGTCAGGATTCGCGATCAGATCTATCTGGCCTACTGGCTCGAGGAGGCGTGCAACGGCACGCTCGGGACGATCCTGATCAACATGCGGACGATGAGGAACTGCGGCGTGGACTACAGCGCCGGGCCCAGGGGGCTGCGGCTGGGCGCGGTCGGCGCGCACGCACGCCATGCCGGACGGTTCGACGTGTTGAAGTATTTCAGGCCGCGGACCGGCGGGGAGGCATGATGCGTCGACAGACTTCGTCCAGCCGCCGCTCGTTCATCCGCAGGACCGGCGCCGCGCTGTCGGCGCCGCTCGCCGCCGCGGGCATGGCGGTGCCGTCCGCCGCTGCGACAACCGACCCGGCCGCGTCGCGTCTGGCGCTGCTCGAGGACCTCGACGCCATCCGTGCGCTGAACCACGAGCTGCTCCGACAGGTCGAAGCGGGCGAGGCAGGGCAGCTCGGCGTCGACCCGGGCATCGGCCGCGTCTCGCCGCTGGACTTCGGCGCGCGCGACCGGATCGAGGTCGCGCCGGATCGCCGGACGGCCATCGGCGTGCTGCACTGCAGCGTCGAGATCGCGACGCCCATCGGGCCGAGCTGCACGCTCGTCGAGATGGCGCGCGAACAGGGCGGCGGCGTCGTCAGGCGGACGGAGACGGGCGTGTTCGAGACCGTCTACGTCAGACGCGGTGGACGCTGGCGGGTCGAACGCTCCATCTATCGACCGGCCTGAGCGCTCAGCGCGCAGCGGCCGGTGCGGGCTCGAACGGCGTGAGGAAGAAGTTGTTCGGGTCCGCCACCAGCGCGCCCATGAAGTTGGGCGGAATCGGGACCGGTCCTCCGCCCTGCGAGACGACCCTCATCCCGGCGTTCTTCATCGCGGCAACGACTTCCGTGATGTTCTGAACGCGAAGCTGCAGACGCGCGGCGCCGCGGTCCTGGATGCGCGCGCGCATCGGCGTGCGGTCGACACCTTTGTACTCGACCAGCTCGATCCACAGCGGCGAGCCCGGCGCCTGCACCCGGCTGCGCCGCGTCCGGGCCTTGTCGAGCCCGGTCAGCGCGCGGAGCCCTGCGTCGGCGGCAGAGGCCGTCTCACCCTCGACCGTGAACCCGAGCACGTCGCGGTAGAAGCGGACGGTCGTGTCCATGTCGCCGACCGCAATCGACAGCCGCATGTCGATGATGTCGCCGGCGGGCGCGGAAGCCGGAATCGAGGCGGGCTGACGAAGCTCGATGAACCGGTTGTCGACATCGCGAATCAGCACCGCGCGGGCGCCGTCGCCGACTGCGACCGCCTTCCCGCCCGGCGTCGCGATGGTGACCCTGTTCTGCGCCAGCCACGTCGTCATGGCATCGACGTCGCGCACGAAGAGCACCAGCGTGGCGGTGCCGGGATCCTGAATCCGCAGCGGCAGCGTGCGGTGATCGACGTCCTGAATCTCCATCAGCTCGACGCTCAGACGCGTGCCCGGCACGCGCGCCGACTGGTGCCGCTCGCGCGCCCCGGGAATGTCGAACATCGCGAAGAGCTGGGGATTGGGGCGGTTGTACGGACGCTGGCCCGATTCGGGGAGCGGGGGAACCTCCATGCCGAAGTTGTCGTGGAAGAACGCCAGCGACCGGTCCATGTTCTCGACGAAGGCGGTGAAGGTGCCGGTGCCGATGACCCCGGCCTTGCCCGTCCCGGCCGCCGCCGGCGGGGTCTGCCCGTTCGTCGCCGCGCTCGACACCATGACCGCGGCCAGCAGCGCCGCGACAAACCACACCCGTTTCGTCACACGAATCATGCGTCCTCCCTGGGCGATGATCCTGTGCCGGGCGGGATCCCGAGGTCAATCACCTGACCGGGGTCCTTCAGCGCTGCAGCTGAATCTGTATCGGCATCGCCATCGACATCCGCTGAAGACGCACCGGCCGGGACGCGTGGGCACAACGGCCCGCGGAATCAGGCCGACTCGAGGACGCTGAAGACCGCCGCGGAATCCTGCCGTGCGCCGCCGCGCTCCTGGAGCCGGTCGAGGACGCCGGCCGCCGCGGCGCTGGCCGGCAGCGCGATTCCCAATGCGCGCGCCAGATCGAGGACGATGTGAATGTCCTTGTGGTGGAGCCGCGACTCGATGCGGCCCGCGAAGTCGCGGGCGATCATCTTCGGGGCCTGCAGGTCGAGCATGCGGCTGGCGGCAAAGCCCCCCATCAGGGCCTCCTTGACCGCGTTCGGATCGACGCCCGCCCGCTCGGCGAGGAGCATGGCCTCGGCGGCGCCGAGCTGGTTGACGATCGTGCAGATCTGATTGCAGGCCTTGGTAACCTGGCCGGCGCCGCTCGCGCCGACGTGCACGATCGACTTCGCGTATGACGACAGCACCGGCGACACGCGCGCCACGCCCTCTTCGGATCCACCGATCATGATCGCCAGAGATCCGGACTCCGCGGCGGCGCTGCCGCCAGACACCGGGGCGTCGAGCATTTCGCCCTGCGTGGCGGCGAACGCGGCTGCGATCCGGCGGGCGCCGTCCGGCGCGATCGTGCTGTGATCGACGACCAGCAGTCCGGGCCGCGCGCCTTCCGCGATTCCCCGCGGTCCGAGCACGACCTCTTCCACCGCCTTCGTATCGAGCACCATCGTCATCACGATGTCGGAGCCTGCGGCGACGTCGGCGGGGGAATCGCCGGCGCTCGCGCCGGCGGCGGTCAACGGCTCGATCGCTTCTCGCCGCCGGGACCAGACGGTCACCGGATAGCCCGCGCCGAGCAGGCGCCGCGCCATCGGGGCGCCCATTGTCCCCATTCCAATGAATCCAATGCGTGTGGCCATGCCGCCCAGCATAACAGGCCGGTGTTTGACCGCCTTGCGTCGGAGGCGTATAAGTCCACCGATGACCCGAACACATCGTCTTGCCGTGGCCGCCGTCGGCGCGGCCGTTGCGGTCTCCGTGGTGCCGCTGTTCGCGCAGCAGCGTCGTGCCGCGGGATTCGAGATCCAGGAAGCCACCATCGCGCAGATTCAGCAGGCGATTCTCGGGAAGCAGATCACGACGCGCGGCATCGTGGAGGCGTATCTCAGGCGCATCCAGGCGTACAACGGCACGTGCGTCAACGAGCCGCAGGGCATCCTGGGCCCGATCACGACGATTCCGCGCGCGCGGCAGATCAACGCGCTGTCCACGCTCAACCTCCGCCCCGCCGCCCGGGCCGCATGGAAGTTCGACGCGCGCAAGGCGCGCAGCCTGACCGATCCCGTGGACGCCTCTCCCGACATGCCGGACGCGCTCGAGACCGCCGACGCGCAGGATCGACAGTTCGCGCGCACCGGACGGCTCGTCGGTCCGCTGCACGGCGTCGTGCTGGCGATCAAGGACCAGTACGACACCGCCGACATGCGCACCACGTCGGGGGCCGACGTGGATTACGCCAACGATCGGCCGCCTGACGATGCGACATTCGTGAAGCGGCTGCGGGATGCGGGCGCCATCATCCTGGCCAAGGCCAACCTCGCGGAATATGCGGTCGACGGCGCGCGAAGCTCGTTCGGCGGCACCTTCTGCAATCCCTACGACACCGAGCGCGAGCCCGGCATGTCGAGCGCCGGGTCGGCGACCGCCGTTGCCGCCAACCTCGTGACCTGCGGGATTGCGGAAGAGACCGTGGTCTCGATCCGGTGGCCGGCCTCGGTGAACAGCACCGTGGGCCTGGCGCCCACGCAGGAGCTGGTCAGCCGCGACGGCATGATCGGATCGGGCCTGGTGATGCGGGTCGGGCCGATCTGCCGGACGGTGGAGGACACGGCCAGGATCCTCGACGTCATCGCCGGCTACGACCCGAAGGATGAGCTGACGGTCTACAGCATCGGCCGGACGCCTGCCAGGCCGTATGCGAGCTTCGCCACGGCGCGGCGGCTGGACGGCGTGCGCATCGGCGTGCTTCGCGAGTACATGCGGCCATCGCTGCTCACGAAAGCCGACGAAGAGAGCATCGCGCTCGTCAACCGCGCCATCGACGACCTGCGGAAGCTGGGTGCGGTGATTGTCGACCCTGGTGCGGAAGGGGAGCTGTTCACGAAGTGCCTCGCGAGATATGCGCCGGAGTTGATGAACTCCGCGTTCGCGCGCCAGTTCCCGCAGCTCTTTCCCCCCGACGGATCGAGCGGCGATCAGATTGCCGTGCTGCTTCAGTTGCAGCAGGATCCGTCGCGCGTGCCGCCGCAGTTCTCGCTGCGCACGCTCAACGCCGGCGGGTTCGGTCCGGCGGGCGAAGGGAAGTACATGATCAATCGCTACCTGCGCGAGCGCGGCGACGCCAACATCAGGACGAACGCTGATTTGATCTCGAAGGCCCGCTTCTACCAGGACCCCAACTTCCCCGACCGCAGGCAGGCGCGCGAGCAGGCCGAGCGGGCCACCGTGCTCGATACGGCCCTGCGTCTCCAGGGCCGCTTCGCCGTGCAGACGATGCTGCTGCAGTGCATGCAGGAGCAGCGTCTGGATGCGCTGGTGTCGCCGATGTCGACCGTGCCGCCGCGCAAGCTGACGTCGCCGCGCGAGCCGAACTCGAACGGCCGCTCTCCGATCGGATGGTCGCTGATCGGCCAGCAGGGTTTCCCGGTGATCACCGTTCCCGCCGGGTTCACCACCAACGTGTGGGATCGGGTCAGGGAGGGGAACGGGACCCGCCTGGTGGGACCGATTCCCGCGGCGCTGCCGGTGGGCGTCGACTTCATCGCGAAGCCGTTCGACGAGCCGTTGCTGTTCAGGATTGCGTCGGCCTACGAGGCAGCGACGAAGCACCGCAAGCCGCCGGCGGACTTCGGGGCGGTTCCATAGCCGGCCTGCCATGGATCTCGCTCACTGATTCCTGATACCTGATACCTGATACCTGATCCGTGTCTGCAGCTACTTCGACGCCCGTGCCGACATGTCGGTACGCGGAAGAGGCCGCCGCGTATTTTCCTGCTGCTTCAGTGTCATCGCGCTGGCACGGGTCTCGCCAATCCACCACGCCTGAAACCGGCATCACGCCGAGAGCAAGCGAGGGCAGCATGCACCGACTCGGGCTCGCACTTCTGGTCGCGCTGTCGTGTGCGACCACCCTGTTCGGCTCACCGCAGACGGCCCCCTGGGGAGACCCCGACCTGCAGGGCACCTGGAGCAATCAGACGCCGACGCCGGTCGAGCGCCCCGAGGCACTGGCCGGCAAATCGACGCTCACGGAAGAGGAAGCCGCGGAGTTCGAGAAGACGTCGCTCGATCGGCTGCTCACGACGTTCGCCAAGGAGGTGCCGGTCAGCGGTGAACTGAACGGCATCTGGCTGGAGACGGCAACCGGCAAAGTCCCTCCGGGGCGGAGCACGTCGCTCATCGTCGAGCCCCTGGACGGCCGGATTCCGTTCACGCCGGAAGGCAGGAAGCGCTGGGAGGCGGTGCCGAAGATCGGCCAGCCGCTGAAGGCGAACGTGCCCGCCGATCGCACCGAGGCGGAGCGCTGCCTGACGACCGAAGGGCTTTTGATTCCGAATCCGTTCTACAACAACGTGTTCGAGATCGTGCAGGCCCCCGGCTACGTGGCGATCGTCACCGAGATGATGCACGAGACGCGAATCATCCCGCTCGATCGCCGCCCGCACGTTGGTGCCGGCGTGCGCATGTGGATTGGTGATTCGCGCGGGTGGTGGGAAGGCGAGACATTGGTCGTGGAAACGACGAATTTCAACGACAGGAAACGCTTCCGCGGCGCCACAGAGGGATTGCACACCCTCGAGCGATTCACCAGGCTCGACGATGAGACGATCGAGTACCGGCTGACGGTCACCGACCCGGCGACGTTCTCACAGTCGTGGACGCTGGTGAACGGCCTCCACCGGGCCGGAGGCGACCTGTACGAGGTCGGCTGCCACGAAGGCAACATCGGCCTGCGCGGGATTCTCGCCGGCGCGCGCGCCCAGGAACGGCAATAGCTCCGCCGCGCTTCGTGGATTCCGCCGGAGAGCCGCTCGTCGATGGGCGGCCCTCCGGGCGCGGCATCGCGCGAGATCGCCATCGCTCTGTGTCTATGATGGCGTCGATGGGATCCATGCGCCCGATGCTGTGGCTCGTCGCCACGGCTGCCTTCATGCAGATGCTGGACACCACCATCGTCAACACGGCTCTGCCGTCGATGGCGGTGAGCCTCGGCGAATCGCCGCTGCGCATGCAGGCCGTGGTGGCCTCGTATGCGCTGGCCGTGGCGATGCTCATCCCGGCATCGGGGTGGCTGGCGGATCGGTTCGGCACCCGGCGGGTGTTCGTGGCGGCGGTGGTGCTGTTTTCCGCCGGTTCGCTGGCGTGTGCGCTGTCGCGGGGATTGGGTCAGCTGGTGGCGTCGCGCGTGCTGCAGGGCATCGGCGGCGCCATGCTGCTCCCGGTCGGGCGGCTCGTCGTGATGCGGGTCGTGCCGCGAACGGAGTTCCTGGCCGCCATGAGCTTCGTGACGATCCCGGGCCTGATTGGCCCGCTGATCGGCCCGACGCTCGGGGGCTGGCTGGTGCAGATCGCGTCGTGGCACTGGATCTTCCTGATCAATCTTCCACTCGGCGTGGTCGGCGGCATCGCGGCGCTGCGGGTGATGCCGGACCTGCGCGAGTCCGTCGGACGCTTCGACGCCCTCGGCTACGCGCTGCTCGCTTACGCGATGGTGTCGGTGTCCGTCGCGCTCAACGCGCTGTCGGGGGAGCAGCCGCGTCATGCGGCAGTCGTGATCCTGGTGGTCTCGGGTCTGGCGAGCGTGGCCGCCTACTGGCTGCACGCGGTTCGCGCCGAGCGGCCGATCTTCCCGCTCCCGCTGTTCACGGTTCCCACGTTCAGCGTCGGCATTCTCGGCAACCTGTTCTCCCGCGTCGGCAGCGGCGGGATGCCGTATCTGATTCCACTGCTCCTGCAGGTCGCGCTGGGCTACTCGCCGATGCAGGCGGGAATGATGATGATCCCGACCGCCCTGGCCGGCATGTTCTCCAAGCGCATCGTCGTGCCGCTGGTGCACCGGCTTGGCTATCGCCGCGTGCTGGTCGGGAACACGCTGCTCGTCGGCACCGCGATGGCGAGCTTCGGGCTGGTGCGGCCCGGCCTTCCGCTGTGGGTGCACGTGCTGCAGTTCGCAGCCTTTGGCGCCGTCAACTCGCTGCAGTTCACGGCCATGAACACGCTGACGCTGCGCGATCTCGGCGGCGAGCTTGCCAGCAGCGGCAACAGTCTGCTGTCGATGGTGATGATGCTGTCGATGAGCCTGGGCGTCGCAGTGGCGGGCGGACTGCTGGGCGCCTTCGGTCGTGTCGAGGCGAATCCCGCTCACCTCGACGCGCTCGGCGCATTCAGATGGACGTTCGTCTGCGTCGGCGTCGTCACGGTGACGTCGGCCGCCATCTTCGCGCAGCTCGAGCCGACGCACAGCCTGCAGCCATCTACAGTGCAGGAGACCGAGACGAGCTGACTGCTGGGGCTGACGAAAGCGTAAGGGCGTGTCCCAAAACGCGACTTGCGGAACACGCAAGCGCACGACGCTTCATCCAGCTTATCAATTTATCTCTCTGCACAGCATGGGTCTTACCTGCACATGGATGAGCCTGCTCCGAGCTACGGAGCTGGCCTGTCGGTTGCCCTGCTGCGCGGCATGCCCTGGAATCGCCTCCGGTTTCTTACCTCGTCTTTTTTTTGCGCGTTTCTTCTGATCCCCGTCGTTGTCGATGCGCAGCCATTCAGGAGGAATACCGGCAAGCTGGATGAGCGTCTCGCGCGTGCCGTTCGCGCCGGCGATCGCGACAGCAAGCGGGTCATCATCAAGACCACCTCTCGCGGACTGACCGGCCTCACCGGCGCGCTCAGGACGAGGGGGCACTCGGTGCGCCGCGCGCATCGCACGATCAACGCGCTGACGGCCGACATCCCCGCGTCCGCGCTCAACGACCTGTCGCAGCTTCCCGACGTCGAGTCGATCTCGATCGACGCGATCGTCAGGGCCGAGGACTACGTGCCGGAGTCGACCGTCCGCGGGACGCTGGGCCTTCCGCTGTGGACGCCGGGCGGGGACGGCGTCGGCATCGCCGTCGTCGATTCGGGGCTCGAGCCGGGCCCCGACTTCGAGGGCCGCATCGTCGCTTTCTACGATTTCACCCAGGGTGGGCGCGCTGTTCCGCCGAGCGACGAGTACGGGCACGGCACCCACGTCGCGGGCCTGATTGCCGGCGACGGCGGCATGTCGGACCGGCGTTATCGCGGCGTCGCCCACAAAGCGCGGCTGATCGGACTGAAAGTGCTCGACGCGAACGGCGTCGGCTACACCAGCGACGTGATCAGCGCGATCGAGTTCGCGACGGCGAACAGGGATCAACTCGGCATCGATATCATCAACCTGTCGCTCGGCCACCCGATCCTCGAGCCTGCGGCCACCGATCCGCTGGTGCAGGCCGTCGAGGCCGCCGCTCGCGCCGGCATCATCGTCGTGGTCGCGGCGGGGAACTACGGTGTGTCGTCCGAGACCGGCGAGCCGGGTTATGCCGGCATCCTGAGCCCGGGCAACGCGCCGTCGGCAATCACGGTCGGATCGGTGCGGACCTTCGACACCGATCGGCGCAGCGACGACCGTGTCGCCGAGTACAGCTCGCGCGGGCCGACGTGGTACGACGGGATGGCCAAACCCGACATCGTGGCGCCCGGCCACGGTCTGGTGTCGGTGGCGGCGCGGTCGGGCAGTCTGTATCTCGACAACCCGGCGCTCCGCGTGGGCCGCTGGTATCTGCGGCTGAGCGGGACCAGCATGGCGGCGGCCGTTGTGAGCGGCGCCGCGGCCCTGATCCTCCAGGCCCATCGCAATGCGTTCCCATCGTCGCCGCCGCTCTCGGTCAACGCGGTGAAGGCGATCCTGCAGTACACGGCGCTGCCCGTGCGTGACGCAGGGGGAGGCCGCTACGACTTCCTAACCCAGGGCACCGGCAGCGTCAACGCGCTCGGGGCGATCGAGCTCGCCTCGCTTCTCGACACGGCGGCGCCGATCTCGGCGGCGTGGCTGGTCGGCGAGATCACCTCGTCGACGGTGATCGACAACGAGACGCTGGACTGGGCGGGCTACATCATGTGGGCCGACGCGGTCGGCTCCGGCATCGCGGTCTACGTCAACGATCCGGCGTGGGCGCAGAACATCATCTGGGGCAGCAGCGTCGAGTGGGACGACAACATCATCTGGGGCAACAACGTCATCTGGGGCAGCAGCATCGCGTGGGGCAGCAACATCATCTGGGGCAGCAGTCTGATCGGCCTTGCTGACGGCGGGGCCACGTCGTGGGGAACGGTGCCCGACTCGCCGGAGCAGGCCGCGTGGGGGTCCCTCGCCGGTACGTCGGTCACGGCGGAGTCGATTCTGACCTCGCCGTAGCGTCAACCATGCGTCCCGACCGGGAACGATCAGCGGAGGTGTTCGCATGAGATGTCGTCCTCTCGCCGGCTGGATTTACATCATCGCGATGATCGCCCTCGGCGCCGTGCTGATGGCGAACGCGTTGTCGTCGTGGCAGCTCTCGCGGCCGGGGCTCTTTGCCGTGCTGCTGGTCATGTCGGTGATCAGCTCGGCGCTCAAGGTCGACATGCCGCTCGGCGTCGGCAGCTCCTGCATCTCGCTCTCCTACGCCGTCGACTTCACCGCGCTCCTGCTGCTCGGACCGGCGCCGACGATGCTGATTGCCGTGGCCAGCGGCTGGTCGCAGAGCACGTTCTTCATGAGCGTGCCGAATCCCGCGTACAAGACGCTGTTCAGCATGGCGACGCTGGCCGTCAGCGTTGCCGCGGCGGCCGAGACCTACACCTCGCTGGGCGGTACGTACGGGATGCTGCCGGCGGCGCCGCTGCAGCCGCTGATGGCGTCGGCGCTGGTGTACTTCGCGGTCAACTCGGTCGCCGTGGCGGCGGCGTACGCGCTGTCGTCGGGGCGCGGCATCCTGCGCGTCTGGCACGACAACTTCCTGTGGACGATCAGCAGCTACGTGGTCGGCGCGATAGCCGCCGGCATTGCCGTCGAGGTGTTCCACCAGGCGGGGCAGTGGCATGCGGCGCTGGCCTTCGTGCCGCTCGGGCTGACCTATCGCAGCTATCGCATCTACCTCAAACGCATCACCGACGAGCAGCGGCGCGCATCGGAGTCCGCGCAGCTGCACCGCGAGAGCACGGAGGTGCTGGCCCGCGCCATTCAGGCCAAGGATGAAGGCGGCAGCCGCCATGTCGAGCGGGTGCAGTACTACGCGAGCGCGCTGGCGCAGGGCCTCGGGCTGTCCGAACGCGATCGGCAGGCGGTCGAGATCGCGGCCCTCCTGCACGACATCGGCAAGCTCGCGGTGCCCGAGCACATCCTCTCGAAGCCGGGACCGCTGACGTCAGACGAACGGAAGAAGATGCAGCTCCACGCCCAGATTGGCGCCGAGATCGTCAGCGCGGTGCCGTTCCCCTTCCCGGTCGCGCCGCTGATTCGCAGCCACCATGAGCGCTGGGACGGCAGGGGCTATCCGGCGGGCCTGAGCGGCGAGCGCATTCCGCTCGGCGCGCGCATCCTCGCCGTCGTCGACTGCTTCGACGCACTCACCTCGCGTCGTCCGTATCGGGTGGCGATGACGCCCGACGAGGCCGTCCGCGTGCTGCAGGACGAGGCCGGCAAGGCGTTCGATCCGGCGATCGTGGCGCGGTTCACGGAGCTGCTGCCGGTGCTCACGCCGCCGGCCAGCGACCACGCCGCGCGGCGCAGCCGCGGCGGCGATCAGGCCGCCCACGGTCCCGGCGACCGGCGCGGACGGCACAAGGCCGATGCCTTTGCCGAGATCGCGTCGGCCAACCGCGAGACCACGGCGCTGTACGAGATTGCGCAGTCGCTCGGGCGCAGCATGAGCCTGGGCGAGTCGATGGCGATGGTGGCCGACAAGCTGAGCGATCTGCTGCCGGTCTCGTTGTGCGCGCTGTTCGTGCGGCGCGGCAACGAGGATCTGCGCTGCCGATTCGTGGCCGGCCTGCACGCCGACCGGCTCGAGAACACGTCGATTGCCGAAGGCGACGGTCTGAGCGGCTGGGTGGCGCGCCATCGCCGCCCGCTGGTCAACGGCGTTCCCGCCGCGGAGTTCACCGCGGCCGGCGCATCGGCCGCCGACCTGAGGCTGCAGTCGGCATTGATCTGCTCGCTCGCCATCGGCGACGAGGTGATCGGCACGATTGCCGTCTACCACGAGGGCGTCAGCTCGTACACCGAGGATCATCGCCGCGTGCTCGATCAGGTGGCGCGCCAGGCGGCGGCCGTCGTGCACAACGCCCTCATCTTCGAACACAGCCAGGAGCAGGCGCTGAAAGACGGATTGACCGGACTCGCCAACCCGCGCGCGCTGCAGTTCCAGGCGGCGCGGGAGATCGGGCGCGCCCGGCGGACGGGCGATTCGTTGGCCGTCCTGTTGATGGACCTCGACGACTTCAAGGGCATCAACGACGAGTACGGGCATCTGGCCGGCGATCGCGCGCTGCAGGAGGTGGCCGGCGTCCTCCAGCAGTACACGCGGCCGTACGACACCTGCATCAGGTATGGCGGCGATGAGTTCGTCGTGCTGCTGCCTTCCTGCGATCGGCCTCAGGCCGAGGAGCGCTGCCGCGAGCTGCAGCAGGCGGTGGCGGCGCTGTCGCTGCGAACGCCGGACGGGCGGGACATCGCGCTGCGCCTCAGCGCCGGCGCCAGCGTCTTCCCCGAGGACGGCGACACCTTCGAGCGCCTGCTGGTTCGCGCCGATCGCCGCATGTACCAGGACAAGGCCCGATCGAGATCGAGGTCGCGGTGGCTGTCGGCTCACGAACGACGGTCTTCTCCGCGCAGGACGGCCGTGTGAGGACCGCCGTGATGAGGCGCTATGTCGCGTACGGCACGGGAATCAGGCGATCGCCGTGCCGCATGTCGTGCTCGAGCAGCCGCAGCAGCTCGCGCGCGATCGGACCAGGCCTGCCGTCGCCGATCGGCTGACCATCCCATTCCACCACCGGCGCAACCTTGACCGAGCTGCCGAGGAGCATCATCTCTCGGGTGCGGCGCGCCTCGGCAACCGGAATGTCGCCCACCTCGATGCCGCGCAGGAGACCGCGTTCGACCAGCGGCTGCGCCAGCTCCAGCAGCCGCAGCGACGTGCACCCGGGCAGCACCTGATGGAAGCGCGGATGGCGGAACACGCCGTCTCCGGTCACGAACGCGACGTTCATGTTCGAGCTCTCGCCGACGAATCCTGAATCGTCGATGAACACGCCGTTGTCGAACCCGGCCTCCCGCGCCTCCATCTGCATCAGGACGTTCGGCAGGTAATTGGTGGCCTTGGTGATCGCATAGAGCGCCGGCTTGATCGGATAGGTCGTCGTCATCACCCGCAGGCCCTGCGTGTACCAGCGCTCGGGGTAGGACAGGCCGCCGAAGATCATCACGAAGAAGCCCGGCTCCGCACCCGCCGCCGGCGACAGCTCGAGGCTCCCCGGGCCCGACGAGAGCCAGTAGCGGATCGAGCCGTCGCGCAGCCCGCTCGCGGCGGTGGTCGCGATGATGATCTCGCGCATGCGCTGGCGGGATTCGAAGAGCCTCAGCTTCGATCGTTCGGCGGAGCCGAGGAAGCGGTCGAGATGGGCTTCGAGATCGTAGATCCTGCCGTCGACCAGTCCGGCCGTGTCGAAGATGCCGTGGCCCCGATGCACCATGTGATCGTCGAAGGGAATCACCATCAGCGCCGGGTCGGTGACGATGCCGCCAAGCTGGCTGGAGTAGAAGGCCGAATACTTGACCGGCTGGCGCCGGCGCAGCTCGCGGAGGCTTGCGAGCACGTCCTCGGCCGTGAGCGTCTGGATCTGCGAGTTCGAGGCTGGCATGCGACCACTCTAGCACCCGGGCCGCAGATCGCCGCCTTTTCGCCCGCGATCTTGTGCTGGAGCGGCACTTCCGACACACTTACAACTCGACTCGGCCAGGGGGCCTCGTCGCTGACTTCGACCATCAGAGCTCATATGCAGAGACTCGCCATCGCCGCCTCGTTCGCCATCGTCCTGGCCCTGTCCGCCACGCTCGGCGCGCAGTGGCCGCCGTATCCCACACCCGGAGTTCCGCGAACCGCGGACGGCAAGCCCATCCTCGACGGCCCGCCCCCGCGTACACCCGACGGAAAAGTCGACTTCTCGGGGATCTGGATGCGCGCCGGCGGCGGAGGCGGGCGCGGCCGGGCGGGTGCGCCTCCTGCGCCAACCACGACGCCCGACGGCATTCCAATCTCGACTTTCGGCGAGGTGGCCGGACGCGGCTATCCGCTGCCCCTGCAGCCGTGGGCGGCCGAGCTGAAGAAGAAGCGGATGGCCAACAACTCGAAGGACAACCCCGACGTCTGGTGTCTGCCCATCGGGTTGATGCAG
>Ga0209172_10002029_pt1 | contig 38396 bp, 41 predicted proteins | sample LarsenN4metaG_FD_184113 | JGI IMG/M metagenome (GOLD analysis project Ga0209172, IMG submission 184113) | Hot spring sediment bacterial and archeal communities from British Columbia, Canada, to study Microbial Dark Matter (Phase II) - Larsen... ... | reverse complement strand
CGGAGGGGTTGACCGGGTACCTTCCACTGCGTCCGGTGCGCCCCGCGGCGGCCAGCCGGGCACCTTCCCCGATCTCCAGGTGCAGCGCGGCTTCCAGATGCTGCAGCTCCTTGTAGGCGTACGTGTCGTCGAGTTCGAACAGGTCGATCTCATCGGCCGGGGCCAGGACGCCCGCCTGTGCGTAGGCCATATCGCACGCCAGGCGGGCGTAGGTGGCCTGCGCCCACGACCGGCCGGACAGCGCGGGCTCGTCGGTGGCCCAGCCGATGCCGCGGATCCCTACCGCGCGCGGTCTCCGGGCGCCGTCGGTCGCCGCCAGGACGAGCACGACGGCACCGTCCGCGTACGGGCTCACCTCCAGCGTGCGCAGGGGGTCGGCCAGGTACGCGTCGGCGAGGACCTCCTCGGTCCGCAGCGCGGCGCCGTAGGCCGCGTAGGGGTTGTCCAGCGCCCGCCTCCGGTTCTTGACCACGACCGCCGCCGTGACCTCCGGCGAGGCCCCGGCGTCGTACAGGTAGCGCCGCATCTCCAGCGCCGCGATCGCGTGGGGATTGATCCGCCGCGGCCGCTCGTACGCGGGGTCGAGGGCCAGCGCCAGGACCTGCTCATGCGTGGTGATATTGCTGGCCTTGCTGTGCGCTTCCACCACTGCGAGCTCCGCGGCCCCGGCGCGCACCAGCATGACCGCGGCGGCAAGTCCCTGCAGCCCGTCCCCGGCGACGGTGTGCACCGGGCGGCGCACCGCGCCCAGTTGATCCGGCGTGTACTCGTCGGCGATGCTCGTCCCTTCGTGAAGATCCTCGGCGACGGTGACGAAGACGTCCACCTCGGGGGGGCCGATCCCGGCGTCGGCATAGGCCTTTGTGGCGGCCTCAAAGATCATTTCCCGGTAGGAGAGGTCGGGGGAAACGGGACGCAGAGGCGTAAGACCGACGCCGACGATGGCGACGTGACTATTCATGAGGGCACTGCATCATTCTGTGGGCGGCCGCGCGTCCCCTGCCCGCGCGCGGAAGGACAACCTCCGCCGCGGACCGAAGACAATCACCGCTCCGTATGAACTTCGATCTGAGCGAGGAGCACCGGCTCATCCAGACTACCGTGCGGGAGTTTGCGGCGAAGGTGATTCAGCCGGTCGCCGCGGAGCTGGACCATGCTCCCCGCTTCCCTGCGGAGGTTATCGCCCGGGCCGCCGAGCTGGGACTGCTGGGGCTCGTCGTCCCGGAGGCTTACGGCGGAGCCGGACTGGACGGTCTGGCCTACGTCGTGGCGCAGGAGGAGCTGGCCCGCGCCTCCGCCGGCGTGCAGACCATCATCACCGTGAACAACTCGCTGGTCTGCGATCCCATCCTGCGTTTCGGACGGGAGGAGCAGAAGCGCTTCTACCTGCCGCGCCTGGCCCGCGGGGAATGGCTGGGCTGTTACTGCCTGACCGAACCCGAGGCCGGCTCCGACGCCATGGCGCTCAGGACCCGGGCGGAGTGGCGGGACGGCACCTGGGTGCTGAACGGCCAGAAGATTTTCGTCACCAACGGCGTCGAGGCGCGCGTCTGCATCGTCTACGCGCGCACGGAGGCGATCCCCGGCGCGCGCGGGCTGTCCGCGTTCATCGTCGAGAAGACGCACCCCGGGATCCGCGTGGGCCGGGTCGAGAAGAAACTGGGCATCACGTGTTCCTCCACGGCGGAGATCGTGCTCGACGAGTGCCGCGTCCCCGCCGAGAACCTGCTCGGCGAGCGGGGGCAGGGCGCCGCGGTCGCCCTGTCCACCCTCGACGGCGGCCGCATCGGCATCGCCGCGCAGGCACTCGGCATCGCCCGGGCCTGCCTGGAAGAGAGCGCGTCGTATGCGCAGCAGCGGGTTCAGTTCGGGAGACCGATCAAGGCGTTCCAGGCGGTGCAGTGGGCGCTGGCCGATATGGCCACGCGGATCGAGGCGGCACGTCTGCTTACCTACCGCGCCGCCTGGCTGCGGGACCGCGGCGAGCGCTGCGCGGCGGAGGCGGCCATGGCCAAGCTGGTGGCCTCGGAGACGGCCATGTGGGCGGCGCACCGGGCCGTGCAGCTCTTCGGCGGCTACGGGTACATCCAGGAGTATCCCGTGGAACGTTACTTCCGGGACGCGAAGATCACGGAAATCTATGAGGGCACATCGGAGATCCAGCGGCTGGTCATCTCGCGGCAGCTCCTGGGCTGGCACTAGGTCTCGCGCGGACCGCCGGGTCGTCGGATAGGGAGGAACCCTGTGGAGATCATCGTGTGTCTGAAGCAGGTGGTCGATCCCGAACTGCCGGCGCGGGACTTCGCCATCGACCCGGCCACCCTCCGGCAGATCCGGGAGGGGCGGCCGTTGGTCATCTCTACCTACGACGAGAATGCCCTCGAGGCGGCGCTGCAATTGAAGGATCAATCGGGCGCGAAGGTCACCGCGCTCACGATCGGGCCGGGCGCGGCGGTGGGCGATGCCGTGCGGCTGGCCCTGGCCATGGGGGCGGACGAGGCGGTGGTCGTGGACGAGCCGCGGGCTCCGGAGTTGCTGGGGGTGGAAAAGGCGGCGCTGCTGGAGTGCGCCATCCGGCGGATCGGGCATGTCGATCTGGTGCTGCTCGGCTGCGAGTCGGCCGACTGGGTGGAGCGGGTCGTCGGTCCGCTGCTGGCGGAGGCGCTGGGGGCCGCCTGCGTGACGTTCGTCTCCCGCATCGCCGCCGCCGACGGGCAACTGCTGGTGCGGCGCACCGCGGACGACGGGTTTCATCACCTGGAGGTGCGGCCGCCCGCTGTCCTGACGGTCACGAGCGATGAAGCCATCCGTCCCCGTCTGCCCAAGGTCAAAGACATCATGGGGGCCCGGCGCAAACTCGTGCAGACCTGGGCCCGGGCCGACCTGGACGCCCCGGGCGGCCGGGGAGCGCGGGCGGTCGAGGTGCGTGACGTCAGTGTGCCCGCGCGCACGGCCCGCTGCGAATTCCTGCCCGGGGAGCCCGCCGAGCAGGCCGCCGCGTTAGTGCAGCGGCTCCGCGATCTCAAACTCCTGTAGGGGGCGTGCCGATGGGTGAGGTGCTGATTGTCGCGACCGCGCTCGATGGTCCGCTCGCCCGGACCAGTCTGGAACTGCTCGCCGCCGCCCGGGCGCTTGGACCCGGCGCGGAGGCGGACGCGGTCCTGGTGGGACACGGCCCCGGCTTTGCCGGGGCGGCGGAGACGCTGCGGCGGCACGGCGCGGCGGCGGTCTTCCGCTGCGACCATCCCGCGCTGACCGCCGGCCAGACCGACGCCGTGCTGGCGGCCGTGGAGCAGGTGCTGCGGGTACAGCAGCCGCGCGTGCTGCTGGTCAGCGCGGACACCATAGGACGGGAACTGGCCCCGCGGCTCGCCTACCGCCTGGGGGCGGCGCTCCTGACGGAGTGCGTCGAGGTCTCGGCGGTGGAGGGCGGCGGCATCGTTGCGCGGCGGCAGATCTACGGCGGGCGCGCTCTGGCCACGCTGGCCGCGGGGAACGGACCCGTGGTGATCTCGGTGAAGCCGCACGCGTTCGAGGTGCCGGAGCCGGCGGCGGTCGCCGGCAAGGTGGAGGACGTCGCCGTGGACATCGATCCCGCGGCGCTGCCGGCGCGCGTGCGGGAGGTCGTCCGCGAACAGGCGGAAGTGGGCCTGGAGGAGGCTCCGGTTGTCGTCGGCGGCGGCAGGGGGCTCGGCAGCGTGGAGGGATTCACCATGCTCACGCAACTCGCCAGCCTGCTGGGCGGGGCCGTGGGCGCCTCGCGCCCGCCGACCGATGCCGGGTGGGTGCCGGTCAGCTGGCAGATCGGCCAGACCGGCAAGACGATTCGCCCCGCGCTCTACATCGCCGTGGGCATCTCGGGCGCCACCCAGCACGTGGCCGGCGTCACCGGCTCCCGCACGATCGTGGCCATCAACCGCGACCCGGAAGCGCCGATCTTCTCCGTCGCGCATCTGGGGATCGTGGGGGACTACCGCGAGGTCATCCCGGCCATCATCAATAAGGTGAAGGAGGCCCAGGGCGGCTAGCCCATGGAGGTGACCCTCCTGCGGGGCCTGGTCGTCCTGCTCCTGCTGGCGGCCTCCGCCGGAATCTTCGCGCGCAAGCTCCTGCTGGTGTACCGTCTCATCCGCCTGGGCGGCGGTCCGGTGCCGCTCGCCCCCGCGGCCGTGCGCCTCCGTGAACTCATCGTGCAGGTTCTCGCCCACGCGAAGGTTCTGCGGCGCTTCCTGTACGGCGTCCTCCACCTGTTCATCTTCTGGGGGTTTCTCGTCCTGCTGTCCACGATCGTGCAGTCATTCGGGGAGGCGTTCATCGCGGGCTGGACACTGCCGCTGGTCGGCGCCGCCCCCTGGTTCGTCTTCCTGCAGGACCTGTTCATCGTCCTTGTGCTCGTCGGGGTGGTGGGAGCCCTGTGGATCCGGCTGGTCAGCCGCCCCCGCCGTCTGGCCGGGCAGAACGTTTTCGGCGCCTATCTCATCCTGGGGCTCATCACCGGGATCATGGTGACGCTCCTGCTGGCGCGCGGGGCGCGCATCGCGCTGGAGGCGCCGGCGTGGGGGCGCGCCGCGCCGGTCTCCGCGGCGGTGGCCCGGTGGTTCGCCGGAAGTTCTCCCGGGACGGTCCGGGCCGCGTTCGAGGTGGGGTGGTGGGGGCACCTGCTCATCATCCTGTACTTCCTCACCTGGATTCCGGAGGGGAAACACCTGCACCTGATCACGATCGCTCCCAACGTCGCCCTGCGCAAGGCCCGGCCGCGGGGGGCGCTCGCGCCCCTCGACGTGGAGACCGCGGAGCGGTTGGGTGCGTCCCGCGCGGAACACTTCACCTGGAAGGACAACCTGGACGCGTTCGCCTGCATGGAGTGCGGCCGCTGTACCGAAGTCTGCCCGGCCAACGCCACCGGCAAGGAACTGGACCCCCGCCGGCTGCATACCGACCTGCGCAGGCAGTTGACCCATCTGGGTCCGGCGCTCCTGCGCGGCGCCGGGGAAGGACTGGCGCGCCTGGCGCTCGTGGGCGACGTCTTCTCGGAGCCCTTCCTGTGGCAGTGCCTGACCTGCGGCGCCTGCGTCGAGGAGTGCCCGGCCGCCAATGATCACATCGACAAGATCGTGGAGATGCGCCGGCACCTGGTGATGGAAGAGGCGCGGCTGCCCGACACCATGGCCGACGCGCTGCGCAGCATGGAGGCGCGCGGTCACCCGTTCCGCGGCGCCGGCGTGAGCCGCACCGCCTGGACAGCCGGGGTGACCGTCAGGCATCTGCCTGCGGGCGAGCGGGCGGAGTGGCTGCTCTGGGTCGGCTGCGCCGCCGCGCTGAACGAACGGAACCACGAACCTCTGCGGGCGCTGGTGCGGCTGCTGGCCGCGGCGGGTGTGGACGTGGGCATCCTGGGGGATGAGGAGACCTGCACCGGCGATCCGGCCCGACGGGTCGGGAACGAATACCTGTTTCAGACGCTGGCCCGCCAGAATATCGAGACGCTGCAGCGGTACGGCGTCGCCAAGATCGTCACTCCCTGTCCCCACTGTTACAATACGTTCAGAAATGAGTACCCGCAGGTCGGGGGTCGCTTCGAAGTCTGGCACCACACGCAGTTGCTCGCCCGGCTCCTGGACGAGGGACGCCTGCGCCCGACGGGTGACCGCTCCGCCGTGCTGACCTTCCACGACCCCTGCTATCTCGGCCGGCACAACGGGGAGTACGACGCGCCGCGGCGGCTGCTCGCGGCCCTGCCCGGCGCCCGCACCGTAGAGATGGCCCAATGCCGGGACCGGAGCTTCTGCTGCGGGGCCGGCGGGGGACTGTACTGGATGGAAGACCGGGTCGGCGAACGGGTCAGCCACGTGCGCGCCCGCCACGTCACCGCCGCGGGTGCCGAGATCGTCGCTACCGCCTGTCCGTTCTGCCTGCTCATGCTGGAGGATGCCGGGGCCGCGGTGGCGTCCCCGGCCCGGGCGCAGGACGTGGCCGAACTGCTGGCGGCCAGCGTCCAGGAGCGCCACTGATGGCCGACGCCCTCCCGCCAATCCCACCCCGGGAGACCCTCTCCGGCATTCCGATCAAAGCACTTTACGAGCCGGCCGATGTGGCCGGAATGGACTACGAGCGCGACCTGGGCGCGCCGGGCCGAGACCCCTTCACCCGCGGCATCCACCCCGACATGTATCGGGGGCGCCTGTGGACGATGCGCCAGTTTGCCGGCTTTGGCACGGCGGAGGACGCGAACCGCCGCTTCCACTACCTGCTGCGCGCCGGCCAGACCGGGCTCTCCGTCGCCTTCGACATGCCGACCCTCATGGGCTACGACTCCGACCATCCCCGGGCCCTGGGCGAGGTCGGGCGGGAAGGGGTAGCCATCGACTCGCTGGCCGATATGGAGATCCTCCTGGACGGCCTGCCGCTCGATCAGGTCACCACCTCCATGACGATCAACGCCCCGGCCAACGTGCTGCTGGCGCTGTACGTGGCGGTGGCGGACCGCCGCGGCATTCCCCGCGAGCGGATCGACGGGACCACACAGACCGACATGCTCAAGGAGTTCATCGCCCAGAAGGAATGGGTCGTACCGCCGCGCGCGAGCATGAAGCTCATCCAGGACATGCTGGTCTTCGGCGCGCGGGAGCTGCCGCGCTGGAACGTGATCAGCATCAGCGGCTACCACATCCGGGAGGCGGGGGCGACCGCGGCGCAGGAATTGGCCTTCACCCTGGCCGACGGCATCGCCTACGTGCAGGCCGGGTTGGACGCGGGGCTGGCCGTCGATGAGTTCGCCCCGCGCCTCTCCTTCTTCTTCGACTGCCACGTCGACTTCTTCGAGGAGATCGCCAAGTTCCGGGCGGCCCGCCGCATGTGGGCGCAGATCATGCGCGAGCGCTTCCAGGCCCGCGATCCGCGGTCCCGCCGGCTGCGCTTCCACACTCAGACCGCGGGCGTGAGCCTGACCGCGCAGCAGCCGTTGAACAACGTGACCCGTGTGGCGCTGCAGGCCCTGGCCGCCGTCCTGGGCGGGACGCAGTCGCTGCACACGAACTCCCTGGACGAGACCTACGCACTGCCCACCGAGGAGGCCGTGACGGTGGCGCTGCGCACGCAGCAGATCATCGCCCACGAGACGGGCGTGACCCACACGGTGGACCCGCTCGGCGGGGCCTACTTCGTCGAAGCGCTGACCAGCGAGATCGAGCGCCAGGCCTGGGCGTACATCCGCAAGATCGACGACCTGGGCGGTATGGTGGCCGCGGTGGAGGCCGGATTCCCGCAGCGCGAGATCGCGGAGTCGGCCTACCGCTACCAGCAGCAGCTGGAACGGCAGGAGAAGATCATCGTCGGCGTCAACGCCTTCCTCCAGCCGGAGGAATCGCCGATCCAGATCCTGCGCATTGCGCCCGAGGTGGAACGGCGCCAGGTGGAGCGGACCCGGCGGGTGCGCGCCGAGCGCGACGAGTCCCGGGCGGGGGAGGCGCTGCGGCGCCTGCACCGGACGGCAGAGTCCGGCGGCAACACGATGTACGCCATCCTCGATGCGGTGAAGGCCGACGTGACCCTCGGCGAGATCTGTAACGTCTTCCGGATGGTCTTCGGGGAGTACCGGGAAGCGGCCATCATCTAGGAGGAAAAGTGGCAGAGCCCAGGGTGCGGGTGCTGATCGCCAAGCCCGGTCTGGACGGGCACGACCGGGGAGTCAAGGTCGTCGCCCGGGCGCTGCGCGACGGGGGGTTTGAGGTCATCTACACCGGTCTGCACCAGACACCGGAGATGATCGTGAACAGCGCGATCCAGGAGGACGTGGACGCCATCGGCCTCTCGATCCTCTCCGGCGCGCACAACGTCCTCTTCCCGCGCATCCTGGACCTCCTGCGCGAGCGGGGCGCGGGCAACATCGTGGTTTTCGCCGGTGGGATCATCCCCGAAGAGGACATCGCGGCGCTCAAGCAGGCCGGGATTGCCGAAATCTTCACTCCCGGCGCGTCCCTGCAGGCCATCGTGGAGTGGGTGCGCGCCAACGTGACGCCCCGCGGCGTGAAGACCTGAGCAGATGGGACGGTCCGGGCCGCTGGCGGCGGGCGAGCCCGTCCTTCTCCTGGACCGGCGCGGGCGCCGCTACCTGATCACCCTGGAGGCCGGGCGCGTCACCGACCTGCGCGGCGGAAAGATCCCCCACGCGCTGCTCCTGGGGCGGGAAGAAGGCGGGACCGTCGAAACGACCCGCGGGGAGCGCCTGCTGGTACTCCGGCCGACGCTGGCGGAGTTCGTCCTGGAGATGCCGCGCGGTGCCCAGGTCATCTACCCCAAGGACCTGGGGATGCTGCTCCTCTGGGGTGACGTTTACCCTGGAGCGACGGTCCTGGAGGCGGGGACCGGCTCCGGAGCCCTGACCCTGACGCTGCTGCGCGGGGTGGGCGCGACCGGACGCGTGATCTCCTACGAGATCCGTGAAGACTTCGCGCGCCAGGCGCGGCGGAACATCGAGCGGATGGCGGGCCCCGTGCCGAACCTGACCCTGCGTGCCCAGGATATCTACAGCGGGATTCCCGACGCGCCCGTCGACCGGCTCTTCCTGGACCTGCCCGAGCCCTGGCGCGTCGTCCCCCTTGCCGCCGAAGCCCTCCGCCCCGGTGGTGTCTGGGTTTCGTACGTGCCCACGGTGCCGCAGGCGCAGCAGACGGTGGAGGCGCTGCGCGCGCACCCGCGGTTTGCCGTCATCGAGACGTTTGAAACCCTGCTCCGGCCCTGGAACATCGCCGGGCCGAGTGTGCGGCCGGTCCACCGCATGGTGGCGCACACGGGGCTGATCACCATGGCGCGGCGCGTCCAGGAGCGGACGACGGGCGGCGCCCCGCCCGACGGCCTGCGTTCTTGATGCGCGAGAACATGACGGGTATGCTGGTACCGTTACCGGCGCGGGGCGAGCGGGCAAGCTGCCCGCCCGACGCATCCCGGGATGAGGAGGTCGCCGATGCTGATCTGGCTGGACTACCTTCGCACCTACCTTCACCGCTATCTCGGCACCGAAAAGGGACAGGGCATCCTGGTCTGGCTGGTCGTCCTCTTCGTCCTGTGGATCATCCTTTCCGGTCGCCGCGTCGTCGTCCAGTAGCGCCCCCTCGCACCGATCTGCCCCCTCGTGCCTGGGCGGGCCGTTCCTCAGGAGGTGTCCTGTGTATACCTGGCTGGAGTTCGTCCTGCGCCGCCTCTTCCGCCACCGTGAGTCCGGACAGACCGAGGTGATCATCGCGGTCATCCTCCTGATCGTCCTGCTCATGCTGTCGGGACGGCGCGTCGTCGTCCAGTAGCGTTTCGCACCCTGCCCGGCTGTCTCGCCCTGCCCGGCGCGGTCACCCGTCCGGTCTCAACAGGACAGACCCGCGCGTTGAGGCCGGAGAATATTGCTGCAGGCGCGCGGAGTATATGAGATGAGGCTCAATATGCGCACGGCCGCCAAGATTCCCATCGCGCATCCCATCATCGGCGAAGAGGAGAGGCAGCGGGTCCTGGAGGTGCTGGCGTCGGGGACGCTCGTCGCCGACCGGATGGTCCGGGAGTTTGAGGAGGCCTTTGCAGCCTACCTGGGCGTGGCGCACGCGGTGGCCACCTCCTCCGGCACCACCGGCCTGCAGGTGGCCCTGGAAGCGTTGGGCATCGGCGCGGGTGACCGCGTCGTCACGACGCCCTTCACGTTTGCCGCCACCAGCCATGCCATTCTGCACGCGGGCGCGCGGCCGGTCTTCGCCGATGTGGATCCCTCCACCTACAATCTGGACCCGCACGCTCTGGAGGAGGCGGTGCGCCGCACCGGCGCGCGCGCGGTCATCGTCGTGCACCTGTTTGGCCTGCCCAGTGACATGGCGGCCATCGGCGAGGTTGTCCGCCAGCATAACCTGCTGCTGATCGAAGACTGCGCTCAGGCGCACGGGGCGGAGTTTCGGGGACGCAAGGTGGGGACGCTCGGCCACGCCGCCGTCTTCAGCTTCTACCCGACGAAGAACATGACCACCGGCGAGGGTGGGATGGTGGTGACGGATGACGCCGCCGTGGCACGCCGGGCCCGGCTGCTGGTCGATCCCCGGGCCGCGGAGGAGTACGTCTACGATGTCATCGGCCACAACTTCCGGATGACCGATGTGGCCGCCGCCATGGGGGTGCCGCAACTGCGTCGCCTGGACGCGCACAACGCTGCCCGCCGGCGCAACGCGCGCAGGCTGACCGGGGCGTTCCGCGACCTGGAGTGGTTGACCCCGCCCGTGGAACCCGGCGACGCCTACCACGTCTACACGCAGTACACGGTGCGCGTGCGGCCGCGGGAGGGCCTGATGGCGCACCTGAGCCGCGAGGGCGTCGGCTGTAAGATCTACTATCCGCTCCTGATCCCGCAGACCCCGGCCTACCGGCGCCTGGGGTTCGATGCGACCTACCCGGTCGGGGAGACCCTGACGCGGGAGGTGCTCTCCCTGCCCGTGCACCCCGCGCTGAGCGCGGACGATGTCGCGCGCGTGGCGGACGCCGTGCGGAGCTTCCGGCCGGCATGATCCGCCCCGTCCGGGTAGGTGTGGTCGGGCTGGGCCAGTGGGGCCGCCACCACGTGCGCATCCTGGCGCAGCTACCTCAGGTGCACCTGGTGGGTGTGGTCGATCGGGACACCCGCGAAGCCGCCCACCTGGCGCACCGCTTCGACACCCGCCCCTACCAGGACCACCGCGCCCTGCTCGGGGAGGTGGACGCCGTTACCATCGCGGTGCCGACGGCCCTGCACTATGAGATCGCCCGCGACTTTCTGCGTGCCGACGCGCACGTGCTCGTGGAGAAGCCGATGACCGTCGCCGCGGAGGATGCGGCCGACCTGGTCGATCTGGCGACCGCGCGGGACCGGCTCCTGCTGGTGGGGCACATCGAACGCTTCAAACCAGCCGTCCAGCGGCTGTTCCGCCTGGTGGATGAGCCGATGGCCATCGCGGCGCGGCGGATGCGGCCCTACGACGCGGCGCGCACCATGGACGTGGGTGTGGTCATGGACCTGATGATCCACGACATCGACATCGTGCAGTCGATGGTGCCGGGCCGCTACGAGGACCTGCAGGCCATCGGGCTGTGCGTGCACAACTCCCATGAGGATCTGGCCGCCGCCCGGCTGCGCACCGCCGGGGGGTGCCTGGTCACGCTCTACGCCAGCCGGGTCGCAGCACGGAAGACCGCCGAGATGGAAGTGACGATGACCGACCGCGCCATCCACCTGGACCTGCTGCGGCAGACGATTACGATCAACTACTTCCGCGGGGAGACGCAGCGGATCACCCTGGAGGGGGAGGAGCCCCTGGAACTGGAACTCCGCCACTTCATTGCCTGCGTGCGCGGCGAGGCCCGGCCGCTGGTCCCCGGCGAGGACGGCGTGCGCGCCCTGTCGGTCGCGGAGGCACTGCTCGCCCGGATGGTCCAGATCACCCCGCCCGTGCGCGTCTAGCCCTCCGTGGGCGCCTGGCAGACGCTGGCGGTTCAGACCTCGACCCGGATCGACCTGGTCGACATCACCGACCGCGTTGCCGCGCTCGTGCCTGCGGGTGCCGCCGGCGCGCTGGCGCTCTTTGTCCCGCACACCACCGCGGCATTGTGGGTGAACGAAGGGGAGGAGGGACTGCTCGCCGACTTTCGGGCCTGGCTGGAGCGCAGCGTCCCGTCGACAGGCCCGTATGCCCACGACCGCGTCGACGACAATGCCGCCGCCCATCTGCGGGCGAGCGATCTGGGCGCGTCGCAAGTCATCCCTGTGGAAGCGGGCCGCTTGCTGCTGGGGACCTGGCAACGGGTCTTCTTCGTCGAGCTGGATGGACCGCGGGCGCGGGAGGTGCGGGTGCGCCTGCTCTAAGGGCGGATGACGACGCAGGTTACGACCTTCGCCACCCCTTCGATCTGCTGGAGCGCGGTCGAGATGGTCGGGAACCCCCGGGTCCCGTCCGCCTGCGCGACGGCGATGATGTCGACCTCGCCCATGGTGACCACCGCCTCGATGACCCCGGCCACGCGGCGCACGTGACGGGCGACCTCCGCGGGGGTCTTGCGGTCCAGGGAGATCAGGAAGTACGCCGTCTCCAGCATACCCCCATGCTATAGTAAAGCAGTGATTCCGGGGAAGATTTCCCCCGATCTGCTGCGTCGTCTCGTTTATCCCCACCTCACGACTCGCCCCGATGTGCTGGTCGCGGCCGGGATCGGTCAGGACAGCGCGGTCCTCGACTTCGGTCCCCACGCCTGCATCATCACGTGCGATCCGATCACGGGCGCCCGCCGGGAGCTGGGGCGGCTCGCCGTGCACGTCGCCTGCAACGACGTGGCGGCGACGGGGGCCGAACCCGTTGCGCTGCTCCTGACCCTGCTGCTGCCGCCGGGGAGCGGGGAGGCCGAGCTGGAACTGATCATGCGGGAAGCGGGCGAGACCGCTGTCGCGCTGGGTGTCGCCATCGTCGGCGGGCATACCGAGGTGACCCCCCGCGTGACGGACATCGTGGCCGTGGTCACTGCGGTCGGGCGGGCCGAAAGCGGCGGCTACCTGCATGCGGGAGGGGCGCGGCCGGGCGACGCGCTGCTGGTGAGCAAAGCCGCGGCGATCGAGGGGACGGCCATTCTGGCGGCGGATCTCGCCGGCGAACTGGCGGGGAGGGTCGCGCCGGAGGTACTGGCGCGCGCGCGGCGGTTCATGGACGAAGTGAGTGTCCTGTCGGAGGGGCGCGCCGCGGTGCGCGCCGGGGCGACGGCGATGCACGATGTCACGGAGGGCGGAGTGCTCACCGCGGTCTGGGAGCTGGCCGAAGCCTCGGGCCTGGGCGTCGAACTGTGGGCCGATGCCGTCCCGGTCCGCCAGGAGACGACCGCGATCTGTCGGGCGCTGGGCGTCGACCCGCTCAGACTCATTGGCAGCGGCGCTCTCCTCGTGGCATCGGGGGATCCTGATCGCACGCTGGCCGCGCTGGCCGGGGCGGGCGTTCCGGGCACACGGATAGGGACGATGCGGGCCGCCGGCCGCGTGGTCCGCCGCGACGGTCGGGAGGAGGTCCTGGTCCCACCCGCCCGCGATGAACTCTGGCGGATCCTGGAAGAAGTGAACGGGCCGGCGTGAGGTTGGCCGGAGCAACGGAGCGTGTTAGCATTATTGATGTAGAAACTGAATAGGCACGGCTGGGGGAGCCCGGGAGAGCCGGGCTGAGAGTGCAGCCGGCACGGCTGGTGCGATGCTGCAGACCCCTCGAACCCGATCCAGGTCATACTGGCGTGGGGAAGCAGGAACGGATCAAGCCGCCAGGCCCGGTCGGGTGGGCGGCTTGAGCGTTTTCGACACGATGCCTGAGTGTTTCGGCACAGTATTCGGCACATTATAAGGGGGGAACGAGCATGCCGCGTGAGCAGGTACGGCGACTGGCCGAACTGGGGATCGCGGTCGCCCTGGTGTTCGTCCTGAGTAACATCCGCGTGTACAGGATGCCGCAGGGCGGGTCGATCACGGCGGCCAGCATGGTGCCCATCTTCTTTGTCGCGCTGCGCTGGGGAGCCGGCTGGGGTATCCTGGCCGGGGTGGCCGCCGGTATCGTCAACTACATCTTTGATCCCTTCTTCGTCCACCCGGTGCAGGTGCTCCTGGACTACCCCGTCGCCTTCGGCGCGCTCGGCCTCGCCGGGTTACTACCGCGCTGGCCGTGGCTCGGCGTGACCCTGGGCGGCGCGGGGCGCTGGCTGGCGCATTTCATCTCGGGGGTGGTCTTCTTCGCCCAGTACGCGCCCGCGGGGCAAAGCCCCTGGGTCTACTCGGCGATCTACAACGCGAGCTACATGGTGCCTGAGATCATCATCAGCATCATCCTCACCCCGCTGGTGCTCGGTGCCCTGGAACGCCTGCGGCCCGCGTTGCGTCCCAGGTGATCGCGCTCGTTATCACGCAGGGCCCGGCGCGCGCCCGCCGGGCCCTGGCACGCCTGGCCGGCCGGGCCGATCTGATCCTGGCCGCCGACGGCGGCGCCCGCCTGGCCCGCGCCGCGGGCATTGTCCCGGACCTGATTCTCGGCGACCTGGACTCCCTCGATGGAACGGTGGCACGCTGGGCCGACGCCCGGGGGATTCCCCGTCGGCGGTATCCGCGGGTGAAGGACGCCACGGACGGTGAACTCGCCCTGGCCGAGGCGCTCCGCCGCGGCGCGCGCGAGGTCTGGATCTACGGGGTGGTGGCGGGGCGTCTCGACCAGTTGCTGGCGAACGTGCTGCTCCTCTTCGCCGCCCGCCGGCGCCGCGTCCACGCCCGGCTGACCGACGGCCGGACCACCGCCCGGCTGGCGGGACGGTTCGCCGAACTCCACGGACGGCCGGGCGATCTCGTCTCGCTGATCCCGGTTTCGGCGGCGGTGCGCGGGATCATGACAGCAGGATTGCGCTTCCCGCTGCGCGGCGGGGCGCTGGTGCGCGGATCGACCCGCGGGATCAGCAACGAGCTGACCGCCGACCGTGCCACGATCCGCGTGGGTTCGGGCGATCTGCTGATTGTGCATACACCTGCAGGAGCACGATAGTGCCCTGAGTCAGCCATCCTCGTCGCAGCTCACTTTGGACCGAGGTCGGGCGCGGATTGGCGATCTGAAATATCTGCGACCGGCCCGACGGAGATGCAATGGTACAATCAGGGCATGCCGGATCATCTGATTCGCGCCATCGCCGGCGACGGCAACGTGCTTGCCTTCGGTGCCGTGGCGACCGACACGGTGGAGGAGGCCCGGCAGCGCCACGGCACAGCGCCCACCGCGACGGCCGCGCTCGGCCGGACGCTGTCGGCGACGCTCATGCTGGGCGCTGGGATGAAGGACGGGCAGCGTCTCACCGTGCGGGTGCTGGGGGACGGCCCGCTCGGCGGCATCATCTCGGAAGGCAACGGGCGCGGCGAGGTCCGCGGGTACGTGCAGAATCCCGAGGTGGACCTCCCGCTCACCGCCGCGCGGAAACTGGATGTCGGCGCAGCGGTGGGTCGCGGGACCTTCCACGTCACCAAAGACGTCGGCCTGCGCTATCCCTACCACGGCAGCGTCCCGCTGGTCTCCGGTGAGATCGGCGAAGATGTGGCCCGCTACCTGGTGGTGTCGGAGCAGGTGCCGTCGGTCGTGGCGCTGGGCGTGCTGGTCGCGGCGGACCTCCACGTCGAGGCCGCCGGTGGCTTTATCCTGCAGGTTCTCCCCGGGGCGCCGCCGGACATCCTCCGCTATCTGGAGGCGCGCCTGGCGCAGCTCCCCGTGGTCACGCACCTCCTGCGGTCGGGCGAGCGGGCCGAGGACGTGCTGCGCGCGGCTCTGGGCGATCTCACGCTGCGTGTTCTGGAGGAGGCGCCGGTCGTGTTCCGCTGCGGGTGCTCCCGGGAGCGGGTGGAAGGCGTGCTCGTCGCCCTGGGGCGGGAGGAGGTTCAGCGCCTGGTGGAGGAGGAGGGGCGGGCGGAGGTTGTCTGTCGCTTCTGCGGCGACCGCTACGTCCTGGGCGCCCCGGAGGTGGAGCGCCTGTTCAGCCCGCGCGCCTGATCCGGCCCGCCTTGAGACAGGCGGTGCAGACGGTGACGCGCCGCACCCGGCCACCGAGCACCCCGCGGATGCGCTGCAGGTTGGAGCGAAAGATGCGCTTGCTCCGCACGTGCGAGTGGCTCACGGAGTACCCGGAGACGGTGCCCTTTCCACAGATCTCGCAGCGTCGACCCATCGGTGATTCCGGCTCCTCAGGACGGGCGGCGGAGGCCGCCGTCAAAACGCCCTTCATCCTAGCACGGTGACCCACCGCGCGCCAGGGGCCGGACGGACCTCCCGACGAAGAGGGGTGCCGGGGGGGACGGAGAAGTCAGTGCAGGATTTGAGCGGTCGCGCAACTCCCTCCGTCACTCCGCGCCGGCGGCCCGCGGAGGACCCCCTCACGTCGCCGGTCCAGTATCTCAAGGGCGTCGGCCCCGCGCGCGCCGCGGCACTGGCGCGGCTGGGGATTACGACGGTCGAGGACCTGCTCACACACGTGCCGCGCCGTCACGAGGACCGCCGGCAGTTCACCCCGTTGCGTGACCTGATCCACGGGAGCGAGACCACCGTGGATGCCACGGTGGCGGCGGTGAGCGAGTTCCGGCCGCGGCGGGGGTTGTCGGTGGTCAAGGCCGCGCTGATCGACGACACCGGGATCGCCTACGCCGTCTGGTTCAACCAGCCCTACATGAAGCAGCAGCTCCGGCGCGGGCAGCGCGCGCTCTTCTTCGGCCGCATCGAGCGCCGCGGCGGGGAGGTGCGGCTGCAGTCTCCGGAATTCGAACCGGTCGAAGACGGGGAAGAGGAGACCTGGCACACGGGGCGCCTGGTCCCCATCTATCCCGCGACCGAAGGGCTCACCCAGCGTGTACTGCGCACGCTGGTGCGGACCGCGCTGGGCCTCTATGCTGACCAGGCGCCGGAGATCCTTCCGGCGGACCTGCGCCATACGCGGGGCCTGATGCCGGTGCGTGAAGCCCTGTGGGCGTTGCACTTCCCGGAGACGGAGGAAGGGCAACAGGCTGCCCGGCGCCGCCTGGCCTTTGAAGAGCTGCTGATCCTGGAACTGGGTCTGCTTCTGCGGCGGCGCGCCACCGCGCAGATCACCAAACCGATCGCCTACGGGGCGGGGGAACTGCTCGAGCGGTTCACCGCCGGGTTGCCCTATGCCCTGACCGCGGCGCAGGTCCGCGCGATCGATGCGATCACGGCCGACATGCGCGGGCCGCACCCGATGAGCCGCCTGCTGCAGGGCGACGTGGGGGCCGGCAAGACGCTGGTCGCTGTGGCCGCGCTGCTGGTCTGTGTGCAGGGTGGCTACCAGGGAGCCCTGATGGCCCCGACGGAGATCCTGGCCGAACAGCACGCGCTGACGGTGCGGCCGCTCGTGGAGCCGCTGGGCGTGTGCGTCGCGCTGCTCGTCGGCGGGCGGCGCGCCGCCGAGCGGAGCCAGATCCGCGAGGCCGTCCGCCGGGGCGAAGCGGACATCGTCATCGGCACGCACGCGTTGATCGAGGAGGAGGTTGGGTTCGAGCGGCTGGGACTCGTCGTCGTGGACGAGCAGCACAAATTCGGCGTGATGCAGCGCGCCCGCCTGCGCGGCAAGGGCTTCGCGCCGGATGTGCTGGTGATGACGGCGACGCCGATCCCCCGCACGCTGGCGTTGACGCTGTACGGGGACCTGGACATCACGGTGCTGGACGAACTGCCTCCCGGGCGCCGCCCCGTGGCCACCTACTGGCGCGATGCCGGCGCGCGGCCGAAGGTCTACGAGTTTGTCCGCCAGCAGGTCGCCGCCGGGCGCCAGGCCTATGTCGTCTGCCCGCTGATCGACGATTCCGAGAAATCGCAGGCCCGCGCCGCCGCGCAGCTGGCGGCCGACCTCCAGCGGGGATTCCTGGCCGGCCTGCGGGTCGGCCTGCTGCACGGCCGCATGCCGGCCGAGGAGAAGGACCGCGTCATGGCCGGGCTGCGCCGCGGCGACCTCCATGTCCTGGTGGCCACCACCGTGATCGAGGTTGGGATCGATGTCCCGAATGCCTCTGTGATGGTCATCGAGGACGCGGACCGGTTTGGGCTGGCGCAACTGCACCAACTGCGCGGCCGGGTCGGACGGGGCGCGCACAAGTCCTACTGCATCCTCATCGCCTCCCCCACCACCGAAGAGGGACGGCGGCGGCTGGCCGCGATGGTCACGACCGGGGACGGATTCGAGATCGCGCAGGAGGACCTGCGCCTGCGGGGACCGGGGGAGATCCTGGGGACGCGGCAGCACGGGTTGCCCGACCTGCGCGTGGCGGACCTGCTGGTGGACCTGCCGCTCCTCGAGGACGCCAGGGACGCGGCCGCCGCAATCATCGCGCGCGATGCGGCGCTGCGCGACGCCGCGCACCTGGGCCTGCGCCGCGCGGTGGGGCGGCGGTTTGCCCAGGGCCTGGCGCTGGTGAGTTGACCGGACGGCGCCCGCGCCGGGCGGGGAGTCTGCGCCCCACCGCCCGCCGTGTCCGCGTCGCCCTCTTTGACCGCCTGGGGGCGCGGGTCATCGACGCGGAGGTACTGGATCTGTACGCCGGGACGGGCGCGCTGGGTCTGGAAGCGCTGCAGCGCGGGGCGCGCGCCGCGGTCTTCGTCGAGCGCGATGCCCGGCTGGCCCAGGAGATTCGCGAGCGCCTGAATGCGCTGGGCCTGCGGGAGCGGGGAGAGGTCTGGCGGGCTACGGTGACGACGGCACTGCGCCGGCTGGGGGCGGAAGGCCGGCGGTTCGATCTGGTCCTGCTGGATCCGCCGTACGGGCGGGGGCTGCTCCAGGAGACGCTCGACGCCCTGGCCCGGGCGGGGGTGGTGCGCCGCGGCGGGGCCGTCGTGGCCGAAGGGCACTGGCGCGACCGCGCGTCGACGCCGCCCGGGTGGGACCTGGTCCGCGCGGCGCGGTATGGCGAGACCGGCTTGTGGGAGTACAGCGTGGCAAAGGAGGCGGGCCGTGACGACGGCGATCTATCCGGGAACATTTGATCCAGCCCATAATGGACATCTGGACGTCATCCTCCGCGCGCACATGGTCTTCGGCCGCGTGATCGTGGCCGTGGCCCGGGTAACGGCGAAGGAGACGCTCTTCTCCGTCGAAGAGCGCACGGCGATGCTGCAGGAGGCGACCCGGGGCCTGGGGGGCGTGGAGGTGCGCCCCTACAGCGGGCTGACGGTGGCGTTCGCCCAGGCGGCCGGGGCCACGGTCATCGTCAAAGGCCTGCGCGGCCAGGAGGACTTCGAGTACGAGCGCCGGCAGATGTTGATGAACCGGCATCTCAGCGGGCTGGACACGGTCTTCCTGATGCCCTCGCCGATCTATGCGCTGCTGTCTTCCACCCTGATCCGCGAAGTTAACTCCCTGGGCGGGGATGTGACCGCGTTCGTGCCGCCGCCGGTCGCAGAGCGCCTGGCGGAGCGGCGCCGCAAAGCCTCACCCCCCCGCGGGCGCCGCCGCGGAGCGCGTTAGTGGAGTCGGTCATCGCCTTGCTGGACCGGCTGGAGAACGTGGTTCGGACCGCCACGGCGGTTCCGCTCTCCGACCGGCGGATGGTGGACGCCGCGGAGGTGCTGGGCCTGCTGCGGATGATCCGGGCGCAGTTGCCCGCGGAGTTGCACCATGCGCAGCGCCTCCGTGACGAAGCGGATGCGCTGCACCGGCGCGCCACCGACGAGGCGCGGCGCATCCTGCTGGAGGCCGAGGCGCACGCGCGCCGGCTGGTCGAGGAAGGCCCCGTGCTCGCGGAGGCGGAACGCCAGCGCGGCGAACTCCTGCAGGAGGCCGCGGCCGAGGCGGCGCGCATCCGCCGCGGCGCGGCGGAATACGCGGCGCAGGTGCTCACGGACCTGGAGGACCAGGTGCAGCGGATCCTCGGGGCGATCCAGCGCGGCCGGAGCGCGCTGGAGGCGTCGGAGCGGTGAGCGCCGTTTTCTTGCGCCTCCGGGATCGCTATAATGTCTAGAGTTTGCCGGGAGCGAATCCGTGATCGTCGACCTGGACACCATCGGCCAGGCGGGAGAGAGCACGGCGGTGCTCCGCTTTGCCGAGCGCATCTCCAGCGGCGTCGAGGTCCTCTTCGGCGCCCCGGTGGAGGGGGAGATCCGGCTTCGGCGCGCGGGCGGAACGGTGTGGCTCGACGGCGCCGTGGCGACCACCGTGAACCTGGGGTGTGCCCGCTGCCTGCGCCCCATCGAGCAGCGGCTGATCGCGTCGTTCCATGAGGGGTTTCGCCCCGGCGCGCCGGCGCCCGACGAAGGCGAAGACGAGGCCGGGGTCGTAACGCTCGTGGGGGGAATGCTGGACGTCAGCGAGGTCGTCCGGCAGCACCTGGTCATGGCCCTCCCCATGGCGCCGGTGTGCCGGCCCGGGTGCCGGGGGCTCTGCCCGATCTGCGGCGCCGACCGCAACGAGGTCGCCTGCGATTGTGTTCAGGAGGCGATCGACCCGCGCCTGGCGGTGCTGCAGCAGTTCCGCCCCTCGGGCTGACCCCGGGCGGACGGTAGAAGGAGGAAGAGACGTGGGGATTCAGAAGCGACGCCGCTCCCGGGCACGGATCGGGCACCGGCGTCGGCAGTGGAAGGCCCCGGCGGTGCACCTCGTGGCCTGCCCGCAGTGCCACGCCCCGATGCTGCCGCACCGGGTCTGCCCGTCCTGCGGGTACTACGCAGGTCGCCCGGTTCTCAAGCGCGAGGAAGCGGAGAAGTAGGTGACCGGGCGCGCTGCCAAGCGCCCCAGCGGCGTCCGGGTCGCGGTCGATGCCATGGGCGGGGACCACGCCCCCGAGGAGATCGTCGCCGGGGCCGTGCAGGCCGCGGCGACCCTGGACGCCGAGATTCTGCTGGTGGGGCCGGCCGAGAGGCTGACCACCCTGCTGGCCCGTCAGCGGGCCGGGGGCCTGCCGGTCCGCATCATCGACGCGCCCGACGTCATCGGCATGGAGGAACCTCCCGCCATGGCGGTGCGCCGCAAGCGGCGGTCCTCGATCGTGGTGACGCTGCGGCAACTGCGGGAGGGAACGGCCACCGCCGCGGTGAGCGCCGGGAACACCGGGGCGGCCATGGGCGCGGCGCTGCTGGCGCTGGGACGTATTCCGGCCGTGGATCGCCCGGCCATCGCGGCCGTGCTGCCGACCCTGCAGAAAACCCCGGTCGTGCTCCTGGATGTGGGAGCGAACGTGGACTCCCGGCCCAAGCACCTGCTGCAGTTCGGCGTCATGGGCCACGTCTACGCCCACCGCGTCCTGGGCATCCCCGGACCGCGCATCGCCCTCCTCAGCAACGGCGAGGAAGCGTCCAAAGGGAATGACGTCACCGCCCGCGCCGCGGAACTCCTGCGGCGCTCGGGGCTCCCCTTCGTGGGCAACGTGGAGGGGCGCGAGGTCTTTTCCGGCCAAGCGGATGTGATCGTCTGCGACGGGTTCGTCGGCAACATCGTCTTGAAGTTCGCCGAAGGTCTGGCCCTGGGGATTCGGCACCTGGTCCGAGAGGAACTGGCCGGACCGGGCGGCCGGCTGCTCGCGCTCTACCTCGCGCCGCTCTGGCGGCGAGGACTGCGCTTCTGGCGGCGGCTGGACTACCGTGAGTACGGCGGTGCGCCGCTTCTGGGGGTGAACGGTATCGTGATCATTGCCCACGGCCGCTCCACCGCCGTCGCCATTCGCAACGCCATCTACCGGGCGGTGGATGCGGCCTCGCGCCGCATCGTGGAACCCATCACGGCTGAGATGACGCGGATTGAGCGGGACCTGCGCCCCCTGCCCGCATCCCTTGAGCGTTCCACCGCCGGCGTCGACGGCGGAGTCGAGGCGTGAGTGCGGTCCGGGGCTCGACCATCGTCGGCCTGGGGCGGGCCATTCCCTCCCGGATCCTGACCAATGCGGACCTGGAGCGGCTGGTCGATACGACAGATGAGTGGATCTTCGCGCGGACCGGCATCCGCGAGCGGCGGATCGCGCCCGATGATGTCGCTACCTCCGATCTGGCCTATGAGGCCGCGGTGGAGGCGCTGGCCGACGCCGCCGTAGCTCCCGCCGACCTCGACCTGATCATCGTGGGGACGGCCACCCCGGACATGATGTTCCCGGCCACGGCCTGCCTGCTCCAGGAGCGGCTGGGCGCGTCGCGGGCCGGCGCCTTCGATGCTTCGGCCGCCTGCACCTCCTGGGTGTACGGCTGCGCCATGGCCCACGGATACATCGCTGCGGGGATGGCGGAGACCGTCCTGGTCGTCGGGGCGGAGACGTTGTCCAAGATCACCAACTACAAGGATCGATCAACCTGCGTGCTCTTCGGGGATTCGGCCGCGGCGGCGGTTCTGCGTCCGGCGCCACCCGGCGAAGGGTTCCTAAGCTTCGTTCTCGGGGCGGACGGGCGCGGCGGTCCCCTGCTGAAGCTCCCCGCCGGAGGGTCACGCCTGCCGGCGAGCTTCGAGACCGTGGAGCGGGGCCAGCACTTTATCCACATGAACGGCCGCGAGGTCTACAAGTTCGCCGTGCGGGTCATCCCCCGGGCGATCCGGGACGCGGCAGACCGTGCCCACCTCTCTCTGGATGAGGTGGACTATTTCATCCCCCATCAGGCCAACGTGCGGATCATCGACGCCGCGGCAGAACGCCTGGGGCAGCCGCGGGAGAAGTTCTTCCTCAATGTGGAGCGCTACGGGAACACCTCGTCCGCCTCCGTCCCCGTGGCGCTGTATGAGGCCGCCGCGGGCGGGCGGATCGCCCCTGGCGATCTCCTGATCCTGGTCGCCTTCGGCGGCGGGCTGACCTGGGGCGCGGCCGCCCTGCGCTGGACCAGGCCGCACCGGCAGGGGGAGCGATGATCGCTCTGGTCTTCCCCGGGCAGGGGGCCCAGTACGTCGGCATGGGGCGGGCTGTCGCGGCGGCCTACCCTGCCGCCCGAGATGTGTTCGACCGAGCCAGCGCCGCCCTCGGCCAGGATCTGCTGGCGCTGGTTTCCGATGGTCCGGAAGAGCGGCTGCGCGCGACGGAAAACACGCAGCCGGCGGTCCTGGTGACCGACCTGGCCTGCGCGGCGGCCCTGGCTGCCCACGGCATCCGCCCAACAATGGCCGCCGGGCTGAGCCTGGGCGAGTATGCCGCCCTGGTGGTGGCCGGCGCCCTCGCGCTGGAGGATGCGGTCTGTCTCGTGCGCCAGCGCGGGCAGTTCATGCAGGAGGCCGCGGCCGGACGGGCGACCGCCATGGCCGCGCTGATCGGCATGGAGGCTGCGAATGTGGAAGCGTTGTGCGCGCGGCACCGGCACCTGGGGGTCGTCGAGCCGGCCAACTACAACGGCGCCGGGCAGATCGTGATCGGCGGAGACGCAGCAGCGGTCCAGGCGACCGTCGCCGCGGCCCGCGGCGCCGGCGCGCGCCGGGCAGTACTGCTGGCTGTGAGCGCACCGTTTCATACCAGCCTGATGGCGCCGGCGGCGGAGCGGCTGGCGGAGGCGCTGCGGATGGTCCCGCTGCGGGACGCCGACCTGCCGGTGATCTCCAACGTCACCGGCGGGGAGGTGCGCGCGGCGGAGGAGATCCGGACCCTGCTGGTGCGCCAGGTGACCGCCCCGGTGCGCTGGGAGGCGTCGGTCCGGCGGATGGCCGCCCTGGGGGCGTCGGTCTTCGTGGAGGCCGGACCGGGGACGACGCTCTCCGGACTGATCCGCAAGACGGTCCCCGTCCCCGTGTTCCACGTGGACGACCCCGCCACGCTCGAGGAGACGCTGCGGAGCCTGCGCGCGCAGGCGTCACGGGTGTAGATGGGGCAACTGGACGGGCGGGTGGCGCTGGTCACCGGCGCGTCGGGCGGATTGGGCCGGGCTATCGCCGCGGGGCTGGCCGCAGCCGGCGCCGCGGTGGCGGTGCACTACGCCACCCGGCGAGCAGAGGCCGAGGAGGTCGTGGCGGCCATCAGGGGGCGCGGCGGCCAGGCCCTGGCCCTCCAGGGGGATCTGAGCGATCCCGCGGTGCCTGATCGCCTGGTGGAGGCGGCGCGAGAAGGGCTGGGGGGACTGCACATCCTGGTGAACAACGCCGGCGTGGTGCGTGATACCCTGATCCTGCGCATGAAGGACGAAGACTGGGAGACGGTGCTGACCACGAACCTCACCGCGGCCTTCCGCTGCACCCGCGCGGCGCTCCGGCCGATGCTCCGCCAGCGCGCGGGGCGGATCATCAACGTGGCCAGCATCGCCGGGGAGATCGGCAATCCCGGGCAGGCGAACTACGTGGCTGCCAAAGCGGGATTGATTGGCCTGACCAAGGCCACCGCCCGGGAAGTCGCCTCGCGCGGAATCACGGTCAACGCCGTGGCCCCCGGGTTGATCGATGTCGGCATGACGGCCCGCCTGACGTCCGACCAGGTCGCGCGCCTTCGCGACCAGATTCCCCTGGGACGACTGGGGACGGCGGAGGAGGTTGCCCACGCGGTGGTGTACTTGGCATCCGATGACGCGGCCTACGTCACCGGTCAGGTGCTCAATGTGGACGGCGGGCTGGTGATGCGGTAGATGCACAGGGCAGGCGGGGTGGGAGCTCCAGGAAAGGGGGTAAAGTGGATGGCGACGGTATTCGACCGCGTGAAGGGAATCATCGTCGAACAACTGGGCGTGGACGAGGCGGAGGTGACGCCGGAGGCCTCGTTCGTGGAGGATTTGGGCGCCGACTCCCTGGACGTGGTCGAACTGGTCATGGCGCTGGAGGAGGAGTTCGAGGTGGAAATCCCCGACGAAGACGCGGAGAAGATCGTCAAGGTCGGGGAGGCCGTAAAGTACATCGAACAGCACCTGCCGGGGGCCGGCGGCTAGGACTGGCGCGGCGGACCGGGGGTCGGGCACAGGGACGGGCGGATGCAGCGGCGGGTGGTCGTGACCGGGATGGGCGTGGTCAGTCCGATCGGGACCGGGCTCGACCGTTTCTGGGACGGCTTGATGGAAGGGCGTTCCGGGATCCGGCGCATCACCGCCTTCGACCCCTCCGACCTGGACACGCAGATCGCCGCGGAGGTCGGCGATTTCGACCCCACCCAGTTCATGGACCGCAAGGAAGCCCGGCGCAATGACCGGTTCGTGCAGTTCGCTTACGCGGCCTCGCGGATGGCGCTGGAGGATGCGGGGCTCGCCATCACGCCCCGCAACGCCACGCGGATCGGTGTGTTGATTGGATCGGGCATCGGCGGGGCCATCACCTGGGAAGAGCAGGTGCGCGTGCTGCAGACCCGCGGGCCGGGCCGCGTGAGCCCCTTCTTTATCCCCATGATCATCATGAACATGGCCTCCGGCGTCGTCTCCATCCTCACCGGGGCCAAAGGCCCCAACAGCAGCGTGGTCACCGCCTGCGCCACCGGCGGCAACGCCATCGGCGACGCCACGCGGATCATCCAGCGCGGAGAGGCCGACGCCATGATCGCCGGGGGGACGGAGGCGGCGATCACGAAGCTGAGCCTGGCGGGCTTCTGCGCGATGAAGGCCACGTCTACCCGCAACGACCAGCCGGCCCGGGCCATGCGCCCCTTCGACGCCACCCGCGACGGGTTCGTCATGGGCGAGGGCGCCGGGGTCATCACCCTGGAGGCCCTGGAGCACGCCGAAGCCCGGGGCGCGCGCGTCTACGGGGAGGTCGTCGGGTACGGCATGAGCGGCGACGCGTACCACATCACCCAGCCCGACCCGGAGGCGGACGGCGCCTCGCGCAGCATGCGCAACGCCCTGGCCGACGCCGCGATGGCGCCGGAAGAGATCGACTACATCAACGCCCACGGCACGAGCACGCCGTACAACGACCGTACGGAGACCCTGGCGATCAAAAAGGTCTTCGGCGCGCACGCCCGCCGACTGGCGGTCTCGTCCACCAAGTCGATGATGGGCCACCTCCTCGGCGCGGCCGGCGGCGTGGAGTTCATCGCCTGCGCCCTGGCCATCGAGCGCGGGGCGCTGCCGCCCACGATCAACTACGAGCATCCCGATCCGGAGTGTGACCTCGACTACGTGCCCAACACTCCACGTGAGGCGCGCATCACCACGGCGATGTCTAACGCCTTCGGCTTCGGCGGGCACAACGCCATCCTGATCGTCCGCCGGATGCAGTGACCGCGAAAACGAAAGCGCCCGCCGGAACGCGCCCGCCAGCCCTGCCCGCCGAGCGGGGCGAGCAACTGACCGCCCTGGAGCGGGCGCTGGGGGTGCGGTTTCGCGACCGCGACCTGCTGGAACTGGCGCTGCGCCACGATTCCTTCGCCCACGAACGAGGGCACGCGGCGGAGCACTACGAGCGCCTCGAGTTCCTCGGCGACGCGGTCCTGAGCCTGGTCGTGAGCGACTACCTGTTCCGCCAGTACCCCGAGTACAGCGAGGGCGAACTGGCCAAGCAGCGCGCCCGGCTGGTGAACGAGGTCGCTCTGGCCCACCTCGGCCGGCACCTCCGTCTCGGCGGTTACCTCCTGTTGGGCCGAGGCGAGGAGAGGGGTGGGGGACGCGACCGGCCGGGGCTGCTGGCCGACGCGGTGGAGGCCGTGCTGGGGGCGGTGTACGTGGATGCCGGCTACGGCGTGGCCCACGCCCTGGCCACGAAGTGGCTGGGCGACCTGATCGATACGCTGCCCCGACGGGCGGTGGACTACAAGAGCCAGCTCCAGGAGCGTCTGCAGGAGCGGGGCCAGTTCCCTCATTACCAGATGGTGCAGGCCGAGGGTCCCGACCACGCGCGCTCCTTTCGCGTGCGCGTGGAGATCGGTGGGCAGGTGATCGGGGAAGGGCGCGGTCACAGCAAGAAGGAGGCGGAGCAGGCCGCCGCCGAGGAGGCGCTGCGCTGGCTGGAGCGCGCGCCGCGCCGCGCCCGCCGGGCGTGAACGTTCTCTGGGCCCCCTGGCGCGGCGACTACGTGATGGGTCCCCGCGCGGAAGGGTGCTTCCTCTGCACGGCGCCGGCGGCCGGTGATGACCGCGGCCAGCGGATCCTGCACCGCGGCCGGCGGGTCTTTGTGATCCTCAACTCCTTCCCCTACAACAGCGGGCACCTGCTGGTGGCGCCGTTCCGGCACGTGGCCCGCCCGGAGGAACTGGATGGAGAGGAACGGCGCGAGCTCATGGACGCGGTGGCCCTGAGCCTCCAGGTCCTGGCGGCGGGGCTGCACCCGGAAGGGTATAACGTGGGGCTGAACCTGGGCCGGGCGGCCGGTGCGGGTCTGGAAGACCACCTGCACGTGCACGTCGTGCCCCGCTGGGTGGGCGACACCAATTTCATGCCGGTTCTTGCTGATGTGAAGGTACTTCCAGAGCACCTTGCGGCGACGTACGAGAAGCTGCGCGCGGTCTTGCCGGCCCTGCCCGGCGCGGGGACCGTCTAACCTCGTTTGCGCACTCAGATTCCCCCAGATGATGGATAGGTGTCCCCATCGCCGTTCCGTATGATTAGGAGCGGCGGGGGCAGGTAGGGGGCGGGTGTGAAGACCGTCCGCCAATTGATGACCACGGAGATGATCACGCTGCCGCGCGAAGCCAGCGTGGCGGCGGCGATGCAGGCGATGCTGAAACACCGCGTCGCCGCGATTCCCATTGTCGAAGGTCAGCGCGTCCTGGGCATCATCACGACCCGCGACCTCCTCGGCCAGGCGCTTTACCGCCTGGTCGGGGATGTGATGATCAGCGGGGTCGCCACGATCGGGCCGGAGGAGCCGGTCACCGCGGCCTACGAGATGATGGAAACCCGGGATGTGGCGCAGTTGCCCGTCGTGGAGCAGGGGCGCCTGCTCGGCCTGGTCACTCGCCTGGATGTCCTGCACGAACTGGGCAAGCTCACCGACCCCCTGACGGGTTTGCCCTGGCCCGGGACGCTCCGGCAACGTGCCGCCGAGCTGGTGGCGGCGGGGCGGGAGATCGTCATCATCTTTGTCGATCTGGATCGTTTTCGCCTGGTGAACAAGCGCTTCGGCCACGTGGTCGGTGACCGGCTGATCACCGCGGTCGCGGAGGTCCTGCAGCAGGTCACCGACAGCGCCCAGGATCTGCTCTGCCGGTACGGTGGCGACGAGTTCGCCGTGGTCACGACGCGCAGCGCCGAGGAGGCGGAAGCCCTGGCCGAAGACCTGCTGGCGGGCATCCGCCGGCTGAGCCTGCCGGAGTTGGAAGGGTTCACGCTGGCGGCGAGCATCGGGCTGGCCGGCGGGCGCCGCAGTACGGAACGGGAGGTCCATCCCGGCGCCACCGTGGACGATCTCATCACGCGGGCCAGCCGCGCCTCCACGGCGGCCAAGACCCTGGAGCGCCCCATCCTGCACGCACACGAGATGGAGGCGATGCAGGTTCTGCAGCAGGCCGTCGGCGAAGAGGAGAGCCGGTTACGGTTGGGGCCGCTGACGCTGACCGTGGAAGCCGACCGGGCCAGCGCCACCGTGGAATTCGAGCATGAGGGACGCCGTTACACCGGTGTAGCGGCGGGATCGCCGATCGGTCACGGACCGCTGCGGGCCCTGGCGCAAGCGGCGGTCAATGCCCTGGCCCAGCTCCTGCCGCCGGGCTGGGGCGCCGAAGTGGAGGAGATCGCCTACAACGCCCTTCCGCTCGGCGTGGCGGTCAGCGTGGCCCTGGTGCTGGCCTCGCCGACCGGAGAGGAGTTTCTGATGGGAACCGTCCCCTACCCGCGTGGTGATTCCGGCGCGGTCGTCCGCGCCGTCCTCAAGGCGGCAAACCGCCGGCTCGGCCGCCTGCTGGTGCTGGCCGCCCGATGAGGCGGCTCTTCCTTCGTCCTGCCGCTGTTCTGCTGGCGGTCGCCCTCGGCATTCTCGCTGCTGCCCCGCCCACACCGGCCGCGCCGGCGCTGCCGGCGGCGTCCGCGGAAGCCGTCCTCCGCCACCTGACGGTGCTCACCCGCCAGATGGCCCCGCGACCGTCGGGAAGCCCCACCTATCTGCGGGCCGCGGCGTACATGGAAGAACAGCTGCGCGCGCTGGGCTACGAGGTCGAACGGCAGGCGTTCCCCTTCCTGTACTTCGAGGCGCGCGGGTCCTCCTTCCAGATCGCGGGCGGAACCGCGTTCCCCAACGTGGTACCCGAGTACTCGGCCGCCACTCCTCCGCAGGGCATCGAGGCGCCGTTGGTGGACGCCGGCGTCGGTCTGCCCGAGGAGGTGCAGCAGGCTGGCGTGGCCGGGCGCATCGCGCTGGTCCGGCGAGGGCCCGCCGGCATGCGCTTCCGGGACAAAGTGGAGAATGCCGCCGCGGCCGGAGCGGTGGGTGTGGTCATCTACAACAACACTGCAGATCCCGTGCAGCAGGTGACCCTCCTCGGTCCCGCCCGGGTCCCCGTGGTGTTCATTTCTCAGGCCGACGGCCAGCGCCTGATCGGACTTCTCCGCCAGGGACCGGTGCGCGTGGTCCTGCGCGTGGACACCGTGACGGAACGGAGGACGACCTGGAATGTCATCGGGCGGCGGGCCGGCCGGAGCCCACGGAGCATCGTGGTCGGCGCCCACCTGGACACGGCGGAAGTCAGCCCCGGAGCAAACGACAACGGCTCGGGGATCGCCGCAGCGCTGGAGACCGCCCGCCTGCTGGCGGCGGTCCCCCTGGACCTGTCGGTGGAGATCGTGGGATTCGGCGCAGAGGAGCGGGGGCTGCTCGGCTCCGCCTTCTTTGTCGGCGAACGCGGCAGCCGGACCGCGGGCATGGTCAACATGGACATGGTCGGACACGGCATGCTGACCGTGGGCAACGGGACCGGTACCGGGTCGCTGCTGGACAGGGCTGAGCAGATTGCTGCGCGCCTGGGGCTAAGGCTGGGAGTACGCTTTCGCCTCCCCGGCGCCAGCGACCACGCCTCCTTCGAGCGGGCCGGCATCCCGACGGTCTTCATCCACACCGGCGACGACCCGCTGATCCACACACCTCAGGACACCCTGGACCGCATCGATGCGACGTTGATGGCCCAGGCGGCGCAACTGGCCGCCGCCGTGGCGCTGGAGGCGGCCGCGGTCCTGCGCTAAGCGGGGCTAGGACCTGGCCCGGCGGATCTGCACCAGGCCGATGCGTGTCCTGGTGGCGGACTCAATCTTGAACTCCAGCCCTTCGTAGCGGAACGTCGCGCCTGCCTCGGGGATCGTCCCCAGGTGGTGAAAAATGAAGCCGCCCAGCGTGTTCGCCTCCGTAGTGGGGAGGCCGGCGCGGAAGCGCTCGTTCAGGTCCTCCAGGGGGATGGCCGCGTCCACCACCATCCGGTCGGGCTGCTGCAGCACGACCAGCCGCCGTTCCGGACGATATTCTCCCGGAATCTCCCCGACCAGTTCTTCCAGCAGATCCTCGATCGTCACGATGCCGGAGGTGCCGCCGAATTCATCCAGGACCACGGCCAGCTGGATGCCGCGGCGACGCATCTCCTCCAGGAGATCGACCACCGGCTTCATCTCGGGCACGTAGAGGACGGGGCGCATCACCGCGGTGACGGGCTCCTCCCCTCGCTCGGCCGCCTGCGCCAGCAGGAGGTCCTTGGCGTGCACCATGCCCACGATGTGGTCCAGGTCATCGGCAAAGACCGGCAGCCGGGTAAAGCCGGCCTCCCGCACCGCGGTCACCGCCTCCCGCACGGTGGCCTCGTTGGGCACGCCCCGGATGGCCACACGGGGGACCATGACCTCCTCCACCAGCCGGTCGGCAAATTTGAAGACACGGTGCATCAGGCGGGCTTCCTCCTCTTCCACGACGCCGGCGCGGTGGCTCTCGGTGATCAGGAGCCCGAGTTCTTCGCTGGAATAGACGTGGTGTCCGCTTGGCGCGCGCAGGCCGAAGAGGTGGAGCGTGGCATTGGCGGTGCGGTTCAGGGTCTCGATCGGCAGGCGAAAGACCCGGTAGAACACCTGGGTCGCCGGGGCCACGGCGAGGGCGGTGGCCTCGGGGCGCCACAGCGCCACGCTCTTGGCTGCGAGTTCGCCAAAGACGATGTGCAGGCTGGTGATCAGCGCAAAGGCCAGCACGACGGCGACGGCGTGGCTGGTCGCCGCGGCCACGCCCAGCGGCAACCAGCGCAGCAGGGGGTCGAGCAGGGCGGCCACGGTCGGCTCCCCGATCCAGCCCAGGCCCAGGCTCGCCATGGTGATGCCCAGCTGGGTCGCCGCCAGGAAGGCGTTGGGGTCCTCCGCGGCCCGCAGGACCAAGCGGGCGGTCCGCGAGCCCCGCTGTACCAGCGGCGCCAGGCGCGTCCGCCGCACGGCGACGATGGCGAACTCCGCGGCGACAAACATCCCATTCGCCGCCACGAGCGCCAGCACCGCGCCGAGCCGCCACAGAATGGACAGCCAGGAGAGTTCCATAGTGATCGCTCCTCGCCTCGCCGCATGCGTGCGGCCCTTCCATTCTAGCCGCGCGGCGCCGCCGCTGCGGCGCTTGCGCAGCCGGCCGGGGTTTCTGGCATACTAGGTGCAACGATGACGCAACACGACGCCCTGGGGAGTATGCCCGACGATCCCGCCCGCCTGGCCGCATTCGAAGAGCGCGTCGCCCGCGGCGACCGGGTGGAGGCCGGGGAGTGGATGCCGCAGCAGTACCGCTTCGAGTGCCTGCGCCTGATCCAGATGCACGCCAACTCGGAGATCATGGGCGCCCTTCCCGAGCGGGAGTGGATCCCCCGGGCGCCCACGCTGGCCCGGAAAATGCAGCTGGTGGCCAAGGTGCAGGACGAGGTCGGCCACGGGCAACTCCTCTACCGGGTGGCCGAGGACCTGGGCAGGCCGCGCCGGCAGATGATCGACGACCTGCTGGCCGGGCGGTCCAAATTTCACAACGTCTTTCACTACCCTGCGGAGACGTGGGCCGACGTTGCGGTGATCCAGGTCTTCGTGGACGGTGCCGCCATGCAGACGCAGGGGTCGCTGCGCTCCTGCTCCTACGCGCCCTATGCCCGGGTGCTGAAGCGCATCTGCTACGAGGAGGACTTCCACATCCGGCTGGGGATCGACAACTTCAAGACGCTCGCCGAGGGTACGTCGCGGCAGCGCGCCATGCTGCAGGACGCCCTGGACCGCTGGTGGACGCCGATCATGCACTTCTTTGGGCCCCACGACGTCGCCTCGCCGCACCTGGAGACCATGATGCGCTGGCGCATCAAGGTGAAGACCAACGACGAACTGCGCCAGCAGTTTCTGCGGCACTTCGTGCCGCTGATCCAGGAGTACGGCCTGAGGTTGCCCGATCCACACCTGCGCTGGGAACCGGCGCAGGCCGCCTACGTCTACAGCGAGCCCGACTGGGAGGAGTTCAAGCGGGTGATCCGTGGGGAAGGGCCGAAGTCGGCCACGCGGCTCGCCCTGCGCAACGAGGTCTGGCGGCGCCACGCCTGGGTTCACGAGGCCCTCAGCCGGTGGGCCGCCGCGGCGTGATGGACAAGCCAGGGCTTGATCCCGCCAGGATCTACACCTACCTCCTGCTGGCCCGCGAAAGGGTCCTTGCGGCCACGCGGGACCTCTCGCTGGCGCAGTACACCCAGGAGTTCCCGTTCGCGCACAGGTCCGTGCAGGCGACGCTGGTGCACGTCGCCGGCGCGGAGTGGATGTACAATCGCCGCCTGCGCGGCGAGGAGATCCCGCCGCCGGCGGAGCGACCGTTCCGTCGGTTTGCCGAGACCGCGTTTGCGCCGCTGGAGGCGGCGTGGCGCGCGCAGAGCGCAGAGACGAAGCAGACGCTCGGCGCGATCGTGGACTGGGACCGGCCGATCGAATACGTGGTCACGCCGCCCCCCGGCGGGACCGGGCCCTTGCCGCGGCCCACGCGCATCCGCACGACCGCGGGCGGCTTTGCCACGCAACTGATCGTCCACGAGGTCCATCACCGGGCGCAGGTGATGGCGATGCTGCGCCAGCTGGGGGCCGTGGTCGAAGTCCTGGACTACTCCGCCCTGATGTTCGAGCGCAGCGAGGTGGCGGGGTAGGCGCCCGGCGATGCCCCGCCTGCGGCAGTTGCTGGGCAAGAGCGAAGCGGAGGCCGGCCGCATTTACGCCGTCTTCCGGCAGGACACGCGCAACGATCCCCATGTCCACGTCGGCGATGTGCAGGCCCCCGACGCTGAGATGGCCCTGGTTCTGGCCAAGGAGCAGTTTGCCCGCCGGGATCCCTGTGTCAATCTCTGGGTGGTCGCGTACACCGACATTGCCGCCACGGCGTACGACGACGCCGACATGTTCGATCCAGCGAGCGACAAGAGCTACCGGTTTGGCGGCAGTTACCGCGAGCAGCAGCGGGTCTACCGGAAGCGGGGTGGGGAGGCGTGAGCGAGGCCCTGGCCCTGCGGGGTGGCGTCGCTCAGGCGCTGGGGGCCTACCTCCTGGCCATCGCCGACGACGAACTCATTACGGGGCACCGTCATTCCGAGTGGACGGGTCTGGGTCCGGACATTGAGTCCGACGTCGCGCTGTCCTCGATCGCGCAGGAGGAGATGGGACACGCCCGGCTCTTCTACCAGGAGGTCCTGCGCCTGACCGGCCGCGGGGAGGAGGAACTGGACCGGCTGGTCTTCGACCGCCCGGCGGCGCAGTTCCGCCACGCCGTGCTGCTGGAACGCCCCAATGGTGACTGGGGGTTCACGATCGTCCGCCTGGTCCTCTACGAACTCGCGGACGCCCTGCGGCTGACCGCGCTCACCCGGCTGGGTGTGGAGTCGCTGCCGGCCCTGGCCCGCGCTCTCCAGCGTGAAGAGAAATACCACCAGATGTATGCGGATGCATGGCTGACCCGCCTGGCCCGGGCCACGCCGGACAGCCACACGCGGATTCAAGACGCCCTCGACGTGGCCTGGGGCGAAGCCCGCGGTCTTTTTGAACCCGTTCCGGAGGAGCCGCTGCTGCTGGAGGCGGGAGTGCTGGCGGAAGCCGCGGCCGCGCAGGAGCGCGCGTGGCAAGAGCGGATCGCTGAACTCTGCGGGCGGCTGGACCTCCGCGTGCCGCCGGGAACTGCCGCCGTGGGCGGACGGCGCGGCGAGCACTCGCCCGATCTGGCCGTGCTTCTCGCCGAGATGACCGAGGTACGCCGGGGCGACCCCGGCGCGGTGTGGTAGGCTGATGCGCACGGCGCCGGCGACGCAGGAAGACGTCTGGCGGGTCCTGGAGGCGGTCGAGGATCCCGAACTCCCTGTGACCGTGACCGACCTGGGGATGGTTCAGGACGTTTCGGTCGAAGGCGGCCGCGTGCGCGTCCGCCTGGTCCCGACCTACTCCGCCTGTCCCGCGATCGACGTGATGCGCGGGGAAATCCGCCGGCGCGTGCTCGCCCTCCCGGGGGTGGCAGAGGTCAGCGTCGACCTCACGTTCGACGAGCCGTGGACGATGGCCCGCCTGAGCGAACGGGGTCGGGCGAAACTGGCCGCCTACGGTCTCAGCCTTCCCCAGCGGCGCCTGGCCGAGCCGGCTCCCTGCCCCTACTGTGGTTCGACCGACACGGTGTTGGAGAACCCTTTCGGGCCGACGTTGTGCCGCGCGCTGTACTACTGCCGGAAGTGTCGAAACCCCTTCGAGCGCTTCCGGCCACCCGCACAGTGACCCCGCGCCCGACCACTGCGGGGCGCAAGCCGCCGCTGCCCGACGAGCAATACCTCCACCGTCAGCGTGAGCTCTTTCTCACGACATCCGGCCGGCGCACAGGCCGGCCGCACCGGGTGAAGCTCTGGTTCGCCTCCGCGGCGGGGCGGATCTATCTGATGGCGTATACCCGCCGGCACGGCCGCGGCACCGACTGGTTCCAGAACCTGCGGCGCGCCCACACCGCGGTGATCGAGGCGGGGGAGCGCCGCTACGCCGGACACCTCGAGTCCGTTGACGATGCCGAAGCGGAGCTGACCAGGATCACGGAGATGTTCGCGGCGAAGTACGGCCGCCAGATGGTCAACTCCTACTACACGGAGACGAAGCGCTTTCCGGTCCGCCTGGCCATTACTCCGCTCCCTCAAGGATAATCGTCGTCCTCCCTCAAGGATAATCGTCGTCCTCCCTCAAGGATAATCGTCGTCCTCCCTCAAGGATAATCGTCGCCGGTTTCCCCGATCGACCCAGCCCCCTTGGGGCGGGCTTTAGGCGGGTCTATCGCCGTTTTCCCCAGGGAATAGATAGTTTGCTGAACTCAATATCAGCGGCTCGACAAAGGCAAACTGTCCGCGAGGACGGGGCGCAAAGCCTTGGGGCTCACGGAGCCGGCCGGGCTGCAGAAGGACCGACGCTTGGGACCCTGAGGCCGATGGGGTGCGCCCTCGGGGTCCTTTGGTATGGGAGCCCGCAGACGAGGTAGGGCGTGACAGCACGCATGGCGATGGGACGTCTCCACCTGTCCAGTGTTCGCGGCAGCCTGCTGGTCCTGGTCCTGCTGGCCGGCCTGCCTGGGCTGGGTTTCACGGCCTACACCGGGGTGGAGCAGCGCCGGGCGGCGGCGGCGCGGGTGCAGGCCGAAGCCATGCAGCTGGCCCGCCTCAGCGCGGCCGAGGAACAGCGGCTGCTCGACGAAACCCGCGTGCTCCTCATCGACCTGGCGCGCCAGCCGGAGGTGCGCTTAGCGCATGGTCCCGCCTGCAGCGCGGCGCTGCGGGAGGTGTCGGGCTTCTATCCCCGCTACGCTAACCTCGGTGTCGCCGACCGCTTCGGAAACGTTGTCTGCAGCGCCCTCCCGGTCACCCAGCCGGTCAACATCGCCGACCGCGCCTACTTCCGGCTGGCCATCCAGAACGGGCGGTTTTCCATCGGCGAATACCAGATCGGCCGCATCACCGGGAGGGCCTCGGTCAATGCCGGATATCCGATCTACGACGGCACCGCCCGGTTGACGGGTGTGGTCTTCGCCGCCCTCGGTCTCAACTGGCTCAATCAGATGGCCGTTGAGGTGCGGCTGCCACCCGGGAGCACGATCAATGTGGTCGATGCGGGCGGCACGATCCTGGCACGTCATCCGGATCCGGAGCGGTGGGTTGGGCGGTCTCTGCCGGATGTTCCCGGCATCAAGGCCATCCTAAAGCGCGGCGGCGAGGGGACTACGGAAGCCGTGGGCGTGGACGGGGTCCGCCGCCTCTACGCGTTTGCGCCGCTGGGCCGGGCGCCTCAGGCCGGGAGACCGTTTGTGAGCATCGGCATTCCGGCCGCAGTCGCCTATGCCGACATCACTCGTCTCCTCATGCTTAACCTTGCTGGGATGGCCCTCGCCATCCTCCTGGCGGTGGTGGCGGCCTGGTGGGGCGGCGACCGCCTGCTGCTTAGGCGCCTCCGGGCGCTGGTTGAGGCGGCGAACCGGCTGGGCGGCGGCGACCTGCGCGTCCGCACGGGCCTGCACGATGACCGCGGGGAACTGGGACAGGTGGCCCGGGCCTTTGACGACATGGCCGGCGCGCTGCAGCGGCGCGAGGAAGAGGCCCGCGCGGCGGAGGTCGCCCGCCGGGGCAGCGAGGAGCGGCTGCGCCTCCTGATGGGACAACTCCCGGCCGTCATCTGGACCACCGACCTGGAACTGCGCTTCACCTCCTCGCAGGGAGCCGGGTTGACCGGCCTGGGCCTGCGGCCCGGCCAGGTCGTGGGGATGACGCTGCAGGAGTTCTTCCGGTCCGACGACCCCGCCTTCCCACCGATCGTGGCGCACCGGGCGGCGCTGCAGGGGGAGTCGAGGACGTACGAGCTGGAGTGGGACGGCGGCACGTACCAGTCCCACGTGGAGCCGCTGCGCGATGCCGCCGGCCGGACCATCGGCGTGCTGGGAATCGCCCTGGACGTCACGGAGCGCAAGCGCGCCCAGGAGCAGACCCGGCAGGCGGAGTTGCGCTACCGCACCCTCTTCGAAGAGATGCCGATCGGCCTCTACCGCACGACCCCCGGCGGACAGATCGTCGACGTCAATCCTGCGTTGATCCAGATGCTCGGGTACCCCGACCGCGAGACTTATCTGGCGATCGGGGCGAAGGGGCTGTACGTCGACCCGCAGGAGCGGGAGGCGTGGAAGGCCCAGATGGAACGGGAAGGCGTGGTCCGCGGGGTGGAGTTCCACTTCCACCGCTACGACGGGTCGACGCTCTGGGTGGAGGACAATGCCCGGGCGGTCCGCGACGCGACGGGCGCCGTGCTGTACTACGAGGGCAGTATCCAGGACATCACCGCCCGGAAGCAGGCTGCGGAGGCACTGCGGGAGAGCGAGGAGCGCTTCCGCCGACTGGCCGAGAACGCGCCCGACCTGATCTTTCGCTACCGCCTCGCGCCCACCCCCGGCTTTGAATACGTCAGTCCGGCCGCCGCAGCGATCACCGGGTATACGCCGGAGGAGCACTATGCCGACCCCGAGCTCGGCCTGAAGCTGGTGCTCCCCGAGGACCGCGCGCTCCTGGAGGAAGCGACCCGGAATCCAGCGGCCTGCGACAATCGGCCGCTGCGGCTACGCTGGCGGCGGAAAGACGGGACGGTGCTGTGGATCGAGCAGCGGCTTGTGCCGGTGCATCATGACGGCCGGCTGATTGCCATTGAAGGCATCGCCCGGGACATCACCGACCTGATGGAAGCCGGTGAGGCGATCCGCGCCCTGAACGCCCAACTCGAGCGGCGGGTGGCCGAACGGACGGCCGAACTGCGCGAAGCCAAGGGGTTCCTTGAGCACCTCATCGCGACCAGTCCCGGCGTGCTCTTCCAGGCCACGTCCGAGGACTTCACCGCCACCTACGTGAGTCCCAACCTGGAGCGGCTCCTCGGGTACCGTTCGGAGGAGGTCGTGGGCGTCCCGTACTTCCTGCTCGAGCGCATGCACCCGGAGGACCGGGCGCGCGCCCTGGCGGCGCAGAATCAGCGGCGCCTTCACGGCAGTCACGCGGAACTGGCCGGGCGGGAGACCGAGGTCGTCCAGGAGATCCGCTTTCGCCACCGGGACGGCAGCTACCGCTGGTTCTCGGTGGCCATGCGCATCAGCCACGACACCCAGGGGATCCCGGCCATGACCCTGGGTCACGCCCTGGACATCACCGAGCGGAAGAGGGCCGAGGAGGCCATGCTCGAGGCCCGTGCCGAGGCGGAGAGAGCTAACCTGGCCAAGAGCGAGTTCCTGTCGCGCATGAGCCACGAATTGCGGACGCCGCTCCACTCTGTCCTGGGGTTCGCCCAATTGCTGGAGATGGACGCGCAGCGGCCGGAGCAGGCCGAGAGCGTCCAGCAGATCCTCAGGGCGGGACGCCACCTGCTGGACCTGATCAATGAAGTCCTGGACATCAGCCGCATCGAGGCGGGGCGCGTCTCCGTCTCCCCGGAGCCGGTCCACGTCGGGGAACTCGTCCGGGAGTCTCTGGACCTGATCGCGCCCATGGCGGCGGCCAAGCGCCTGCAGCTGCACGGGCAGACCGCCGGGGCCTCCGACCGCTACGTGCGCGCCGACCGGCAGCGGCTGAAGCAGGTCCTGCTGAACCTGCTCAGCAATGCCGTGAAGTACAATCGCCCGGAGGGAACGGTCGTGGTGGCCCTGAGCGAACCCGCCCCGGGGCGGCTGCGCTTCCTGGTCAGCGACACGGGCCCGGGAATTCCCGCCGACCGGCTGGAGCGTCTCTTCAAACCGTTCGAGCGCCTGCACACCGAGGAGTCGGGGGTCGAAGGGATCGGCCTGGGTCTGGCCCTTTCCAAACGCCTGGTCGAGGCGATGGGTGGGGTGATCGGGGTCGAGACGACGGTGGGCACCGGGAGCACGTTCTGGGTGGACCTGCCGTTGATGCGCAGCCCCCTGGAAGCCGCGGGCACGATGCCCGATCGCGCCGGGGATGCCTCCCGGGCGGAACGCACCGTCCTGTACATCGAGGACAATCTGGCCAATGTGCGGCTGGTCGAACGCATCCTGGCCCGCCGGCCGGGCCTGCGGCTGCTGAGCGCGATGCAGGGCCG
>Ga0209172_10002028_pt1 | contig 38396 bp, 37 predicted proteins | sample LarsenN4metaG_FD_184113 | JGI IMG/M metagenome (GOLD analysis project Ga0209172, IMG submission 184113) | Hot spring sediment bacterial and archeal communities from British Columbia, Canada, to study Microbial Dark Matter (Phase II) - Larsen... ... | reverse complement strand
CAGGCGCCGCTGACGATGTTGTGGGTGGGCGTGCTGGCCGCGCTGAGCGTGTACATTCTCAGCCTCAGCTACCGCGGCGCGGCGGCCATGTGCGCCAGAACCGGCGCCTGAGCCCCGGCCGCGGCGGCGGGCTCCGGCGCCTCCCGCCTACTTCCTGACGTCGTCCGGTTGGTACCCTGAAAGTTCATGCGGGAGCAAGGCATCGTTTCGCCGTCCGCGCTCGAAGGCGAAAGGCAATTCGAAGCCGCTCTTCGTCCGTCCCGGCTCGACGAGTTCACGGGCCAGCCGAAGGTTCGCGAAATCCTGGCCATCGCCATCGAGGCCGCGCGGGCGCGGGGCGAAGCGATGGACCACGTCCTGCTGCACGGCCCGCCGGGTCTGGGTAAGACGACGCTGGCCGCGATCGTCGCGCAGGAACTCGGCGTCTCCTTCGATCAGACTTCCGGACCGATCCTTCAAAAGAAGCTCGACCTCACAGGGATCCTGTCCAACATCCGGGACCGCCAGGTGTTTTTCATCGACGAAGTCCACCGGTTGCTTCCCGACGTCGAGGAGATGCTCTACTCCGCGCTCGAGGACTACCGTGTTGATATCGTCATCGGAGCCGGCGCGGGGGCGCGTACCCACGCCCTCCCGATTCCCCGATTCACCGCCGTGGCGGCGACCACACGCCAGGGGCTGGTCAGCGCGCCCATGCGGGCGCGGTTCGGACTGGTGCTCCGGCTGAATCACTACGACCAGGCCGAGATGACGAAAATCATCTCCCGGTCCGCCAGGCTGCTCGAAGTGGAAATCGACGAGGAGGGCGCCGGCGAGATCGCCCGGCGAAGCCGGGGCACGCCGCGCATCGGCAATCGCCTGCTGCGGCGGGTCCGGGACTATGCGCAGGTGCGCGCCGCCGGGCGCATCGACCTCGACGTCGCCCACAAGGCTCTCGACCTGCTCGAGGTGGACCGCTTCGGGCTCGACGAAACAGACCGGAAAATCATGATGACGATTCTGGCGAACTACAAGGGCGGCCCCGTGGGCCTGAACACGCTGGCCGCTGGAATCGATGAACAGGCGGACACCATCGAGGAAGTCTATGAGCCGTACCTGATCCAGCTCGGATTCCTCGACCGCACGCCGCGCGGCCGCGTCGCCACGGATCGCGCCTGGGACTACTTCCGCGTTCCGCGGCGGCGGAGCCTGACCGACCAGCCTACGTTATTCGAATGAAGAAAGCCTACCTTTCGCTCGGATCGAACCTCGGAGACCGGGCCGAGAACCTGGCGGAAGCGCTCCGGCTGCTGCCCCATCCGCGGCTGGCAGTCACTCGCGTCTCCGCCGTTTATGAGACCGAACCGGTGGGCGTCGTGGATCAGCCGTGGTTTCTCAACCAGGTGGTTGAAATCGAGACGAGCCTGTTTCCAATGATGCTTATCAAGCACACGCAGGCCATTGAACGGGAAATGGGGCGGCGCCGGACGGCGGCAAACGGGCCGCGCATCATCGACATTGACATTCTGCTGTATGCGCAGTTCATCGTAGACACCCCGCGCCTGGTCATTCCGCACAAGGAACTGCACAAGCGCCGGTTTGTCCTCGAACCGCTGTGCGAATTGATTCCCGACGTCCGCCATCCGGCCATGCGGAAGACGTTTCGCGAACTGCTGGCCGCGGCCGAGAGGAAGACCGTGAGGAAATTATGATGTTTGTCCCGCTCCTGGGCCAGATTGTGTTCGCCTCCGCGCAGATACAGGGCGCGGCGTGTCCCGAACGGGGCGGCGAGTTGTGCAGTCTGAAGACTCTGCACAAGGGTGCGTGGATCGAGACGTTGTACCGGGGCCTTGATTTCACGCCCACGGCGGGCTGGCAGGGCAGGGGACCGTGGTTGTGGCCTGCAACCGGCAAGGGCGATCCGCTTCCTTTCCACGGCTTCGTCCGGGACATGAAGTGGAATGTCGCCGGCCAGACGAAGGACAGCGTCACGCTGACTCTCGGAGACACCGCCGGAACGCGGGCGAAGTACCCTTACGGATTCAAGATCGTGGCTGATTTCAAGGCGTCGGGCCGCGCCGCCGTGATGCGCTATCGCGTGGCGGCCTCCCCGGCGAACAAATCCGCCATGCCATTCACGGCCGGAAACCACATCACGTTCAAGACTCCGCTGGTGCCGGGGTCGGATCCGCTCCGGATGACTCTGGAGACGCCATCGACTGTGGAATACCTCAAAGTGAACGGCGCGCCGACGGGGGAGACGAAACCCCGTTCGCTGGCCAGGGCAGCGCCGCTCGGTGAGTTTGACGCGAGGACCGCGGTTTCTCTCGGAGGCTACGCGGGCGATCCCGTGATGACTCTGCGCGACCCGGCCGGTCTCGCCGTACGGATCTCCCACACGGCGACGGCGGCGCCGTCCGGGCCGCTGGTCCGGTTCAACATGTGGGGCGATCCGGCAGCCGGATACTTCAGCCCCGAGCCGTGGGTCGGTTTGCAGGATGCGCACCGCCTTCAGCAGGGGCTCGTCCGGCTGGAGCCGGGCAGCAACTGGGAATGGGTGGTGAGGGTTGAGTTCATCGACTGACGAGACGCGGTCCTCGCTCCGGGCGGGCCGGCTGTGGATCGAACTGCATCGCACGCTGCGGGTTCCCGACGATGGCCGGCGCTACCCGCTGCCACCCTCGTTCGGAACGTTCCCGCTGCACCGCGTGCGGCGCGGCGAGTTTATCACGCCCCTCCGGCAATGGGAGGCGATGTGGATCTCGTTCGACTCGCCGTATTGGCGCCCGAGCGCCGTCCAGGTGGAGGCGGGCGGCGTCAACGCTCTCAGCGGGGAACCGGCGGGCGTGCGGCTCCGCCGCGGCAACTATCTGGTCTCACCGCCGCAGCTTTGGCTCGACGGAGTCAAGACCGCGGCCGGCGCGGTGCGGCAGTTCGTGGCCGTACCCCTGGGCCGGGGTCTGACGGTGGGCGAGCAGGTTTCGGGGCGCCTGGACGCGACGCTCCGGTTCCGGGTTTTTCCGCCGAAACCCGGGTTGTTTCCGATTCGTGCCCCGCGCGCCGCGAAGGAAATATACCTCGAGTCCGGACTCGGAATCGGCGTGGGCGGCGAGATCGCCCAGGAGGTCTATGCCGATCCGCACGGGCTTCGCACATGGGACCAGAGCCGCGCGGCCGGTTTTACGGTCACCCTTGTGAACAGTGAGACGTTCACGCGCCTGACCGGGCGGCGCCCGCCGCCGAGTCCGATCTCGGCCGCCGAGTACACCCGGCTCGGGCTGCCGTGGTTTTCTCTGTATGACGAACCCCCAGGAACCGTAGATCCCGGAGACGCGTTGGCCTCCCTTGTCTCCGCGGGCGTACAGGAACGGCAGGAGACAGGCACGCCGCGCGTGTGGAGGATCCGGCATCCGTCGGCGGCGCCGCTTCCGTGAATCCGCCAAACCAGAATCCGGCTAAAATGTAGTATTGGCGCAGCCCCGAGTCACGGTCGTGGTACCCACATTGGTCGCCGGCGAGGCCCTGGCGGACTGCCTGCGGTCGCTTGAAGCGCAGGAATGGCGGGACTTCGAGACCGTCGTCGTCGACAACAGCGGCTGCGGACGGGCGAAAGCCGGGCCTCCGGCGCGCGTGATCGCCAATGCGCGCAACCTGGGCTTCGGCGCGGCTGTCAACCAGGCGGTCCGCCAATCGGCCGCTGACTATGTCGCCACACTCAACGACGACGCCGTCGCCGAGCCACAATGGCTCGGGCGGATGGTGGCTGCCATGGACGCCCGGCCGGACGCGGGCATGTGCGCGCCCTGTGTCCGGTTGAGCGAGTCGCGCCTGGATTCAGCCGGCATGCTGTTGTGCGCCGACGGCGTGGCCAAGCAGCGCGGACACGGCCGTCAGCCCGCCGAGTTCGCGCGGGCCTGCGAGGTGCTGCTGCCGAGCGGATCGGCGGCGCTCTACCGGCGAAGGATGCTCGACGAGATCGGGTTGTTCGACGAGGATTTCTTTCTCTACTGCGAGGACACCGATCTCGGACTGCGGGCGCGATGGGCCGGCTGGGCGTGCCTGTACGTTCCCGACGCGCGCGTCGATCACCGCCATTCGCACACAGCGGGACGCGCCTCTCCGATGAAAGCCTACTACGTCGAGCGCAACCGGCTGTTTGTCATTGGAAAAAACTTTCCGGCGCCGATGATCCCCCCGGCGTTGCTGGCGGCGATCGAGCGCTACTTCTGGACCGGCCTAGCGGTGATGCGCGGCCAGGGCGTGGCCGGGCAGTACCACCGGGAAGGAGGATCGCCGCTCCGGCTCGGCTGGACTGTCGTGACGGCGCATGCCGCGGCGCTGCGCGCGCTGTTCCCGATTCTGCGTAAACGCCGGGCCATTCGCGCGTCGGCGCGCATCGCCCCGGCGGAGTTCCGGCGGCTGGCGCGCGCGCACGCCATCGCGCCCCGCGAGGTGGCGGCGTTGTGAGGAAAACGCTGCTGTTGATCCCGGCGTACAACGAAGGGGCGTCGATCGGCTTCGTGGTGCAGGAGGCGCGGCAGGTTCTCGGCGGCATCGACATCCTGGTGGTGGACGACCATTCTTCGGACGCCACGGCCACCGAGGCAGCGCTGGCGGGCGCGCAAGTGCTCTCGGTTCCCCACCACCTCGGGCTCGGCGGCTGCGTCCAGGCCGGCTACCGCCTCGCCTTCGAGCGCGGATACGACCGCGTGGTGCGCATCGACGGCGACGGCCAGATGGACCCGCGCGACATCCCGGCGCTGCTCAGCACGCTCGATACATGCGGGTGCCAGATGGTGATCGGCTCCCGGTTTGTCGACGGCGGCAGTTATGACACGGGCTTCGTCCGGGGCCTGGGCATCCGTCTGTTCCGGCTGGTTCTGCGGCCGATCCTCGGCAAGGAGGTCCTCGACCCGACCTCCGGATTCGTCGCCGTCAATCGAGAGGCGCTCGAAGTGTTCAGCCGCAGTTTCCCCCTCGAGTATCCCGAGATCGAGGCGCTGGTGGTGCTGAAGCGGCGCGCCTTCCGGTTCCAGGAAGTCAAGTGTTCCTTCCGGAAGCGCCTTGCGGGCCGGAGCAGCATCACCGCCGTCCGCTCCTTCTATTACATGGTTCACGTGCTGCTCGGCGTGCTCGTGAATATCCTGAAATTCGAACGCCATCGCTGGAGGTAGCAACCAATGGACCGGGTCCTTACTGTCGTCGCGGTGCTCAGCCTGGCGCTGATGCTGATGATTCTTCAATCGCTCCGCCGGTCCCATATCCGCGTGGAGTACTCCGTCAGCTGGCTTGGGGCGGCGATCCTCATCTATCTGCTCTCGCAATGGAGGTGGGCGCTCGACCGGCTGTGCGAACTGCTCGGCATACACTACCCGCCGTCGGCGCTTGCATCCGTGGCCATGGGCGTGTTTCTGCTGGTGCTGTACCGGATTTCGATGATCGTCTCCGATCTCAAGGACAACAACATCGCCCTGGCCCAGAAGGTCGCCATCCTCGAGTACGAACTGCGCCAGATGCGGCGTGAGCCCGAGTCCCGGTTTTGAGATGCGCATCGGAGTCAACGCCCTCTATCTGATCCCCGGCGGCGTTGGCGGCACCGAGATCTACCTGCGCTCCCTGCTGACGGCGCTCGCCGCGATCGACGGCGACAACGAGTACATGGTGTACACCAACCGCGAGACCGCGGGAACCGGACTGGTTCCGCCGTCGCCGCGGTTCCGGGACGTTCCGCAGAGTGTCAGCGCCCGCAACCGGCCCGCGCGTATCGTCTACGAGCAGACCGCGCTGGCCGTCCGGGCGCGCGTGGACGTCGTATTCAATCCGGGATTCACCGCGCCGGTGGCCTGCCCGGCGCCGCAGGTGACCGTGTTCCACGATCTGCAACACAAGCGCCACCCGGAACACTTCCGCCGGTTTGACCTGCCCGCATGGCGGCTCCTGTTGTGGGCCTCGGCGCACCGTTCGCGGCGGATCGTCGCCGTCTCGGAGGCCACCAGGGCCGATCTGTTGCGCTACTATTCGATCCCGGCCGGCCGCGTGTGCGTGATTCCTCACGGCGTGGACCCGGTCTTCCCGCGGATCGCGGCGGAGCGGCGCCGCGACGGCTTCACTCCCGACCTCATGCTGCTGTGCGTGTCGACGCTGCATCCGCACAAAAATCTCGAGCGCCTCATCAGGGTATTCGCCCGCTATCACGCACGGCATCCCGGCTGGACGCTGACGCTGGCCGGCCTGCGCGGGTTTCATGCCGGACCGGTGGAGCGCGCGGTCGCCGAAGCGAAGCTCGGCGCGGCCGTCCGGATTACGGGCTGGATTCCGCGCGAGGAGTTGTACGGGCTGTTCCGGCGCGCCGCCGCGTTCGTGTATCCATCGACGTTCGAAGGCTACGGAATGCCGGTTTCCGAGGCGCTCGCCGCGGGGCTGCCAACGGCCTGTTCCGACATCGAGCCGTTGCGCACGGTGGCCGGCGGGGCGGCGTGGCTGTTCCCGCCGGATGACGAGGACGCGATGCTCGACGCGATCGGAAAGGCCGCCTCCGGGCGCGCCGCCGGAGCCTGGCCGGAGCCGCCGTCGTGGGAGGACGCGGCGCGCGCAACCCTGACAGTGCTCAGGGCTGCCTGTTCTGCTGCCGGTTCCTGATGTACTCCTCCATTTCCTTGACCAGCGCGGGATCGCGGGGCCGGCCGTAGATGTCACTCGATTTCCACTTGCCCTCGTCGAACTTTTTCTTGATCCACTCGAAGCGGGCCTGCGTCGCCTCGAAATCGGTCACGATCTTGCCGGCGAGACCCGGAGGAATGAACAGGATTCCGTCGCGGTCGCCGAATACCACATCGCCGGGCATCACGGTCACGCCGCCGATCCGGATCGGGATGTTGATGCCTGTGAGCGTGGCGCCGGTCAGCGACGAAGGATGGGTCCCGCGGTAGAAGGCCGGCATTCCCGTCTTTTCGATGTTGCGGAGATAGAACATCGATCCGTCGATGACCATGCCGGTGCCGGTGGTCTTCCAGACGTAGTAAGCGAGTTTGTCGCCCACGAAGGTTCCGCCTTCGTGTTTTCCGAACAGGTCCACCACAGCCACATCCCCGGCCTGAAGCATGTCGATCGCCGTCTGGTTGCGCAGCCTGGCGCGTCCGTCGAGCATCGCCGTGAGGTCCGGCCGCGACGGCATGAATTGGACAGTAAAGGCGCGGCCCACGAGCTTCTTCTGGGGATTGAGCACTTTCCATCGTTCGCCTTCGAACTGGCTGGTGTAGCCGGCCGCGCGGATCTGGCCGATCATGTCTTCGATGGCGATGTCCATGTCGCGCAGCCGGGCGAGGACGGCGTCAGCGACTTTCGGACGTCCGTCGGGGAAGCGTTCCAGGCCGGCGCCGGAGTTTGCCTTGGCCAGTTCGGCCGGGCTGAGCGTCCACAGTTGCGCCCTCGCCGTCTGCGCGTTCAGGAGAAGGCAGCAGGCCGCCGCGGCGGCCTGCCAAGCGTTGCGTCTCATATGTGTTTGTCCCTTTTTAGTAGTGGATCGCCCCGGGTGTTTCAAGCCGGACCCGGAAAAGCGAGTCCTTGCCCGTGATGTACAGCGTTCGGAAATCGGCGTCGCCGAAGGCGCAGTTGCGTGCCGGTTCTGGCAGCTCGATCCGCCCGAGTTCCTGCCCCAGGGGCGAGTAGACGCTGATGTGGCGGCCGGTGACAAAAAGGTTGCCACGGGCGTCGACACGCATGCCGTCGGGCCGGGAAGGCAGCTTGGCGATGAGAATTCGTTCGTTGGCAGTCTTTCCCCGCCGGTCAAGATCGTAGGCGCGGATGTTCTGCTCGTCCGTGTTGGCGACGTAAAGGGTCCGGCCGTCGGGCGAAAGGGCGATGCCGTTGGGCCGGCCGGCCGGCTTTGCGATGACTTCGAGGCCTCCGCGGGGCGCAAGGTGGTAGACACCCCAGAAGTCGAGGTCGCGGCGGTCGAGAGGAGTGAAGAGAGGGTCGGTGAAATAAACGTGGCCGTCCCGGCGCACGACGATGTCGTTGGGCGCGTTGAAACGCTTTCCTTCGAAGCGGTCGAGCAGGACTTCCACCTTTCCTGATTTCGACGTCCGCGTGATGCGGCGGGAAACGTACTCGCAGGTGTAGAGCCGGCCGCGGCGGTCGAGCGTGTTTCCGTTGGCGCCATTCGAATTGGTGCGGAACGGCGTGACGCCTTTTCCAGGATCGTAGCGGAAGATGATCTTCTGCTCGAAGTCGCTGAACAGAAGGTAACCGTCTCGCGACCAGACCGGACCTTCCGCGCCCGGGAATCCGGTCGCGATTTTTTCCACCTTCAGGCGGGAGTAGTCTTCGGCGGGTCCGGGCAGACACGCCGCCAGCACGGCGGGAATGATTCGAGACAGCATGGTCAGACCTGGAGGTTCCTGAGATATTCGGCGCTGACGCGAAGGCTGGACAGGGGGTCGCCCGGCGTCTGGTCCTGCTCGACGAAGAAGTGCTTCACCCCGGCGGGTCCGGCCGCGCGCAGCACGCCCGGGATGTCGACGACGCCGCGGCCGGCTTCGGCGAACGCCTCTCTGGGGATCCCTTCGTCGAATCTCGGTTGCACGCCCCTGTGCAGATCCTTGATGTGCATCAGAGGCACGCGGCCCTTGTAGCGGGCGAGCAGATCGGCAGGATTGACCCCCGCCACCGTCACCCACATGATGTCCATTTCAAGCTGCACCAGGCCCGGGTCGGTCTCGGCCAGCAACACGTCGAGCAGCGTTCGGCCGCCGCCGGCCGGCGCGAACTCGAAGGCGTGGTTGTGGTAGGCGAGCGTCATGCCCGCGGCGCGCGCGAGTTCGCCGCCCTTGTTCAAGGCCGCGGCGATGCGTTGAAAGGCGGCGGTTCCGCCGCGGTCTTCCCGCGGGACAGCCGGGCAGACCGCGTAGCGAAAGCCCCGGGCGTGAACGTCCGCGATGGCGGCGGCGAGTTCGCTCTGGCGAGAAGTGAACAGTTGCGGTTCCAGGTGAATGCTGACCGGTTTGAGCGCCGTGGCGCGCAAGTGCGGCCAGATCCGGTCGATTCCGGCGCGGGTCGCTTCCACTTCGCGGTAGCCGAGCCGTTCGATCGCGCGCAACGTCTCCGCGGGCTTGTCGGGAAGCACGGAGCGGACCGTATAGAGTTGGACGCCGAGCGTGCGCACGGCAGGCTTGCCTGCGAGGGATCCGGTGGCGGCCGAGGCGGCCAAAACCTGGCGGCGGGTGAGTGACATCTCGCCCAGTTTAATACGTGCTCAGTGTCGTGCCGCGAACCCGGCAGGCCTGGACCGCGGCCGGTGAGGGATCGTGCGAACCTACCGGACGGCTCCGCCGTGGAACGCCGACGAGGCGCCGGGCTCAAACAGGGCGAAAACGTAGAGTGTTCCGCCGGAGCGGTAGTTCCTCATCCAGGGAGCGCCGGCGCCCGTGTAGCCGCCGATGGCGCCCGCCATCCCGGTCGCGATGGCGACATACTGGACTCCGTCGAGTTCGTAGGTGATGGCGCCGGCGCGCATTCCCGATCCCGTCTGATAGGACCACAACTTCGTTCCGTTCTCGGCGTCGTGAGCGATGAAGTTTCCCTCGGCGTCGCCGGTGAAGACGAGCCCTCCGGCGGTCGCGAGCATCCCCGCCCCCATCGGCGTCCGGGTCCGCATCTCCCAGGCGATCTCGCCGGTGTCGACGTGGATCGCCATCGCCTTGCCGAATGCTTTCCCCGGCAGATAGCGGAATCCGCTCGGGCGCGGGGGGAGACCCTTGGCCTTCGCCTCAACGCCGTAGTTGGAAAAGATGGCGCAGTTTTCGATGACCGGCACGTAGACCATCCGCGTCAGAGGGCTGTAGGCCATCGGGTTCCACTCCTTGCCGCCGGCCGCCCCCGGACACACTTCCGCGCCCTCATAGCTCGTCATCGCAGCCGGATTCACAATGGGCCGGCCGTTGGCGTCAAAGCCCCGGGCCCACGTGACGCGGACAAACGGCCTGGCGTAGAGAAACTTCCCGCGGGTGCGGTCGATGGCGTAGAAGTGGCCGTTGCGGTCGGCGTGGACAAGCGCCTTGACCCATCGGCCCTGATGTTTCACATCGACGAGGACCATTTCGTTGACGCCGTCATAGTCCCACACGTCGAAGGGCGTGAATTGATAGTGCCATTTCAGCTTCCCGGTATCGGCGTCGAGGGCGACGACGCTGTCGCTGTAAAGGTTGTCGCCGCGGCGCGCGTCTCCGTCGTAGTCGGGATAGGGGTTCCCGACGCCCCAATAGACCGTGTTCAGTTCGGGGTCGTAGGATCCGTTCGTCCACGTGGCCGCGCCGCCGGTTTCGTTCGATCTGCCGAGCCACGTTTCGGCGCCTGGCTCGCCGGCGGCGGGAATCGTGTAGAAGCGCCAGAGGCGGCGGCCCGTCCGCGCGTCGTAGGCGTCGATGAAGCAGCGGGAGGGGAAATCGCCCCCGGCGACGCCGACGATCACCTTGTCTCCGACGGCCAGAGGAGGGGCGGTGGCGCTCAGGTTGTCGGCGACTTTGCCCATCTCCACGTCCCACCTTGGCCGGCCGGTGCGGGCGTCGAGTGCCACCAGGTGGGCGTCGAGCGTGGCCATGTAGATGGTGTCGTGCAGGACGGCCACTCCGCGGTTGACGGGTCCGCAGCAATATTTGAGAGTGGCGGGGAGTTTCCGCCGGTAGTGCCAGAGTTCGGCGCCCGTTCTGGCGTCGATGGCGAAGACATGATTCCAGGAGGTGCTCAGGAAAAGCACGCCGTCGACGAGCAGCGGAGTGGATTGCAGGCCGTCGGGGGTTCCGGTCTGAAAACTCCACCGTGGAACCAGGTTCTGCACATTCCGCTTGTGAATGGAGCGGAGCGGGCTGTATCGCTGGTTGGCGTAGTCACGGCTGTAGGTGAGCCAGTTGTTGTTGTCCCGCGCGGCGTCGAGCAGGCGGCGCGGGGGCACGTCGATGGGCGGGGCCGGCGTGTCGTTGACCGGCTGAAGGCTCTGCGCGCCGAGACCGCGCAGATAGGCGATGATGGCTTTGCGCGCGCCGGCGTCCAGTTGCGCGGCGAATCCCGGCATGGCCGTTCCGGATCTGCCGGACGCCACGACGCGGTCGAGTTCTTCATCGGAGACGGAGGCATGCCAGCGGGAACTGGTCAGGTCGGGTCCGGAGCCGCCTTCGGCCGCTGCTCCATGGCAAACGGCGCAGTGGGCCGTGTAGAGAGCCTGTCCGGAGGGCTGGGCCCGCAACAGCAAGGGGGCCGCGGCCAGGAGCATCCAGGGCGTCCGCATCTCTCGGATGCTACCAGATGCGGAAGGACGGAGCCGGCCGAAGGAGTCAGGCGCCGCGGGAAACCAGGGATGTCAGCAGCGATCCCCAGCCGGACTTCTTCTTCTGCGGCGCCTCGGACTTCTTTCCGCTCAGGTTGTCGGCGAGGGCGCCGAGGCTTTTCCCGAAACCACTGCCCGGGCTGATCGGCTTGCCGTCGACCAGAGCCCGCTGGACCGAATCGTAGTCGCTCGGGATCATCTGAAACACGCTGCACCGGAGCGCGGTTTCGATGGCGTCCTGGTTGAGGCCGACTTCCGGGTTGAAGCGGTTGATGACCAGGCGGATCTTGCCGCGGTCAATGCCGGATTTGTCCAGATGGGCGAGGACGCGCTGGGCGGCGCGCAGAGCGGGCAGTTCGTTGGTGCTCACCAGCACGACGTCGTCGGATTGGGCGGCGACGGCGATCGACCAGCGAGTGTACGGCGAGCCGAGGTCGATCGTCACGTACTCGTAGGCGTAGCGGACGAAGTCCATCACGGGTGTCGGATCGCTGATGTCCTGGCCCGCGTCGGTGGGATTTTCGGGCGAAAGCAGGACATCGATTCCGTTGCTCGTGCTGACGAGGCCCTTCCAGAGGTCGCCATCGAGGGTTCCGGCTCGGGACAGAGCGTCCAGGAAGCTATAGTTCGACTTCAGCTTAAGCAGGAATGAGATCGTGCCGGTGACCGGGTCGAAGTCGGCCAGCAGCGTGCGCTTGGCGCCGAACCGCTTCCACTGATAGGCCAGATTGCTGGCGATCGTGCTGGCGCCACAGGCGCCCTTGACCGGCAACACGCTGATCACCTTGGCCGCGCCGCCGCCGGGGCCCGAGGAGACCAGGCGGGCGAGGACCGGGCGGAGTTGTTCCGCGGCGAACGGATAGAGGAGAAACTCGGTCGCGCCCTGGCGGAGGACTTTGAGGATCAGGTCCGGATCGTTGGATCCGAGCATGGCGACGATGACGGTGGACGGACTCATCGCCGCCAGGTCCGTTACGAGGCCCGTTCCGAGATCCTTGTTGGAGACAATATCAACAAAGCAAAGACTGACCGGCTTGGCGCCGATCATCCCCATCAGCGAACGGCGGTCAGGGTAATGCGTCAGCTCGACGACGGGGGCCAGAGGAAGCCCCTGGCTGATGAGAGGCGCCAAGTCGCCAAGCAGTCTGCGGTCCGGGCAGATGATCAAGATGTTCTTTGCGCTCAACGAGTTCTCTGCCTTCGTTCTACTAGAGTCATCACCGGCCGCCCGGTCGGGAGGGCAAGCGTTCAAATTTCTATCGGCGGGTTCAGCAGAAAACCTGAGAGGGATGGCCCCCCGGGTCTACTAAACAGGAGGGAGGCGTGACGGGAGGTCTTCCCCGGCCGGAACTCTCCCGCGGGGCCCCGAGGGCGGGCAGGAATCGACAGACCGCACACCGTTGTCAGCGCTTCCGTCTGACGCCCGGCGGATGCGTTGTGGGGACAGCGTAGACCGAAATATTGCCTCATACACCGGCGCGGATGTCCGAAGAGAGAAAGTGGATGACGAGCGAAACCGTATCAACGAGGAAGAAGATGGTGGTCGTCTGTGACACTCAGCCGATCACTGCCGAGGGCGTCCGCGCCTCCCTGTCATCGACCGATGACTTCGAGTTTCTGAAAGCCGTGGGATCGCTGGCCGAAGCGGCCGAGATGATGCGGACGCTGCAACCGGACCTGATGATGGTCGACAAGGCGTTCGGGTCGCAGGCGGTGTTGCAGTGGCTGAGCGAGATGCGGCCGTTCTACGCGACCACGTCGGTGGTGATCTGGGGCAACTCGATCACCGAGCCCGAGGCGCTCCGGCTGTTGCAGTCCGGCGTGCGCGGAATCCTGCGCAAGAGCGCGGATTCGGCTACGCTGTCGGCCTGCTTCCGGGCGGTGGCGAGCGGCCATAACTGGATGGAAGACACCTTGTTCCGGGAACCGGCGCGCGGGGACCGTTATCCGCGTTCCGAGCTGACGCCGCGGGAGCAGCAGGTGCTCGAACTCGTCGAGCAAGGACTGAAGAACAAGGAGATCGCCCGTGAACTGGGAATCCGGCCGGGCACAGTCAAGATCCACCTGAAGCACATCTTCGAGAAGACGGGGGTTCGGGGCCGTTACGGCCTGGCCTTGACGGGAATGAAGGACAAAGGCCTGATCGAGATGGCCGGTTCTTCGATGCTGCGGATGACTCCGGTCGCGCTCTGACCGCCCTCCGCACCCAGCTGTCCGAAATTCGGGGAAGGCACCCCCAAGCGGAAAGCGCCTGTCCGGACGCCGCCGTCGCCGACCAGACGCCGGGATGAGATCCGTTCTCCGTCTGGCCGTCGCGACGCGGTGCGACACAACATAGACCGGGGGATAATACGGTCTATGCGTGCCACCCTCCTGCTGTCGACCTGTCTGGCCGGCGCCTTTGCACAAACGGCGCCATTCGACCTGCTCATCGCCAACGGCCGCGTGGTGGATGGCTCAGGGAACCCCTGGTACCGGGCTGACATCGGCGTCCGCCAGGGGCGGATCGTGGCCATCGGCTCGTTGGCGGGCGCCGCGGCGGCGCGCCGGATCGACGCAGCGGGGATGGTCGTCGCCCCCGGCTTCATCGACATGATGGGAGCGACCAGCGAGCCCCTGCTTGGCGACCGCCGGGCGGCGGAAAGCAAGCTCCGGCAGGGAATCACGACGTTGCTCGCCGGCGAAGGCGGTTCGGTGGCGCCGAGCGGCAAGTGGCCGCGTTTCTCCGCCTATTTCAAGGCGCTCGAAGCGAAAGGAATTCCGATCAACGCCGCCCATAACGTGGGCGCGGCGCAGATCCGCCGGATGGTGATCGGAGTGGAGAACCGTCCGCCGACGGCCGCTGAGCTCGACCGCATGCGGCGCCACGTCGAGGAGGCGATGCGGGACGGAGCCGTGGGCGTGTCGACCGCTCTCATCTATCCGCCCGGCACCTATGCGACCACTGCGGAACTGGTGGAGCTGGCGAAGGTCGCTGCCAGATATGGCGGCATTTACCTGACGCACATGCGCAACGAGAGCCACGCCCTGCTGGACGCCATCCGGGAATCGATGGAGATCGGAGCGAAATCCGGCGCCCCGGTACACATCTTTCACCTCAAGGCCGCCGGCGAGGAAAACTGGCCGAAGATGGCCGAGGCGATCCGGCTGATTCAATCGGCGCGCGACCGCGGACAGGACGTGACGGCCGATATCTATCCCTATATCCGGAACGGAATCGGACTGGGATCGTTCCTGCATCCCCGCCACTACAGCAAGGGCGCCGAGCCGTTTCTGAAGACCCTGTCCGATCCGGCCGTCCGCGCGGCGCTGCGCCAGGAAGTCGAGTCGTCCGGCGACTGGGAGAACTGGTACCGGCACGTGGGCCGCGACTGGGACAACGTTCTGGTGGCGTCGGTGGGCGCCGGCACAGACAAACGGTTTGAAGGCAGAAGCGTCGCCGCGATCGCGAAGCTGCGTGGGGTCGACGTCTGGACCGCCTTCTTTGATCTTGTCGCGGCGGGCGAGGTGAGCGTGAATCCAAGGAGCATGGACGAAGGCCAGAAGCATCAGGCGCTGCGGACGGAGTGGGTGAGTCTGTGCACGGACGCGGCGCCGGTGTCGATCGACAAGGCCACGGGCGCGCATCCGCGGGCGTTCGGATCCTTTCCCCGTGTGCTGGCGAAGTACGTCCGCGAGGACAAGGTGCTCTCGCTTGAGTCCGCCGTCCGGAAGATGACCAGCCTGGCGGCCAACCGGCTGGGCCTGTGGGACCGGGGCCGGATCGCGCCGGGAATGGCGGCGGACCTGGCTGTCTTCGATCCGGCCCGGGTTCAGGACAAGGCGAGCTTCGACAAGCCCCTGGCGTTTCCCGAGGGCATCCCCTACGTGATCGTCAACGGGGCGGTCGAAATTGACAACGGCGTGTTCACGGCGGCCAACGGCGGAAGGGTGCTCCGGCGCTAGAATAAGACCTTGGGGTTCTTTTTATGAGCGAGGCTGTACGCGCGGCGTTTCCGGATGTTTCGATTCCCGATCCGCCGTTCCCCGATGGCGCCGGCGGTTTCCCCAGCAGGCGGACGGTGTCGCTCGACGACCCGATCCTTTATGTCAACCGGGAATGGAGCCTGCTCCAGTTCCAGCGGCGCGTCCTCGAGGAGGCGCAGGATCCCGCCAACCCGCCCCTCGAGCGCGTGAAGTTTCTTTCGATCGTCGGGTCGAATCTCGACGAATTCTTCATGGTCCGCGTCGCCGGCCTGAAGAAACAGGTTGAGGCCGGGATCTATGAGACGGGGCCGGACGGCGTGCTGCCAAGGCAGTCGCTGGCGGAGCTGCGCGAGGAGGTCACGCGCATTTACAGCGAGGCGCATGAGTGCCGGGAGTCGCTGCTGCGCGAGCTGGCCGAATTCGGCGTGAAGATCCTCCCGTATGCGGAAATCTCGCCGGCGCAGAGGGAGGCCCTCGACCGCTATTTCGAAAACACAATCTACCCGGTTCTGACGCCGCTGGCCTTCGACCTCGGGCGCCCTTTTCCGCACATCTCCAATCTCAGTCTGAACCTGTCGGTGATCATCCGAGACCGCAAGGGCAAGGAGAATTTCGCCCGGCTCAAGGTGCCGCCGACGCTGCCGCAGCTGATCCCGCTGATCACGCCGGCCCGGGCGGGTGCCGGACGGCCGCACGCTTTTGTCTGGCTCGAGGAGGTGATCCAGGGCAACCTGCCGAAGCTGTTTCCGGGCATGGAGGTGGTGGCCTCGTACGCCTTCCACGTGACGCGGGACGCCGACCTGGCCATCCAGGCGATCGAATCGGAGGACCTTCTCGACATGATCGAGGAAGGGGTCCGGCAACGCCGCTTCGGCGACGTCGTCCGGCTCAAGGTCGATGCCGGAATGCCGGAGCCGCTCATCGAGATTCTCAAAGAGAATCTCGAAATTGAAGACGCCGACATCTACCGGATGCGCGGCCCGCTTTCGCTCAGCCGGCTGCGGCACCTGACGGCGATCGACCGGCCGGATCTCAAGGATCCGCTGGCGACGCCGGTGAACCGCCTGGAGGGACGGAGCACGGACATCTTCGCGGCCATCCGGCAGAGCGACATCCTGCTGCATCATCCGTTCGACTCCTTCCAGCCGGTGGTGGATTTCCTCCGCGCGGCGGCGCGCGATCCGCACGTGATGGCCATCAAGATGACGCTCTACCGGGTGGGCCGGAACTCGCCGGTGGTCGAAGCGCTTCTCGAGGCCATGGAGCGGGGCAAGCAGGTGGCGGTGCTGGTGGAGTTGAAGGCGCGCTTTGACGAGGAGTCCAACATCGAGTGGGCGCGGGCGCTCGAAAACGAGGGTGTCCACGTCGTCTACGGTCTGGTCGGGCTGAAGATCCACGCCAAGGTCGCCCTCGTCGTGCGCCGGGAAGGCGACGTGATGCGTCGTTACGTGCACCTGTCGACGGGTAACTACAACGCCGTCACCGCGCATCTGTACACGGACCTGGGCCTGTTCACCTGCCACCCGGAGTTCGGCGCGGACGCCTCCGACCTGTTCAACTATCTGACGGGATATTCGGCAAAATCGGACTACCGGAAGCTGCTCGTTGCGCCGGTGACGCTGCGGGCGCGGATGGAGGCGATGATCGAGCGGGAGATCGGACACGCGCGCGCGGGCCGGCCGGCGCACCTGATCTTCAAGGTGAACGCGCTGGTCGATCCGCGGATCACCAAGCTGCTCTATCACGCCTCGCGCGCGGGGGTGAAGGTCGACCTGCTGGCCCGGGGCATCTGTTCACTCCGTCCGGGGGTGCCCGAGATCAGCGAGAACATCCGGGTCCGGAGCGTCGTGGGCCGGTACCTCGAACACAGCCGCATTTTCTACTGCGCCAACGGCGGCGACGAGGAGATCTACCTCGGGTCGGCGGACCTGATGCCGCGAAACATCGACCGGCGCGTGGAGGTGCTGTTCCCGATCGAACAGCCAGCCCTGCGCCACCAGATCCGTCATCAGATTCTCGAGACGTATCTTCAGGACAACGTGAAAGCGAGACAGATGCTTTGGGACGGCACCTATGCCCGCGTCACCCCGGCTCTGGGCGAAAAGCCGGTCAACGCGCAGGCGGTTCTGGCCCAGGCGCGGGACAACGGAGGCCAGTGATGCGGGCAATCAGAACTCGAACGGATGGCTGGCGCCGGAGGCTTGCGGCGGCCGCCGCGGCGCTTCTCACCCTACCCTTGGCGGCGGGTGAAATCGATCCGCCGTTCCGCGCCCGGACCTACCGCGCGGCGATGGAGAGGACCGGGTCGGCGATGCCGATCGGAAAGGTGGTGGAGATCAAGCCTCCGTTGGGCCTGCCGCCGGTGCCGGTTCCGCCCGACAATCCACCCACCGCCGAAACCATCGCGCTCGGCCGGAAGCTGTTTTTCGACAAACGGCTTTCCGCCGACGGCACGGTGGCCTGCTCGTCCTGCCACGACCCGAAATACGCGATGTCGGATCCGAACCGCTTCTCAAGCGGCATCCAGGACCGGAAGGGCACGCGCAACGCGCCGCCGGTTTTCAACGCCGCCTACCTGTTCACCCAGTTCTGGGACGGGCGCGCCATGAGCCTCGAACACCAGGCGCGCGGACCGGTGCAGAATCCGATCGAGATGGCCCATTCTCTGCCGGGCGTCGAACGGCGCCTGGCGGCCGATCCGAAGTATGTCGCGCTGTTCGCCCAGGCGTTCGGGCCGGGGCGGATCACGTTTGAGATGGTCGAAAAGTCAATCGCGACCTACGAGCGTACGCTGCTCAGCGGGAACTCGCCGTTCGACCGCTACTACTATGGCGGCGACAAGAAGGCGATGAGTCCGGCGGCGATCCGGGGTTTGAATCTCTTTCTGGACATCACCCTCGACGGCCCCAACTGCGTCAGTTGCCACCGAATCGAGCCGAACTACGCCACGTTCACCGAAGTCCGCTTTCACAACACCGGAGTCGCGTTCGTGCCGTCGACGGGCGCCTTCACCGACATCGGCCGCGAGAAAATCAGCGGGCACCAGAAGGACCGGGGGGCGTTCAAGGTTCCCACGCTGCGCAACATCGCGCTGACGTCTCCCTACATGCACAACGGAAGCATGACGACGCTCGAGGAGACCGTGCAGTTCTACTTCGACGGCGGCCGCGCCAACCCGCACCTTTCGGGCGTGGTGCCGCACGCGGGCGTGCACAACATCCCGCGCGACAAGCAGGCTCAGGCCAAGGCGGACCTGGTGGAGTTCATGAAGGCCCTCACAGGTGAGACGCCTCCGCTGGCGTCCCCGCCGGGCGAGTAGCGCGGGGAAGCAGGAAATCCGATGGAGGCCTGTTGAGGACAATCATTCCGGTGGCGGCTGCCGCCGTGGCGGCGGCTCTCGCGCAATCCCCTTCGCCGTCGCCGCAAGGCCGCTATCATTTCGTCAGGCTGACGGCGGGAAACAGACCCGCCGGCGTCGCCACAATGGGTGGAACCTGGGAATTCGACGGCAAAGGCGGCCTCCGGCTGGCCGCCCGGCGGGGCGAAGGCGCGTCCGCGGCCGTGGAGGTGGCCGGCACCGGGACCTACACGCTGGCCGGCCACAGGCTGCGGATGGAATCAGCCGCGCTGAATGGACCGCTCGAACTGCTGGTGAGCGCGGACGGCAAAGCGCTGACGGGCCCGATCGCGGCGCGAACCTACGATTTCTGCGTGGCGGTGAAGGCGCCGGAGAACGCCACGCCCCGCCTGGTCGAAGGACAGTACGGCGGCGGCTACCTCGGATTGAGGAACGGGGAACGGCGCCAACTGGCGACCGCCTTTCTCGAACTGGCCGCCGACGGCCGCGGCGGGATCCCCGAGTACGCGCTGACGGGGCACCTGGGCCGGGTGGACGATGTCAACCGGCGGCAGACGGGCCAGGGGCTTGCGTTCACCATGAGCGCCACCGGGTCGGGCCGCCTGCGGTTTCCGCCGAAGTCCGATTTCGCCGCCGGCGAACGGGAGATCCTGGCCGCCGAGGACGGCGCGGTGATCCTGGGCTTTGGCGCCGGCGCCGGGGAGCGGGACGTGTTCGTGCTGGTGCGAAAGGCGCGGGAGTCGAGCGTGTTTTCGCTGTCCGGCGGCTTCTGGCTGTCGGAGATCTCGGCCGCCAATTCCTGGGTCTACAACCCGGACGGCGCCCGCTGGAACAGCGGTGCGGGGCTGCTCCGTCTGGACGGCGCCGGCAACGGCCTGCTCGCGCAGCAGACGCGGCACCTCGGCCGCTCCGTCCAACTGGTGACCGCGGCGCCGTACCGTGTGGGAATACAGGGCACAGGGACGCTCGGAGCCGATCCGGTCCCGGACGGGAATATGGCGCTCGGCGGCGGCAATCCGCCGCTGGCCCTCTATTTCGCCGGGGCTCGCGTCGGAGCCGAGGAGAAGCTCACTCTGGAACACGGCATCTTCTTCGGAGTCCGTGCTCCGGGCGGGGCGGGCATCGGCTCAGTGCTCGCGGCCGGCGCCCGGGACGCGAAGGCCCTGGAAGCGCCCGCCCCGGTGGCGGACCGGTTCCGGAGCGGGGCGGCGGCCCTGGCCACCAGGGAGGACTTCTCGCTCGTGGATGGCTCGAACCCGGCCCGGCCCGGTGAGAAACTCTTCCTTTTCGTGGCGGGATTCGCGTCAGCCGGCAAAGCGGACGTGCGGTTCAGCGGCGTGGCCGCCGAGGTCGGCGAAAGCGCCAGGGTGGCCAACCTCGAGGGGGTCGGCCGGCTGTCGGTGACGGTCCCGGCCGGCGTTCCGGCGGGGCGCGACGCCGTGGTGACCGTGTCGGCCGAAGACGCCTTCTCGGACGTGCTGGATCTGCCGGTCGCAGCCCGGTAGCAAAGCGCATTCAGGCGCGTCAGGCGGTGCTACGATTGATGAATGACACGCAGAGAGGCTCTGCGCGCCGGGTTGAGCGCGCCCTGGGCCGCGATGGCGCGCGCCGCGCCCTACTCCTACCATCTCCGGTACGCGCCCCGCGTGGGTTGGCTCGACATACCCGTCCCGGACCAGCTCCAGATGTTCGCCGATTGGGGTTTCCGCGCCTTTGAGTTCAATCAGCTTCCGCGGCTGCCCGAGGCGGAGATCCGCGCCATCCGCAAGAAGATGGACCAGCTTTCCATGAGCATGGGAGTCTTTGTGGTGAACTCCGGCGGATGGAAAGGCGACGCCATGTGCGACCCGGCCTTTCACCCCGGATTTCTCAAAGACGTGCGCCGCGCCGTCGAACTGCATCAGATCGTGGGCAACGAGTGCGCCACGGTGACCTCCGGGCTGGCCGTGAAGCATTTCTCGCACGAGCAGCAGACCCGCCACTGCATCGAGGCCCTCAAGCGCGCCGCCGAAATCGTGGAAAAAACCAAATTGGTGCTGGTGCTCGAGCCGCTGAACGTCCGTGTGGATCACGCCGGCTACTTCGTGGTGATGTCCGACCACGGCCGCGAGATCATCAGCGCGGTGAATCATCCGAACGTGCGCCTGCTGTTTGACATTTATCATCAGCAGATCTCTGAGGGCAACGTCATCAACCACATCCGCAAGCATTGGGACTGGATCGGCTACTTCCAGGTGGGCGACGTGCCGGGCCGGAAGGAGCCGGGCACGGGTGAAGTCAACTGGCGGAATGTGTTCAAGGCGATTCATGAGAAGGGATACAAGGGCATCCTCGGAATGGAGCACGGAATCTCGTCTCCGGGCGCGGCCGGCGTGAAGAAGTGCTTCGAGGCGTACCGCGAGGCCGACCGGTGGGGAACATAGCGGTGGCTGTCTGCGTATCGTGCCAGCAGAGGAAAGGCAAGCGGACCTGCCCCGCGCTTTCCGGCGACATCTGTCCGCAGTGCTGCGGCGAGAAGCGCGAGGAGTCGATCGCCTGCCCGCTGATGTGTGAGCACCTGGTCGAGTCGCGTCTTCACGAGAAGACGGTGGTCGATCCGTCGATCCGGACGTTCCCCGAGGTCGAAGTGACGGACCAGTTCATGCAAAGGAACCGGTCCCTGGTGCAACTGCTGGCCACCGGGACGGCGATGGCCGCCCTCGGCGTCGAGGGCGCGGTGGACCGGGATGTGCGCGAGGCGCTGGATTCGCTGGCGGCGAGCTACCGCACGCGCGAGGCGAGCGGACTGATCTATGACAGCCGGCCGGCGAATCCGTATGCCGAACAGATCCGCCAGAGCATCGAGAAGACGATCGACAGCGTCCGGGAGAAGCTGCGCGAACAGCAGGGGATGTATACCATCCGTGACGCCGACATTCTGGGCTCGCTGGTGTTCCTCGTGCGGCTGGCGGCGGTCAACAACAACGGCCGGAGCCGGGGCAAGAGCTTTCTTCACGTGGTCCTCGGGATGGCGGCCGAAGTGATGGGCAGAATGGAGCCGAAAGCGGAGTGAAGACGGGGTACGCGATCTTCGCGCACGGGTCTAAGGTGGAAGGCGCCAACGAATCGGTGCGGACTCTGGCGCGCCGGTTTGCCCAGGCCGGCCCGTTCGACCTCGTCGAGCCCTGCTTTCTGGAACTCGCCGAACCGGACCTGCCTGCGGCCGTGGCGGCGCTGGCCGGGCGGGGCGCCTCCGAGGTGATCGTGCTGCCCTACTTTCTCACCTTCGGCCGGCACCTCGCCGAGGATCTTCCGCGGCTGTCGGAACAGGTGCGGGCTCGTTTTCCGTGGTTGTCCGTTCGGGTGGCCCCGCCGCTCGACGGGCACCCGGCGCTGCTCGATATCCTCGTCGAGCGGGCGCGGGCCGTCCAGGAGGAAGCGAACCGTTGAGAGCGATCCTGCGCGGCAGCCGTGATCTTGCTCCCGACGTACGGCACTTCCTGTTCGAGGTGGAGAACGTGTCGGCATTTCCGTTCCAACCGGGGCAGTTCGTTTCGCTGTCCGGCGACGTGAATGGAAAGCGCATCACGCGCGCCTACTCGATCGCTTCGGTCCCGGACGGCAACCGATTCGAGATCTGCCTCAACCGCGTGCACGACGGGATCTTTTCTCCGAAGCTGTTCGCGATGCGGGAAGGGGACGCGGTGGACATCAAGGGTCCGGTGGGGACCTTCGGGATCCGGGACGCGGCGGCCGACATGGTGATGGCCGCCACGGGAACCGGCGTGGCGCCGTTCCGCTCGATGATCCGCCACCATCTGGACACGGGCGGCGCGGGGCGGATCACGCTCGTCTTCGGAGTCCGCTACGAGAAGACGCTGCTCTACCGGACGGATTTCGAGCAGTGGGCCCGCGACAATCCCCGGTTCCGCTTCTGGCCGACGCTGAGCCGTCCGGAGCCGGATTGGCAGGGCCGGACCGGCCACGTGCAGGCGCATGTTCTCGAAGCGGTTGGCGAACGCCGTGATTGCGACGTCTACATCTGCGGACTGAAACTGATGGTGGACGATCTTCGCCGCCGGCTGCTCGAGCTGGGGTTTGAAAAGAAGCGGCTGATCTTCGAGAAGTACGACTGATCCGGCGGCCTGCGCCGCCGCCGATAAGAAGCCTGAGCCCTGCGCGGAACTCCGGTTCCAGCGCTAGAATGGAAGAAGAAATTTTCGACAGAGGGCGGACAAGGCCGCAGCCAGCCTTCGCGCGCCAGAAAAGGAGACCATGGACGGAGGAGATCCGGTCCTTTTCATCACGCATCCCTTCGTGCCGAGCCCGTTCTCCGGGAGCGCGCGGTCCTGGCGTTTCTACAAGTATCTGCCGCGCTTCGGCTGGACGCCGTGGGTCGTGAGTTGCTCGGCCAACACCGCGCGCGTCCCGTACCCGGGCGTCTACCGGGTTCCGGAGGAGAATCCGTCCCGGCGTCTGCGTTTCGAGGAGTACCTCGCCGGGCGCGTGCAGCGGTACCTGTTCCCGGTCAATGACGCCTTCGAGTGGGTTCCCTACGCGGTGTCCCGCGGATCGGAACTGATCGAACGCCATCGCATCGCCTGCGTGATCTCCACCTCGCCTCCGCTGGCGGCACACTATGCGGCCGCCTGGCTGGCCGGGCGGTACGGCTTGCGTTGGGTGGCCGATTTCCGGGATCCTGTCCTCGACAACCCGTTTCGCAAGAGGAAGTGGTTTTATCCATACGAGAGGTGGATCGAGAGCGGCCTTGTCCAGCGCGCGGACGCGATTATCGCCAACACCGGCGACTTGCAGGCGGCGCTCCAACGGCGTTATCCGCGGCATGCCGGGAAGATCTCGGTGATCTGGAACGGGTTCGACCCCGAGGAGCGCGTCCGGCCCAAGCCCCTGGCGGAGCGGAAGCAGCGCGTGCTGGCGCACGTAGGGGAGATCTACGGCGGGCGGAAACCGTCCGCTTTGGTGGCCTGCCTGAACCGGCTTCTCGACAGCGGCCGGCTGGATCCGGAGTCTTTCCGGCTTGACTTGGTCGGGGAGTCAGCGCTCGCGCCGGATCCGGCGTATGATCGGGACCTGGCTTCGCTTCGCGCCCGGGGTTGCCTCCGGGAGACTAGGAAGCGGATGCCCAAGCCGGAGGCCGACGCGCTGATGACCGAGGCGGATTACCTGCTGCTGCTTGATGTCAACGAGTCCGGCCGCAGTATTCAGGTGCCGGCCAAGCTGTTCGACTATATTTGCGCCGGCCGGCCGATCGTCGCCTTCTCAAACGCCGGGTCGCCCGCGAGCCGGATTCTGGAGGCGAGCGGAGCCGACCACTGCTGTTTCACGCCGGATACACCGGCCGGGGAACTGGACCGGGAACTGCTGCGCTTCCTGGAACGGGGCGCCCGGACCTCGCACGCCAACGACTGGTTCTGGTCGACGTTTGACGGCTGCGAGCACGTCCGGCTCGTGGCGGCGTTGCTCCGGGGCGGCGTGGAGCAGCAGGAGGCAGTGGGGTGCGCGGCCGGCCGGGTTGGCAACGCCGTTTTAGAATGAGGATGGCATAAGACGAACGTGTCGATCAGGGAGATTGTTCTCAATATCGGGGTGGTCATCACCTGTCTGGGCGGCCTCCTGAACCCGGTGATCGGCCTGCTGGGCTATATCTGGTACTCGCTTTGCCGGCCGGATATTTTGGCCTGGTCGGAGGGCGAAGGGCGGCATCAGCTCATCATCGGCATCTGTACACTCGCCGGCGCCTGGCGTTTTATCCCGAATCTGCGCCTGTGGGTGAAGAATCCGTTCGTCATTTCGGTCCTTTTGTTGCAGGTGGTGATGCTGCTGTCGATCGTCAACGCCGTCAATCCCATGCCGGCCTGGCTGCACTACCAGCAGTTCTTCAAGGCGCTGTCGATTGCTCTGCTGATTCCGCTGTTCATCGTGGCGGAATCGACGTATCGCTGGCTGATGCTCGCCGTGGCGACCTCGGCGGGGCTTTTGGGAGCCAAGTTCGGACTCTGGGGCATCGCGCTCGGCGGCGTCTACATCCACATGGGGGCGGGGGGATTCTTCTCCGACAACAACTGCCTGGCGATGCATTTGAACACCGCTTTGCCGATCATCTATTATTCGAGGGAGCTTTTCACGCGATACTGGCAGAAGGCGCTGGTGCTGGTGGTCACCTTCTCGACGATGGCCGCCATCATCATGCTTCACTCTCGGGCGAGTATTCTGACCCTCGGCATCCTGTTGCTGGTGATGGCCTTCCGCTCGAAACACAAGGTTCTGGCGCTGGCGGGCCTGACGATCCTGACGGCTCCGGCCGTCTACCTGGTCTCGGACACGCTGATCAAGCGAATGAAGACGCTTGAGAACATCGAGGCCGACCGTTCGGCGTCGGGCCGGCTCGCCTATAATCTGCTCGCCATTCAGGTATGGAAGGACCACCCGGTGTTGGGTGTCGGATTCGGAACGGAGAACTGGGCCGCGGTCAGCGAGCGGTACATGAAAAAGTCCGACGCGCGGCATGTCGTCCACAACAACTACCTCCAGCATCTGGTGGACTCGGGCATCTTCGCGTTCCTGATCGTCACCTGGCAGATCCTGTACGGCATCTGGTGGACCGGACGGTCGGCCAAGACGATGAAGCGGTTGTACCCCGGCAGGGAGTTTTACCCCAAGGCGCTCGAGGGAGCGCTGATCGGCTTCGGCATCGCCAGCATCTTCGGCTCGCGCACCGATTACGACTTCTACTACATTCTGGTGCTGATGGTCGGCGCCTGGTACACGGTCCATCAGCAGCTGGTCTCCGAATATGTCCCCGCGCCGGCCGCCGTGCCGGCGGCGCCGGAATCGCTCCCTGGACGGTTGATGCCGCCCCCGCCGGCCGGCGTCCCCGCGCTGCCGGCCGTGGGCCCGGCGCGCAAAGCGGCCCCTGCGGGCCGGGTCGAGCGATGGCGGAATCCGGCCAGCCCGATCCGCACCTCAGCCCGGGTGCGCGGCGCCTGATTCGCCGGCGCAGCCCGAACCAGCGGGCGCGCCTCTGATACGATCGGTCCATGATTGGACCGCCGTTGTCCCTGTTTCGCTCCTGTCTCATCGCGCTTGTGGCTGCCGCAATGGCCGCCGGGCAGCCCGGGGGGCCGGCGCTTCCCGCCTGGAACGTCCTGTACGGCGTCAAGGAGTTCGCCCAGGCAAACTCGATGTTCTCTTCTTACTTGTCCCGGCTCCGGGCGGAAGAGGACGCCCGGAGTTCGAAGCGGATCGCGGGCCTGTCGTCGCCCGAGGCCGTTCGACGTTACCAGTCGGAAACCAGGGCGCGGCTGCTGGCCGCGCTGGGCGATCCGCCGCCGCGCACGCCGCTGAACGCCCGGATCACCGGCACGCTCGAGCGCGACGGGTACGCGGTGGAGAAGCTGATCTTCGAGAGCAGGCCGCGATACTATGTCACGGCGAATGTCTATGTCCCCCGGAAGCGCTCCGGACCGTTTCCCGCGGTGCTGGCGCCGGTGGGCCACTGGGGCGCGGGCAAGTCATTCGAGGAGTATCAGCGTCTGGGGATCTTTCTTGCGCGGCGTGGCTACCTCACGCTCGTCTACGACGTGCCCGGACAGGGAGAACGGCGCCAGTACTATGATCCCGTCCTGGGCCGGGCGTTGATCGATCCGGGCGGGTCTCATTGGTTTGTGACGCTCGAACACGGTTACGCGGGCGCCCAGGCGATTCTGACCGGCGGGAACTATGCCTCCTACCTTGTCTGGGACGGCATCCGCGCCATCGACTACCTGAGCGAACGCCCGGACGTGGACCGCAACCGGATCGCCTGCACGGGCACGTCGGGAGGCGGCCTGCAAACCGAGTTGCTCTCGGCGGCCGACGAGCGGATCAAGGTTTCGATCCCGGTCTGTTACGGGGGCTGCAATCCGGACAACCCCGCTCGCCCGGGCCTGACGGCCACCGACATCGATGCGTTGATCGCGCCGCGGCCTCTGCTGATGATCGAGGCGACCGGGGATCCGCGGCCCGGCGTCGCCGCCAAGCAGGAGCGGCACCGGGAGGTTCAGCGCGTCTATGAGGTCGCCGGGCAGGGCGAGAAGACGCGGTTCATCATCGTCGACGGACCGCACGGCTACGTTCCCGGCATGTACGAAGCGGCGCACTCCTGGCTGAGCCGTTGGTTCGGAACGGAAGCGGACAACGGCCCATCCCCCGAGTCGGCGCCGGCCGTCGAGCCGGCGGCGAACCTTCACGCCACGACATCCGGGGAAGTGGCCATGTCGCTCGGCGGCGAGACTGTGCCGTCGCTGAATCGCGCCCATGCCGCCGCCCTGGCCGCCCGCCGGCAACCCGGCGACCGTCTCAAGGAGGCGATCCGCGCGGCGATCGCGTTGGCCGACCCGAGGCCGGACCAACCGGCGCGAAGCCTCGATCGGATCGACCGGGGAGCGTACACGCTCGAGAAGATCGTCTACTACAGCGAGCCGGGGATCTTCGTCCCCGCTGTGCTGCTTGCGCCGCGAACTCCCGGCAAACACGCGGCGGCGGTCTTTGTCAATGAGAACGGCAAGGCCGAACCGGGCCTGGTCGCCCATTGCCTGGAGCCGCTGGCCAGGGCGGGGTACGCCGTCCTGTCGATCGATCCGCGGGGCATGGGCGAAACCGATCCCGAGGCCCCGCGTGATTCGAGGCCCGGCGATTACAAGAGGCTGGTGCACGACGCTGAATCGAATTTCTTCCACGACGCGATTCGCGTGGGCCGGACCGTGCCGGGCATGCGCGCCACAGACGTGCTGGCGGGAGTCGGCTACCTGGCGGGACGGCCGGAGGTCGACGCCGGGCGGATCGCGGTGATCGGTCACGGAATGGGAGGGCTGCTGGCGCTGTTTGCCGCGGCCTTCGACGACCGGATCCGGGCGGTGGCCGCCACCGGATCACTGGTTTCCTACGGCGACATCGCCGCAAGCGAGTTGTACACGCACCGGTTCGGGGCCTTCGGACCCGGATTTTTGCGCACCTTCGATCTGCCCGACGTGGCTTCGCTGATCGCGCCGCGGCCGCTGCTTTTGCTGAACACCGTGGACGCCCGGCACAGGGTGATGGAGCCCGGAGCGGTCGAGGACGCCTACCGCGCCGCGGCCGCGGCCTTCCGGGGGGCGGGCCTCGCCGGCCGCTTCGTGGTGGCGCAGGCCGACTCGCCCGCCGGGATGACGCGGCGGTATGAAGCCTTGCTCGCCGCCATGCCGTCCGGCGGAGCACGGCCGTAGCGATCTGTGTTATCGTGGCGTCCGGATGAGACGCCGCCATTTTCTTTCCTTGCCTCTGGCCGGACTGCCGCTCGCAGCGGCGTCGAGGCGCTATCGGGTGGCCGTGATCGGGCACACGGGCCGCGGCAACTACGGCCACGGGATCGACACGGTCTGGCGGGCTTTCGAAAACGTTGAGCTGGTCGCGGTGGCGGACGCCGACGAGGCGGGACGCGCGGCGGCCGCCCGGCGGCTGGGAGTGACGAAAACATACGCCGACTACCGGGAAATGCTCCACAAGGAGAAGCCGGACATCGTGGGCGTGGCGCCGCGCTGGATGGACCAGCGCGTCCAGATGGTGACGGCGGCGGCGGAAGCGGGCGCGCATATCTACATGGAAAAACCCTTCGCCCTGACGCTGGCCGACGCCGACCGGATGGTGGCCGCGGTGCAGCGCCACAAAGTGAAGTTGCAAATCGCCCACCAGATGCGGACGTCGCCTTATGTGATCCGGGCCAAAGCGATGATCGACGCCGGAGAGATCGGTGAGATTCAGGAGATCCGTTCGCGCGGGAAGGAGGACCGGCGGGCGGGTGGCGAGGACATGATGGTGCTCGGCTCCCATCTCTTCGACATGCAGCGCTACTTCCTCGGCAACCCTCTGTGGGTGTCGGCCCACGTCACCGTCGACGGCCGCGAGGTGACCGCCAGCGATGTCAGGCAGCCCACCGAGCCGATCGGCCCGATCGCGGGGACGCAGATCAGCGCCACGTTCGCTTACGCCAACGGCGTCCACGGCTTCTTTGGCTCGCGCGCCGCCGGCCAGACCCACCCTCTTCGCTTCAGTACGTGGATCTATGGGAGCAAAGGCGTGATCGCGCTGCCGAACGGGATCTACCCGGGGGGAGCGCTGTATCTGCTCCGGGCGCCGGGCTGGCTGCCCACCGAAGAGCTTCGCATGGAACAGGTGAAGGTGGAGCCCGATCTGGCCGCGCAGGGCATGACGATCCGTCCGGGTCCGGAGATCGCCAACGCGTTGATGGTGGCCGACCTCGTCCGGGCGATCGAAGGAGGGGGGAAACCCTGTTGCAACGAGGAAGACGGCCGCTGGACCATCGAGATGGTCCATGGCGTCTACGCGGCGCAGAAGACGGGGAACCGCGTCAGACTGCCGCTGGCGCAGCGCACCCATCCGCTCGAATCCCCGCCGGGCTGAGGGCGCCGGCCTTCGGCGCGCGAAGAAATCCAAACCAGCCCGGACATGGCGCCAAGGGCGCCGAGCCGCTATGATCACGTCATGTCACTGCCAACGCAGGTATCCATGATTATGCTCGGCGTCGAGGACGTCGCCCGCTCGGCGGCCTTCTACCGGGACCTGTTGGGGTGGAAGGTCGAAGGCGAGTCCGCTGAGTTCGCCTTCGTCGCCGCCGGAGCCGTCACCATCGGACTGAACCGGCCCCTGGGCCGCCACGTTCAGCCGCGCGCCGGCGCGACCGAGTTGATTCTGCCGGTAGCGAGCGTCAGCGCGGCCCGGACGGATCTCGCCCGCCGCGGCTGCCATTTTCTCAACGAAGCCCGCGAGGTGGTTTCGGGGAGCTGGGCCGTGAGCTTCGCCGATCCGGACGGCCACCGGCTAACCCTGTTCGGTCCCCAGTAGGAGATTACCGTAGGCGCGCCGCGCCTGCTCGAACTTGCCGACGGCGAGCGCCCGCTCGGCGTCGTTCCGGAACCGGAACGACTTCGCGATCGTCCGCATCGAGCGGGACAGTTCGTCCATAAGCGACCCGATCGCTTCGGCGCGGCGGTGGCTCGTGCCGGGGACCCTGACGTAGACAGGTCCGGTATGCGCGAACGGGTGGAAGCCGGCGAAGGTTTTCGGCCCGCCCGATGTCCGCGCGGCGATCCAGCCGCTTTCCGTGATTTCGATGTCGCGCTCCAGGCGGACCTCCCGGCCGCCGGCCGCCGGTTGGTCGGCCACGATCTCCCCGTTGACGACGATCTCGATCCGCTCCACCGGAATCCGCGAGAGGAGGGACGCCGCCACGCGCGCGCGTCCCGAGGGAACGGCAACTTTGGCGCCCGGCCCCTGCCCGTCGACGGTGAGTTCGATCAGCGGACCGTTGGAGACGAAAGTGCGTCCGGCGCGCAGGCCGGCGATCCACGAGTCGTAGGTAAAGGGTCCTTCGGTTTGCACAAAGACGCGGTTGTGGTCGTAGATCCACCAGTCTGTGCCGGTCGAAAGCGGGATCTCCAGGCCCGTGTTGAGCAGCTTGTAGTAGCGCGGATAGTCGGCGTCGAGTCCGTCGGCCACGTTGTAGGCGTTCATCAGGCCCAGCACGGCGGCGACGGGCGCTTCCATGCCGCTTCCGTTGTGGCACCAGACGACGGTTCCCTTCAGCTGGCGAACCTCTTCGCAGAGCATCGAAAGCGTGGGATAGTCTGGCGCGGCCGGGTCGAGGGCGAGCAGGCCGGTGGAGACCGGCTCGATCGCCCTGGGGATGTTCAGAAACAGGCAGTGGCCGTAGCCGAACTCGCCGAACGTGCGGTTGTTGCGCGCCTCCTCGCCCATGTCGATGAGAGTGCCGTCACGGGAGAATTCGGGAAGCCGCCCGATTCTGTACTTGTTGGTGATGTACGGCGAGTCGCCGCGGATCAGGTAGCTGATCACGCTGACGTCGAGGTCTTCGGCGGGCGGCACGATGCGCAGGCGGTCATCGGGATTCTCGTCGATTTCGACATGGTAGTGCGTGTGGGTGTTGCCGGAATACCAGCCTGCGCCGCGCATGTCTTTGAGCGGAGGAATTTCGAGGTTGACCGTATGAGTGATGCCCGGGCCGACCTCGGTGTATTCGGCCGCCACCTCGTGGCAGATCCCGCGCACGGCTTCCACGCGATACCGGCCCGCCGGGAGAGCGACCTCGTAGGAGCCCCGGGCGTAGAAGTAGTGCCGGCGGTCCGGCATCGTTTTCACGGCGTTTTCGGGAACGAAGATCTGGTTGCGGTTGCTCTCGGTGATGCGAAGCTTGGCGGCGACGGGCTTGCCCGTGCCCTTCTCGGTGACCGTGCCGCGGATGACGGCCCGGGGATAGCTTTGGCGCTGCTGGCCGGTCAAGGGTGCCAGCACCGTGCCCCCGGCAAGGACGGGAATAGACCGGATGATGTCACGGCGTGAAGGATGATGTCCCATCGGGCGGCATTATAACAGCGTCACCGCCAAGTTTTCGCCGCCGCGCTGGCGCCGGCAGGCGCCGGAGCGGGCGGAAACAGGGCTGGAGGCGGGCCGGATGAGAGGAACTGATTGGCCCAAGACGTGCACGTTCCGCCCGCGATGACGACGCCCACGGCGGAGAACCTGCGCTGCTACCTGGACCTCATCGCCGCCCGGCACAAGCTGATCGCCTCCAACATCGCCAACGCGGCGACGCCGGGATACAAGACAAAAGACATCGACTTTCACAGCGAGTTTGAGCGCTCGCTCGCGCGGGGAGAGGTGCGGGCGGAGGTGTTGGAGGTGGCGGGGTTGAAGGGGAGAAACGACGGCAACAACGTCAGCCTGGACCGGGAGGCGCGGATGCTGGCCGAAAGCGCCCTTCGTTTCAGCCTGGCGTCGCAGTTGTGGAAGTCGCAGCACCGGCAGCTTCGCGCTGCTGTTCAGGAGGGACGGAACGGATGAGCCTGTTCGCACTGATGTCGGTGAGCGCCAGCGGAATGTCGGCGCAGCGCGCCCGCGCCGAGGTCCTGGCGGAGAACCTGGCCAACGCGGACACGACGCGCACCCCGGAGGGCGGACCATACCGGAGGAAGGACGTGGTGTTTCGGCCGGCGCCCGCCGGAACCGCCTATGGGAAGCCGTTCGGCGCGGTGTTCGATCAGGAGTTAAACGCCAACCTCGAGGGGGTCGAGGTGGCCGAAGTGATCACCGACGAGCGGGAGCCGGAGAAGCGCTACATTCCCGGCCATCCTGACGCCGACGCCGCCGGCTACGTGGCGTTTCCGCGCGTCAACCCCGCCGAGGACATGGTCGACCTGATGGGGGCGTCGCGGGCGTTCCAGGCCAACGTCACGGCGATGATATCGGTGAAGGAAATGGTTCAGCGGTCGATCGACCTGCTGAGGTAGGGCGATGGCGGCGGAAATCACACCTCCCTCTCCGGCTTCGATCGAACCCGTCCGGCTGCCGGCCGGCGAAAGGGGCGGGCCCGTGGCGGCCGGCGGCGCCTTTCACACTCTGTTTGCGGAAGCCGTCGCGCGGGTGGAGAACTACCGCCGCGAAGCGGATACGGCGGTGGACCGGTTCCTTCGCGGCGAGGACGAAGAAGTGCACAAGGTGGCGATGGCGGCGCAGCAGGCGGAACTGTCGCTGGAACTCTTTCTCCAGGTAAAGAACAAAGTCGTGCAGGCATACCAGGAGATCATGCGGATGCAGATCTAACGCGGATTCTGCCAGATGGAACAGATCCGCAAGCTGCTGGCCGGCCTGACGCTGCGTCAGAAAATCATCACGGCCGTGGCGGCGGCCGCGGCGCTCGCCGGACTGACCGCCCTGGTCCGCCTTCAGCGGGAGCGGGACTTCGCCGTCCTCTATTCGAATCTCTCGGCCGAAGACGCTTCGGCGGTGGTGGGCCGGCTCAAAGAGAGCGGAGTGGACTACCGCCTGAGCTCCGACTCGACCACCGTGCGTGTGAGATCGGCCCAGGTGCCGGACCTGCGCCTCCAGATGGCCGCCGCCGGCATTCCCAAGGCCGGCCGGATCGGCTATGAACTGTTCGACCGGAACAACTTCGGCGCCACTGAGTTCACCGAGCACATCAACTACCAGCGGGCGCTCGAGGGCGAGATGGAGCGGACCGTGATGACCATCGCCGAGGTGGAGCACGCGCGGGTGCACATTACGCCGGCCAAAGACAGCGTCTTCGCCAACGAGCGCCGTCCGGCGAAGGCCAGCGTCCTGATCCGGCTCAGGCCCGGCCGGACGCTGTCGCCGGCCAACGTCAAAGCGGTGATGCATCTGGTCTCGAGCGCCGTCGACGGGCTCCTGCCGGAGGACGTCGCGGTGCTCGACGTCCACGGCAACCTGTTGACGAGGGCGAAACTTCCGCAGGGGGCGCACGAACAGGAGATGCTGAACGAGTCCCTGCTGGCCTATCGGCGGTCTGTCGAGAAGGATCTGCTGGCCAAACTGAGCCAGACGCTGGAGCCGCTGCTCGGCCCGGAGCGGTTCCGTGCGGCGGTGTGGGTGGAGTGCGACCTGTCGACCAGCGAGCAAAGCGAGGAGACGTTCGACCCGACGCGCAGCGTGATGACGGCGTCGCAGCGGTCCGAGGATTTATCGAATCCGGCCGTGCCGGCCGGCGTCCCGGGCGTGGCGTCGAACCTGCCGCGCCCGACCTCCCGCCCCTCCTCGTCGTCGCAGCCGCTGACCCGGAGGACGGAAAACATCAACTACCAGTCGAGCCGCGTGATCCGCCGGCTCCAGACGCCGCAGGGGAACATCCGCCGGGTCAGCGCGTCCGTGCTGCTCGACCACGTGGTCCGATTCGAAGGATCCGGTCCGGCGCGGAGGCGGATCGTCGAATCCCTGCCGCCGGAGCGGATCAAGGCGATCCGCGACCTGGCGGCCGGGGCGATCGGCTTTCAGCCCGAGCGGGGCGATCAGATCATCGTCGAATCGATTCCGTTTGAGACGACGCTGTCCTGGCAGCCTCAGCCGGCTCCGGACGCCCCGGCGGCCGGGGCTCCCCGCGCGCCGCGGGCCAACCCGGTGGCGTGGCTCGAGGAGGGTGTCCGGAAGAAGGATCCGCTGGTGATCGGCCTGCTCGGCGGCGGGTTCGCGGTAGCGGTGCTCGTTTCGGTCTCCGTAATGCTGTTGCGCAAGCGAAGGAAGAGGCGAGCCACCGGTGAGAGGCTGGCGGAAGCGGGAAAGTCCGTGGAAGCGGGCGACCCGGGAGCGCTGACGGACGGGAAGCTCCAGCTTCCTTCAACCGACCTCGACAAGAAGTTCGAGGAACAGTTCGCCAGCCAGATCGAGGAGAAGCGGCGGAAACAGGAGGAGCAGGACCGGGAGATTCTCACCTCGCTGTCGATGAACCTGAAGCTGCCCTCGGCGACGACTCGTAAGGCCGAGGTGCTGGGCCGGCACCTCGGCGAGCACGCGGCCAAGTCCCCCGAGGCGCTGGCGCAGATCGTCCGGACCTGGATCTCGGATGAGGGCTCCTGAGGCAGTATGATTCAGAACACGGAAAAACCGACGGCCCTGATGCCGGGCGTTCGCAAGGCGGCGATCCTCCTGGTGGTGCTCGGCGAGGAGGCGGGGGCGTCCGTGATGAGCCACCTTAACGAAGAGGAGGCCGCCCTGCTGAGCCGCGAAATCGCGCGTCTGCCTCCGATGTCGGCCGAGGTGGCCGAGGCGGTGCTCGAAGAGGGCTACCAGATGATGGTGGCCCACAACTACGTGGTGAAGGGCGGCGTCGAATACGCGCGGAAAGTCCTGTTGAACGCCTACGGCCCGGATCAGGGAAGGCGCCTGCTCGACCGGCTGATGAAGGCGATCGGCAACGAGTCGGCGAGCTTCGACGCCCTCCAAAAGGCCGACCCGCAGCAGTTGGCCAAGTTCATCCACAAGGAGCATCCCCAGACGATCGCCGTGGTGCTGTCCCACCTGAGTTCGTCGCAGGCCGCCGCGCTGCTGCAATCGCTGCCGGCCGAACTCCGCGCGGACGTCTCGCTGCGGATGGCGCACCTCGAGCGGATCTCGCCGGAGATCGTCTCCCGCATCGCGGCGATCATCGGCCAGAAGATCCGGGCCCTCGGAGAGTTCAGCCGCGAGGCCTACGGCGGCGTCCGCGCCGTGGCGGAGATGTTCAACCGCCTCGACTCGACGATGAGCAAGGAGATCCTGGACTCCATCGAGAAGGCCGACGCCAGCGTGAACGAACAGGTCCGCCACCTCATGTTTGTCTTCGAAGATCTGCTGCTTCTCGACATGGGCGGAATCAAGGAGGTCCTCACGCGGGTGGACCGCAAGATCCTCACGGTGGCCCTCAAGGGGACGAGCGAGCAGTTGCGGACCAAGTTCCTCGAGTGCATGTCCCAGCGCGGCGCCGAGATGCTGCGCGAAGATATGGACGCGCTCGGTCCGGTCAAGGTCAAGGAAGTCGAGGCCGCTCAGCAGCAGATCATCGCCGTGGTGCGCCAGCTCGAGGCCGAAGGGGTGGTGAGCCTCAAGGGCGCCGTCGGTGAACAGTATGTCGTCTAGAATCCACCGGCCGGGTGCGGGCGAGGCCATCACGCCGGTCCACTGGCGGCGGGCGGGGAGCGGCGAACCCGCCGGACCGTCCCCCGACGCCGCGCCGCCCGGGGCCGGAGACGGGCAGGCGGCGCCGGATCCGGCTGCCCGGCAATGGGAGGCGCGCATCGCCGCGATGCAGCGGCAGTTCGCCGCCGAGATCGAAGCGGCGCGGCGCCAGGCTTACCAGGAAGGGGTGCGGGAGGGGGAGGCGGAGGCGTCGCGTCGGGCCGCCGCCCGATTGGAGGCGGAACGGGAGCAGACCGCGGCGGAGGTGGCGCGGTCGATCGCCGGGATGGCCGAATTCCGCGTGCGGATCCGCCGCCAGCTCGAGCAGGACCTGGTGCGGTTGGCCATCGTCATCGCCCGGCGTATTCTTCACAGGGAACTACAGGTCGACCCCGACGCGCTGCTCGGCATCGTCAAGGCGGCGGTGGCCAAGGTCGACGCCCGCGAACTGCTGGGCATCCACGTCGCGGCGGGCGATCTCGAGCGCGTGAAGAATCACATGGCCGGGCTCGGCCTCCCGGCCCGCGTCGACGTCGTGGGTGACCCCTCCCTTCCGCCCGGCAGCGCCCGACTGGCGACGCAGCGTGGCGAACTCGACGCCTCCGTCGATACACAACTGGAGGAGATCGACCGCGGCCTCGCCGATCTGGTGCGGAGGAGCCCGTGACGGAGACATGGGACATCGGGCGCTACCTTCAGGCCGCGGCGTCGATCGAGAGCTGCCGCTGGTCCGGGAGGGTCACCGAACTGACCGGGCTGCTGGTCGAGAGCGAAGGACCCGCGGCGGCGGTGGGCGACTTCTGCGAGATCCTGGTCGGCGGCGGAAGGCGCGTCCGGGTCCAGGTGATCGGCTTCCGCAAAGGACACCTGCTTTCGATGCCGCTTGAGGAGTACGACGGACTTCAGGCGGGCGACGTGATCGTGGCGAGGCCGGAACAGGCAGCCATGCCCGTCGGCGACCATCTGCTTGGCCGGGTGCTCGACGGGTTCGGGCAGCCGCTGGACGGCTTGCCGCTGCGCGAAGCGGCGGTGTCGTATCCCCTCTACGCCGCGCCGCCGGGCCCGATGGAGCGCCTGCCGATCCGGGAACCGCTGGTCACCGGCATTCGCGCCATCGACAGCTTGCTGACCTGCGGCAAGGGCCAGCGCGTCGGCATCTTCGGAGGAAGCGGCGTCGGCAAGAGCACCCTCCTCGGATCGATGGCGAAGAACAACGGCGCGGACGTGACCGTGATCGCCCTCATCGGAGAGCGCAACCGCGAGGTGCGCGATTTCATCGAGCACGAATTGGGCCCCGAGGGCCTGGCGCGTTCGGTGGTGCTGGTGGCGACCTCGGACCGCCCCGCGCCCCTCCGGCTTCGCGCCTGTTTCGCCGCGCTGGCGGTGGCGGAATACTTTCGTGACCAGGGCCGCAGCGTCCTGCTCATCGCCGATTCGGTGACCCGCCTGGCGATGGCGCAGCGCGAGATCGGGCTGACCGCCGGCGAGCCCCCATCACAGAAGGGATACACGCCCTCCGTATTCAACCTCTTGCCGAGAATCTTCGAACGGGCCGGCAACTTCGAGCGCGGCTCGATTACCGGACTGTTCACCGTTCTGGTCGAAGGCGATGATTTCAATGAACCGATCGCCGACGCCGTCCGCGGGATCCTCGACGGGCATATCGTTCTCTCGCGCGACCTCGGCGCCGCCGGCCACTATCCGGCCATCGACGTTCTGCAATCGGTGAGTCGGCTGGCGACCCGCGTCGCGGCGGAGGGCCAGAACGACGCCGCACGCCGGATCCGGGAGGCGATGGCGACCTTCGCCCGGTCGGAGGACCTGATCAACCTCGGCGCCTACGCCGGCGGCGCCAACCCGGAACTCGACGCCGCGATCCGGCTGCGCCCCAGACTGCTTGAGTTCCTCCGGCAGCAGCCGCACGAGCGGGCGCCGTTTGAGGAGACTCTCGAACGGATGACCGAACTGGCGCGGACGTGAGGCGCGCGGAGACGGGGCGAAGGATTGAAAAAGTTCCGCTTCCCTCTGGACCGCGTCCGCGAATTCCGCAGAATGGAACTCGAGGCGGAAACGGCGGCGCTGGCGGCCGCCGTCAGCCGGCTCCAGGCGATCGAGCGCAGGCAGGCGGCCATTCTGGCCGAGGCCGGCGCCGCCGGGGACGACATGCGGTCCCGCGAGGCCGCCGGCGCAGGCGTTGTTGCGGCGGAGGCCGCGCAGCTTTCCCGGTTCCGGGCCGAGGCCCGCCGCCGCTGGGCCGAGGCCGAGCGTGAAAAGGAGCGGGCCCGCCAGGCTGTTGAGCAGCAGCGCCAGCGGCTCCTCGAAGCCCGCCGGAGTTTCGAGGTCCTTGACCGGTGCCGGGAAAAGGCCCGCTCCCGCTGGATCGCCGAATTCCACCGCGAGCAGGACGCGCTCGCCGCCGATCTGTTCCTGGCGAAGTGGAAGCCGGAGTAAGTTCGGGACGCCCGAAAGGCGGCGGCTTTCCGGTTGCAGAAGCCGTCTACAACTGGCCCGCCGACTTCGCTGCCAGCACCATGACGACGGCAAGGCTGTTCAGAGTCAGGTGCGCCAGAATCGGGGCCCAGAGAGAGCGTGTCCGATAGAACAGCCACGCTCCCATCAGCCCGAGCAGGAAGTAATGCAGCGCCATGGGCGGATAGCCGTGGATTACGCTGAACAAGGCCGCTGAGACCACCGCTCCGAGTTTCGGATGTCCCGCCGCGGCGAACCGGCCGAACATCGCGCCCCGAAACAGAATCTCCTCGATGACGGGGGCGACCAGGGCGGCGTATCCGCCGAGCAGCGCGAGCGTGGCTCCGCTGGCCGTCCTGAACAGGTCGCTGAGAGGCGCCGCGTCGAGCAGTTCATCCCCAAAGACAGCCTTGAGCAGCAGGCCCTGCAAGGCGCCGGAGAAGAGCACAGCCAGGCCGCCGCCGACGCACAGCTTCAGCGATCCTGGGGGCAGCGGCTGGAACAGAACGATCTTCGGTTCCCGGTTGAGGCGGCGGCGGTAGAACCGGAACACCGCCGCGGCCAGCATGCCGAACCCCTGGGGCAGGAGAAACAGCGACATGTCCCGCCGGGGATCGAACGCGCTCTCGGTCTGTTTCGAAGTCTGGCGTCCTCCCCAATAGCCTAACCCGGCGTAGCCGGAACCAAAGAGGTCCGGGTATGATGCCGTAATGGGCATCGAGCTACTGACCGAGCGGCTCCACGATCAGATCGCCGGAGTGCTGAGCTGTTGGGATCGGGTGTTGATCT
>Ga0209172_10002027_pt1 | contig 38435 bp, 31 predicted proteins | sample LarsenN4metaG_FD_184113 | JGI IMG/M metagenome (GOLD analysis project Ga0209172, IMG submission 184113) | Hot spring sediment bacterial and archeal communities from British Columbia, Canada, to study Microbial Dark Matter (Phase II) - Larsen... ... | reverse complement strand
ACCGTCCCGGTCACGCCTATCTGGTTGTTCGCCCCGGCGCCGATTACAGCCGCCGCGATGCGGTGATCGTGCGCGCCGATCTGCTCGGCCGCATCGGCAAATTCGATATCGACATTGTCGAGAGCCCGGAAATCCCCAAAACCGCGCAAGGCAAAACCCGACTGGTGGTGCGGCTCGACGAGCGGCCGGAGCTCACCGCTGTTTACCAGCCGCTGCTCGAGCGCGCGGGCTCGACTTGGGAACGGGCGGCGTAAGGGGAGAGAGTGATCTAATCGGTGATCAGTCATCAGTGATCAGTAATCAGTTATCGAGAGTTGCGGGTTTCGAGTTGCGGGTTGGGATTTTAATCCGAAACTCGAAAGCCGAAGTTATCAGTGATCAGTTATCAGTGATCAGTTAGCAGTCAGTAATCAGTTGGCAGTTGTCAGTAGTCAGATCCACAAACTCCTGCTGCTCCACCCCGTTTACAAATCATGAAAGTGCATTAACCCTGTTCACGTCCCACCGTTCATCTCTGACTACTGAGAACTGGCAACTGACTCATCACTCCTCACCGATCACCTGATCACTGCTCATCGATGACTTAAAACTGATCACTAAAAACTGGTTACGATCACTGATCACTGATCACTGATCACTGATTACTGATAACTGATCACTGGTTACTGATCACTGATCACTGATTACCGATCACTGGTTCTTGATAACTGATCACCGACTTCCGGCATGAAAGTCTGCCACATCACCACGGTGCACCCGGCGCAGGACGCGCGCATCTTTTATCGCATGTGCCGCGGTTTGGCCGCCAAGCAGATCCCGGTGACCCTGTTGGCGCCGGACTGGTTTCAGGAAGAGCCATCGTTGCGGCCGTCGACCTGGAACCGCCGTTTAGGCAGGGCGTCGCGGCCGCGCCGTATCGGTGTCGCGCTCCGCGCCGCGTTAGCAGAAAACGCCACCCTGTATCATTTTCACGATCCGGAATTGATTCCGATGGCGCTGACGCTGAAGGCGCTCCGCCCTTCGGCCGTGGTGGTCTACGACGTGCATGAAGACTATCCGAGCATGATGTTGGAAAAGTACTGGCTGCCGCGGCGCTTGCGGCCGACCGCCTCGACCGGTATCGGCATGGCGCACTGGGCGGCGGGAAAATTCCTCGACGGCATCGTTACCGCGGACGGCGCGGTCGCCGAGGATTTCGCCAAATTTGCCGCGGAAAAGATTTTTTGCTTCTACAATTTCCCGAGCATGGACGTGTTTGCCGCAGCCGAACCGGCGGCGCGGAGCGCCGATCTGGTTTATTTGGGCGGCATGAGCGAACGCGCCGGAACCTTCTTGCTGCTCGATGCCCTGGCCAGGCTGGCACGCCAGGGCAGCCGGCCAACGGTGCGTCTGGCAGGATATACCGACGGCGAGAAAGGGCGCGCCGCGGTTACTGAAGGGATCCGCGCCCGCGGCCTTGGATCCCAGATCGAATTGGCCGGCAGACTGGCACACGCCCGGGTTCCCGAGTGGATTTCTGCGGGCAGGATCGGACTTGTTCCGCTCCAGGCGATCGCCAAGTTTCAAAAAAACATTCCGAGCAAAATGTTCGAGTATTGGGCCTGCGGCCTCGCGGTGCTGGCGAGCGATCTGCCGCCGGCACGGCGCTTTGTCAGCTCGGGAGAAAACGGCTTACTCTTTGTTGCCGGCGACGCCACCGATCTTGCCGAGAAGCTCCGCTCCCTGCTCGCTAAGCCGGATTTAGTCCAAGCCATGGGCCGCAACGGCCGCCGTCAGATTGAGAACCAGTGGAATAACGAAAAGCAAATCGACGGACTGATCGATTTTTATCGGCGCATCGCTGCGCGCAGGCAAGTGACGAAGCTTACCCCTATTGACGTCACCGGCAGCCAAACGGCCAATTCTCGGGGCGGCTGGAATAGTAATCAGTGATCAGTGATCAGTGATCAGTGATCGAGTCTCAGTGTGCTGGATCGAGGAGGCGCAGCAGAATGTACATTCTAGGCATCCACGATGGGCATAACGCATCGGCGGTCTTGTTGAAGGACGGCCGCATCGTGGCCGGTGTGCAGGAGGAGCGGCCGCGCGGCGTCAAGAATGCCATGGGCATGCCTCGGAGCGCCGTCCGCGACGTCCTGCAGCAGGCCGGCATCACGGCCGCCGATGTCGATCGGGTCGCGCTCGCCGGACTGCACGGCGGCGAGTACATCGATGCGGACAAGTGCCCCAATCCTTCCGAGCAGATCCTCAAATGGCATCAAGCGAACTACGATCGAAAGCCGGCCAATCTGAAAAGCCTCATCCGTCCCTGGGTGCCGCAGAGCGTTTATGAGCTGGTCAAAGGCAACGGCATCCGCGAAAGACGCGTCGACGCCGTGACCTCGATGGGTTTCAAACGCGAGGCCATCCGGCTGGTGGAACATCACACCGCGCACGCCTCGTCGGCGTATTTTGGTTGGGGCAAGATGGACGAAGACGTATTGGTGCTCACCAATGACGGCATGGGCGATGATATCTGCGCTACGGTCAGCATCGGCAAGAACGGCCGACTGGAGCGCATCGCGGCGGTGCCTTACAGCGAATCCGTCGCCGAAATCTATGCGCTGACGACTTTTCTGATGGGCATGGTGCCGCTGGAGCACGAATACAAGCTGATGGGCATGGCGCCTTATGCGGCGGAATCGCGCAGCCGAAAAATCACCGCAGAGCTTGAGCGCATGGTGGCGTTCGACAAAAACGGCGGTCTGACGTGGAGCCGGACCAACGGCCTGCCGCCGCTTTCACTGGTTTATCACGAGCTGGAAAACATCTATTGGCGCCAGCGATTCGATCATATCTGCGGCGGTTTGCAGCTCTTCATTGAAAAATTTCTCACCGCCTGGGTGCGCCAGGCGATCGCCGCCACGGGCATCCGCAAAATCGCCCTCTCCGGCGGTATTTTCATGAACGTGAAAGCGAACAAATTGATTCTCGAGCTGCCTGAAGTCGAAGAAATGTTCGTTTTTCCATCCTGCGGCGATGAGACCAACGCGGTGGGCGCGGCTTACTCGACTTATGCGCGCGAGTGTCAAGAGAAGGGCCGGGCGCTCGACGTCGAGCCGCTCTCGGATCTTTACTGGGGCAGGCGTTTTTCCGACGATGACATCGAGAGCGCCATCAGCAGCCACGAGTTTTCCGCCAAAGTCAGAGTCGAGACTCCCCAGGACATCGACCTGCGCGTGGCGCAGCTGCTCGCCAAGGGGCGGGTGGTGGCGCGCTACGGAGGACGAATGGAATTCGGCGCGAGGGCGCTCGGCAATCGCTCGATCCTGGCCAATCCGGCCGATTCGAACGTGATCAAGATCATCAACGAGATGATCAAGCAGCGCGACTTCTGGATGCCTTTTGCGCCGTCGGTGACGGTCGAGCGCGCGCAGGAATACATGCGCAAGCCGAAGGATATCGCCGCGCCGTACATGATCCTCTGTTTCGACACAGTGCCGCACAAGACGCCGGTTTTTGCCGCGGGGGTGCACCCCTATGACAACACCGCGAGACCGCAAGAGGTGATCGAGAGCCACAATCCCGGCTACCACCGTTTGATCGAGTACTTCGGCGAGCTCACCGGAGAGGAGATCATCCTCAACACGAGCTTCAATCTGCACGGCTTTCCCATCGTCTACACACCGGAGCAAGCGCTGGCCACATTGGAAAATTCCGGACTGCGGCATCTGGCGCTAGGCAACTTCCTGATCAGCAAAACCGGCTGCGATTAGAGCCGCCGAACAGCTGCAAATTTTACAGTCGAACAGCCGCGATAAAAACGTCGATGTTTACTTGCGGCAAACCGATTTATCCGCAAGCGACGTAACGAAAACTGCCGCTGATGAGTTTTTCAAAACATCCGATTGGCTGGTTAGTGTTGGCGAGCCAAGAATCGCATAAGAGTATTCTGGCGAAGATAAGCGCGGGACTCACCGCATATGGTTTAGACTGTGCTGCGGAAAAGACAGTCATCAGTTGTGGAAATGTTGGTTTGGGGCTAGTGCACGCGACCGAACCCAGCCCGTTGAGCACTTGGTCACTGTATGTTGATGCGAAACTACTTTGTCTCGTTGAAGGAGTCTTCTACGGCAATTATGGCAGTTACTCACCCGTTCCGGGCAAAGATCCGCAGCTGGCGTTTCTTGTTCTCTCACAGTTTCAAAAGACTGGTGCGAAAAGTTTTGCCGGACTCAATGGCGCTTTTTGCGTTGTGATTCTCAACGGAAAGTCATCAGTACTATCGACCGTTTGGGCGCGCAGGTGATCTACTGGTCACAATCCGAGAGCAATTTAATTGTGTCCTCCGAATTGGGGGTTTTCGCCAGGCTTACTAATGTCGCGCTTGATCAAATTGCAGCCTTTCAATTTCTGACCGTCGGGTTTCCAATCGGAGCGCGAACGTTGCTTAAAGACGTTCGTATCCAAGCGCCGGCGTCGACGCTCACATGGACTGATAGCACTTGCGTTGAGAGCCGGTATTGGGAGGTGCCCAGGCGGGCCTCAAGGATGAATCTAAACGAAGCCGCGGCCATGATCAGCGGAGCTATGGATAATGTCGTAGAACGATTGGCCAACCGCAGCAAGGGCGAACTCGGAATAGGATTAACCGGAGGGCATGATTCGCGCGTGATCCTAGGTTCTCTGGCGCACAAAGATGTTCCTTTCAAACCCCTGCTTTGGGCCGACGGAGATTTCAATGACGAAGTCGCGCTGCGCTTAGCAGCAATTGCTAAGAAGACTCCGACGGTCGTTTGCCACTCATCGGCGGAACAGCTTTGGAGAATGAAGGAACAAGGGTTTCGTTATTCTGACGGGTCGTGTTTTCATTCTACTGGTTTTGCGGAACTGGGCAGAGAATGTTTAGAGCGGCAGATCCCTGGCTTAATGCTCGGTTTTGCCGGCGACAAATCGGTGGCTTGGTATCAGTGCCGGCCAGTCATCGTTTAGCCAATATCGACAAGCTCTCCCAGTCGCTGCTGCGCAGCCAAATGGAATTGTTCTCCTTCAGTGAAGCCAGAGACATACTGGAGAGCGGCGGCGGGGACGTGGAAGAGCTTACTCGAAGTGAATGGACCGCTAGTTTTGCTGAGGATCGGCAAGAGGAATCGCTGCTCGAAGTTGCCATTCGGCAAATGATTCGTAACCGCAACGTCAAACGGATCCGTAGCCAGATGATCGGCGCGAGTCAATACGTGCAGCTTCTGTTTCCATATTTGGACAGTGCAGTTATCGAAGCATATGCCACAGTGCCGATTAAGTTACTTTACTTCCAGCGTGCCCATTGCCGCGCAGGATTCTACTGGATTCCAGACTTCGGCGATTTTAAAGCGTGCAGTTACCCCCTCTCACTCAAGCACGAAGCGCGCTTCCCTCGTCTGTTGTACGCCATGCGGTTTTCGGCGGCTCAACTCCGCACAATCCGCAGAATGCCCGTTGTGCGATCACGGAAACAGTGGAGTGACTATGAACTTGGTCTGTGGAGTGAGATCCGCGACATCGGCGTGTTCAACGTAAGAGTGTTAAGGTCGATCTTCGATGAGTGCCGGCTTTCGTTACGCGCTCTTCATGCGCTACACACCTTACACCGGTTCCATCGCGATTACGTTGCCGGTGCGAGCAATTTGATTGTTCCCCCGTATGCATGACACCAAATCTCACGTCACAGGGGCTCAAAATGTCTTCCACGGTTAGCGCGCTGCTAAAATTCGTTGCGACGTCAGTGTTGATTGTGGCTTGGGGAGCGCCCGCTCATGCCGCCTTGAGCGTCGGCAACGTGACGACGCTCACGACCGGCGGCAGTAGTTTTACGCACAACAACAACGGCAATCTTTTGATCCTGATCGGCATGCGCGCAACCCATCCGGCGGGCAACGTCACGAGCGCGACCTATGGGGGGATAGCTTTGACGGCCATTCCGGCTTGCGGCATCCAACAGAATCGAGGGGCCAGCATCGTAGCTTTTTATCTGAAAAACCCGCCGAGCGGAAACAACACGTTAACGACGGCTGGCGGAGCCGATGCGCCGCTGATTCGCGCGGCGGTATCGGTCATTGATGCCGATGTCGACGGTGCTCCGCTGGGAACGTGCGCCACGGCCGCAGGCAACGGACGGAACGCGTCGGTGACAGTGGCATCGGCGAGCGGTGAGATAGTCTTAGGAGCGACGGCCAAGCGCCACAACGCGGAAACAGTGGTTGTCGGCGCCGGCGAGACCGAACGATGGAACGTAAAGTCTCTGCTGACGCCCGCCGACGAACAAACGACGGCGGTCGGCAGTACCAAGGCTGGCGCGCCCTCGGTGACGATCAGTCACAGATGGACCGGGTCGGTGCGACGATGGGCCTCGCTCGCAATGCCGATCAAACCCGTGCCGCCGCCGCCCGGCAATCGGTTTTTTTTCGCTCCGGCGGGGTCCGGCACGCTTTGTACTGAGAGTCTTCCGTGTGCGCTGTCCCAGCTTCCCGGTAAAGCCGCGCCGGGTGTCGAGCTGATTCTTCGGAACGGCACGTACAGCGGCAGCGGGACGGTCTTGCTGCTCGACTCCTCCCTTAACACGGTCAACGGAACCAGCTCGAATCCGATCATCGTCAGAGCGCAGAATCCCGGGCAGGCTTTGATTCGCGGCGATGGCTTGCAAGGACACGTCGTCCGACTCCGAGTGGATTGGTGGGTGATCGAGGACTTGCGCATCGAGAACGTCAACAACTCCAACTACATCGGCTCCGAAGCGGAAGTGCTGCGCTGCGTGCTTTGCAATCGTGTCGTTATCCGGCGAAATATTATTCGCAATCCCAACGCCTGGGGCAATAACAGCGCGATTTCGATCACCGGCACCGGCAATCTGATCGAGGATAATGACATCCTCAGGTTTCATCGGAATGGACTGACGCTTTTTGGCACGGGCACGAGCAATAATATCGTGCGCGGAAATTACGTCGGGCAGACCGTAGATCGGCTCTATGCCGGTGCGGGCATTCCGAACGATGGCTTTGTCGCCTATGACGCGCCGAACAATATTTGGGAGAACAATATCTTTGAACAGACCGGCAGTCCGGGCGGATCGACGCCGGCGGAAGGTTTCACCGCCTGGGGCTCGAGCAATCGATATTACGGCAACATTTCAATCGGCGCCATGAACAATGCAATGTCTCTGGTCTCGGCGGCCAGTGTCACCACGGGGGCAAGAGATTACGTCGTTCGTGATCAGGTCAGCGTCGGCATGGCTCAGAATGGCCTTTACTTGCGCTCGCCGATCAACGCCGATGTGCAAGGCTTCACGGCTCACACTTCCAACGCGCCCAATCGCGGCATCGTCCTCAACGATCAGGACGGCGCTCCATCCAGGTCGGCGACCATTCGCAATATGATGCTGATCGACACGACCGGGGCGAGTGCGACGGCGATTGATACACTGACGATATCCCATTCGCAGGAGTGGGGCGCGGTCAGTTCGTGGGGAAGCGGCACTTCCGGCAGAACGGATTCGCCGCCCGAACCGCCGGGCGACGTCGATCCGCAGTTTGGCGCCTGTCGCGTATTCGTACCCGATGGAAGTCCCTTCAAGGGCGTTGGATTCAATGGCCAGGATATCGGCGCGACGGTGTTGTTCGCCTACGAGCACGGCGTGCTGACCAACGAAAAGCTGTGGGACAGTACGTTGAGCGGCGCCAACCGCGGCAAGTTACGTTTTGGTCCCGCCGTGGTTGCGGGCGTAAACGATTCGAGCACGGGCAATGTGAGGGATACGGTTCATCAGCGATTGGGTTTCGGCAACAATAGCTGCAATTTTCCCGCCGGATACTAAGGAGTGAGGCGTGAGGAGTCGCCAACAAAAAAAATTTCGAGCGGTTCAGGTTCCCGTTGAAGCATGGCGCAATGGAGCGCAACGAAAGACCTGAACCGCTCGGTGTGAGTTTACCCTATTGTGAGATCGTGAGATTGGCCGGCGCGCTCGGCACCGTGACGACTTGAGTAGTCGTGGTGGTTTTGCACCCGCTCGGTATCGGACCGAGCATCGATTCGATCGTCTGGGTGACGTTCACCGCGGCGCGGCCCGATTCGGTGGTGGCGTCGATAATGCGCTGGTTCATCGGCCAGGGCCAGAGCGGTTGAGTCGTCAGGGATCCGTTATGATAACGGTAGCAGAGATTGGCGCCCGTGGTGGTGCTAAACACATTGGCGACGCCGCTCAAGCTGGTGCCCTGAACGATGGCGCTCTTCTTCCAGTCGCTGCCGAAATAGGACGCGGCGCTGCCGATACCGGTCAAGTTGTTGGCAACCAGATTGAGTCCGGTGCTGGTCTGCAGATTGTAAAGCGCGAACGGTTTTTTCGTCGTGTGGCTGCCCGGTTCGACGTAGGCGACGGTGTTGCTGATCTGCAGCGAGTCGATCTTGGTGATAAAGACGCCTTGCGCCGCCTGAAACTTGTCCGACGCGCGGACGTAAGCGAGGCTGCCGAGCAGTTTGCTGCGGGCGTTCTTGTCGCTGCTGGTAAAACCGTCATTGCCGAACACGCCGTAGGGCTGGTCCACGCTATAATTGGTATAAGTGCCGGCGCCGTTGCCGGTCCAGGGGTTTCCGGAATAGTCCATCAGCGTGTAAGTTTGTTTCAGGCGCTCCCCGCTCCAGGTGCCGAGGGCGTTTTCCACGAGCATATTGACGTTGTTGTAGGCCAGCGTGTAGGTCATTTTCGGGCCGACCACATGGGACCCCTCCCAGCGTCCCCAGGCGCGCCGGATCGTGGTGTAGTCGCCGCCTTGCGAGGACTCGTAGATCTTTCGGGCGATGCCCCAGCCGGCCACGTCTTCCAGCAAGTTGTTGGTAGCGGAATGAATGCCGTAGATCGAGTGATTGCCGTCGGCGGCATCCCATGCGGCGACGCGGCGCACGATGTTGTAATGCGAGCGCGAGATGCTGATCACCGATGCGGAGCTGTTCCGCGCGTTGATGCCTTGAATGACAAAATAGTTGTTGTAGTACAGCCGCACCGGGATTGCGCTGAACTGGCCGTTGATCGTCGCTTTGCCTTCGTTCAACGCGCGTACCGTGATCGGCGCCGAAGAGCTGCCGGCGAGATTTTGCGGCGGAGTGATCATCGATGCCGAACCGGTGTACTGGCCGTCGAGCAAACAGAGCGTCGTGCCGGCTCGGGCGACCGACCAAAAATTGGCGATCCGAAAGGGAGAGGACGTGGAACTGCCGTTGCCGCCGCCAGAAGGAGAGGCGTAATGGGTGCAACTTTGCGCCCGCGCCGCCTGCGGCGCCAACAAGAAGCCGGTCAGCAGCAATGAAGCAAGGAGTAAAAGGTGTTTGCGCATAATGGTTCTCCTCGATCTCCTATCCTAATAGAGTAAAAACGTTCCGGGATGACCGGTTGCGTCCGAGCCGATATTGCTCGTTTGCGCGAGGGCGCCGTTAGCGATCGTCCACACCGAAGGACCTAAGGTCGTGCCGCGGTCATCGATCGCCGTCCAGCCGGCCAAAGTTGTCGTGCCGAAGTTGGCGGCCAGCAGAACCGTTTTAGCGGCAGTCAAATCTTCGACCAATATGTCGTCGAAGTAACTACCCTGGTTAAAAGACGAGTAGAGCGCGATCGTGCCGCTAGCGAAGCTCGCGTCGTTTACGGCGAAAACCGCTTGACCATTGACGTTGACCTTGAGCGAGCTGCCCTGAGCGATAATTTCGATCTGATAGGTCTGGCCGGTAACGTAGGGAACGATATCCTCGGCCAAGAGCGTATAGACGCCGTTTTCTTTTTTCATAAGGCGGCGTCCGGGGGTGCCCTGGTTCCAAACGAAGCGATAGAAGTTATCGCCGTCTTGATAGCGGAACATGATGCCGAGCCGATCATCGTCGTCCGATTTCATTTTGAAAACCGTTCGATAATCGCCCCACGGCCGCGCTGTATAAAGCGCGGTCGTGCCGAGCGCGCTGGCATCGCTCGAGCCGATCTTGCTGCTCTGACTCATATAACCGTTGGTTGCCGACCAGTTGGAGGATCCGTTGCTGGCGCCCTCGTCGAGCGGCGTCCAACCGCGCGAATTGGCGTCGTTGAAATCATCGAGCAGCAGGGTTTTACCCGAGTTGAGATCGGTCACTTTCACGGTATCGAAAGAGCTGCCGGCGTTGTTGTTCGAATAGAGACCGACCGTGCCGGCGGAAAATGCCGTATCGGTCACGGAAAATACCGACACGCCGTTGATCAACACCTGCAGCTTCGTACCTTGCGCAATGACGTCAAGCGAATAGTTTTGGCCGGTCGTGTATCGACCGGAGTCCTGCGCCAGAGTGGTGAACACGCCATTGACTTGTTTCTCCAGGCGCCGGCATTGCGCCGCGCCACACCAGGAAAAGCGATAATAATTGTCTGGGTCTTGATAGCGAAAGACGACGCCGATGGCGCCGCTGTCGCGCGAGAGCATGTAGAGCGATAAGCGATAGTCGGTCCATATACCGGCGGCCGCGAAACTTGTCGATGGGGTGAGCGAGGTGATCCCGGGAGATCCAGTCGAACCGGTGGAAGTGGTCCCTGATGAGGTCGTCGTCGTTGTGACGGCCGCTGCTGCGGTGCTGGCGCAGGCGGAATTGGAGTACGCCGACGGCCCCGCGCTGTTAAATGCGCGCACGCGGTAGCAATAGGTGGTTCCATCGTTCAATCCCGAATCGCTGAAACTCTGCGCAGTGGGCGCTAGCGAGGCGATCTGCACGTAAGTGGTCCCGTTCTGACGTTCGATGGTGATGCCCAAATGGTTGGTCGAAGTGTTTTGCCAGTTCAGGCGCAAATTGGCGGCATCTACTCGGCTGGCGCCCAGCAATACAGTGACCGCGCACACGGTAACCAGCTGTCTTAATCTGATCTCGGTTAGCTGCATGTAAATACCCCCTCTCAAGGTCCGGCGCAATGGATCCGGGATGCTGCACCCGCGCAACAATCCCGGCGGCAACCAAGGAAAAATTTTCTCGGTGTGTCTCGCAACTGGGATGCCACGATGCCGAAAATTTCGTCAAAAAAGTTCCTCTTTTATGGCGCAAAAAAGGTGCAATTAAAAAATTTCGCACAAGAAAACGCGCCCTATGCGGCTTAAGACACTGGAATCGCTAGCGCGAAGCGAAAGTCGCTCGCACTATTTTCTGGCGCAGAGGAGTTGGCAGCGAAAAAGGCGCGTGTGCGTGCGCTGCGAAGGGGTCAAACTTTATCATCTCGCCGGCAAGCGATACCGCTGCGCGCGCTGTGGCTATACCTTTCACGATTTCACCGGCCGCTGGGTGGGTGCTTTAAATCTGCGACCGAGCCAATGGCTGTGGATTCTCAAGCTGTTCGAACTGGACATCGGGCCGCAACGGATCGCCACGGAGGTGGGGCTCAGCTACCCGACCGCTCTCAAGGCGATGCATATGATCCGCTGCGCCATTTTTGCCGATTTTGCCGCCAGCCAAGTTGCCGAGGCCGAAGCGCCGCTCAGGGCGGTGCTCGCCGAATATGCTCATGACGAGAATCCCGAAAGCGGTCGGCGCGGCCCGCGCTTGGCCCTAGGGGTAAGCGACCGGGGCGGGACTGCCGCGATCGTGGCATTGCCGGACGTTACGCCGCAGCGCCTGATGGAGCGCGAAGCGGCTGTGGTCAAGAGAGGAGCGGCGCTTTATAGCGACCGCTACGATGACTTCGATGCGGTGGTCTTTACGGGTGGCTGGGGCCAGGTTCAACATCGGCATTCCGATAAGACCGCGATCTTTAGCGACGGCGCAGAAGGTTTCTGGAGCTTCTTACACAACCGGATAAGAAACTTTCACGGGGTATCGGTGCGCCGGTTTCCGCTTTATCTGGTCGAGAGTCAGTTTCGTTACAATCACCGCGGCCGCCAGCTGGTCGAGATGCTGGCCGATTTCGTGACCCGGCTCATGCCAAAAGGTTTACAAGAGGCGGAGGCAGAATTTAGGAGAAGTTCCTGGCGATCCAAGGAGCGCAATGTCCCAATTCCGGGACACCGGGTGGGAGGATGACAATTTGGTCATTTTTGACACATCGGTAGACAAAACTGTCAGCGTGGGCTGTAGGGAATACCCATCAACCGGCGTAGGCATCTCCGTGGTCGTCCCCTGCCGCGACGAAAAGGACACGATCCGCTCGTGTCTAGGTTCGATTTTGGCCCAGGAGGAGCCGGAAGGCGGTTTCGAAGTGATCGTTGTGGACGGCCAGTCGACCGACGGCACGGCGGAAATTCTCGCCGAGATGTCAGCCAAAGAGCCGCGCCTGAGGATTGTCAACAATCCGGCGAAGACCACCCCCTCTGCGTTCAACCTCGGCATCCGCCAAGCGCGCGGCGCCTTCGTGGCGCTGATGGGCGCGCATAATTCGTACGCGCCGGATTATTTGCGGCAGTGCCTGTCGGTGGCCCGGGAAACCGGCGCGGACAACGTCGGCGGCAGCATGATCGCTCGTGGGGATACGCCGCTGCAGCGCGCCATCGCGCTCGCGCATCATAGTTCCTTTGCCTGCGGCGGGGCGCGCTGGCACAACCCCGATTACAATGGAGAGGTCGACACCGTCTTCGGCGGCTTTTACCGCCGTGAAGCGCTTTTTCGGCTCGGTCTTTTCGACGAGACGCTGCTCAGAAACCAGGACGACGAGTTTAACCTGCGCTTAACCCGCAGCGGCGGCCGGATCTGGCATTCGCCGCGAATCCGCAGCTGGTATCAGCCGCGCAGCGATCTCCAATCGCTGTTCCGCCAATATTTACAGTACGGCTACTGGAAAGTGCGCGTGATTCGGAAACATCGCTTGCCGGGGTCATGGCGACACCTGGTGCCCGGCTGTTTCGTTCTCGCGCTATTTGTCCTGCCGATACTCGGCATTTACTTCGAGCCTTTGCTATGGCTCTGGTCGACGGTTGTCGCGCTCTACGCCGCAGCCTTGCTGAGCGCCTCTTTGCGATTAGCGCAGCGGCACGGCTGGGAATATTTGCCGTTCTTGCCGTCCGTCGTCGCTGCTTACCACGTCGGCTACGGCACGGGGTTTTTATACGGCGTTTTCGAATGCGCGTTGCGGCGCGCGCCGGCGAAGCGTCTGTCGGTTTTGACGCGCACCGCGAAGGCGCAACATTGAAGGCCGAAACCTAGGCGCGGCAATTTTTCAGTTGCCGCTACTGCCAGACCGCAAAGTAATTCATATATCGGTCGGTACAACAGAGCGCATGAAAATCCCCCTTTCATCCCCCTTTGATAAAGGGGGAAAGAGGGGGATTTGCTGTACTCGTTGTCGACCAAAAGTATTTTCATAAGAGATCAAGGAAGTGAGTCGAAGACAAGCTAACCCAGAACCAGGCGCCGCGAAATTATTGCGCCCATTGAGCGAGAAAAGCATGAATCGGAATGAGCCGCAGATCGCCTGCATCGGCGCCGGATACTGGGGGCAGAACCTCGTGCGCAATTTCGATCAGCTGGGGGCGCTCCGCTGGGTGTGCGACGGCGACGGCGCGCAACTCGGCCGGCTGCGGCAAAAATATCCGCAGGCAAAGTTCTGCGCCGAGCGCGCCGCCGTGCTGCTCGATCCGGCGGTCAGCGCGGTGGCGATCGCGACTCCGGCTGCAAGCCATGGCAGCTTGGTACGGGAGGCGCTGCTGGCCGGTAAGCATGTTTTCGTCGAAAAGCCGCTCTGCCTCTCGCTCGCCGAAGCGCGCCAGTTGATCGATCTGGCCGCCGAACGCAAGTTGATTCTAATGGTCGGCCACCTGCTCTGGTATCATCCCGCGGTGCTCAAACTCAAAGAGCTGGTGGATGAAGGGGCGCTCGGGCGCATCCGCTATATTTATTCGTGCCGCCTCAATCTTGGCAAGATTCGCCGCGAAGAAAATATTCTCTGGTCCTTTGCGCCGCACGACATCTCGGTGATTCTCGGCTTGACCGGAGAAATGCCCGACGGCGTTCTGGCTCAGGGCGGCAATTATCTGCACGACCGCATCGCCGACGTGACCGTGACCTTGCTGTCGTTTCCCAGCGGCACGCGGGCTCACGTGTTTGTCTCCTGGCTCCATCCGTTCAAGGAGCAAAAACTCGTCGTGGTCGGGGATCGCCAAATGGCCGTCTTTGACGACATGGAGCCGGTCAATAAGCTCGTCCTCTATCCGCACTCGATCGAGTGGAAGGGCTGTGTGCCGGTGCCCAACAAGGCCAACCCTTCGCCGGTGGCGCTCGATCAACGGGAGCCGCTGGCCGAGGAATGCCGGCATTTCCTCCAAGCGATCGCCACGGGAGCCGCGCCGCGCACCGACGGAGCCGAGGGAATGCGCGTGCTCGAGGTATTGCAGCGCTGCCAGCGATCGCTCGAGCCCGGCGCGATTCAGCTTGCGGCGAACGGCAACGGCGGCGCCGCCGAGCCGGCGGCTCCTTATCAGGTCCATCCGTCGGCATTCATCGACGCCGATGTCGAGATCGGCGCCGGCACGACGATTTGGCACGTTTCCCATGTCCTTTCAAAGTCGCGCATCGGCGCCGGTTGCCGCATCGGTCAAAATGTCGTGATCGGTCCCAACGCCATCGTCGGCAACAACGTCAAAATTCAGAATAACGTGTCGGTTTACGAAGGCGTCACGCTCGAGGATGACGTTTTTTGCGGCCCGTCGATGGTGTTTACCAATGTCTACAACCCGCGCAGTGAAATTCGCCGCATGGCAGAGCTCAGACCGACCTTGGTCAAACGGGGCGCCACGTTGGGCGCCAATTGTACGATTGTCTGCGGCGTCACCATCGGCCGCTATGCCTTTGTCGGCGCCGGCGCGGTGGTCACCCGCGACGTGCCGGACTATGCGCTGGTGCTGGGCAATCCGGCGCGCTTTGCCGGTTGGATGTGCCGTTGCGGCAACCGGATCGAGCTCGACGGCGACGTGGGCTTCTGCCGCGCCTGCCGGCGGACTTACCGCCAGAGCGGCACGGCGCTCATCGCCGCATGACGCGAGATGGAACCGCAAGGAGATGGAACCACAGAGAGCACAAGGGTCACAAAGTAGGGGGATTCGGATTCGGAGGGTTCAACCGCAAAGAACGCAGAGAACGCAAGGTGAATGGAACCACAGAGAGCACAAGGGTCACAAAGGGATTCGGAGTTCGGAACGAATTTAACCGCAAAGGACGCAGAGAACGCAAAGTGAATTGAGATCGCTTTGTGAACTTTGTGCTCTTTGTGGTCAATCTGATTTTTTCTTTGCGCTCCTTGCGTACTTTGCGGTCAAATCTCCGAATCCGAATCTGACCTTTGTGGCTTTTGTGGTTCATTCTTGATTATGAAAATTCCGTTGCTCGACCTCAAAGCTCAATATGCGGCGCTGCGCTCGGAAATCCGCGCCGCTATTGACCGCGTCTGCGAGGATCAACACTTCATTCTCGGCCCTGAAGTCGATGCTCTGGAGCGCGAGATCGCCGCATTTTGCGGCAGCCGCTTCGCTGTCGGCGTCTCATCGGGCACCGACGCTTTGCTCGCCGCATTGATGGCGGCGGGCGTGGGGCCGGGAGACGAAGTGATTACTTCGACCTATTCGTTTTTTGCCACCGCCGGCGTGATCGCCCGGCTCGGCGCCCGCCCGGTGTTTGTCGATATCGATGCCGAGACGTTCAACTTGAACGGCGAACAGGCGCGGGCCGCGATCTCGCCGCAGACCCGGGCGATTATTCCGGTGCATCTCTTCGGCCGATGCGCGGAGATGGACGACTATCTGCCGTTGGCGCGACGCCGCGGCATCGCCGTGATCGAAGATGCGGCGCAAGCGATCGGCGCGCGCGATCAACGAGGCGAATCGGCCGGCAGCCTCGGCGATTTTGGCTGTTTCTCTTTTTTTCCGAGCAAAAATCTCGGCGCGTTCGGCGACGGCGGCATGATCGTGACCGGATCGAGCGAACTGGCGCAGAAGCTGCGCATCCTGCGTGTCCATGGCGGCAAGCCCAAGTACCATCACGCCGTGATCGGCGGCAATTTTCGCCTCGACGCTTTGCAGGCGGCGATCCTGCGCGTGAAGCTCAGATATCTCGCGCAGTGGAGCGAAGCGCGGCGCCAGCACGCGCGCTACTATCGCGCCGAGTTCGCGCGACTGAAGCTCGCGGATCACATCGCGCTCGCGCCGGACACGCCGGGCCATATTTACAATCAATTTGTCATCCGCTGTCCGGCGCGCGATCACTTGCAGGCTTATCTGCGCGATCAGGGCATCGAGACCGAAGTCTACTATCCGGTGCCGCTTCACCTGCAGGAATGCTTCGCCGGCCTTGGATACGGCCCCGGCGCGTTCCCGGTCGCGGAAAGAGCCGCCCGGGAAGCTCTGGCGCTGCCGATCTATCCCGAATTGAGCGCCGAGCAACAGACCTATGTCGCCGAGCGCGTTGCCGACTTTTATCGCCAGCCCCTGGCTCTGAGCGCGTGATTGCACCCTGACGCTCGCCTGACGGCTCAATATCGCTCAACGCAGCGCACCGTTGTGAGCTTTCCATGATGCCCGGCTTCGAAGCCGAAGAAACTCGGATCCATGCCGCCTATGATCGGCGCGCCCAAGCGGGCCGGAGCTATTCGTGGGCCGATGAAGGCCATCTGTTCATCGTGCAAGAGATCGAGCGGCGCATGCTCGGCGCGCTCAAGCGCGAGCAGCTGATACCGCTCGCTTCGAGGAGCATTCTGGAAATCGGCTGCGGCAACGGCCATTGGTTGCGCGAATTGATCAAATGGGGCGCTACCCCGGCCAATCTGACCGGCATCGATCTGCGCGACGACCGGCTCGCGCTGGCGCGGCGCCTGAGCCCTTCGGGAGTAAAATATCAGAAGGGCAACGCGGCGCATCTGGAATTCCCCGGCGGAAGCTTCGATATCGTGCTTCAGGCGACGGTATTTACCTCTATTCTCGATGCCGGCCTGCGCAGGCAAATAGCCGCGGAGATGCTGCGGGTATTGCGCCCCGGTGGAATCGTTCTGTGGTACGACTTTCGGGTCAACAACCCGCGCAATGCGGACGTGCGCGGCGTCGGACGAGCGGAAATCGCAAGACTCTTTCCCGGATGTGAGCTCGATCTCGCCAGAGCGACACTGTTACCGCCGCTCGCGCGCGGGCTGGCGCGCTATTCGTGGCTGGCGTGCCAGCTTCTCAGCCTGATCCCATGGTCCTGCACCCACTATCTCGGCACGATTCGGAAACAAAGAATGGAATAATGGAATGATGGAATATTGGATTGATGGGTCCGGAAAACCAGTACTCCACCACTCCAGTACTCCAACACTCCAATGAAATGGTCTTATGAAATCCCACACAACAGCTGTCAAGCGTGATGAACCCAATCCGGCTCGCTCGACCTTTCTGCCGTTCCATCTGCCGTCGATCGCAAGCGAAGAAATCAGCGCGGTGCTGGAAGTGCTGAATTCGGGCTGGCTAACCACCGGCGCGAAAACGCGCGCGTTTGAGGAGCAGTTCGGAAAATTTGTCGGCTCGCCCCATGCCGTGGCGGTCAACTCGGCGACGGCGGCGTTGCATCTAGCCCTGGTTGCCAGCGGCGTCGGCCCGGGAGACGAAGTGATCGTGCCGACGATGACCTTCGCCGCGAGCGCCGAGGTGGTGCTTTATCTTGGCGCGCGGCCGGTCCTGGTCGACTGTGAGCCGGACACTTTGAACCTCGATCCGGCCGCCATCGAGGCCGCCTTGACGCCGCGCACGAAATCGATCATGCCGGTCCATTTCGCCGGCCATCCGTGCGATATGGACCGGATTCAGTCCATCGCGCGCGCCCACGGCTTGACCATAATCGAAGACGCGGCGCACGCGCTGCCGGCGCGCTATCGCGGCCGCATGGTCGGCGCCATCGGCGACCTCACCTGTTTTTCATTCTATGCGACCAAAACGATCACCACCGGCGAAGGGGGCATGGCCACGACGGAAAACCGCGCCTGGGCCGAAAAGATGCGCATGCTGAGCCTGCACGGCATCAGCCATGACGCGTGGAAACGCTATAGCGCGGAAGGTTCCTGGTACTACGAAATCGCCGATGTCGGCTTCAAGTACAATCTCACCGATCTCGCCGCGAGTTTGGGCATCGAGCAGTTGAAGAAATGCCATGCCTTAGCGGCGGCGCGGCGGCGCATCGCCGCCGCTTACGATGAAGGCTTCGCCGATCTGGCTGAAATCGCCGTTCCGGTCTGCCGCTCCGACGTGGAGCACGCCTGGCATCTCTATGTCATCCAGCTCGACCTCGACCGCTTGGCGATCGACCGCCGCGAGTTCATCGACGCGCTGCGCCAACGCAACATCGGCGCCTCGGTGCATTTCATGCCGCTCCATCTGCACCCGTTCTATCGGCAAAAGTTCGGCTACCGGCCGGCCGATTATCCCAAAGCCGCGGCGCTTTATGAGCGCATCGTGTCGCTGCCGATCTATCCGAAGATGACCGACGACGACATCGACGACGTCATCACCGCCGTGCGCTCAATCGCGCGGCACCACCGGCGCTAAGAACCGGAGAAGAAATTAACCACAGAGGGTTCGGAGATTTGACCGCAGAGTACGCAAGGAGCGCAAAGAAAAAATCAAATTAACCACAGAGGGCACAAAGTTCACATAGAGAAGAATTCGGATTCGGAGAATTTGACCGCAGAGTACGCAAGGAGCGCAAAGAAAAAATCAAATTAACCACAGGGGGCACAAAGTTCACATAGGGAAAACGCCAAACGGACGTCGATCTTCTACCCTCGATCTCGATTCACTTTGCGTTCTCTGCGTTCTTTGCGGTTAAACCCCTCCGAATCCCCATTTTTCGACCCTTGTGCTCTCTGTGGTTACCTCTTGTCCTCTATGAAAAGGTTGCTTGACTTTACCGCGGCTCTGGCTGGGTTGCTGGTGCTTTGGCCGCTGTTCATCGTGATCGCGCTCGCGATCAAGCTGGATTCGCCCGGCCCGGTGTTTTTCACACAGCAACGCATCGGCCGTCATTTTCGGCCGTTTTGGATCTATAAATTTCGCACCATGGTCGCCGACGCGCCGGAGCGCGGCGGTTTATTGACTTCCGACGCCGATCCGCGCGTCACCCGAATCGGCCAGATTTTACGCCAAACCAAGCTCGACGAGCTGCCGCAGCTGATCAACATTCTCAAAGGCGAAATGAGCCTCGTGGGTCCCCGGCCCGAAGTCGCGCGCTACGTAGAGATGTTCCGCCCCGACTATGAAGAAATCCTCAAGCTCCGGCCGGGGCTGACCGATCTCGCTTCGCTGAAATATCGCGATGAAGCCGCGCTGCTCGGCAAGGCGGAAAACCCGGAAAGCGAATACATCGCCCGCCTCTTACCCGACAAGATCACTCTCGCCAAGGAATACCAGCGGCGCGCCGGTGTGTTGTTCGACCTGCGCCTGACGGCTCGGACGATCGTGACTTTGCTCGGCCAAGGAAACCGCTCATGAGTGTTGCCGCTCGAGTTCCGCATATCCGTATCCGGCCGTCGCGCGGTTGGGTGGCTCTCAGAGTCGCCGAACTGTGGGAGTACCGCGAGCTGTTTTACTTTCTGATGTGGCGCGACATCAAGGTGCGCTACAAACAGACTTTCCTCGGCGCCTTATGGGCGGTGCTGCAGCCGTTTTTCACCATGGTCGTGTTCAGTTTGTTTTTCGGCCGCCTCGCCAAGATGCCGTCGGACGGGGTCCCTTATCCGATCTTTGCTTACACCGCCTTGGTGCCTTGGATGTTTTTTGCCAACGGCGTGAGCCAGGCGCCCTCGCGCCTAGTGGGCAGCGCCAACTTGATCAACAAAGTTTATTTTCCCCGCGTGGCGATTCCTGTTGCGACGATTCTCGCCGGCTTGGTCGATTTCGTGCTCGCCTTTATTGTGCTGCTCGGCATGATGTTTTTCTACGGCATCGTGCCGTCAGTCGAGATCGCTTGGCTGCCGCTGTTGCTCGCGCTGGCGTTGATCACCGCGCTGGGCGTCGCGCTGTGGCTGTCGGCGATCAATGTCCAGTACCGCGACGTGATTCACGCCATGCCGTTCATCGTGCAGGTTTGGTTGTTTGCGACACCGATCGCCTATCCGAGCAGCCTCTTGCCCGAGCCGTGGCGCACCGTCTACGGACTCAACCCGATGGCCGGCGTCGTCGAAGGTTTCCGCTGGGCCTTGTTGGGTTCGGGCCAGGCGCCAGGCGGCATGATGTGGGTGTCTGCGTCCATCGCAGTGGCCCTGCTGGTGAGCGGCGCGTTTTACTTCCGGCGCATGGAGCGGCGCTTCGCGGATGTGATTTGAAAACGCGGATTGAATGGAGTGTTGGGGTTTTGGAAAACCATTACTCCAACACTCCATCACTCCAGTATTCCAGTGCTTCTTATGAACGCTCTCGATACTTCTCGGACTGAATCCATTGTTCCCGCGAGACAGACCGCCAAGCGTCTGCGCGTCGCGGTGATCGGCTGCGGCGCTAGCGCCGTCAAATTGCATCTACCGGCTCTGGCGCGCTCAAGCCGGGTCGAGATCGCGCTCCTGATTGATGTTGCGGAGCAGCGCGCCCAAGCGCTGGCGCGCAAGTACAACGCTGAAGCGGCTACGGATTACCGGGCCGCCGTGGGTGCGGCCGACGCGGCGATCGTCGCCCTGCCGAATTTTCTCCACGCGCCGGTGAGCGTCGAACTGTTGAATCGCGGCGTCCACGTACTGGTGGAGAAACCGATGGCGACGAGCGGCGCCGAGTGCGACGCCATGATCGCCGCCGCCGAGCGCTCCGGCGCGACCCTCGCCGTCGGCCTCGAGTTCCGCCACGGCTCGGACAATCGCTTCGTCAAGAAATTTATCGCCAGCGGCATGTTAGGAAGCGTTCTCAGCTTCGATCTGCGCATGGGCCACAACTGGGAATGGCCGCTGACCTCCGATTATCTGCTGCGCAAGGAAAAGGCCGGCGGCGGGGTGCTCATGGATTTCGGCGTGCATCTGTTCGATCTGCTGCTCTGGTGGTTGGGCGAGCTGAGCGTCATCGACTATTGCGATGACGCCGCAGCCGGAGTCGAGGCCGAATGCGAGGCGATCGTGCAGAGCGCCGGCGGCGCGCGCGGCGTGATCGAGTTGAGCCGCACCCGTAAGCTGCGCAACAGCTGCATTTTCACCGGCACGCGAGGACGGCTCGAAGTCAATCTCTGGTTTAACCCCGGCGTGCGCTTGCAGCTCGAGGGCCAAGCTTTTTCGCTCACCGGCGGTTTCGCAGGCGCGCCTTTGATCCTCGATTCGGCCGCCGCATTCGCGGCACAAGTCGAAGACTTTGTCACTGCCATTGAGACCGGACGACCCCCGCTGGTGAGCGGAGAGGATGGGCGCCGCGCGTTGCAAGTGATCGAGAGCTGCTACCGGCGCCGCCGCCCGCTGGCGCTGCCGTGGGCATGAATCTGTTACGGGTTTCGCGTTTCGGATTCAAACCCGTAACACCTAACCCGAAACTCTGCTGATACTCGGGATTGCGAAAATCGACCGTCCCTCCACCATCCAAAGACGGTGCCGACGACGCGGGAGCGCTCCTCATGCTTCACGCACTCTCCGGCCAACGAGTGTTCATCACCGGCGCGAGCGGATTCATCGGCGGACGCTTGGTCGAAAGACTGGCCGCCGACCAGCAAATCAGTATCCGTGCCCTGGTGCGCGATTTTTGTCATGCCGGACGCCTGGCGCGCTTTCCGGTTGAAATCGTGCGCGGCGATGTCACCGACGGCGCCGCCGTCGAACGAGCGGTGGAGGGGGCCGACATCATCTTTCATTGCGCTTACGGCAACAGCGGCGATGACGCGGCGCGGCGGTCGGTCAATGTCGGCGGCACGCGCAATATTCTGCAGGCGGCGCGCACGCACAAGGTGCGGCGGATCGTGCATCTGAGCACGATCCTGGTGTACGGGCGAACCCCGGACGGGCCGATCGATGAAAGCGCGCCGCGGCGCACCTCGGACAGCGTCTATGCGGACAGCAAACTGGAAGCCGAAAAGCTGGTTTTCGAGTTCGGCTCTTGCCACGAACTGCCCGTCACGGTGCTCCAACCGGCCGAGGTCTACGGTCCGTATGCGACGGCTTGGACGCAAAATGTCTTGCGCACGCTCAAGGAAAGCCGCCAGATCCTGGTGGATGGCGGCGGCGGGTTTGCCAACCCCGTCTACATCGATGATTTGATCGACGCGATGTTGCTCGCCGCGGTCAAACCGGAGGCGGTGGGAGAGGCCTTTATCATCGGCGCCGCCGCGCCGGTAACTTGGAAAGAGTTCTACGGCGCCTTCGAGCGAATGCTCGGCACAGAGGCGACGGTCTGCCTGTCTTGCGCCGAAGCGCGCGCGCTCTATCGATCGACCCAGCGATGCTCGCGCAGCTTCTGGCATGAAGCCGGTTCCATACTCTTCACCGAGCCGGCGGCGCGCTCCAGAGTATTGAAGAGCCGCGAGGCGCGCTTTGCCCGGCGCACCGCTGCCCTCCTGCCGGCGAATGTTCGCGGCGCCGTCAAGCATTGGCTCAGGCGCTGGGAGCACGGCGCCGCGGTACCGTCGAGGGGCATCAAGCCGGTGCGCGTCCTCGATCCGCTTTTGCTGCACCTCGCCGCGAGGAAGACGGTTTTCGGCATCGCCAAAGCGCGTCGGCTGCTCGGTTATGAACCGCGCTTCAGTTTCGCCGAGGGAATGCGCCGGACCGAACAATGGGCCAGATGGGCGAATCTGATCTAGGCAAGGCGTTTCGGGTTTCGAGTCTCGAGTTTCGAGTTTGGGAAAGCGACGCAAGTCCTATTCGCTGTGACTTCAACTTCCCGCACGTATTTTTCTCAGGAGGAACCATGAACGGTCATGAAAAGGCGGTGCGCCAAACGGCGGCGGATTTTCTGCGCGACTATCTGCAACTGCTGCGCGATATGGATCTTGACGAGATCGCCCGCGTGTTCGAACTCTTGCAGTCGGCACGCCGGCACGGCGCGATGATTTATCTGGCCGGCAACGGCGGCAGCGCCTCGACGGCGTCGCACTGGGCCAATGATCTCAACAAAGCCGCCAAAATCGCCGGACAAACACCGTTCCGGGTTCTGAGTCTCACGGACAACGTGTCCTGGCTAACGGCGCTCGCCAATGACGAGGGGTATGAGCGCTCGATCGCCGGGCAACTGGAGAACTTCGCGCACCCGGGCGACGTCTTGCTGGTGATCTCGGCAAGCGGCAATTCACCCAATCTGGTCCGGGCCGTGGAGCTGGCGCGCGAGCGCGGCGTCGTTACGGTCGGCCTGCTGGGCTTCGACGGCGGCGTCTTGAATCACATGGTCGACGAGCGCTTGCTCCTACCCAGCCGCAAAGGCGCTTACGGCCTGGTCGAGAGCGCGCACCTCCTGGTCTGTCATCTCCTGAGTTACTGCCTCGCGCAAGCCGAGCTGTGCGGCGAGATGTCACTGGCCGGCGCGCCGATCGACGGCGCGGCGGAGAAGCGGATTTACTAATCGGTCCATTTATTTAGAGACCATGTCGCTGCTGTGGACTCCTTAATAAAAAATCAACTCGAGCAAGACAAAGCAAAGGGCAAGTGAGTATGAGTCTTTCAGAACGGCCGAGACAGGCGGTGATTCTCGCCGGGGGACGCGGCACGCGGTTGCGGCCGCTCACCGATGACAGACCCAAGCCGATGGTCGAAGTCGGCGGCAAACCATTTCTCGAGTATCAGATCGAACAGTTGCGCGACGCGGGATTCGACAGAGTGCTGCTCCTGCTCGGCTACCTGCCGGAAGTGGTGCAGAATCACTTCGGCGACGGCCGGCGCTGGGGAGTGCAGATCGACTACGCGGTCACCGATGTGGACGACGACACCGGCAGGCGGATCAAACTCGCGGAAAGAAATCTCGAGCGCCACTTCCTGCTGCTCTACTGCGATAATTACTGGCCGATGAACTTCGCCGCCATGTGGCGCCGCTTCACCGAGCATCGGCTGCCGGCGATGATCACCGTCTACCGCAACCGCGACGGCTACACGAGGAACAGCGTGCGCGTCGAAAACAGCGGCTTGGTGTCGCTTTACGACAAGAGCGGCAGCGACCCGACCTTGAACGGCGTCGAGATCAGCTACGCGATTTTGAGTAAAGAGATCACCGGACTGCTCGACGGCGCCAATCGACTGTTTGAAACAACCGTCTACCCGTATCTCGCCGCGCGCAATCAGCTCGCCGGGTTTGCCAGCGACCACCGTTACTACAGCGTCGGCGCGCTGCACCGCTTGCCGCTCACCGAAGAGTTCTTCCGGCGCCGCAAAACCGTCATTGTCGATCGCGACGGCGTGCTGAACGAAAAACCGCCGCCAGCCTGCTACGTGCGCTCCTGGGAGGAATTCGTCTGGCTACCGGGCGCCCTCGAGGCGCTGCGGTTGCTGCGCGAAGCGGGCTATCGCGTGATCGTGATCTCCAATCAGGCCGGCATCGCGCGCGGCGCGGTGGCCCAGGCCACGGTGGAGGAAATTCACCGGCGCATGCAGCGCAGCGCCGCCGCTGCCGGCGGCGCCATCGCGGCGGTTTATTATTGCCCGCATGACTGGGACGCCGGTTGCGACTGCCGCAAACCGCAACCCGGCATGTTGTTTCAAGCCCAGCGCGACTTTCATCTCGATCTCAGCCGCACGCCCTTCTTCGGCGATGATGAGCGCGACGGCGCGGCGGCGGAACGCGCCGGCTGCCCTTTCTTCGCGGTGTCCGAAGCGACGCCGCTGGTCGGCCGCGTCCAGCAGTTTCTCGGCGATGAGTATTTCCGTGCGCAAGCGATTGCCAACCAAAATACAAGCGGAAAGGAATCCATTCATGCGTGAACGTATTCTGATCACCGGCCATAACGGCTACCTGGGATCGGTCATGGCGCCGATCATGAGCGCCGCCGGCTATGACGTCGTCGGGCTTGACACCTGCTACTACGAGCGCTGCACGTTGGTGCCCGACAAGCAACCGATCGCGGCGATCAAAAAAGATATCCGGGAAGTGAGCGAAGAGGATTTGACCGGTATCCATGCGGTCATTCATCTGGCCGCGCTGAGCAATGACCCGATCGGCAACCTCGATGAGACCTGGACCCGTGAAATCAATTTCGAAGCGAGCGTGCGGCTGGCGCAGCTCGCGAAGGCCGCCGGCGTCGAGCGCTTCTTGTTTTCGTCTTCGTGCATCATGTACGGCATGAGCGAAACGCAGGTGGTCGACGAAACCGCGCCGCTCGACCCGCGCACCGAATATGCGCGCTCGAAGGTGCGCGCCGAGCGCGCCATCAGCGCTCTGGCCGACTCCGGCTTTGCGCCGGTGTTTCTGCGCAACGGCACTCTCTATGGCCTGTCGCCGCGGATGCGCTTCGACACCGTTTTCAACGATCTGGTCGCCACCGCCGTGGCTTTCAACCGGGTGGTGGTGCACAGCGACGGCAAGCCGTGGCGCCCGGTGATTCACGCCGACGACGCCGCGCGCGCCTTCCTCACGGTTCTGCAGGCGCCGCTGGAAAAAATCCACAATCAGGCGTTCAATGTCGGCGCCAATCATCTCAATTACCAGGTCGGCGAGCTCGCCGAGATCGCCAAAGAGTTGGTTCCCGGCTGCCGGCTCGAAGTGCAGGCGCAAGCGGGAGCCGACCAGAGGACCTACCAGGCGGATTTCGGCAAATTCGCGCGCACCTTTCCTGAGTTTCAGTTCAAGTGGACGGCACAAACCGGCGGGCGCGATCTCTGCCGCGCCTTTCGCGCCATCGATCTGAACCCCGCCGACTTATGCGACAAACGCTTCACTCGGCTCCGCTGGCTCAACCATCTGCTGGAAACCCGGCAACTCGACCCGAGCCTGCGCTGGAATCCAGCGGCGGGCCTGAAGGTGGCGGAGGATCGGACAGAAGCCGTCGCTATTTAGAACGAAAAGCCATCTTTCGGGTTTCACCACAGAGTAATTCATCTACCTGTCCGTGCAACACCGCGCATGAAAATCCCCCTTTCGTCCCCCTTTACCAAGGGGAGCTGTGAAAAAATCAAATCCCCCTGTCTCCCCCTTTTTCAAAGGGGGACTTTCAAAAGCGGCGCTTCTTTTTAACTGATTAAGAATGCGCATGGTTCGAGCGACGATTTCCCCTCTTTGGAAAAGCATGTCCTGAGCTTAGTCGAAGGGAGGGGTCAGGGGAGATTTGTGGAGTTGTGCGCGGCTTCGTAATTTTTCACAGCTCCAGGGGAAGGAAAGGGAGATTTGCTGGCCATTACTCTGTGCTGCCAAACTCACCGCGAAACTTGGAATAACCGCTAATCGAACATTTGTGAGGGCGCCATGATCGACGGGGTGAAAATAATACCGCTGCGGCAGATCGCCGACGAGCGCGGCAAGATCATGCACATGTTGAAAAGCACCGACCCGCATTTCATTCGCTTCGGCGAGATCTATTTTTCCTGCGCCTGGCCGGGCGTGATCAAGGCGTGGCACGTGCACAAGTCGATGACCATCAACAACGCGGTGCTGTCCGGACGCGCCAAGCTGGTGATGTACGATCTGCGCGAAAGCTCGCCGACGCGCGGCGAGCTGCAAGAGGTCTTTCTCGGCGAGGATAATTATTGTCTGGTGCAAATGCCGCCGGGGATCGCCAACGGCTACAAGGCGTTCGGCGACAAGATGGTGATCCTCGCCAACTGCGCCACCGAGCCGCATGATCCCGATGAGATGTTGCGCATCGATCCGTTCAGCAAAGAGATCCCCTACGACTGGGCGGTGAAGCATGGATAGTCCCTACGCTCCCGGGGTGATCATGACACGCACGCCGCTGAGGGTGAGCTTTGCCGGCGGCGGCACCGATCTCGCCGAATTCTACGAACGCGAGCCGGGCGTGGTTTTCAGCACCGCCATCGACAAGTACATCTACGTCACCGTCAAGCGCCACGGCAGCGTCTTCAACGAAGCGATCCGCTTGAATTACTCGCGCAGCGAGCAAGTCCAGCAGGTAAGCGAGATCGAGAACGATATCGCGCGCGAATGTCTGCGCTTTTTGGCCATCGAACCGCCGATCTACGTGAGCACGGTGGCCGATTTGCCGGCATCCACCGGACTGGGCGGCTCGAGCAGTTTCGCGGTCGGACTGCTCAACGCCTTGCACGCTTTTCGCGGCGAGCGGGTTTCGGCCGGACAGCTGGCCGAAGAGGCGTCATACATCGAAATCGACGTGCTCAAACAACCGATCGGCAAACAGGACCAGTACGCCGCAGCCTTCGGCGGGCTCAACTGCTTTTGCTTCAAGCCGGGCGGGGTGGTGACGGTCGAGCCGCAGCGCCTGCACAACGGCGGGCTGCAATCGCTGTTCGATTCGATCCTATTGTTTTGGACCGGCCACCAGCGCGACAGCAGCTCGGTGCTGAGCGAGCAGAAGGCCAATACTCGGAGCAAAATGGATGCGCTGCTGTGCATGCGCGGCCACGCGCGCGAACTGCAAGATTTGACCGCAGACGGCCACGTGGACATCGACCGCTTCGGCCGAGTGTTGCACGAAAGCTGGCTGTTGAAACGCAGCCTGGCGAGCAAGATCACCAACCCGCAGATCGATCGCTGGTACGAGCTTGCCATCAATGCCGGGGCGCTGGGCGGCAAGCTGTGCGGCGCCGGCGGGGGCGGATTTTTACTGTTTGTCGCCAGGCCCGAGCGGCACCACGCCGTGCGCCGCGCGCTCGGCGGTTTGAAAGAGGTTCCCGTGGCCCCGGAAGTGCACGGCTCCCAGGTGTGCGCGCCGTTCGGCCTGGCCCGATAACATTCATGGGAGGTTCAACGTGAGCAGCGAAAAAAAATTATCTTCCTGCCTGGTCTGCCAGTCTCCGCGCGTGGAGCTGTTTCTCGATCTCGGCGCCACCGCTCTTGCCAATCAGTTTTTGCGCGCCGATGAATTGAACGGTCCCGAACCGACCTATCCGCTGCGGGTCGGCTTTTGCCACGCGTGCGGTCACGTGCAGCTGCTCGAAGCGGTGCCGCCGCAGGCGATGTTCGAAAGCTATCTTTATGTATCGTCGGCCTCCGATACGTTGAAGGCGCACCTGGAAGACTTGAGCGGCGATCTGGTGCGCCGCTACGGTTTGGGGAGCGGCGATCTGGTGATCGACATCGGTTGCAATGACGGGACTTTGTTGCGCGGCTTCAAGCGTCACGGTGTGCGCCCGCTGGGAGTCGACCCGGCGCAAAATCTCGCCGATTTGGCCGCCGCCGATAACATCGAGCGCTGCGTCGATCTGTTCACCGGCGAAACCGCGAAGGAAATCGTGTCGAACTGGGGCAACGCGGCGCTGGTGACAGCGACCAACACCTTTCCGCACATTCAAGACTTGAGCGATTTCATCGGCGGCATTAAGACCGTCTTGAGACCCGGCGGCGTCCTGGTTCTGGAGATGCACTACCTGCTCGATCTGATCGAACAGGTGGCCTTCGATACGATCTATCACGAGCATGTGTCGTACTGGGCGCTCGGGCCCATGTCCGAGCTGTTCGCGCGCCATGGCATGGCCGTCGTCGATGCGGAGCGGCTTTCTCTCCATCACGGCCAGCTGCGAGTGCATGTGCAGCGGCAGGGTGAAGGCGAAAGCCAGCCGTCGGTGGAGCGGCTCATTCAGGCCGAGCAGCAAGCCGGTCTGACGCGCTTCGATACCTATCTGCGCTTCGCCGAACGGGCGGGCAAAATCAAAGACGACTTGCAGGAGAGCTTGGCGGCGTTCGCCCGGCACGGACAGCGGGTCGCCGGCTACGGCGCGCCGGCCAAGGGCAATACGCTGCTCAGCTTTCTCGGCATCAATGCTCAATTGCTGCCGTACATCGCTGACCGGAGCCCGCTCAAGCAGGGACTGTTCACGCCCGGCACGCATATCCCGGTAGTCGCGCCCGAGCGCTTGTTGGCCGACCAGCCCGATTATCTTCTCCTGCTGGCCTGGAATTTTGCCGACGAGATCATCGCCCAACAGGCCGAGTACCGGCGGCGCGGCGGCCAGTTCATGGTGCCGGTTCCCGAAGTGCGCGTGCTGTAGAGCGACGGGGGATGAGTGTCGAGGGATGAGGGACGGGGGACGAGGGACGAGTGGGAAGATCGCATGAATAGTGCGCTCCGAAGAGAAAATCACAGTCGGCCCGAGGGTCTTGAGAAAAGCGTCGAGCTTACCTCGGGAGAGGAAATTTATGCCCTAGCCCGAGCGCTGTTTCCGATTTGCCGCAGTCTCACCGGCGAGGGGCAGCGCCAGACCTTGCGCATACTGCGTGAGGTGATCGATCTCACCGTTCACGAGGTGCCGAGCGGAACCCGGCTGTTCGACTGGACCGTGCCGCGCGAATGGAACATTCGCGGCGCCTACATCGCCGACCGGAACGGGCGAAAGATCGTTGATTTCGCCGACTCCAATCTTCACGTCTTGGGTTATAGCGTGCCGGTCGAGCGGCGCATGAATCTCGCGGCTTTGAAGCCGCATCTCTTTAGCTTGCCGGAGCATCCCGATTGGATTCCCTATCGGACTTCTTACTATCAGGAAAACTGGGGCTTTTGCCTGCGGCATCGAACGCTTCTGGAAATGACCGACGGCGAATACGAAGTGCGCATCGACTCATCGCTGCAAGACGGCACGCTCTGCTACGGCGAATTCGCGATTCCCGGCAAGCGCGCCGAGGAAGTGTTGATCTCGTGCCACATCTGCCATCCGTCGCTGGCCAACGATAATCTCTCCGGCATCGCGGTGGCGGCGCTGCTGGCAAAAGAGCTGGCTGCCAAGCCGCGCCGCTACAGCTATCGTTTTCTGTTCACGCCCGGGCAGATCGGCTCGATCGCGTGGCTTTGCCGAAACGAAGGACGCGCGCCGCTGATCAAGGCGGGACTGATCCTGGCGTGCCTGGGAGATAGCGGAGCGTTTACCTATAAAAAAAGCCGGCGCGGCGACTCGCTGATCGATCGCGCCGTGGCGCGCGCGTTGAGCGATCGCGGCGCGCCGTTCCAGACGATGGAGTTCAGTCCCTTCGGCTACGATGAGCGCCAGTTCTGTTCGCCGGGTTTCAATCTCCCGGTGGGCTGCTTCATGCGCACCCCGCACGGTTGTTTTCCCGAGTACCACACCTCGGCGGACAATCTTGAATTCATCAGCGCCGGGAATCTCGCCGAATCGTTCGACTGCTGCCGCGCGATCATCGATGTGCTGGAAGAGGAGCGCACCCTGGTTAACCTGTTGCCCAAGTGCGAGCCGCAGCTCGGCAAGCGCGGGCTTTACGGCAGCATCGGTGGCGCAAGCGGCGCGCGCGAGCGGGAGATGGGACTGCTCTGGGTGCTCAATCTTTCCGACGGCCGGCACAGCCTCCTAGACATCGCGCAGCGCTCGGGTTTGAGCTTCCGGCAGATCGCAGAAGCGGCCGCGGCGCTGGAGGAGCGCGGCCTTGTGCAGGAGCGGAAGCCGGAAGGCAAAAGGCCAAGGGTAAAAGGCAAGATTGAAAATCACGGGTGAGGCTCGGCTTAATTCAGCGCGAAGGCGAAACCATGTCTCACGAAACGCGGCCGATGAGCGGAAAAATCGGGCTCATCACCGGCGCCAGCAGCGGCATCGGCAGGGCGATCGCGCTCCATCTCGCCGCGTCGGGCGCGACGCTCTGGTTGACCGGGCGCTGTGCGGAGAAACTCAGGCCGTTGGCGGAGACGGCGCCGCGGGCGGAGATCTTTACCGCCGATTTGGAAGCGCCCGAACAGGTCGAGGCGCTCGCCGATACATTGGCGCGCCGCGGCGGCGGCCTCGATTTCTTGATTCACAGCGCCGGAGCGATCTCGCGGGGAGCAGTGGAGAGCGCCGCGGCGGCCGAACTGGATCGGCAATGGAACATCAACCTGCGCGCGCCTTATGTTATCACGCAGGCGCTGTTGCCGCTGCTCAAAAAAAGCCGCGGCCAGATCGTGTTTATCAACTCGAGCGCCGGCATCCATGCCGTGGCCGGCTCCGCGGGCTATTCGGCAACCAAGCACGCGCTTAAAGGCTTCGCCGACAGCCTGCGCGCTGAGGTCAATCCTTTCGGTATAAGGGTCGTGAGCTTATTCGTCGGCCGCACTGCGACACCGATGCAGGAGTCGCTGCACGCGTGCGAAGGACGTCGCTACCGGCCGGAAAAACTGATTCAACCCGGCGATGTTGCCGCGCTGATCGCGCACGTTCTGAATCTGCCCGAAACGGTAGAAGTGACCGCGCTCTATCTCAGGCCGGCGCAGCCAAGTTAGGAGATTGGTGGTACAGGTTCAAAGTTCAAAGCCTGGGCCCATCGTGATTATGCCTCCAGTCGCAATTAGAGCTGAGCATCTCAGCAAGGACTATCAAATCGTCGCGCCGCAGCCGAAGTACGGCACGTTGCGCGACGCCTTGGGCGAAGCCTGCGCCGCGCCGTTTCGCGCGCTGCGCGCACTGTGGGATTCCGGCGGCATCACTGGCTCTGACGCAGGCCGCGGCGTTACCGATCTGCACCATGCGCTCAACGACGTTTCGTTCGAGATCCGTTCGGGCGAGATCGTCGGCGTGATCGGCCGAAACGGCGCCGGCAAGAGCACTCTGCTGAAGATTCTCTCGCGCATCACGGAGCCCAACGCCGGCGCCGCCGACATTTACGGCCGGGTCGGTTCGCTGCTCGAAGTGGGCACCGGTTTTCACCAAGAACTCAGCGGACGTGAAAACGTGTTTCTCAACGGCGCGATTCTCGGCATGAAGAAGGCGGAGATCGAGCGCAAGTTTGACGAGATCGTCAGCTTCGCCGAGGTCGAGCGCTTCATCGATACCCCGGTCAAGCGTTACTCCACGGGCATGCAACTGCGCCTGGCGTTCGCCGTTGCGGCGCACCTGGAGCCCGAGATCCTGCTGGTCGATGAGGTGCTGGCGGTCGGGGATGCGCGCTTTCAAAAAAAGTGTTTGAGCAAGATGCAAGACGTCGGGCAGCACGGACGCACCGTGCTGTTCGTGTCGCATAACATGACCGCCGTGACGCGCTTGTGCGAGCGCTGTTTGATGCTCGATCACGGACGGCTGGTCAAAGACGGACCGTCGCATGAAGTGATCGGCGCCTACATGCATTCGGAGTCCGGCACTCCGGCCAGGCGCGAATGGCGCGATGTCAAGAGCGCGCCCGCCGGCGAGGTGGCGCGCCTGCGCTCGGAACAGGTGAGCAACGCGCGGGGTCAGGTGAGCGAATCGATCGATATCCGCGAACCGGTGCACATCGAGATGGAGTACGAAGTCTTGCGCGCCGGCACGGTGTTGCTGCCGTTTTTCTTGTTTTTCAATGAGGAAGGGATCATGGCTTTTGCCGCCAACGATCTTGACCCGCATTGGCGCGGGCGCGCGCGCCCGGCTGGTGAATATCGCAGCGTCGTCGAGATTCCCGGAAACCTGCTCGCCGAGGGTATGCTGTTTGTCAGCGCGGGGATGGTCACGGATGCGATGATCACGCAATTTTACGAGCCCGAATCGGTGGCGTTCAACGTCATCGATAGTCTTGACGGCAATTCGGCGCGCGGCGATTACGCCGGTCATATGCACGGCGTGATGCGGCCGATGCTCAAATGGCGAACCCATTTCAAAGGCTGGGGCGCGGCCCAGGCAAAGCCCGCACCAACGCGCGGCATTCTCGCACCGTAAAAATCAATCGGACTGGCCGGACATCGGAGCTTTCGCCAGCGGTTCATGCGCGAGCGCGAGCACGAAGGAGGAGGAGTCGTGTTCTTGAGCGTTGTTATGCCGAGCTTAAATTCTTCGCTGACCATCGAAGCCCAACTGCGCGCTCTGCTCGCACAGTCCTGGAGCGGTGATTGGGAAATCATCATCGCAGACAACGGATCGACCGACGGCACGCGCGCCATCGTCGAGCGCTATTGTGCGAACTCCCCCCGTTTGCGTTTGATCGATGCTTCGGCGCGGCGCGGCGCTGCCTACGCGCGCAACGCCGGCGTAAGGGCGGCGCGCGGAGAGGTCGTGGCCTTCTGCGATGCTGACGATGAGGTGACGCCGGACTGGGTGGCGGCCATGGCAAGCGCGCTCGAACGCCATGATTTCGTCGCCAGCCGGATGGATGTTACCAAACTCAACCCGGAGTGGCTCGCCAAAAGCTTAAACAATGTGCAAGGGAAGGAGCTACGGCGAACCTTTTACCCGCCTTACCTGAAGCACGCCGGCAGCAGCGGCATGGGCATCAAGCGGGCGATTCATGAGACCGTCGGCGGTTTCGACGAAAGTTTGCCGCAGCGCGAGGACACCGACTACTGTTTTCGCCTCCAGTTACAGGGTGTTGATTTGTTTTTCGCCAGCGATGCGCTGATCCATGTTCGTTATCGCGAAAGCTCAAAAGCCCTGTTCCGACAGGCACGGGAATGGGGCTACTATTATGAACTCTTGTATAAACGGTACGGCCGCGGTCCGATCCCGCATGGCCATTGTTGGGGAGGCTATTTGTGGACGTGGTGGGTTTTGCTGCGCACTTGGCGGCGCCTTTTTTCCAGCGAGACCCGGCCCGCCTGGATGAAGGCAGCCGGAACGCAGGTCGGCCTCTTACAAGGCGCGATCCGTTTCGGCGTGCCGCCGATCTGTGAACCGACAGCCACGCTATCGTCGGTCAACTCCTTTATGGTAGCCAGCGCGGCCATCGGCCTAACGCCGTCATCGTCGCTGCATGCCCGAGTGCAAAGTTCTCAAACGCAGGGAACAACGCAAGCGGAGCGTGAAACCCTGAATCGCACTCGAAGCGAGAAACGAGAGTGGGTTCCATGACTTTGAAAAAAATCCTCCGCCGCATCAATCGGCGCGCGGCCGTCTGTGTAGGCGCATGGCTGCTGCGCGAGTTGCCGGCGATCAGCAAAGCGATGTTGCCGAAATTTGCCAATGAACCGCTCGATCTGGTGATCGAATGGCCCTGGCGCATCAGCCATCCGGAAGCGATCTATTTCGGCAACAATGTCTGGCTCGGGCCGGGGTCGTTTCTGACGGCGGTGTCCTCGTACCCGACGCCGTCGTTGAAACACCCGCAACGGACGGTCGAAAGCAAATTTTACAAAGGCGAAATTCACTTCGGCGATCGCGTCACGTGCTCCGGCGGACTGATCATTGGCGCCGCCAACGAAGTGCGCATCGGCGATGATGTGCTCTTATCGTCGAACGTTACGATTCTCGACAACCTGCATGGCTATGAATCAATGGAGTTGCCATTCAAGTATCAGCCGCTGGAAAAGATCGCCCCTGTCCATATCGGCGCCGGCTCATGGATCGGCCAAAATGCGGTCATTTTGCCGGGGGTCACGATCGGCGAAATGGCAGTGATCGGCGCCAACAGCGTGGTGACCCATGCCGTGCCGCCGCACTCGATCGCCGCCGGAGCGCCGGCGCGGGTGATCAAATCGTGGAACGAAAAGGCGGGGGAGTGGCGCGCCTGCAAAGGCGTCGCGCGCAGAGCGGATCGCCTGCGAGCGTACGGGGTGTGAGTTTCCAAAGAGAGCAAGACGCCAGGCAAACAGCAACTCGGTTCTCGTAGTACTCCCCGCTCTCCCCTTTGAAAAAGGGGGAGCTGTGAAGCAATCAAATCCCCTGGTTCCCCCTTTTTCAAAGGGGGACTGCTAAAAGCGGCGCTTCTTTTTAAGTGATTGAGAATGCGCATGATTCGAGCTCCCGGTCCCCCTCTTTGGAAAAGCGGGTCAGGGGAGATTTGTGGCGTTGGGCAAGGTTCATCATTTTTTCACACCCCCAGGGGGAAATAGGGGGATTTGGTTTTTTCGCCGATGAAAATTTCCGTTGTCATTCCTTGCCTCAACGCGGCGGCGACGCTGCCGGCGCAATTGGACGCGCTGCTCGCTCAAGCCGGCCAGGGCGATTGTGAAGTGATCGTGGCGGACAATGGATCATCGGACCCGAGCTGCGAGATCGCAAACGCGTATCGCGGGCGGCTGCCCAACCTTCATGTCATCGATGCCTCGGCCCGGCTCGGGGCGGCCCATGCGCGCAACTGCGGCGCACGCCGGGCACGCGGCGAGGCGATCGCCTTTTGCGACGCCGACGACGTGGTGGGGACCGGCTGGGTTGAAGCCATAGATGAAGCGCTGGCGCGCCATTACTTCGTCGCCAGCCGGCTTGATTTCGCGAGGCTCAATCCGGGCTGGGCCGCGACCGGCGTTCGCCATGCGCAAGAAAGAGGTTTGCAGCGCGTCGGCTATCCGCCTTACTTGCACCATGCCGGCGGCAGCGGTCTCGGCGTGCGGCGGAAGGTCCATGAGGAGATCGGCGGCTTCGACGAGTCGCTGCCCTATTTGGAGGACACCGACTACTGCTTTCGCATCCAAAGAGCCGGCTATGAGCTGGCATTCGCGCCGGCAGCGCTGGTCCATGTGCGCTTGCCCGAGCGCCCCTCTCGCCTGTTCAATCAGGCGCGCCACTGGGCGCGCTACAATGCGCTTATGAACCGTCGCTACGGCGCCGGCGCGAGTGTTCCTAATCCGTGGCGTGTTCACGCGCAGCGCTGGTACGATTTGTTGAGGTGCGCCGAGCGACTTTTTCGCCGCGACGCGCGCCCGGCGTGGCTCAAAGCGATGGGCACGCAAGTCGGTTTGTTGGAAGGCGCGCTGCGTTATCGCGTGCCGCCGGTGAGATAAAACACGTGGCGTTTTCAGCTCGTGGCTTCACCGAGCCGCCGCTTCAGCTCGGGGCGCAGCTGCGTTACGGCTACGAGCAGCTCTGGCGCGCTGCTTATTATCGCCTCTGCTTCGGCGGAAGCACCCGGCTGGCACGCCGCTGGGGAGATGCCGTGAGGCGGCTCGAAGCGGAGCTGAAGAGCGGCGATGCGCCCCGCCCGCAGAGCGTCTGGGAAGCCGAATACGGCAAAGCGGCCTGGCGCAATCTGGCCAGATTGGAGGAGCTTAATCGTTACTCGGTGATCGCCGGCTCGATCGCTTTTTTAAAGCAGAATGGATCGGTGCTCGACGTCGGCTGCGGCGAGGCGCTGCTGCTCTCCTATTTGGGCGAAAATATCGGACGCTACGTGGGTGTGGATCTCGCGCAAGCCGCTATCGACCGCGCCCTCCGCCGGCATCCGGCGGCCTCTTTCATCCAGGCCGATGCCCAGATCTATGTCCCCGATCAGTGCTTTGACGTCATCGTGTTCAACGAGGTGCTCTACTATCTGGTCGAACCCATGGCCGCGCTCGTGCGATATGAATCGCGGCTAGCTCCCGGGGGCTTTTTCATCGCCTCGCTCTATGAAAAAAGCATGCGCGCGCGTGCCATCAGGCGGAAAATCGGCGCCCGGTACCGATCGTTTTGCGAGTTGCGGGTGAGCGCCCACGGCAAAAGCTGGAGCATTCACATGTTCGGACCCAAGCCGCCGCGAAGAGTGTGCGCGAGCCTCAGGCGCCTTTTATTCAGCGCCAAACCCAAGGCCCCGCTGTGACTACCGCAGCCTTGAAGTCGTGGGTCAAGGGGGGGCTGCCGACGGCAACGCTGCGCGCGCTGCATCCGCAACGGCTCAAGGCTAAATTTGTGCGCTTTGGCTACGCCGCGTGCTACCGATTTTTTTTCGCCCGGCACGGCCGCCTCGCAGCGTTCTTCGGCCGCAAGATCAGCGCATGGGAAGGGCGTCAGGGACGACGCGACGCGCCGGGGTTGCAGGAACAATGGCAAGCCGAATCCGCGGCGGCAACCTGGCGCTACCCCATCGATCTCGATGAGCTGTCGCGCTACAGCGTGATCGCCGGCTACGTGCAATTTCTCAAACCGGGGGCAGCGGTCCTCGACGTCGGCTGCGGCGAGGGACTGTTATTGCAGCGGTTCGATCGCTCAACTTGCCGGAAATACGTGGGCATCGATTTCTGCCAAACCGCCATCGAGCGGGCGAGCGAGCGCGCCGACGAGCGGAGCCTATTCGGGTGCGCCGATGCGGAAAATTTTCATCCCTCCGGCCGCTTCGACGTCATCGTTTTTAATGAGGTGCTTTATCTGCTGGAGAATCCGCTGGCGGTGCTGCGCCGTTATGAGCAGTGGCTCGAACCGGGCGGTGTGTTTATCACTTCGAGCTACGGCAAGAGCGTGCGGGCTGCGGCGCTCCGAAATCGGATCCTCCAGCAGTACTCCGCCGTCGACGAAGTCGTCGTGAGCAGCAAAAAACACGCGTGGTGGATCGATGTCCTCACGTCAGGTAATCGAGGAGCGCAATCTCCATAGCGCCCCGAGCAGCCTCCGAGAAAAGCCCGCAAGAGCCTCGACGGCCGAGGCGTGCGTGGCTGAGATATTATGGCTCGAGCTAATACGATGAAAGAGATTCGCAAAACGCTCAGACGAGCGGCGCGAGGAGCGATCCGCAGGGCGCGCAGCTTTATACGCACCGTAGAGACCAGTAACGGCGTCAATGGGCACGATTTTAGCCAGGACGATTTCGCTTATCCGTGGCTGAACTCGCTATTCGAAACGATCCTCAAGGATCCGCGCATCGAGCGCAAGCCCAGTTACGCCTGGGGCGTCGTGCAAGCGGCCCATCTCGCGGCCAACCTGAAGATCGGCGCCGTCTCCGTGATCGAGTTCGGCGTCGCCGGCGGTAACGGCCTGGTGGCCTTGGAGTGCGCCGCGCAGAAGGCCGAAGAGCTTTTCGGCTTGCGCATCGACGTCTATGGTTTCGATACCGGCAAAGGCTTACCCAAGCCGCGCGATCATCGCGATCTGCCGAATCTTTATCTAGAAAACGCTTTCGCCATGGATCTCGAAAAACTGCGCGGCCGGCTGCAAAAAGCGCAACTCCATATCGGCCTCATCGAGGACACCGTGCCGCAATTTGTCGCCGACTCGCCGGCGCCCATCGCCTTCGTTTCCATCGATGTCGATTACTACAGCTCGACGATGGCGGCGCTCGTGATTCTTGACGCCGAATGCCGCTCTTTGCTGCCCCGCGTGCATTTTTATTTTGACGACATCATGGGTTTCACCAATTCGGAATTCAATGGTGAGCGCCTTGCCATCGAAGAATTCAATCGCGGCCACGCGCGGCGCAAGCTCTCACCGATCTATGGCTTGCAGTATTTCGTCCCGCCGCGCCACGCCGGTTCGGAGTGGGTCGGCGAAATGTACTTGGCTCACATTTTCGACCATGAACTTTACGGCGCCTATGACGGTTTGGTGCGGCGACCGTTCGGGGGCGGCACTGTTTTGCGCGAGCCGAGCCCGCGCGGGCTCGGAACCCCATCCGGAGTCGATCACCAACGGAGCAGTCATGACCATTAATTTGAAGCGGCCGCCTCGCGTGCTCGCGCGCGCGGCCTTGCGTCGATTAGCCCGGCCCGTTAGCGGCGCGGCGCGCGAACTCGCGGGTGCGGTTCTGTGCGTCGAAACGACGACGCCGGCAGTGGCGCTCACCTTCGACGACGGCCCGAATCCGGAGGTGACGCCGCAGGTGCTCGATATCTTGCGCCATCACGGCGCGCGA
>Ga0209172_10002026_pt1 | contig 38443 bp, 33 predicted proteins | sample LarsenN4metaG_FD_184113 | JGI IMG/M metagenome (GOLD analysis project Ga0209172, IMG submission 184113) | Hot spring sediment bacterial and archeal communities from British Columbia, Canada, to study Microbial Dark Matter (Phase II) - Larsen... ... | reverse complement strand
ATATAGTTCTCCAGAAAAGTTTTCGTCACTGAAACAGGTAGCAAGTAGCAGGGTAGCAGGTAACAAATTGCTACTTTGCTACCCTGCTACCTTGATTGTAGGGAAAGAACTTTTCTGGACGCCTATAGTTATTCAATATTTGTGTTGCGTCTTGCGTCTTCCGTAGCTTTACCTCACGCAAGACGCAACACGTTTTTCCTGGATCGGCCTTAGTCTTCTCACTGCACAATCTCGATGATATCTCGCAGCATAGCGGCGCAAGATCCCCCCGGCCCCTCCTCCCGGACGGCAGCCGCCAAACGCCCACAGATGTCGCTGTAGTAAACAATACCCATCTCGTCCGCTTGCAGATGGGCCAGGGGATGATCGGCGGCTAGAGCGGTGGGCTTCACGCTCAAACGGTATCCGCCGTCCTGAGCCTCGGCCACGGCCAGCAGCGACATCCGCCCCCCGGCGGCGCGGGCGGCTTGCAGCTCCGCCGGGCGAACCCCACCAATGCCGGTCACGGACAGATCGGCCAGGGTTGTTGGGAGGCTCAGAACGGCATTGGCAATAATGACCAGCTTGTTGGCCGCATCCCAGCCCTCCACATCCAGCGAGGGATCAGGCTCGGCGATACCCAAACGCTGCGCTTCGGCCAGGGCGGCCTCGTAGCTTTGGCCCTGGCTCATCAGCCACAAAATCAACTGGGTGGTGCCGTTGACCACCGCCTCGACCCGCTGAATGCGCGCCCCGGCCAGGTCGCGCCGCCCCAGGTTAATGCTGGGCAGCGCACCGCCTACCGCTCCGCTGAAGCGCAGGGCCGGGGCCGATTTCGTGGTCAGGTCGCTCAGGCCGGCCAACTCCTGATAAGCCAGCACCAGCGGCCCTTTGCTGGCCAGCACCGCGTGCATGCCCCGCCGCAGCCCGATACGAACCATGTCCAGGCCGGGCTGGCCGTCCACCAGGTTTGTCGGCGTGGCTTCGAGCAGGAAATCGGCCTCCGCCTGCTCAACCAGGGCCAGACCATCGCCGCGCCACTGCCCCGGCCCGGCCAGTTCGACCACACCCCGCCGCGCTTTTTTATGGGCTGCCACCGCCGCCAAATCCAACCCATCCGGCGCATAAATGGCCCCCGACGAGTCGGCCACGCCGACAGCTTTTAGAGCTAAATTATACCGCTCGGCCAGCAGTTGCTCCCGCGTTGACAACATCTCTAAAAAAGTCCGGCCAATATTGCCCAGGCCGGTCAGAATGAAGTTATAAGTTTTCATTTAAATTATCCTTCCATTGAAGAGTTGTTCTGGGCAAAGTCGGTGATATAATAAGCTGTTTGGAAAGTTTGGGCAAAGCAATTTTGCCTTTCCCGTTTCACCTTCCACGCCCCCTTGTGCTACAATATTGGCCCATGACTCAAGATGAAATTATCCAACACCTGCGCCGCCGCCTGGCCGAGCGAGCCGAAATTGCCTTTGCTTACCTGCACGGCTCGTTTCTGGACGGCCCCGCCTTTCACGATATTGACGTGGCGGTTTACCTTGACCCGCTGCCGGACGATTTATTTGATTACGAAATGGGGCTGAGCGTGGAATTGACCCGCGCCCTGGGCCGGCCGGTTGACATCCAGACGTTCAACCGCGCCCCGTTGGCTTTTCAACGCCAGGTCTTCCAGGGGCAACTGCTGCTGGCCCGTGATGAAACCCAACTGACCGACTTGATCGAAATCGTGGCCAACGAGTACACCGCTTTTGCCCATTTTCTGCCGGACTATCTGGAGGCTGTGACCACATGAGTCAAAAAGTCAATGTCGAATTGGTGCGTCAACGGGCGCGCGAAATCCGCGAAAGTCTTGACAAAATTCGGACCTACACGGCTCAATCTGACGCCGATTTTTTTGCCGATGAACGTAACCTTTACACCGTGATGCATCTGCTCCTAATCTGTATCGAGGCCGTGGCCGCAATCTGCAATCATCTCCTGGCCAAAACTGCCCGCGAAGCCCCGGCCAGTTACGCCGAATGTTTTGAGGGCCTCCAGCACCTCAATATCTTGGATGAGTCGCTTCAAAACCGGCTTATCCACATGGCCCGTTTCCGCAACATCCTCGTTCACCGTTATTGGCAAATTGAACCGGCTCGGGTTTTGCGTTATGCCAGGGAAAACCTGGATGATTTCGAACATTATCTCTACCAGATTGGCCAATTTGTGGGCCAACAACTGTAAAAATGGCTCTTGATGGATTTCAAGGAGGTGTTCCTGCCGGATTGTCAAATCCGGCAGTTTTGGTCCTGGATTTGGCAATCCAGGGCGAGCAAATCTAAAAGCTCCTTGAAACCCGTAAAAATTATATCCACTGAGAGTAAATATGAAGCATAAAAATAACCGGCGGTCGGCGGTCAGCGGTCAGCGATCCCCCCAGGGAGAACCCACCTTCTACCTGCTCACCCTGGGCTGCCCCAAAAACACCTTTGACAGTGAAGGCATGAGCGAAATGCTGCTGCAAGCCAGCTACAACGGCGTCGCCGACCCCAATCAGGCCGATGTGTTGATTGTCAACACCTGCGGCTTTTTGCAGGCGGCCAAAGACGAATCTATTGGCGCGCTGCAAGAGCTGGCCGCTATAAAAAAGAAAAATGGGGCTAAGGGCCGGCCACAGTTGCTCATCGCCGCTGGCTGTATGGCTCAGCGTTTTGGCAGCGAAGTTACCCGGCAGGTCAAAGGGCTGGATGGGCTGATTGGCACACGGGCCTGGACCGACATTGTGCCCTTTATCCAAAAACTGCGGGCCGAAAAACGCCCCGGCCCGCTCTACCACCTGCCCGAAACCGGCGACACGCCCATCGAAACGGTGGCCCTCAACCGGCAGCAGGTGGATGTGGGCCGGGCCAGCGCCTACCTCAAAATCAGTGATGGCTGCTCCGCGCCGTGCGCCTTTTGCACCATCCCCAGCTTCAAGGGGCTGAATCGCAGCCGCCCGGCCGAACACCTCTTGACCGAAGCCCGGCAGTTGGCCACCGCCGGGGTGCAGGAAGTCATCCTGATTGCTCAGGATACCACCGCCTATGGCCGCGATTGGGGCGAGCTGGACGGCCTGCCCTTGCTGCTGGAACAGCTTGTCGCCGCTGCGCCGGAGATCAAGTGGTGGCGGCTGATGTACGCCTACCCCGGCCACGCCAGCGACCGGCTGGTCGAGGTGATGGCCGCGCATCCCCAGATCATTCCCTACATTGATATGCCGTTGCAGCACGGCCACCCCGACACCCTCAAACGCATGCGCCGCCCGCACAATGTGGACAAACTGCTGCGCTGGATCGAGACCTACCGCCGCTCAATGCCCGGCGCGGTGCTGCGGACCACCTTCATCGTCGGCTACCCGGGTGAAACCGAAGCCGAGTTTCAAGGGCTGCTCGATTTTATGGAGGCGGTGCGCTTTGATCGGGTGGGGGCCTTCACCTTTTCGCCGGAGCCGGGCACACCCGCTTTTGATTTGCCCGATCAAATTGACGAAGACACCCAACAGGAACGATGGGAAAGATTGATGGCCTTCCAGCAGCCCATTTCGCTGGAACGCAATCGGCAGATGGTCGGCCAGAAGTTGGAGGTTTTGGTGGACGGCGCGGGCGACGGGGTCAGCATCACCCGCAGCTACCGCGACGCGCCGGAGATTGACGGCTATGTGGTCGTCGAGAAGGAACTGCCCATCGGCCAGATGGTCCCGGTGCTGGTCACCGGGGCGATGGAGTATGATCTGGTAGCGATGCCGGCCAATGAGCCGATTATGGTGATGTGACAGGGAGAAGGAATAGAGGGAACTCTAACCCAAGTTCCTTCAATTCCCTCCGTCTAACTGAGTATCAGTGGATCCAAATTTGAGGAGCCAGCACGCCCACGTGCGGCTCCGTTCGGCACGTGGGCGTGCCTCACTCCTCAAAAATTGGATCTACCGGGTATCATCGTCAAGGCTTTTTCGCTTCCAATTGACAACTATAACCCTCGCCAGAATCATCCTCCCGCCCTCATGAGACGAGACGTAATGGCAAATCGAACCGTCAAAATCAGTAAATTTTTAAGCCTGGTGCTGCGGCACAAACCCGAAACCATTGGCCTGACCCTGGACGAAGCGGGTTGGGCATCGGTGGTCGAACTGCTCCAAAAATGCGAACAGCACGGTTTCCCCGTTTCACACGAGGAATTGGAGACGGTCGTCGCGACGAATGATAAACAACGCTTCTCGTTCAGTGAGGATGGCCGGCGCATTCGAGCCAACCAAGGCCATTCAATTGAAGTAGAGTTGGGCTACAAACCACTTGAGCCGCCGGAGGTTCTGTATCACGGCACGGTCGAGCGTTTTTTAGCGGCAATTCAAGAAAAAGGGCTGCTCAAAGGCAAGCGTCATCACGTTCACTTATCAGCCGATGTGACCACTGCCGCCAAAGTGGGAGCGCGTCGAGGCCGGCCGGTCATTTTGCAGGTCCACAGCGGCCAGATGCACCGGGCCGGTCATATTTTTTACCAATCAGCCAACGGCGTTTGGTTAACGGAGCATGTGCCGGCGGCGTTTATCTCTTTTTTGGAGCCGCCTCAGTTTAACCATTAGGCCCCGGAGAAAATTTATGCTTAACTGGCTAAACAGATTTTTAACCCCACCGGCCGATGAAGATCTGGAAAAAAATCAAATGGCCGCCACGCTGAATATCATTTTATTGATTCTGCTGGCGGCCTCAGTTTTTTTAATGATTGACGACTGGCTGACAATGAAGGGGCAAAACCTGGGGGCGCTGGTTCTTTTAGGGCTTGTCAGCGCGGTTTCGCTGGGGCTAACCCGGCGCGGCCGCCTCACCCTGCCCCGCTTGGCGGTTCCCCTGCTGGGGCTGGTAATCGTCAGTTATGTTATCCTGGTTAACAACTTGGGTATCCATGATATTGGGATGCTGTGTTATCCGGCGGTCATTATCCTGGCGGGTTTGCTGTTGGGGAAGCAGGCCCCTTTTATTTTTGCCTGGCTGAGTCTCGGCGCGATTGCCCTCATTGTGTATGCTGAAGTGAATGGGTTGATAAATTCTCAATTGAGCTTTTTAACCGGCTACGATGATTTAATCACCATTGCCATCATCCTGGCCCTGACAGCCGCGCTCACCCAAATATTGATGAACAACTTAATAGCAAATGCAGAACGGGCGCGCCGTCATGAAACGGCTCTGCTTGAGGCTCATCACCAATTGCAAACTTATACCCGGCAACTGGAACAGCAGGAGCAAATTCTGCGCCAAAGTGAGGCCTATCTGCGAGCAATCCTTGACAACCTGCCGTTTCAGGTCTGGTTGAAAGACCTCGAAGGCCGCTTTCTGACTGTCAACGAACCCCTGGCGCGCGCCGCGGGCATGCCGAGCATCCAAACTGTCATCGGCAAAACAGATTTTGATCTGACCCAAAAGGAATTGGCCGAAAAATATCGCGCCGACGATCAGGAAATCATCAAGAGCAAAAGCCAAAAGACCATCGAGGAAATTATGTTTGACCAGGGTCAGGCCAAGTGGTTTGAAACTTACAAAAGACCCATTCTGGACGAGAATGGGCAGGTACTCGGCACCACCGGCTTTGCCCGCGACATTACCGAGCGCAAGCAGGCTGAAGAAGAACGGGAGGCCCTGATTAAAGAACTGGAAGCCAAAAACGCGGAACTGGAACGCTTTACCTATACCGTCTCGCACGATCTCAAGTCGCCGCTGGTTACCATCAAAGGCTTTCTTGGCTGGCTGGAAAAAGACATCGCTGCCGGTAATACTGAGCGAATGCAGCACGATTTTCAGCATATCCGTGAGGCGGCTACCAAAATGCAAAATCTGCTCGACGACCTGCTTGAGCTTTCTCGAATTGGCCGCCTGATGAACCCACCCCAAACCGTATCGGTGACGGAACTGGCCCGCGAAGCCAGCCAATTGGTGGCCGGCCAAATTGAAGCTCGCAGGGTACAGGTCAACATCGCCCCCAACCTGCCCTTTGTTTCGGGCGACCGGCCTCGCCTGGTGGAAGTATTCCAAAATCTGATTGACAATGCGGTTAAGTTTATGGGGGATCAGCCGGCCCCTTGCGTAGATATCGGCATGAGAGAGGATGAGGGCGAACCTGTCTTTTTTGTGCGAGACAACGGCAGCGGTATTGCCGCACGCTACCATCAGCGGATATTTGGCCTGTTTGAGCGGCTTGAGCAGAATACGGAAGGCACGGGCGTAGGTCTGGCCCTGGTCAAACGTATTGTCGAGGTTCACGGTGGGCGGATTTGGGTGGAGTCCGACGGGCCGGGCCAGGGCAGCACTTTCTATTTCACCCTGCCGTTAACCTTTTAGTCCACTTGTGCCATCAGCGCCATCTGTTATAATGAGTCTTATGGTTAACGTTAGTTATTTGCGATAGGGCCTTAGCAATTGAGTCCTTGTACATCGAGCAAGAAAATCTCACGCAAAACCGCCAAGAACGCCAAGAAAAAAATTGTTAAAAATCTTTGCGTCTTTGCGTCTTGGCGAGAGAACTGTTTTTGGCTCTGGCTTGTCCAGGTTAGGGAAAGCTTATGAAAACCGCGGCAGCAGAACCGGTTCCCCCTTCTATCTTGTTGGTTGAAGATAACCCGGCCCATGCCGAACTCGTCCTCCGTAGTTTTGAAGTTTGCCGGACTGACATCAAAATAGTTCACCTGACCGACGGCGAGGCCGCCTTGGATTATCTCTTTCGCCGCGGTCATTACGCCGACCCTCATCGAAGCCCACGACCTCGAATTATTTTGCTGGATTTGCGCCTGCCCCGTGTAAATGGCTTGCAAGTGCTGGCAGAAATTAAATCTTACCCTGATATTAAACAAATTCCGGTTATCATTCTGACCACCTCCTCTGCCGAGACCGATATAAGTGGCGCTTATGAACGCCATGCCAATAGTTATCTGGTCAAACCCGCCGAATTTGAAGAGCTTATGCAGCTCATCGAGGCATTAGGTAAGTACTGGTTAGATTGGAACAGCACCCCCACCCGTTGAAGTTCCATAACTGCTTAGCCATGTCATTTCGACCGCAGGGAGAAATCTCCGATACCCTACTTTTACTGTTAGCTTCCACCCACTGACCGCACCCTGGAAAGATATAACTATGCTTGAGAAAATCATCCGTATTCTGCTGGTTGAAGACGAAGAAGCTCATGTTGCCCTTATCAGCCGCTCGTTCGAAGAACAAGTCCCCCCGGTTGAATTGATTGTGGCTCGCACCCTGCGCCAAGCGAGTCACCTGCTAACCAATCTCGTCCCCGACCTAATTATCACCGACTGGTTTCTGCCCGATGGAGACGGCATTGAACTATTAACAGCCGACCAAATCAACGCCAACTATCCGGTGATAGTGATGACCAGCCACGGTAACGAGCAGGTTGCGGTTGAGGCGATGAAGGCCGGCGCGCTGGATTATGTCGTCAAGTCGGAAGTGACCTTACTGGCTATGCCGCGTATCGTTCAACGTGTTTTGCGTGAATGGGGCTATATTGTTGAGCGCCGCCGGGCTGAAGATGAAGCCCGCCAGCGCAACCGGGAACTCTCCTTACTTAACCGCATCATTGCCGCTTCGGTTAGCGGCTTGACCGAAGAAATTCTGGAAACGGCCTGCCGCGAATTGGCCCCTGCCTTTAACGCTGCACGAGTCAGCGCCGCCCTGTTTAATGCCGAAAAAACCGAGGCGACGATAATGGCCGAATTTACCGGCGACGGCCAACCTTCCCGGCTGCATACCACCTTGCCCATTGCCCCCCATTCCATCTTCCAGCATCTGCTCATCCAGAAAACCCCGCTTGCTATAGATATTCAGTCCAACAGCCCACAACCTCTGCCCCTCCCCCCAACCCAGACTGCCTCGCTCCTTGTTCTGCCGCTGACCCGAAACAGCACTATTGTCGGCGCTTTAATTCTCGAAGTTGCCCCGCCCCGCCAATTCTCCAGCGCCGAAATCAACCTGGCCTGGAGTGTGGCCGACCAGATTAGCGTGGCTCTGGCGCGGGTTCAACTGGACAGCGAACGGCGGCAATTGAGCGCCGCCATTGAGCAGACGGCCGAAAGTATCGTCATCACCGACGTTGCCGGTAATATTATCTATGTCAATCCAGCCTTTGAACGAATCACCGGCTACAGTCGAGCCGAAGTGATGGGTCAGAATCCACGCTTTCTCAAAAGCGGCAAACACGAGGATGCTTATTATCAGGAGATGTGGGCCACCATCAGCGCCGGAGGCGTCTGGCGCGGGCGCATTGTCAACCGCCGTAAGGATGGCAGCTTATATACTGAAGAAGAAACAATTACTCCGGTCAGAGATGAAAATGGGGTAATTGTTAACTATGTAGGTGTAAAACGGGACGTCACCCGCGAACAGCAGTTAGAGGAGCAATATCGCCAGGCCCAAAAGATGGAAGCTGTGGGCCGTCTGACCGCCGGGATAGCCCACGATTTTAACAATATATTGACGGTGATTAATGGCTTCAGTGCCTTGATCAAAAGCGAAATTCCTCCGGATAGCTCGTTGCACGAGTCGCTGGATAAAATTATTGACTCAGGTGGACGCGCCGCCAATCTGACTCGCCAGCTTCTGGCTTTTAGCCGCAAGCAATATGTCGAGCCAAAGGTGGTCTATCTCAATATGGTTGTAACCGAAATGAGCAAGATGCTGCGCCGGATCATTGGCGAGGACATTGCCCTTGAAACCAAATTGGTCTCGGATTTATGGCCGGTGAAGATAGACCCCTCTCAAATTGACCAGGTTATCTTAAATCTGGCTGTTAATGCCCGCGATGCCATGCCCCAGGGCGGCAAACTAACCATCGAAACAGCCAATGTCCACCTCGACCCGAGCTATACCCGCCAGCATGCCGAGGTTGCTCCCGGCGACTATGTGATGCTGGCGGTTAGCGATAACGGCATTGGCATGGCGGATGAGGTCAAGCAGCATATTTTTGAACCGTTTTTTACCACCAAGGAAGTGGGCCGGGGCACCGGGCTGGGCCTGGCCACCGTCTTTGGCATTATCAAACAGAGCGGCGGCCATATTTGGGTGTACAGCGAGCTGAACTACGGCACCACTTTCAAAATATATTTGCCTCGGTTGCTGATGGCGGGCCATCAGCCAGAGCAGCTTTCGCCGGTCCGGCGCTTGTCAGGCGGTGGAGAAACAATTTTGTTGGTCGAAGATGAGCCGGCTGTGCGCGAATTAGCGGTCAAAGTGCTGCGCCGGCAGGGCTACCTGGTCCTGGAGGCGGCCAACGGCAAAGAAGCGCTGCAACTGGCTCAAGCGCATCAGGGCCAAATCCACCTATTGCTGACCGATGTGATTATGCCCAACATGAACGGCAAAACCCTGGCTGAAGCCGTGACCAAACTGTACCCTCAAACCAAAATTCTGTTTTCCTCCGGCTACACCGACAACGTGATGATGCAGTTTGACCTGATGAACTCCGAAGTTATGTTCATTTCCAAACCCTTTTCGCCGACAACCCTGACCCATAAAGTGCGGGAGGCCCTCAACCACTATCCCTCACAAACGTTAGAGCCTTGAGCCGTGCTGTCAGCCAAAATTATGCAGTGCCAGCATATGGTACATGACAATACCCACGCTGGTGGCTAAGTTCAGGCTGCGCACCTGGGGGTTTTTCATAGGGATGGTGTAGCAGGCCGCCGGATAATCTTCCAGCAGCCGTTGGGGCAAGCCGCCGGTTTCACGGCCAAACAGAAAAAAATCGCCGGGTTGGGGGTGAATCAGAGTATAGGGCCGGCCTTTGGCTTTGGTGGTCAGCAGGTAGGTGCGGGTCATATCCAGCCCGGCCAGGAAGGCCGCCAAATCAGGCTCGTGTTTGAGGCGCACGTACTCCCAATAGTCCAGTCCGGCTCGTTTGAGATGGCTGTCGTGCAGCACAAAGCTGGGCTTGCCGGCGATGATCAACTGCATCTCCGCGGCGGCGCACAGCCGGGCGATGTTGCCCGTATTTTGAGGAATTTCCGGTTCAACCAGGACCACGTTAAACATAGTTGGGAGCAGCCGGTGGGCTGTCCATCTCGCGCAGGGCTGGGTTAAACAGTTGCCCTAGCGTGACCAGCAGATAACAGGCGGCGATAATCAGGAGGGTCGTAGTGACGGTTAGATTTTCCACCAGGTAGCCGGTCAGCACCATGCCCAGCGGCGCAGCCACCAGAGCAATAGCCATCAGCATGCCAAACACTCGCCCCCGCATCTCGGCCGGTATTTTTTCCTGGAAGACAGTCATCAACAACGGGTTGAGCGGACCGGCGGCCAGGCCGGTCCACAGCAAAGCCGCCACTGCTACCGGAAAGGGTGGGGCCAAAGCCAACAACCAAAAAGGCAACCCCACCAAAACAAACAGCGCAATGAACGTAATGCGGCGGGGCAAACGGTGGCCCACCGCCCCAAATACCAACCCGCTCATCACGGCCCCCGCACCAAAGGTCGAGAGCAGCAGTCCTAATTGGGCGGCATCGCCATAAATCTGTTTGGCGTAAACCGGCATGATCACCGCAAACAGCGGCGAGTCGAGAAAATTGGTAATGGCGACGGTCACGATCAGGGCAAAAATTAAACGGGACCGACGGACAAAGCGCAAGCCAGCGCGCAGTTCTTCCAGGTAGGCCGTACCCATTTCAGCTTTAACCTGTCCCGCCGGCATAGCCAGGGCAAAGAGCAGCGCCGAAACCATAAAACTGGCCGCATCGAGCCAGAGTACCTGGCTGCTGCCCAGCCAAGTAATCAGCAAGCCCGCCACCGCCGGCCCAATCAAGATCGCCAATCGTTGGATTGTTTGCTGCCAGGCGTTGACTCGTTCCGGCGGGGTAGCCGTGAGGGCGGCCAGGTCGGGCAGCAGCGCTTGGCGAGCGGTATTGCCTGGCGCATCGAGCAGGGCGCTCAAAAAGACCAGCAGCAGCAACTGCCAGAATTGCAGGCCAATGCCGAGATAAAGGAGCGGAATCATAGCCACGGTCACGCCGCTGGCTAAATCGGAGATAATGCTCATCCGCTTGTAGCCCAGCCGGTCCACCAGTGTACCGCCGAAAAAAGCCGCCAGCACTGCCGGCAAGGCCGTAAAAAAGCCAACCAGCCCGGTTTTGGCCGCGCTGCCGGTGGTTTCCAGAACAAACCAGGGTACGGCGACCATGGTCAGGTTATTGCCGATCATCGAGATGGCGTTGGCGGCCAAAAACGTGTACAGCGGCAGGCGTTTCATTCGTCCCAGTTTAAGCCAGTTGGCTGCTTTAAGCAAAGATAAAGCAGGCGTCATCAAACGGGAGCCAAAGGTGGGCGTCCAGATGAACGGTCAACTGCTGACAGAAGCGGATTTTGAATTGAGGTCTTGAAGATGTTGTAATTTCTCTGGATTCCAGACACTCCGAATCTCGCCAATGCGAGTTCCATCGCCGGCAAAGTTCACCACACAGATCACTTTATCTTCGGCCCACAACAAAAGCGACAAAGCGCCATTAATCTCAACCGTTTCAATGTTTAGGTTAAGCAGTAGTTTACGAAACCCTCTCAGTAGTAACCGAACCACCCTATCACGGCCCACTAAGGGCCGAGGCGCAGCCGGGACTTTGCCGCCGCCATCGGGCCAGAGGGTGACGTCTTCAGTCAACACTTGGGTAAGCGTCTCAAGGCTGCCGGTTTGAACGGCTTGTAAAAATTCGTTGATCAATTTGCCCTGATTGCTGGAGACAACCGCAAAGCGAGGCCGGCGCTGCACCAGGTATTGTTTGGCGCGATGATAAAGCTGGCGGCAATTGGCCTCGCTCTTCTCCACAATTTGGGCAATTTCGGCATAACTATAATCAAACACCTCGCGCAGCAAAAACACGGCCCGTTCCAGCGGCGAGAGATTTTCCAGCAGCACCAAAAACGCCATCGAAATCATTTCGTGTTTGTTGACCAGGGCTGTGGTTGACTCGTCGGTGAGTAGGGGTTCCGGCAGCCAGGGACCCAAATAACTTTCTCGCTGCGCCCGGGCTGATTTCAAATGATCCAGGCAGAGACGGGTAGTTACTGTAGATAAAAAGGCTTTGGGCGATTGAATGGTATCCAAAGGAGTCGCTTCATAACGCAAATAAGCCTCCTGCACAATATCCTCCGCCTCCATCACACTGCCCACCATGCGATAGGCGATGGAAAAGAGCAGCGGACGATAACTTTCAAACAGTTCAGTTTTTTGCCCGGCTTCGGGAGTTTGTCGCATAAACTTTACCTTCCACTTACCGATGCAACTTCGGCTGGTATGAGCCGACCTCCGCCCGAAAACCAATGGCAATACGATTCCAGCCATTAATTGCAACCACCGCCAGAGTCAAATTCACCAGTTCAGTTTCGCTGAAATACTGTCTGGCCCGCGCATACAGTTCGTCCGGGACATCGTTCTCGGTAATCAAGGTTAAGGCTTCGGTCCAGGCCAGGGCCGCCCGCTCCCGCTCGGTGTAATAGGGCGCTTCCTGCCAGGCCGACAGGCCATAAAGCCGCTGCTCGCTTTCTCCGTTGGCCCGCGCGTCTTTGGTGTGCATGTCAATGCAGTAAGCGCAGTGGTTAATCTGCGAAGCCCGCGTTTTGATTAACTCCAGCAGCGACGGCTCCAACCCGCTTTCATTCACGTAGTGCTGCAACCCATACATGGCCCGGACTGCCCCTGGCTCGACTTTGGTGTAATCTATTCTAACTGACATATTTTATCCCCTTTCAATATTAAGCGTAAAAATGCTCTACAGAAATAAGACGAGCCAGCCGGTTGCATTGTGACAGAAAGAGAAAGGAAATATGAAATTTGGTAAATTGACACACATTTTAGCCCTCCCCTTGAACACTGACCCGTTTTACAATTCTGATATTTGATGGAATAATGAGAATGACAGATATTTACCTCGTTGTAACTTTACCGCCAACTTATTATGCCGTTAGTTTTACTCATTAGCCCCGATTATAACCTGAGTGAATCCCTGGCCCTTCCCGAGTTGAAAACGATCAACCTGGCTCAGGTATCTACCGTAAATGAGGTCCAGGTTTACCTGGCCTCTTGTCCCCCTGACGCGCCCCCGGTAAATTTGATTCTCCTTCAATCTGAAAGTGACCCACCTCTCGTGGCTGCTTGTCGCCGGTTGCGACAGTACCCCTGGGCCAGGTCTATTCCCTTAATTGCTTTGCTGCATCAGCCTGAAGAACGCCTGGCAGTTTTAGAAGCCGGCGCAGATGATTATCTCCTGCTGCCGTTGCTGCCAGCAGAGGTTAAAACTCGCCTGAATATCTATTTGCGGTCTCCGCTGCCTATTTTTGCCGGTCTATCTCCGGTGATAGACCAACTCAAGCGCGGAACTGTCTCGCGCGCCGTCTGGGAGCAGGGTTTGAAGCAGTTGGCCCAACAGTATCAAGCGGAATCGGCCTGGGTCTTTTTGCTGGATCAGGCTGAGTCAAAAACCACTTTGGCGGCAGGCCACAACCGCTCCCCCTTCCCAATCCAGGAAGGGAAAAGTTTAAACCGAGAAATCAAGGCCCTGATCCAATGTGAGCCACTGCCAGGGGGTGGCCCGCATTGGCTTGAAGTTGAACAAGCCCCTACCGGCTATCACTTCATCTTGTTGCTCAAAAGTCATCATCATCTGTTTGGCCTACTGGTGTTGAGTTACCCCAGCCGGCCGCTCCTGTCTCAATTTGATAAAGACACCCTGGCTGCCCTGAGCCAAAACCTGGGAACGATGCTAGAGATGCAGCAGATTCAACAAGATACCCAGGTTTACGCCACCCATAATGCCTTTATGTTGTTGCTGGCGCGGACCATTAGCCAGCAGCTTGATCTGGATGCGATTCTCTCGCTCACCCTGGAGCAGGTGATTCCCTTGTTAAATGCCGCTAGCGGCGAAATCTGGCTGCTTGGGCCTGATGAAGCCTGGCTGGAGCTGGCCTCATCCCTCACCGCGCCCTCTACTCGCCGCCAACTCAGCCGCCGCCCCAGCACTAAAGGCTTGCTGGGCTGGGTAGCGCAGCACGGTCAGGCCCTCCCTGCGGCCTTGCCGGCCCGCGACCCACGCTTTGACCCGGCTGTAGATCTGCGCGAGGACGGATCGGACTATTCGCTCCTGGCTGCGCCGTTGCGTCACCGCGACCAAACAATAGGCGTGTTAGCCGTCTACGGCCAGGCTAATTTAACCTATACCCCCCAGGATGTGGTTTTGTTGGAAAGTATTGCCGGCCTGGCTGCGTCGGCGTTGGCGAATGCCCGCCTGCTGGGCCGAATCCGCGAGTACAGTGAACAGAGCCAGGGCCTCTATGAAATGAGTCACCAGATTGCTGCGGGTCTCGATTTGGAAAGCACCCTTCAGCGGATTCTGCATTGGGTGGACCGGCTCTTTGGCATCGAAGCGGCCCTCCTCTGGTTGATAAAAGAGTCAGGTGAGGTTTTACGTTTAACCGGCGCTTCGGGGGTTGACCTGCCGGATGAGCCGCTCATTGAGTTACCCTTAGGGCAAGGGTTGGCCGGATGGGTAGCCCAGAGCGGCGAGGCCGTCATCGTCAATGATCCGGTCCGCGACCCCCGGCCGCACTGGACGACGGCGGAGTTGCTGCGGCTTCCCTTACGCAACCTTATGGCCGCGCCAATGATGTATCACGGCCAGACCATCGGGGTTTTATGCCTGGTTAACAAAGATGAGGGACTTTTTACTGAAGCTGATTTAACCCTTCTCTCCACCGCCCTGGAAATGATTGCCTCAGCCGTAGGGAATGCCCGATTACACACCCAAACGGTAGCCTTGATGGAGGAACGTGAGCGCTTGAGCCAGCAACTTCTTCAAAACGAACGCCTGGCTATCATTGGCCGGCTCACCGGGGCTTTGTCTCACGAAATTAATAACCCGATGCAAGCTATTCAAGGGGCGCTGGTTTTGGCCCTGGAAGAGCTAGACAGCCCGGCCGATTTAGCTGCTTACCTGCAACTGTGTTTGCAAGAGTCGAAGCGGGTGATCCAACTGCTTGAACGTTTGAGCCGGATTTACCGGCCCCGCCCCTCTGAATCGCCCGAATGGCTTGATCTAAACGCCCTGCTTGGTGAGGTTATTCAGTTAGCCCACAATGAATTGAAGCGGCAAAAAGTGACCCTACAAACCCATCTGGCCCCCCACCTGCCCCAGGTAAGAGGCGTGCCGCATCAACTCCACCTGGTTTTTTTGAGTTTGTTATTGAACCTCAGCGACGCCATCGGTGTGGCCGGCGGCGGCAAGTTGCAACTCCGCTCTGAGGCGCTGCCTGAAATGGTCTGCATCGAGTTTTCAACCGACCTGGCCGTTTTGCCCATTGCCAATTGGTTGGCGGTTTTCAGAGCTGAGCCGACCCTTAAAGAAGGCGAACTCAGCTTCGGTCTTTCCCTTAGCCGGGATATTATCGCCGCCCATCGCGGCCTGATCGAGTTGATGGAGCAGGATCAGCAAACGGTTTGTACTATCAAACTACCCTTTAAAGTTTGAGCCATGCTTTATGTTTAATCCCCAAATATTAATTGTTGACGACGAGCCGAATATTCGTTTTGTGCTAGAGCGCGCCCTGCGACACGAAGGCTATGCCCTCGATGTGGCTGCCTCTGGGGCCGAAGCCCTGCGCAAACTGGCCGACGGCCCGCCCTATGACCTGCTGCTGCTCGATTTGCAGATGGAACCCATTGGTGGCTTGCAAGTGCTACAAGCGGCCAAAGAACGCGACCCTGATCTGGTCGCCATTATTCTGACCGCGCACGGCACGATGGAAAGCGCGGTGGAAGCCCTGCGCCTGGGCGCGTTTGATTATCTATTCAAACCGGCCATGCCCGAAACAATTCGCCAACGGGTGGGTGAAGGGTTGCGCCGCCGCCAGCAGGGACTTCAACGCCGCCGCCTGTTGGCCCAAATTGACGGGCTGCGTCAAACCTTGAGCGAACTGGACAACGCCACGGAATTTACGGCCCCCCCGCTTATTCCCCAGCGCTTCATCCGCTCCGGTTCTCTGGTTATTGATACCCATCACCGCGCAGCTACCCTGGCGGATCGGCTGCTGGATTTAACCACCGCCGAGTTTGACCTGCTGCTCTGCCTGGTCAAAGCAGCGCCCAAGCCACTCGCCCCCCGCCAGTTGGTCAATCTGGCCCTCGGCTACGATTGTGAGGATCAGGAAGCCCGCGAGATTATCAAGTGGCATATTCATCACCTCCGCCGCAAAGTTGAACCGGACCCCGCTCAGCCCTGCTACATTATAACCGTGCGGCATCAGGGCTACCTCTGGTCGCCTGATTGCTAACCTCGCCAACCTTTCCCAACCTTCCCTAACCGTCTTTCCCCTCAAAAGCTGTTATCATCCAAATAAGTTAATTCTAATTTCTGATCAAGGCCCCTCCTGGTGACTCAAAAGCGTATTTTGATTGTAGACGACGAGGAATCCATCTTGACCGTTTTGAAAAACAGCCTCAAAAAAGTTGAGGCCGATTATCAGGTGGTCACGGTTAAAGATGGCTTTACCGCCCTGGACCAACTGCGGCTTCAGCCTTTTGACCTGGTCATTAGCGACTACAACATGGCCGATATGGACGGCCTGGAACTTTTGGAGGCCATTCACTATCTGCAACCCACCACCCCCTTGATCATGATTACGGCCTATGGCAGCGACACCCTTCAGGCCGAGGCTCATCATTTACATGTCTATCGTTATCTGACCAAGCCATTAGATATTAGCGCCTTCCGGCAAATTGTGCAGGAGGCTCTGGGCGACAGGCCGGTATCGCGGCCAAAAATCACCATGCTGTCCGATGAACAGTACCATCAGCTTAGCCGCCTGCTCGAGAGCCTGCTCAAAGAGGTTAGCGCCGGGTACATCTTTTTGGCCGACGCGCACGGCCGTATCATTGCCGCCGTTGGCCGCAAAACCGATCTGCCGATGGAACAGATTGCCTCGCTCCTCTCCAGCGGAATTGCGACCCTGGCCGAAGCCGGGCGCGCCCTGGATGGAGAAGCCGACGCCATCAGCCTGACCTATCGGGAAGGCAAAAATGAATACCTGTACGCGGTCAACATCGGCCAGCAATTTTTACTGATTCTGATGATCAAGCGAGGGCCGTATAGCAGCCGGTTAGGGTCGGTTTGGTATTATGCGCAGCAAACGGCGGTGAGCCTGCGTGACACCTTGAGCCAGTCCACCTGCCCTGACCCGCAGCAAATTTTTGAGCAAGCTATTGATCGTGCCTTTGAAGATGAATTGGATAAATTGTTTACAGCGGGAGAGTAAGATGGCAAACCACTCTAATCAAGATTATCACCGGCTGCGGAGCGGGCTAACCCTTTATCCGGCTCAATACGCGGCCCTTGACCAGACACTGGCCGACTTGACCCAAAAGCTGCCCGCTCAACTTGTGGTCTTGACGGATGTCAGCGGCCAACTGGTAGCAGCGCGAGGCGAGCAAGAACGAATTAATCTGGTGGCCCTGGGGTCTTTGATCTCCGGCGATCTGGCGGCCAGCCAGGAAATTGCCCGGCTCATGGGCGAATACCAGGATTATCAAATGGTGCTGCGTGAGGGCCGCACGGCTCACACCTTTATCGTCGAAGCGGGCCATCACCTGGCTTTACTGGTGCGCTTATCCCAAGAGGTTCCACTCGGTTGGGCGCGGATGGTTATTCGCCAGGGTGTCCATCAATTAGCCGAGATTGCCGCCACTCAGCCGGCGCAGCCCCTGGAGTCAGAGTTGGCCGGTTCGGTCGAGGCGCTTTTGGGTGAGGAGGCGCTGCCCAACCTGTTCAGTGAAGCCCTGGACGACTTGTGGACGGAGTGAGCCATGTTTATCAATTGGCAACTGCGCGAATTAAATTTGAAAATCGTTTACTACGGCGCGGCCCTCAGCGGCAAAACCACCAACCTGGAACAGATTCACGCCAAAGTAGACCCGCGCCGGCGCGGTGAACTGATTTCTCTGAAAACGCACGAGGACCGCACCCTCTACTTTGATTTTTTGCAACTGGAACTGGGCAAAATTAGCGGCCTGACCCCTAAAATTCACCTGTACACCGTGCCCGGCCAAACCTACTACGAAGCCAGCCGCAAGCTGGTGCTGCGCGGCGCAGATGGCGTGGTGTTTGTGGTGGACTCCGCGGCCAACCGGACCGACGACAATCTAGAATCCTGGGCCAATTTGCAAACACACCTGGCCTCATTTGACATCTTATTGACCGATATTCCGATTATGGTCCAATTCAATAAACGCGACCTGCCCACAGCCATGCCTGTGCCCCTGTTGCGCCATATACTGCGGCTGAATGGCCAGCCCACCTTTGAAGCAGTAGCAGCCCAGGGCCGGGGAGTTTTTGACACCCTCAAAGCAGTTGTCAACGGCGTCGTGGCCCGAGTTCAGAGCGAGATTGCTTGAGCTATTTTAACCCAATTTTTGAGGTAAATACCGTGACTCAAACCAATACCAAATCAGGCTCAACCGAACTGGCCAGGCTGCTGGCCGAAATGAACAAAGCCGGCGAATTTCCTATTGCCGTTTTGACCGACCGGCACGGGTTTCCCATTGCCTCGGCGGCCGGGCCGGGGCAAGACCCCGAGACCCAATCGGCGGTGGTGGCGCTGGTGCAAAAAACCGCCGCACAGGTACGCGATCAACTGGGTATGGCCCAAACCGATGAAATCTCCCTGTACGATACCAACGGCCAGCGCCTGGTCTGCCGGCCCATTAACGTTAACGGGCACGATCTCATCCTGGCGGTGTTGGTGCCCAACAAAGCTGCCAGCTACCGCCGTTTGACCAACCAGGCCATTAGCGCTATCCGTCGCGCCTGGAAATTATAAAAAGAGGAGCAAAACCTATGGCTATGCAGGGCAATTTGCATGTAATGACGGTAGCCGATTTGATTCAGCATAACTGCCAGGATCGCAAAACGGCGCGCATTATCATCGAGCATAATGGGGATCAAGGGCTGCTCTTTTTTAGGGACGGCGCGGTGGTGCATGCGGCGCTGGGGGAGCTACAGGGCGAAGAGGCCGTTTATCAATTGTTGAGTTGGCACGACGGCCAATTCAGTTTAGAGGTTGGCGTTGAACCGCCGCTCCTCAGCATCAGCCGGAGTTGGTCGGGCCTGTTGTTAGAGGGCGCGCGGCGCTTAGACGAAGCAGACAATTCATTATCATTAATTCAGGAGAGTAAAACCATGACAACAAAAAAGAAAAGTGAGCTATTAGCGGATGCCCTGGCCGAACTGCTGTCAGAGTCATCCGACATCGAGGGGGCGGCCATCGTAGGGATGGACGGCCTGGTTTATTCGGCCAACGTGCCCCAACGCGCCCTGGATGAGAATATGGTCGGGGCTACAGCGGCAGCAGTGCTCGGCTTGAGCAAACGCAGCGCTAACCAGCTTAAGCGCGGTAATTTTCATCAAACCCTGATCCAGGCTGATGAAGGCAACATTATTGTTGTCGGTTTGAATGAGCAAACCCTCTTTGTCGGGCTGACCCCCAAAAACGTGAATCTGGGCATGGCCTTTGCCGAGGTGCGGACGATGGCCGGCAAACTCAACCAAATTTTATAAATTGAGGAGATTTAATTCATGAACGACCGCAAAAGCTGGGAAATAAAAGATGAAGCCATCTTGGCTGATTTGGTGGCGCTGATGGGCTTAACCGACGAGGAAAAGAGCGCTATGGCTGCCTGTAAAAGCGCCGCCGAAGAGCAAGCCGGCCCCATGATTGACGCTTTTTATCAGCGTTTGCTTAACCAGGATATTACGGCCGAATTTTTGGAAGGCATGGTTGAGCACCTGCGCAGCACCCTCAAGAATTGGTTTATCACCCTCTTCTCCGGGGAATATGGCGAGGCGTATGTCAAGAGTCGTCTGGCTATCGGCAAAACCCACGTGCGTATTGGCCTGCCGGTGCGCTACCCCCTGGCCATGATGGACATCCTGATGGAGCATGGCGAAAAAGTAGCCAGTTCTCAGGGTGAGACCGCCGTCAAAGCTTTCCGCAAACTGGCTGCGCTGGATATTGCTATCTTTAACCAGGCCTACGAAGATACCCACCTGAACCATCTGGCCGAACTGGTGGGCAACGAGCGCCTGGCTCGCCGCCTGTTGACCCGCTAGGATTAATAGCCCAAATCTGTAATTCTAATCAACCACGTTGGAAAGCGCCGGCTTCTCGTTTGGAAGCCCGGCGCTTTTGCTTGGAATGATACTCTTTACGGATTTCTGTGGTATAATGGTAGACGCTCATATTGGAGTAAGGTGCGTTGCACTTTGAAAGTGCGACGCACCTACACACGCTATGCCAATATGAGCGATGGTAGAAAAAGGGGGGCTGATCTGAATAGCAGGATAGCCATAGTGAACTCCAACGATACCTTACCCAGCCAAGCCAAAGCAGCGCTGTATATACTGAATCGAGCGGTTGCTGCTGTTCGTAATGGGATAATCATTGCTGACGCGCAGCAGCCGGATTATCCCATTATTTATTGTAACCCGGCTTTTGAGGAAATTACCGGCTACAGCCAGGCTGAAATTTTGGGCCGCAACTGCCGCTTTTTGCAAGGCCCCGCTACCGATCCCACCGTCACTGTCCAAATTCGTGATGCGTTGCAAAACGGACGAGAGTGCCGGGTGGTGCTTAAAAACTATCGCAAAGATGGAACGCCTTTTTGGAATGAACTGACGATTTCACCCGTTAGAGATGACGCCGGCCGGTTGACTCATTTTGTGGGCATCCAAAATGATATTACAGCGCGTAAAGAGGCGGAAGAGGCGCAGCAAGAGACCGTTCAGCGACTCCAGGAGGCTTATCAACAAGCTATCGTCTATGCCCAGGAGTTGAAAGGGGAAATTCTGGAGCGCCGCCGGGCCGAAGCGGCTCTCAGAGAAAATGAGGGTCGCCTGCATTCGGTGGTAGAAAATGCCTTAGATGGGATTATTACCATTGACGAGCAGGGGTTAATTGATTCCTTTAATCCGGCTGCCGAGAGAATTTTTGGTTATAGCGCCGCCGAAGTGATCGGCCAAAATGTCAAGCTACTCATGCCCGAACCCTACCACAGCCAGCACGATAGCTATTTGGCCAACTACCGGCAAACCGGCCAGCCTAAAATTATCGGCGTGGGCCGTGAAGTAACCGGACGGCGCAAGGATGGCTCCACCTTTCCGCTTGACCTGGCGGTAAGTGAATTTTCCCTGGCCAGGCGGCGCATGTTCATCGGTCTGGTCCGCGATCTGACCAGGCGCCGCCAATTGGAAACCCAACTACGCCAGGCCCAAAAGATGGAGGCTATCGGCCGCCTGGCCGGTGGTATCGCCCATGATTTTAACAACATCCTGACGGTTATCCTGGGCCAGACCGAGTTCTTGCTCAATCATCTCGCCGCCGCTGACCTCCGCACCGAGGTTGAACAAATCAGCGAAGCTGCTCAACAAGCGGCCAGCCTTACCCACCAATTGCTGGCCTTTAGCCGCCAGCAGCCGCTCAATGCCCAAACCTTAAACTTGAACGAAGTAATTGGGGACATGGAAAAAATGTTGACTCGACTGATTGGCGAACGTATTAATTTGGTTACCCGGTTGAGTCCGGCCCCGGCCTGGATAAAAATTGACCCCGGACAAATTCAGCAGGTCATCATGAATTTGGTCATCAATGCGCGCGATGCTATGCCGCAGGGGGGGCAGCTCACCCTTGAAACCGATCTTGCGGATTTGGCCGGATCTGATTTATTTCAATCGCTGGGGTTAGCGCCTGGCCCTTACGTTTTGTTAACTATAACTGATACCGGCATAGGCATGGACGTCGAAACTCAAATGCATATTTTTGAGCCATTTTTTACTACAAAAGATATAGGCCGGGGGACGGGCTTGGGCCTGTCTACCACTTACGCCATTATTCAACAAAATCGAGGGTATATTTCGGTCGAGAGTCAACTGGGCCACGGCTCAACCTTTAAAGTTTATCTGCCTCAGCTTCCTATGAAAATGGAGCCAGCCCAGGCAAACCTGTCCGTGTTGCTGCCCAGCGGCAATGAAACGATCTTGTTAATTGAAGATGAAGTCAATGTTCGGCTGGTTACTCGGAAATATCTACAGAAACAGGGGTACACAGTCTTAGAAGCCAATTGTGCCCAGGAAGCCTTGCAAATTTGCCGGCAACAGAACCCACAAGTCAACCTGGTTATTACCGATGTGATTCTGCCCGATATGAGCGGCCCGGAACTGGGGGAGCGTCTGCGGCAAAGTTATCCTTTGCTCAAAATACTCTACATTTCCGGCTACGCTAACGATATCCAGCAGCAACAAGGATCATTAGATCACAACCCGCTATTCCTGCAAAAACCCTTTTCCTCAGAGATATTGGCCCGCAAAGTACGTGAGGCTCTGGATACGCCCGGGCCCCAGAGCACCCCTTGAGACCAATAGGGATGTTCATTCCCCATTCACAATTATATCCTATCTACGTCGTGCGAACGGCTCTCGCGGATGCCGGCCGGGGTGATTTCGATAAATTCGGCGTTGGCTTGCAGCTCGGCAATGGTTTGCGCCCCGCCGTAGCTGAGGCCGGAGCGCAGCCCGCCGATCAGTTGATAAAGCAGTTCTTCCACGTGACCGCGATAAGGCACGACCGCTTCCACCCCTTCCGGCACTACCTTGTCCCAATCGGCCTGGCTTTCGGCGCTCTCATCCTCGCTTTGTTCGACAGCTTTGCGGCCCATCGCCGCCCCCAGTGAGGCCATCCCCCGTACCACCTTGAACTTCTGCCCGTCGCGGATCACCGTAGCGCCGGGCGCTTCCTCGCAGCCGGCAAAAAGGCTGCCAATCATCACGGTAGATGCCCCGGCTGCCAGGGCCTTAACCAGATCACCCGACGCTTTGATGCCGCCATCGGCAATGATCGGAATCTCTTTTCCGGCCTCGGCCACCCCTTCGACGCTGTCCATAATGGCCGTTAACTGCGGCACGCCAAACCCGGTGACAACGCGGGTGGTACAAATCGAGCCAGGACCTACGCCTACTTTAATCGCATCAGCGCCGGCGCTGGCTAATTCACACGCCCCCTCTTTAGAGGCCACATTCCCGGCCACAATCTGGGCCTGGGGAAAGTGATGCCGTAACGCTTTGACCATCTGAATACAGTGATCGGCATGGCCGTGAGCGATGTCCAGCACCAGCAAGTCGGCCCCGGCGGTCAGCAGCGCCTCCGCCCGTTCAATATCGTTGGGCTTGACTCCAATGGCGGCCCCTACCCGCAAGCGGCCTTTACTGTCTTTGGTGGCGTTGGGATAACGGTCCTGCTTGACAATATCTTGGGCCGTAATCAGGCCGACCAGCCGGCCCCGCGCATCAATCACCGGCAGTTTTTCCAACCGATGCTCATGCAGCAAAACCCGCGCCTGTTCGGGGGTGGTATCGGGTGTGGCGCTAATAATCTGGTCAGGCCGGGTCATCACCGACTCCACCGGCGCTTGATCATCGGGAGCTAACAAAATATCGCGCTGGGTAATCAACCCCACCAACTCATCGCTGCCGTTGGTCACTACCAGGCCGCCTACCTCAAATCGTTTCATCAACATCCGGGCCTGGGCAATAGATGAAGCCTGATCAATGGCATGAGGATGTTCTACAATATAACCCTCGACCCGCTTGACCCTTGCGACCTGGCGAGCCTGCTGCTCAACCGTCATAAAGCGGTGGATAACGCCGATGCCACCGGCGCGGGCCATGGCAATCGCCATCGGCGCTTCGGTCACGGTGTCCATGTTGGCGCTCACCACCGGCGCCCGCAATCGAATGGTCGGGGTGAGCCAACTGGAGGTATCCACATCTTGGCGCGAGGCCACCGAGGAGCGTTTGGGCACAAGCAGCACATCATCAAAAGTTAAGCCTTTGGTCGGACGGATTTTCATAGGTGGTTCCTTTCGTTAATAACAACGTTGCTTTTTATTTTACCCCACCTCTACGTTTCCGCCAATCATCAAAAGAACCCCTTAAATACACTCAGATTATTTTAGTTTTTGTAAAACTCAGTATAAAATATTAGAGAGCATTCACTCCAACAAACCTATAACTAAGGAGAGAGTATGAGCCTTGAATACGATTTGAGGCAGGAAAAGGTTATCCATCTCAATTTGACCGAATTTACCGAGGTAGAAATTGGCACGCCGGTTCGAGCGACCATTGAAAAAATGTGCCAGGAAAACCATAACTGCGCCTTTATCACTAACGAGGGCAAGCTGGCCGGCATTTTTACAGATCGCGATATTCTGCTAAGGGTGGTGGACCGGCCTGAGGTGTGGGATCAGTCCATTGATACAGTTATGACCCCTCATCCCTACAGCGTCAATTCCACCGATCCGGCGAATGCGGCGCTCAATCTAATGCATGAAAAACATGTGCGTAATGTGCCGGTTTTAGATAGCAGCGGCGCCGTAATTGGTAATTTAACCCACTATGCAATTATAAAATACCTGGCCGACCGCTTTCCAGAGTCGGTTTATAATCTGCCCCCGGAACCAGATCGAGTGGTACGCAATCGAGATGGCGCTTAAAGTTAGAAGTTTGGGAGTAATGTTCACGAACAATAAAAAGGTAGCAAGGTTGCACACCCTTCGGCGCACCTGAAGGGGTGAAGCAGCAGGGATGGAACTACCCCTGTCTACCGTCTACCGTCCACTATTTTTTAGGAGACATATTGGCATGACAGAGCCTAGAGATATTATCTTGGAAGATGTCGAGTCGGTCATCATCCGCTTTGCCGGCGACTCCGGCGATGGGATGCAGTTGACCGGAACGCAATTTAGCAACACCGCCGCCGTTTTTGGCAATGATATTAGCACCATGCCCGACTTTCCGGCCGAAATTCGCGCCCCGGCCGGCACCCTGGCCGGGGTCAGCGGCTTTCAGGTTAACTTCTCCAGCGCCGATATCCTGACCCCCGGCGACGCCCCCGAAGTGCTGGTCGCCATGAATCCGGCCGCACTCAAAGCTAACCTGCCCGACCTGCAACGGGGCGGCAAAATTATTGTCAACACCGACAACTTTACCAGCAGCAACCTCAAAAAGGCCAACTATGAAACTAACCCGCTGGAAGATGGCAGTTTGCGCGGCTACGAAGTTCACAAATTTCCTATCACCACCCTCAATCGTAAAGCGTTAGAAGGCATCCCCGGCCTCAATACCCGCGACATTGACCGCTGCCAGAACTTTTTTGCCCTGGGCTTGACCTTCTGGATGTACGACCGCCCCCTCGATACCTCGATGAAGTATATTGCCGACAAGTTTGCCAAAAAACCTGAATTGGTTCAGGCCAACCAGACAGCCCTGCAAGCCGGCTATAGTTTGGGCCACAACACCGAAGCCTTCCAGACCCGCTACCATGTCAGGCCGGCCCGTTTGGCCCCGGGCGTCTACCGTAAGATTACCGGCAACGAAGCCCTGGTACTGGGCATGGTCACGGCGGCTTACAAGGCCGGCAAACCCATGTTTTACGGTTCTTACCCCATCACCCCGGCCAGCAGCATTTTGGAAAGCCTGGCTGCCCTTAAAAATTTTGATGTGCGCACCTTTCAGGCCGAAGATGAGATTGCGGCGATGGGGTCGGTGATTGGCGCGGCCTTTGGCGGCGCTTTCGCCGCCACCGGCACCAGTGGCCCCGGCATTGCTCTCAAAAGCGAGGCCATCAACCTGGCTTTGGTGCTGGAATTACCCCTGGTGATTATCAATGTTCAGCGCGGCGGCCCCAGCACCGGTATGCCGACCAAAACCGAACAGTCGGACCTGCTGCAAGCCATGTATGGCCGCAACGGCGAAAGCCCTATCCCCATTCTGGCCCCGGCTACCCCTTCCGATTGCTTCAACATTGGCTATGAAGCTTTCCGGCTGGCCGTGCGAGCCACCACGCCGGTGTTTGTTCTGAGCGATGGCTACATCGCCAACAGCGCCGAACCCTGGCTCATCCCCAACCCCGACGACATCGAGCCAATTGTGGTCAAACATCCCTCCGCTCCCAGCAACGGCGATGGAGCCTTTAAACCTTACCAGCGCGACCCAGAAACGATGGCCCGTCCCTGGGCGCTGCCCGGCACGCCGGGGCTGGAACATCGCATCGGCGGCCTGTCCAAACAGCCGGAGACCGGCAATGTCTCGTATGCCCCTCAGGATAATGAGCAAATGATTCGCGAACGGGCCGAGAAAGTGGCTCGGCTGGCTGAGGCTATCCCGCCCCAAACTCTGGTTGGGCCAAGTGAAGGCGATTTATTGGTGGTCAGTTGGGGCGGCACCTTCGGCGTGGTTCGCTCAACGGTCCTGCGGCTACAAGCACAAGGTAAAACCGTATCGCACGCCCATCTTCGTTATCTCAACCCCTTTCCGAGCAACCTGGGTGACATTCTGGGCCGCTTTGAGCGCATCCTGGTTCCAGAACTAAACATGGGCCAGTTAGCCATTTTGCTCAGGGGCCGTTACGGGCTGCAAAATGTCATCCCCTTGTCAAAAGTCCAGGGCCGGCCCTTTACCATTAGTGAAATTACGCAGAAAATAGAGACGTTATTAGCGTCTAACAACGGAGCGATGCATGTCTGAAATGATTAAATTAACCCGCAAAGATTTTGTTTCGGACCAAACGGTTCGCTGGTGCCCTGGCTGCGGCGACTACGCCATTTTAGCCCAGATGCAAAAAGTGCTGCCCGACCTGGGCATTCCACGCGAAAAAATTGTTTTTATCTCCGGGATTGGCTGCTCCAGCCGCTTCCCCTATTACATGAACACCTACGGCATCCACAGCATCCATGGCCGCGCCCCAACTCTGGCCACCGGGCTTAAAATTGCCAACCCCGACCTGAGCGTTTGGGTTATCACCGGCGATGGCGATGGGCTATCCATTGGCGGCAACCACCTGCTGCATGTGCTCCGCCGCAATCTGGATATCAATATCATCCTGTTCAACAACCGCATCTACGGCCTGACCAAAGGCCAATATTCGCCCACCTCGCTGCCCGGCCATAAAACCAAAACGTCACCCATGGGGTCGCTGGAGCAATCCTTTAATCCCCTGTCGGTCGCCATCGGCGCAGAGGCGACCTTTGTGGCCCGCACCATTGATACCAACGTCAAACACATGGCCGAAATTCTGCGCCGCGCCGCCGAACACCGGGGTACGTCTTTTGTGGAAATCTACCAGAACTGTGTTATCTTCAACGACGGGGCCTGGAGCTACGCCACCGAAGCCAGTGAGAAGGATGAAAATATTTTGGAGTTGCAGCACGGTGAGCCGATGATTTTTGGCAAAAATCGGGATAAGGGCATCCGGCTCAATGAGCTGCAACCCGAAGTGGTTTCGCTGGACCGGGTAGCTAGAGAGGATTTGCTGGTGCATAACGAATTTGCCAGCGAACCCAGCCTGGCCTATTTGCTCAGCCGCATGCGCCATCCCGAATTTCCCGAGCCGGTGGGGGTTTTCCGCTCGATTGAAAAACCGATCTACGAGGAAGGCATGCTGAACCAGATAGAAGAGTCAATCCGGCGCAAGGGCGCCGGCGACCTGACCAAACTGTACCACGCCGCCGATACCTGGGAAACTTTGCCCCAACCGGAGCCGGTTGATAATGGCCGCAGTTGGGTTACGGTAGACGCGCCGGGCGCGGGCTACCTGGATGAAGAGTACGTGGGGGTCAGTTTCCACGGCGAAAGAACTTCCGCCCCGGCTAGCGGTCACTCGCTCACCACCGATACCCTGGCCGACCTCAAGCCCCACCCGCCCTTAACCGCTCACGTAAACATTTCTCTGGCCGAAGCGGTAGGCAAACTTAAAGAACTGAATGTCGGCTTGATTGCTCTGGTTGACGACGAGGGCAAACTGGCCGGCGTCTTTACCGAAGGTGATATTTTTAGAAAAGTCGCCTGTAAAGTCACCGACTTGGGCCAGGCCCACGTCAAAGATTATATGACGACTCGCGTCACCACTCTCAAGGCCGATACGCCTATCTCTCATGCCCTCCATCTCATGTCAATCCATAAATTCCGCCACGTGATGATTGTGGATGACCAGGGCCGGCCCACCGGGGCGCTGTCCTTCCGGGCCGTAGTCCGCTACATCGAGGAGAGCTTCCTTTCGCCGTCGAAGAATTAAGTTTTGAGCGAAAAGAAAAAAGCCTCCGTAGTGATCGGAGGCTTTTTTCATGTCATTTCGACCGAAGGGAGAAATCCCTACAGGCTCTAATGACCAACTACTACGTTTACTTCATGACCAGTCCTTCAGGGACACTTTATATCGGCATGACCAATAATCTGCAACGTCGTGTATATGAACACAAGTATGGAATGATTGAAGGATTTACCAAGAAATACAGTGTAAACCGCCTTGTCTATTTTGAAGAAACGGGCGAGGTTCAAAGCGCTATCGCCCGCGAGAAAGAAATCAAAAAGTGGCGGCGAAGCAAAAAAATCGCTTTGATTGAGTCACTTAACCTAAAATGGCAAGTTTTAAGCGTGGAATGGTACAGTTGAGTCGTTCTATTTTTACCAACATGCTTTTCGGAGGCCATAGGGATTTCTCCCTTCGGTCGAAATGACATAAGTAAGCATGTCTCTTACCCAACTCATCAAAGAAAAAGCATATCATTTGGGTTTTGATCTCATCGGCATTGCCCCCGCCGACCGCGCCCCTCACGCCGAGGCGTACGAGCGCTGGCTGGCCCAAGGCTACGCAGCGGAGATGACCTGGCTGGCCCGCGAGCCGGAACGCCGGACAGACCCGCGCCTGGTTTTGCCGGGAGCGCAGTCGGTGGTGGTGGTCGGGCTGTCTTACTTTAGCCTCAACCCGCCCTCGGAATTGTGGCACGATCCTTCGCGCGGGCGGATTGCCCGCTATGCCTGGGGCCTGGATTACCATGAAGTCATGCTGCCCCGGCTGCGAGAGTTGGATGACTTTGTGGCAAAGGAAGCCGGCAGCACTCTCAATCGGCGAGCATATGTGGATACCGGCCCTATCCTGGAGCGAGATTTTGCAGCGCAGGCCGGTCTGGGTTTTGTCGGCAAAAATACGCTGCTCATCCATCCTCGCCTCGGCTCCTATCTCTTTTTGGGCGAAATCCTGCTGGATATAGAATTGGAATACGACGAACCTGCACCGGACGGGGGAGCAAGCTGCCGGCTTGACGCTTCCCCCCCTGTGGGGGGGACCGAAGGGGGGCATTTGGGCACATCCGAACGCCTGGGCACTTGTGGCGCTTGCACTCGCTGCCTGACCATTTGCCCCACCCACGCCTTCCCCGCACCCTATATTTTGGACAGCAACCGCTGCATCTCGTACCTGACCATCGAATTGAAAGGCAGCATCCCGCTCGAACTCCGCCCGCTGTTGGGTAACTGGATTTTTGGCTGCGACGAATGTCAGGAGATTTGTCCCTGGGTGCGGCGCTACTCGCGGCCTACGCAGGAGAACTTTTTGCGTTTCGATCCCGAACGGGCTGTCCCCAAACTGCTAGAGTTGATGCGCCTGGATGAAGCCGGCTTCCACGCCCGCTTCAAGGGAACGCCTCTGCTCCGCGCCAAGCGGCGGGGACTGCTGCGGAATGTGGCAGTGGCGTTGGGGAATTGGGGCAGTCCGGAGGCGCTGCCGGTGTTGGAACGGGCATTGCACGACTCGGAGCCGCTGATTCGGGAGCATGCGAGGTGGGCGATCGAACAACTAAAGACAAAATGAACAAACTCAGTAGATCCAAATTTGAGGAGCCAGCACGCCCACGTGCGGCGGTGTTCGGCACGGGGGCGTGCCTCACTCCTCGGAAAATTGGATCTACTGAAACTTATTTAACTCAATCGTTGATTCTTCAATTTTTGCAGGGCTGTTACACAACGCTTCAAGCTTTCCGAATGCTGAATAGCAACTTCAGGACGCCACGTATAGTCTGATGAAAGCACAAATTCGATGAGTCTGGCGGTGTAGCCAGGACCTACGCGCCCCCCGCTTCCCTGACGAGGCACAATTTCTTGCCGGAGAGCTTTTCGATGGCTAAGTCGCGCTAAGTTTATTAAGGTTGTTTTAGGGTCTACTTCCAAATCAGGGTTCGGAGGAATTTTAGTCGGGGAAATACCCAAGTAGGCAGCTAAATGCTCGGCATCAGCTAATAACCAGGATTCAATGGCTCGAACAGCCACACGAAAGCACATCCCGCTCATTGGTTCTGGAAGTGTATTATGAACAAAATCAGAAGCGTAGAGTGTATCTCGATCCAAATCAACAACAGCTAACCAAGCCCCAAAGCGGGCAGCTTGATTATAGTTTGGAAGGCGTTTGAGCAGGTCAGATTTACCATGTTTACCATATACAGTCCCACACTCTAGCCCTACATACTCAAGTACACGCCGAATGATTACCTCATCCGTATCACCCTCAACAAGCAGGTTGACCACTAGAGTTGGCAGTATCATTCTCTACTAATCACCGAATAGAGATAATTGCCTGGCATCCGGTGGTCTTGTACGCGGGATAACAACTTCGGCTGCGGTTAAACCTGCTTCTAACAACTGGCGAACCTCGGCAATCTCTGCCCCAACCTGTACCTCACTGCCCTCTTCTGAGGGAATAAATAATAACACTTCATCCGCAGCAATGCCTTCATCCCGCAATATATCACTACTATGAGTACTCAAAAGAACCTGTCGAACTGCGCGTTTACGTCCACGTTGGACGTGAAGCATTAACTGTGGCACGTAGCGTACAATTTCAGGATGTAGAGATAATTCTGGTTCCTCCAGTAGAATAGGGCCGCTCCCTTCTAACAATGACCAAAGTAAACCCATTAAACGTAACGTGCCATCTGAAAAATCGGCTTCAGTCTGCCAAGCCCCTTTAGGACGCCAGTGTTTATAATTACCATACAGATGAGGAACTCCTCGCTCATCTCGTTCCAGCTTTAGCTCATTTAAATTTGGAACCGCAACTTTGAGCGCAGCCAGAATACGACGTAAACGGGCCTCACGTGTATGTTTTTGGGCATTGGCTATCTGTTCTAAGAAATCGCCCCCATAAGGATCAGCGCGCCGCCCTAATGAACGCTCAGGGTCTCGAATTAACTGTGGCACCAGATGATAATAATTTACTGAGGCAAAAAATTCTGCAATCTCACGAAATTCAACATTAGCGATGGTTTGTTCCAAATGAGTTTGGCGGAGGCGTTGTGGATCGGTCCTATCTGAGTCTTCAGGACGGTCAAGAACCAGATGTTCACCTCGCCAAACTTTTTCTTCCTTAAGGATAGGCCGGCGTTGGTTATCCTGAGTAAAGGCAATCTTGTAACGCCAGACAAGAGCTTCTTCCTCTTGTAAATCAACCTGAATAATTATGTCAGTATAGGGATGCCGGGCCGAAAGACTACGAATTCGAGAAACTCCCCCTCGACTCTCGATAGACTTTTGAAAGCCGCCGCCTGACATAACAATGTCTCGTAAAAAGCGAAACACATCCAAGAAATTAGATTTTCCAGACGCATTTGGTCCCACCAGAAATGCCCGATTTTGCAATGCTACGTCAATACGCCCAAAATTTCGCCAATTCTCTAATAATATCCTTGAAAATCTCATAGCTTTAATTCCCCGCTTGCTAATCCTAGTACAACGCGGCGTAAATGACCCTACAGATCGTAGTGACGACTTTAGTCGTTTTGGGCAGGTTAAGCGACTAAAGTCGCCACTACAAACTGTAAACTTACTTCCGCCCAAGTGTACTAGTATAGCATGCATTTTCTTCGGGTGGCAATAACTTTGACTGATCCTACATTATCAGAATAATCAAAACCCCGCCGAAGCGGGGTCATCTGAAAATCATAGTCTGTAAAAGCTCTACCCAATATCAAACTCCGGCGGGAAATGGGCTTCCTTCATCTGCACAGCCGCCGCAGTGGCGCCCAGATTGGCCAATTGAACCACATTTTTGGGTTGGTCCATCGCTGTCAGGCCCTTGACCACTTCCTCTTCCAATTCGACGCCGATGTGCTCTTTGATCCAGGCCGAGTCAAAGCGCACGTTGTAGCGCAGGTAAGAGAGGAACTTTTGCCCGCCCAGGAAATCATCGCTCAGATTGCCGATTTCGCTGTTGATCCGCACTGCTGTGGGGCTGTCGGACATCCATTGCAGCAGGGTTTGGCCCAGCCAATCGCACTCGCTCATCAACCCCAGCAGCGACTGCCCGGCTAACTGCACTGCCGGCATTCTGATTACCTCCTCAGCGGTCAATTTGGCCCTGACATAGCCGGTACCGACCGAAACCAGCAGCAGCTTGTCCACACCCACCGGCCAATTGAAACCATACCCTTTAATCGTTGCCAGCATAAACAGTTGCAGCGAGGGGTTATTAAAGGCGCTGACCCCGCCATCCACAAACGCACCTTCTACCCCCTGAGCCACCGGGAAGCGCTCTGGCTGAAAGTAATGTGGCGCAGCGGTACTGGCTCGCACGACTTGCCGCACCAAAAAGTCTCGATTGGGAATCGCCGTGCTGTCGGGGCCAACCGGGTTAAAATATTTGCCCTGAGGATTATTGTAGATCACCCAGGGGCTGCCGGTATCAAAGCGTTTGGTCATGATCATCAAACCGGTCTTTAATTCCTCGCTGCCCAGAGTGTGTTCGCCAAAGTGCTCGGTCAAAGCTTCAATTAAAGGCCCCTCTGGAAATTTAGCCGAAAACAGGCCCAGGCTCAGAAATGGTTTTTTGAAAACTTCGCTGGCCAGAGTGCGGTAAATATCCTGAAGCTTTTCCACTTTAAAGCCCAGGGCCAGCCCCGCGGCGATAATCGAGCCGGTCGAAGTGCCCCCGATCAGATCAAAATAGTCACTCAGAACAAAATCGGGATCATTGCCATAGCGAGTGCGTAACATATCCTCCAGGCGTTTGAGGTAGCCCAGGGTCAGGATACCGCGAATACCACCGCCATCGAGCGCCAGAATCCGTTTAGGCCCCGGCCCAAAGAGATGTTCATCACGTGTTTTGTGTTCCACTATTTTGACCTCCCCTTGAAGTTACTTGTTGAAAGTAGTTACAGTATAACATACCTTACCTTTTGCTGGCAATAGGCTGCGCCTAATGAGTTTTGACTGCAAGCAAAATTCGGTACTGTGTTGGAGGGCTGGAGGATTGGAAGGTTCGCATCATTCTGTCCAATCTTCCAAACTTCCAGGTCTTACTGAATCTGGTCGTCAAAATTTATTAGATTTGACACCAGGCCAAAAATCTGTTATTCTTTTGCCACAAAGTTGCAGTGACGCACAATTGTATCAATTATCCCCTCTTTTATTCCATGAACAGCGAACAGGTTTTGCAAATTGCCAGGCTTTATTACGAGCAAAACAAAACTCAAGAAGAGATTGCGCAAGGGTTGTTAGTCTCTCGTTCAACGGTCTCACGGGCGTTAAGAGCAGCCAGGGAACGAGGCTATATTCGCACTTTTGTAGTGGCTCCTGCCACTTCTGCCCCACGTTTAGAAGCCTGGTTCCGCCAGCGTTTCAATTTGCAGCACGTGGTGATTGTGCCCGGCCGCGGCAGCACCCCCGACATTTTAGACTCGGTGGGGCAAACGGTGGCGACCTACCTGGATTACATTATCTCTGAACAGGCTGTTTTGACCGTAGCCGGCGGCAGAACCTTACTGGCCGTCAGCAAACAATTACGCCCGGCTCACCGGCCCCAGGTCACGATTGTGCCGGCCATGGGCGGCTGGGTAGGCGACTCGGCCATCAGCGCCAACGAGGTGGTGCGAGAATTTGCTGTACGCTGGAATGCCCAGGCCGAACTGCTTTTTGCGCCGGCCATTGTTTCCGATGAAATTGCCCGCCAGGCGTTGTGGCGGGAAGAGGGGATTCATCTCACCCTTCAAAAAGCCAGGCAGGCCAACATTGCTTGTATCAGTCTGGCGGGCATTAGACCGGACCCAAACGGTCTGCATCACCATTACATCAGAAGCAGCGGCCGGCTGGCCGAAGAAGACCAACAGCAATTGTTAGCCTCGGGTGCGGTGGGAGAAACCTGCGCTCAATTTTTTGATGCTCAGGGCCAGCCGGTTGACGTTTGGAATCAAGCCAAAACGATTGCCCTTTCCTTTCAGGATTTGAGGAACATACCGACGGTTATTATGGTAGGAGCCGGTATTGAAAAGGCGCAGGCTTTTCTGGGGGCCTGCCAGGCCGGTTTTATTACTGCATTAATTATTACAGAAGAGTTAGCGCAAAAAATCGAACAACTGGATCAAATTGCTTAAGATCACGGATTAAATTACCTGAAAAGTAACGTAGAGGTTACAGATGACAGGTCCATTACTCTTAGAAATGCGCGGCATCACCAAAATTTTCCCCGGCGTCCAGGCGCTCTCCGAGGTAGATTTTGATTTGCAGCCGGGCGAAGTCCACGCTTTGCTGGGCGAAAATGGGGCCGGCAAATCCACCCTTATGCGCATCCTCTTTGGCGTCCACCAAAAAGACGCCGGCCAAATTCTGGTTAACGGCCAGGAAGTCGCCATCCGCAATCCTCATCACGCCCAACAACTTGGCATTTCGATGGTCCACCAGGAGCTCAACCTGGTCGCCTCGATGAATGCGGCGCAGAATATCGCCCTGGGGCGGGAGAAGTATTCCCTGCCGGGGGTCATCAAGTGGTCTGCGGTTTATAACGAAGCCCAGGAACACCTGGCCCGGCTGGGCGTGGACATCAATATGCGCGTGCCGGTTCGCCATTTGAGTGTGGCCCAGCAGCAGATGATTGAAATTGCCAAAGCCCTTTCCTGGAACGCTAAAGTGTTGGTGATGGATGAGCCAACTTCCGCGTTAACCCCACATGAGATTGACCAGCTTTTTCAACTGCTCAACCGGCTAACAACTCAAGGCGTCGGCGTCGTTTTTATCAGCCATCGTATGGAAGAAATTTTCTCCCTGGCCCACCGGGTAACGGTGCTGCGAGATGGGCGTAAAGTTGCCAGTTGGCCGGTCAAAGAAGTGGGCATGAACCAACTGGTCCAGGCGATGGTCGGGCGCAGCGTCAATCAACTCTTCCCCAAGGTGGCAACGGAACGAGGCGGTGAGGCTGTCCGGGTGGAAGGCTTGCAGCGCCACCATGTGCTGCGGAATATCTCCTTTACCGCTTATCAGGGTGAAATCCTGGGGATTGCCGGACTGGTCGGCTCCGGGCGCACTGAGTTGGCCCGCGCTATTTTTGGGGCCGACCCCATTGACGCCGGAACCATTTATATTAAAGGTAAACCTGCCCCCATTCGCTCCCCCCAACAGGCTATCCGGCGCGGGCTGGGTTTTTTGACCGAAGACCGCAAAACCCAGGGGCTGGTGTTGGTTATGACGATGGAAAGCAATCTGGCGCTGCCCGTGTACGATTTACTCTCCCGTTTTGGCGTTATCCGCCGTGAGAAACGGCGGCAGTTGGCCGCCGAAACCATCGAACGCCTGAAAATCCGGCCGCCGCTGCCCGACCGGCAGGCCCGCTACTTTAGCGGCGGCAATCAACAAAAGGTTGTTTTGGGCAAATGGCTGGCCCGTGAAACCGATATTCTGATTTTTGATGAACCCACCCGCGGCATAGATGTTGGGGCCAAAGCCGAAGTTCACCAATTGATGAACGACTTGGCCCGCGCCGGCAAATGTGTGATTATGATTTCGTCCGAACTGCCGGAGATATTGAACATGAGCGACCGCATCCTGGTGATGCGCGAAGGCCGGCTGGTGGCCGAGTTGAGCCGCCAGGAGGCCAGCCAGGAGTTAGTGATGGAATATGCCACCGGCGTGCGAGCGCCCACAGGAGAAATGCAGCCATGACCACCGAAAACATTGAAGCCCCCGTCCGCACTGAGACCAGTGGGACAAGCACCCTGAGTTGGTTGGGCCAGCTTTTAGCCCGTTACGGCATCGTACTGGCGTTTCTGGCGCTGTGTCTGGTGTTGTCGTTTCTATCGCCCTACTTTTTAACTACCAAGAATCTGTTAAATGTGCTGCTGCAAGCCTCCATCAACCTGGTGATTGCCATCGGCATGACCTTTGTCATTACCTCCGGCGGCATTGATCTCTCGGTCGGCTCGATTGTGGCGGTCGCCGGCATGGTCATGGCCGATGTCGTTTCCCGCGACATGGGGTTGGGGTTGGCCGTATTCCTGGCCCTGTTGGTGGGAACCTTATGCGGCTGGCTCAATGGCATGTTGATTACCCGGCTGCGCTTGCCGCCGTTTATTGTCACCCTGGGCACGATGAGCATGCTGCGCGGCGTGGCTTTGATTTATAACGACGGCAAACCTCTTTACGGGCTACCTCAAAAAGACCTGAAGGTTATCTCCGGCGATCTGGCCTCGATCCCCATCCCGGTCATCATTGCTCTGGTGGTGGCGCTGTTGGCTCATTTTGTGCTGCGCAACACCGTAATTGGCGAGTACACCACCGCCATTGGCGGTAACGAGGAAACGGCCCGCCTGTCCGGGATTGACGTCCGCCGCTTCAAAGTCATCATCTACTCCATCAGCGGCCTGATGTGCGGCCTGGCCGGCGTTATTTTGACCGCCCGCCTCTCCGCCGCCGAACCCATCGCCGGGGTGATGTATGAATTGGATGCCATCGCCGCCACCGTGATGGGCGGTACCAGCCTGACCGGCGGGGAAGGAACCGTCTTCGGGACCATCATCGGTGCACTGCTGATGGGCGTCCTGCGGAACGGTCTAAACCTGCTCAATATCCAATCCTATTATCAACAGTTGGTGATTGGCGGCGTCATCGTGCTGGCCGTCGCCGTAGATAAGCTACGGAAACGGTAACGAATGAAAATGTCATGGCGAGGCCGGAGGGCGAAGCAACCCCCATCTCTGAGGTAGGACGCTACGCGGCTTCGCTAACGCTCGCAGTGACATGACAGTTATTTTTACAGGAGTGTTCACGAGCCTGACGGCACACCACCGACGCGAAGCGTGAAAATGGAGTGCAAGGCCTGCCTTGCGACTTGGCAAAGCAAGCTTTGCACCCCAGCAGCCTATTTTCTAAGGAGGTGAAACACAAAAACCACACAAGCTCAAGCAGCAAACAAAAGTTGATCACTGCTACCCATTCACTTTTTGTTGAAGCACAACAACTTTTTACTTTCAATGCGGAGGATAAGATGAAAACAATTAAATATCACTTGTATCTGACCACGGTTCTGGCTTTGGCTGCTTCGGTTTTGCTGGCGTTGGCTCTGCTGGTCGCCGCGCCGATCAGCCCGGTTCAAGCCCAGGAAGGCACAGCGGAAGCCACCGAGGAAGCCATGGAAGGTACGGAGGCCCTGACTCCGACCTACAAAATCCTGGCGGTGGAAAAAACCCTCATCAATGAGCACTGGCAGATTATGCAAAAGGGCTACGAATGGGCCGCCAAGCGCTATAATGTGGCCATAGACGTGGTGTCGGTGCCGACGGAAGCCGACACGGCGGCACAACTGGATTTGGTTGAGTCCTCGCTGGCCAAAGGTTATGACGCCATCGCTGTCTCGCCCATCTCGCCCAACAACCTCAATCCGGCTCTGGCCTCGGCCACCGAAATGGGCATTCCCATCGTCAACGTGGATGAACTCATCCCCGAAGATGTGGCTAAAGACGCCGGCATCAACATCACCACCCGCATCGCCTCCAACAACTACTATGCCGGGGTGCTGGCGGCTCAGTATATGCTTGACAACCTGCCCGCAGGCTCCCAGGTCGCCGTCATCGAAGGCATTGCCGGCAACTCCTCTGGCACGGCTCGGCGGGATGGCTTTGTCGAAACCATCGAAGCCAGCGGTGCATTGGAAATCGTGGCCAACCAGGCCGCCGATTGGGACCGGGCCAAAGCCAATGCTGTCACCACCAACATCCTGCAAGCCAATCCTGACCTGGCCGGCATCTACTTTGCCAACGACACGATGGCCCTCGGTGGGGTCGAAGCGGTCGAAGCCGCCGGCTCCGAAGGACTGATCCTCATCGGCACCGACGCCATTCCCGAAGCCACCCAAGCCGTCGCCGATGGCCGCCTCACCGGCACCGTCGCCCAATATCCCTTCGAAATGGCCAGCCTGGCCGTCGAAACTATCATCAAAATTTTGGAAGACCGGCCCGTTGCCCCTCGTGTTGACGCGCCCATCAAACTGTTGTTGAAAGCCGACGTGGATGCCGGCCCCGCACCCGAACCGCCAGTCCAGCCAGAGTCTTACAAAATCCTGGCGGTGGAAAAAACCCTCATCAACGAGCACTGGCAGATTATGGCCGAGGGTTACGCCGAAGCAGCCGAACTCTATGGCCAAACCATAGACGTGGTGGCGGTGCCGACGGAAGCCGACACGGCGGCACAACTGGATTTGGTTGAGTCCTCGCTGGCCAAAGGTTATGACGCCATCGCTGTCTCGCCCATCTCGCCCAACAACCTCAATCCGGCTCTGGCCTCGGC
>Ga0209172_10002024_pt1 | contig 38475 bp, 37 predicted proteins | sample LarsenN4metaG_FD_184113 | JGI IMG/M metagenome (GOLD analysis project Ga0209172, IMG submission 184113) | Hot spring sediment bacterial and archeal communities from British Columbia, Canada, to study Microbial Dark Matter (Phase II) - Larsen... ... | reverse complement strand
GCCGGAAGGTTTCACCGTGGCTTCGCTGATGCTGGCCGCGGGACGCGGCCGGCGGATGGCGCTGATGGCTTCCGGGTTGCTGGCCGCGGCTACGCTGGCCGGCGTGGTGCTCATGGACCTCCTGCGCGCCCAGGTAAACTACGCGTTGCCCATCTCAGCCGGGGTGACCATTTACGTGGCGGCGTCGGACCTGATGCCGGAAGTCAACCGTGAGCCGGGCGTGCGTCTGGCTCTGGTCGTGTTCCTTGGCGTGGGCATCCTGCTGGCCTTGCACCTGGTCTTCCGCATGCACGCGCACTGAGCCATGGGACGATTGCCCATCACGCTGCCCGCCTGCGCTGAAGCTGCGGCGGCTGTGCGTATCGCTGTGCTTGTCCTGCTGAGCCTTGCCGGCGCAGCCCTGCTCGGCGCGGAAAAGCCCGACCAGCTCCAACCGCGAGGCTACGTCAACGACTTTGCGGGCGTGCTCGACGCGCAAGCCGAAGCGCGGCTCACCGAGCTGTGTGTCGAACTCGAGCGCAAGACCGACGCGCAGTTGGCCATCGTTACCATCCGCTCGCTGGAAGGCATCACCGTCGAGGAGTTCGCCGAACAGCTCTTCAAGCATTGGGGCATCGGCCCCAGGGGAGAGAACCGCGGCGTACTGATTCTGCTGGCCGTGGAAGATCGCAAGTACCGCATCGAAGTGGGCTACGGCCTGGAATCCATTCTCCCCGATGGCAAGGTCGGTGGGTTCGGGCGCGAAATGGTGCCCATGCTCCGCGAAGCCGACTACCACGGCGCGCTGCTGCGCGCGGCGCAGCGCGTTGCCGGCGTCATCGCCGAAGACCGCGGCCTCAGCCTGAGCTCCGCTCCCCCGGAAAGCTACCGTCCGGAGCGCCGCCGAACCACAGACTCGCCGCTGGTCAATATTCTTCGGCTGATGTTCTTCTTGTTGTTCTTCGGTTTCTGGGGAGTATTTCTGTGGATTCTGCGCACGCGCGGTCTGGGCGTGGGCAGGCGCGGCCGAGGCGGCTGGGGCGGATGGACAGGTGGCTGGGGCGGCGGGGGATTCGGGGGAGGCGGTGGCGGAGGGTTCGGCGGATTCGGAGGCGGCAGCTCGGGCGGTGGCGGCGCCAGCGGCGGCTGGTAGAGGAGGGGGCCATGGAAAAACAGTTGCGGGCGCTGGTGGAGAAGCTGAAAAAAGCCGCGGGAGATAATCTGCGAGCCGTGGTGCTCTACGGCTCCGCGGCGCGCGGCGACTATCAGCCGAAGTTCTCCGACCTGAACCTGCTGTGCGTGCTCGGCCGGCTGGACGGCGCTGTTCTCGATGCGCTGGGCCCGGTCATCGTCTGGTGGACGCGGCAAGGCCAGCCGCCGCCGCTGGTTTTCAGCCTCGAAGAGCTGCGCTCCTCGGCAGACGTTTTCGCCATCGAGCTCTTCGACATGCGCACCAGGCGCCGCGTGCTCTGGGGTGAAGACTTTCTGGCCGGGCTCGAGGTGCCCATGGACCTGCATCGCCTGGAAGTGGAACGCGAGCTGCGCGTCCACCAGGTACGCCTGCGCGAACGCTACCTGGCCATGCCTCATGACCCGCGGGCCGTGCTGCAACTGATGACCGCCTCGATTTCGAGTTTTCTGACGCTGTTCCGCCACGCGCTGATTGCCCTGGGCGAGCAGGCCCCCGAAGGGCGGCGCGAAGTGGCGGAGCGCATCGCTGCGCTCGTGGGTTTCGACGCCGCGCCGTTTCACGCGGTGCTCGACGTGCGCGAGGGCAAGCGCAAGCCCGCGCAGGTGGACGTTGCGGCAACGTTCCATGCCTACCTGGGCGGCATTACCCGCGTGGTCGAGGAAGTGGATCGGCGCCTCACCGCCGCCTGAGCGGCGCGTTGGGGCGGTTGGGCTTCGCAGTCAAACTGCGGTAGAGTTTTCCGCCGGGAGGAACAGACATGAAGAGGTTCGGGATCGTTCTCGTCGTTCTGATTGTGCTCGCGCTGGTCCTGGGCAGCATGTACGTCAACCGTCGCAACGAGATGGTGCGCAAGAACGAAACCATCAAGTCGGCTTGGGCCCAGGTGGATGTGGTCCTGCAGCGCCGCGCCGACCTCATCCCCAACCTGGTCGAGACGGTGAAAGGCATCGCCGCTCAGGAAGTCACCGTGTTCAGCGACATTGCCCGCGCCCGCGCCGCGCTGCTGGGCGCGCGTTCGCCCTCCGAGCGCATCGGCGCCAACCAGCAACTGGACGCCGCGCTGGGCCGCCTGCTGGCTATCGTCGAGAACTATCCCCAGTTGCGCTCGAACGAAAATTTCCTTCGCCTGCAGGACGAGCTGGCCGGCACCGAGAACCGCATCGCTGTCGAGCGACGCCGCTACAACCAGGCCCTGCAGGACTACAACACCTACCTCGGCCTGTTCCCCAACAACCTGGTGGCCCGCTTCGCCGGCTTCGCACGCAACGAAGCGTACTTCGAAGCCGCGGAGTCCTCCCGGCAGGCCCCCAAGGTGCAGTTTCCCGGCCCCCAACGCTGACCCGCACCCTCGCTGTCGGGGTTTGTGGGCAGCGGTCGGCTCCTGGTCGAGACGGCAAGGGTCGGCATCGGACTTCCTCCCATCAGGCGGAGGTTCCCCATCGGGCACGGCGGCGGACGCAACTTCCTGACCTCGCTGGGGTTCGATAGAATGTGGAGGCGATGGCCAGGTCCGACGTCCAACTGATGCTGGGCGTGAAGGAGGGCGACAGCGCGTCGTTCGACCTTCTGCTCGAAAGGTACCGCACTCCGGTCATCCGTTTCCTCCACCGCATGGTGCGCGACCCGGCGATGGCTGAAGACCTGGCCCAGGAGGTTTTCCTTCGCGTTTACCGGGCGCGCAAGCAGTACGCGCCAAGCGCCAAGTTCACCACCTGGCTCTTCCGTATCGCCACGAACTTGGCGCTGAACGCGCTCCGCAACAGCAGGCACCGCGGGCCGGAAGTTTCCATCGAGGATCCCGCCGACGGCGAGGAGGAAACGCCCCTGGCGGTTCCGGATCGCGCGCCGACCATTGAGCAGCGGCTGGTCGAGCGTGCCCGCGCCCGGCAGATCCAGCGGGCCATTTTGGCCCTGCCGGAAAAGCAGCGCGTCGCGGTGCTGCTGCACAAGTACCACGAGCTCGACTACGACCAGATTGCGCGCATCCTGGGCTGCTCGGAGAGCGCGCTGAAGTCCCTGCTGTTCCGCGCCTACGAAGCGTTGCGCGTTGAGCTGGCGCCGCTGGTAGGCCAGCGGGTCTGAGCGGGAAGGGAAGGGAACCATGAACTGTGAACAGATGCCGACCCGGCTGATTGGTTATCTGGACGGGCGCGCCGGGGAAGCCGAGCGGCGCGAGGTCGAAGCGCACCTGGCGCAGTGCGCCGGGTGCCGCGCCCGCGCGGAAGAGCTTGGCCGGCTGTGGGTCGTGCTCGACGAGCTGCCGGCGCTGGAGCCTTCGCTGAGCTTCGATGCGCGGCTGCGCCAGCGCATTGCCGCTGAGCCGCAGCGCAGCTTCTGGGCCTGGCTGGTGCCGGCCTCGCGCGCCGTGTGGGCCACGGCGGTGCTGGCCGTGCTGTTCATCTGGCTGGCTTCCGCGCCTGCGCCCCACGACCACGTGGCGGTCAGCGAATATGGCAGCGAAGAAGAGTTTCGCATGATTCAAGACCTGCCGGTGCTCGAGGATTTCGAAGTGCTGGCCAACTTTGAAGCCCTGTCGGAACTGCCGGCGCCGCCGGAGCAGGAGATGTGATGCGAGGAAAGATAGCACTGCTGGGCGTGCTGGCCCTGGTGGCAGGGCTGACGGCCGATCCTGCCTGGGCGCAGCGCGGCCGCGGACAGGGCGCAGGCAAGGGCAGCGCGCCGGGCCGTGGCAGCGAGGCGCCACCAGCCAATCGCGGCCAGGGTCTGCGGCCGGGCAAGGGTCCCGGCCTGGGCCGCCCGGAACTGCCGCCGCGTTGGATCGAGCGCCTGCGCGAAATGGATCCCCAGCAGCGCGAGCGCTTCTTCCGCAATAGCCAGCGCTTGCGCCAGCTTCCGCCCGAAGTACGGGCGCGCATCCGCGAGAACCTGCGCCATTGGGACAGCCTCTCGCCCGAGCAGCGACGTGCCCTGATCGAACGCGAGCGCACCTGGCAGCGCTTGACGCCCGAGCAGCGCCGGCGCATCCGCGAAGAAATCCTGCCGCGCTGGCAGAGCCTCGCGCCGGCGCGCCGCCAGGCCATCCTGCGGCGGTTGAATGCCCTGCGCCTGCTGAGCGAAGAAGAGCGCGCGGCCAGGCTCAACGACGAATCGTTCCTCGCCGGGCTTAGCGCCGAAGACCGCGGCCTGCTCGGCGAACTGGTTCGCCTCCGCGTCGGCCCCCCCGAATAGCCCCGCGCACCCCGGCACTGCGCCTACTTCTGTCCTCCGTTTCATCCCAGTTGAGCTTCGAGAGAGGCACAACGGTCGGCCCGGTCAACACGCCCGCAGGCGGCAGAACAAAAGTGGCGACCGCGGCCATTGACCGGGATCGCCGCCGTGTCGCCGAAATCCGCCGCGCCGGGTTCGGGGTTAACTGTTTGGAGACATTGCGCGGCGGGCGCACGGAAACCAACCGGCTAGTAATCCGCGCACGGGAAGCCGGCAACCACAATTCCTAGTGGTTGGGGCGGTGAAGCGCCGGGAGATTTTCCACAAGCATGTGGATAAAAAGTCCTCGAAAACCTCTTGACAAGCGGAAACCGGCGCCTACAATGCGCGCCAAGTGGGTGGAAGTGGTTGCTAGTGGTTAGAAGATGAAACAAGGGGCCGGACGCTGTTGACTTTCGTCTTGTGCGGCGGGCTGCGGGATGCTCAGGGGCAATTTTCCGGCGACGGTCGATTCCAAGGGCAGGCTGAAAGTTCCCGCGGCGTTCCTGGCCAAGCTGAAAGAGTTTGGCGACGAGTTCTACGTCACCAGCGAGAACGGCGAGCACGTCCGCGTCTACCCCATGAAGGTGTGGGCCGGAATCGAGGCAAAGCTGGCGCGGCTTTCCTCGCACAATCCGACCAAGCAGAAGTTTCTGACGCGCACAAACTATTTCGGTCAGGTGGTGGGGATTGACCGCCAGGGCCGGCTGCTGATCCCGGCCCTGCTGCGTGAAAGCGCGGGGATGAAAGGCGACGTGGTGGTGCTCGGCTACCTGACCTACTTGCAGATCTGGAACCACGCGCGGTTCCAGGAGCTGCTGAAGAGCAGTCCGATCACTGCGGAAGACGAGCGGATACTCGACGAGCTGGGCATTTAGTTGGTCGCGCTGCATACGCCCGTTCTGGTGGAACAGGTCGTACGGTGGCTGCGCATTCGGCCCGAAGGAACTTACATTGACGCCACGGTGGGCACCGGGGGCCACGCCCTGGAAATCGTCAAGCAGTTGACCACCGGGCGGCTGATCGGGATTGACCGCGACCCGCGGGCGTTGGACGCGGCGCGCGAAAGATTGAGGCCGTACGAGCGGCAGGTGGTTCTGGTGCATTCCAACTTTTCGAGAATCGAGGAGATCACGCGCGGGTTGAAGCTGCCGCCGGCTGACGGTGTGCTGGCCGACCTCGGCGTCTCCGCCCTGCAATTGGAAAGTCCCGAGCGCGGCTTCTCGTTCCGCCAGGCCGGGCCGCTGGACATGCGTATGGATCCGGACGAAATGCGCACGGCCTCGGAGATCGTGAACTACTGGCCAGAACGGCAACTGGCCGACCTCCTCTACCGCTACGGCGAGGAGCGCAAGGCACGCAAGATCGCCAGGCAGATTCTCCGGGCGCGTCCCATCCGGGACACCGAGCACCTGGCAACGGTTGTGGCAGGGGCCCGCAGAACGAGGGGAAGGCAGAAACTGCATCCCGCGACAAAAACATTTCTGGCGCTGCGGATTGCGGTGAATCGAGAACTGGAGGAACTCGAGCAGTTTCTGACGCGGACCCCTGCCACGCTTTCTTCGGGAGGGCGCTGGGTGATCCTGAGCTACCATTCGCTGGAGGATCGCCTCGTCAAGCAGCAGTTCCAGCGGCTGGCCCGGGAAGGCGTGCTGAGGATTCTGACGCCCAAGGTGGTCCGTCCGACCGCCCGGGAAATCCAACGAAACCCGCGCGCCCGCAGCGCGAAGCTGCGCGCCGCGGAGCGCAAGCCGCTGAAGGACGAGCAGAAAGAGATGGCGCAGCCGCTGTGGCCTTGACCGCCCCTTACACCACCAAGCGCATTGACAATTCGCGCCTGCGCCGGCCGAAGGCGCCGGGCCAGGTGCGGCAGCTCGGTCGCTGGTTGGGTGTGGGCCTTCTGTTCGCATCGTGTACCCTGCTGTATGCCTGGCAGCATTTCCGGTGTCTGCAGATGGGGTACCAGCTCGAGGAGTTGAAAGCCGAGCGGGCGCGGGCGGCCGAGCAGAACCTCCAACTCCGACTCGAAGCGGCCGCCCTGCGCTCGCCGATGCGCATTGACGCGATCGCGCGCGGCGAACTGGGCCTGACGGCGCCTGTGCCCGGCCAGGTGGTTCCCCTGGCCGGCCCGGGGCAGGGGGCGCTGGCGCACGCTCGTCCGCGCGAAGCGCCGGCGCAATGAGGGATCCCGGGTTGCGGCCTGGGGTGGTTTGAGGGGCCCCGCACGCATCGCGTCGGGGCCGTTTTTGTTGGCGCAGCCTGACGGAATTCCGCGGAGCCCATGCAGCTCAGTTCTCGTCTCCGGATCGGCGTGGTGGCCCTGCTGGCGGCGGCCTGGCTGCTGGCCGTTTCCCTCCGACTCGCTTATTTGCAACTGATTTCGCACCGCGATTACGTGGCGCGCGCGCGTCGCCAGCAGGAGCGCGTCGTGGAGATCAGCCCGCGCCGCGGCGTCATCTACGATCGCAACGGGCGGGAACTGGCCATGAGCCTGCAGGTGGCATCCACCTTTGCCATCCCGGCCGAGGTCGTGCATCCCCGTCTGGCCGCCCGCTTGCTCGCGGGGGCCCTCCAGGTCCCCGCCGAAGAAATCGAGGCCAAGCTGCGGTCGGGCCGCTCGTTTGTCTGGATCGCGCGCAAGCTCGACCGCGAGCGCACCGAGCGCGTCCGCGCGCTCAACTTGAAGGGCATCTACTTCCAGAACGAGTATCGCCGCTACTACCCCAAGGGCAGCCTGGCCGCGCACGTGCTCGGCTTCGTGGACACGGACGAGAAAGGCTTGGCCGGCGTCGAGTACGTGTTTGACGACGCCGTGCGCGGACAGCCAGGCCGCATGCTCGTGTTAGCCGACGCCCGGCGCCGCTGGTACGACCGCGCCGAACAGGCTCCCCCGCCCGGCGCCAGCCTGGTGCTGACCCTTGACGAAAACATCCAGTACATCGCCGAGCGCGAACTGCTCCGGGCCCTCCGCGACGCACGCGCGCGGGCCGGGACCATCGTCGTGCAGAACCCCAACACCGGCGAGGTTCTGGCCCTGGCTGGGTGGCCTTCGTTCAATCCCAATGCGCCCGCCGAAAGTCCGGCCGAGCACCGCATGAACCGTGCCGTGAGCGCGCTGTTCGAGCCCGGCTCCACGTTCAAGGTCGTCACCCTGGCGGCGGCGCTCGAAGAACGCCTCACGCGTCCCCAGGAACGGATTGATTGCCAGATGGGCGCCATCTACATCGGCGGCCATCGCATTCGTGACCACAAGGCTTTCGGCCTGCTCAGCGTGGCGGAAGTGCTGGCCCACTCAAGCGACGTGGGCGCCATCAAGCTTGGCCTGCGTCTGGGCGCCGCTAAGCTTTCCGCCTACATCCAGGCCTTCGGCTTCGGCCAGCTCACCGGGATTGAGCTGCCCGGTGAGACGCGCGGCCTGCTGCGCCGGCTGGAAAGCTGGACGCCTGTTTCTGTCGGCTCGATTTCCATGGGACAGGAGGTCGGCGTCACCGCCCTGCAGATGGCCAGCGCCATGTCTGCCATCGCCAACGGCGGCCGGCTGGTGCGTCCGCGCATCGTTCGCGAACTGCGCAGAGGGGGCCAGGTCATTTCCCGCGCAGACCCCGAGCCGAGCCGCCCCATCAGCCCCGTGACTGCGGCTACCTTGCGGCGCTTGCTGGAAGGTGTTGTCCTGGAGGGCACCGGCAAGTCGGCCCGCCTGCATGGCTACACCGCTGGCGGGAAGACCGGCACGGCGCAGAAGATTGATCCTGCCACCGGGCGCTACTCCCCGACCGACCATATCGCTTCGTTCCTCGGCTTTGCCCCGCTGAACAACCCGAGCATCACCGTGCTCGTCCTGATGGACTCCCCGGCCGGTGAATATCACGGTGGCGTTGTGGCCGCGCCGGTGTTCAAGCGCGTTGCCGAGCAGGTGCTGAACTACCTGCGCGTGCCGCACGACCTGCCCGTCGAGCCCGGCGTGCAACTGGCGGGGAACCGCCCCCGCCCGTACGCCCTCGACGACGTGCGTGATTTTGACCCGGTGCAGGTAATTTCGACCGCGGCGGCGGAGCCCACTGCAGCCTCACGGGGACCTGCCGCGTGGAAACCGCCGGATGCTTCCGCAACCGTCGTGCCCGGCGAAGAGGCCACAGTGTTGGTTCCGAGCCTGCTGGGCAAGACCGTGCGCGGCGTCATCGAAGACTGCCTGCGCCTGGGCATTGAGCCGGTGTTGATTGGCACCGGGGTTGCTGTCCAACAGACGCCGGAGGTGGGCGAGCGCATCCGCCGCGGCACGCGCATCACCGTGCGTTTCGCCGCGTCGCTCCCGCCCGCCGCCAGGTCCGAACGAGGCAATTGACCGTGCCAGAACGCATCGCCGCCGCTGACCATTTGAGCCGCCCGCACACCGGGCCTATACTGGATGTGGAGGGCATGGACCTCAGCGAGCTACTGACTGGGCTGGATGTGCTGGGAGTCTCCGGGAACCCCGCCGCCAAGGTCACCTCGGTTGCCTACGACAGCCGGCAAGTCAAGCCGGGCACCATGTTCGTGGCCATTGCGGGAGAGAAAACCGATGGCAACCGGTTCGTGTTTGACGCCGTGGCGCGCGGCGCAGCGGCCGTAGCCAGCGAGTTGCCGCGGCCGTGGGATGCGCGCTGGGCCACCATCGGCGTCGCGCCGGCCGACCTGCCTGCCTCGGTTAGCTGGGTCCAGGTGCGGCAGGCCCGCCGGGCCTTGGCGGTCATTTCCGCGAACTACTTCGGCCGTCCGGCGCAGGCGCTGAAGCTCATCGGCATCACCGGAACCAACGGGAAGACCACCACCGCCTACCTGGTGGACTCGATCCTGCGCGCGGCTGGTTATCGCACCGGGCTGCTGGGCACCGTCGAGTACCGGCTGCCGAATAGCTCGCAGCCAGCCAAGCACACCACACCGGAGTCGCTCGAACTGCAGGGTTTTCTGGCCGGGGCGCGTGAGGCCGGCGGCAGCCACGTCGTCTTTGAAGTGAGCTCGCACGCCCTGGCCATGGACCGCGTCTGGGGCTGCCCGTTCGAAGCTGCCGTGTTCACCAACCTGACCCGCGACCATCTGGACTTTCACAAGGATTTCGATGACTACTTCGCTGCCAAACGCCGCTTGTTTGAAGGCACCGGCGGTGGGGCACCGGGTTTGGGCGTGATCAATGTGGACGACCCGCGCGGCAGGGAATTGCTGGGCTTGGCGCGGCGGAGGATCACCTACGGATTGAACAACGGCGCCGACTTGACCGCGAAAAGGTTTGCCCTGTCGTTTTCCGGCCTCGAGTTCACGGCCCAGACCCCGGCCGGCAAGCTCGACGTCCGCTCGCGCCTGGTCGGCCGAATCAACGTTTACAACATCCTGGCGGCGCTTGGCGTGGGCGTGGGATTGGGCTTGCCCGTTGCTGCGCTGGAGGCCGGCGTGCGCCAACTGGAAAGCGTCCCGGGGCGCTTCGAGCGCATTGACGAAGGGCAGCCCTTCCTGGTTGTGGTGGACTACGCGCACACCGACGACGCGCTGCGCAACCTGCTGCAAACCGCCCGCGAGCTGCTCAAAAATGGCCGCCTGATCACCGTATTCGGCTGCGGCGGCGACCGCGACCGCGCCAAGAGGCCCCTGATGGGCGAGGCTGCCGGCAGACTGAGCAATTTCGTCGTGCTGACCAGCGACAACCCGCGCAGCGAAGACCCGCGGCGGATCATCAACGATATTCTGGTCGGCCTGCAGCGCACGGACGCCCCTTACAGCGTGGAACCTGACCGTGCCCGCGCCATTGCCTTGGCCCTCGACGAAGCCCGCGCGGGAGACGTCGTGCTGCTGGCCGGCAAGGGCCACGAGACCTATCAGGTCTTGGCCGACCGGACGATTGACTTTGACGACCGCCAGGTGGCGCGACGGGAACTGGCTCGCCGGGGGTATGCGAAATCTTAGGCGGGTCGCAGCCGCGGCGGGCGCCTAGCCCAACGTTGAGACCCGAACGGAAGACGCTGGCATGCGTTGGACGATTCAGCAAGTGGTTGGCGCTCTGGGTGTGGCGCTTTTGCCCGGGAGCTGGCTCGACCCCCTGGCCCGGCTGGCCGGTGTCTCGATTGATTCTCGTACGGTCCGCCCTGGAGAGCTGTTCGTGGCCATACACGGACCGCGTCATGACGGACACACGTTTGTGGCCGCGGCCTTGCAAGCCGGTGCCCTGGGCGCGGTGGTGGCGCGAAGCCGGCTGGGGGAGTACCCGGAGGCGATCCGCTCCCGGCTGGTCGCCGTGGCCGACACCTTGGCCGCTTTGCAGCGCCTGGCCGGGGCGGTTCGCGCGGCGTGGGGAGAGCAGCCCGGGCGGCGCTTGGCCGCCGTCAGCGGGTCCATTGGCAAGACCACAACCAAAGAGATCCTGGCGGCGCTGCTGGCCGCGCGCTTCCGCGTCCTGAAGTCTGAGGGCAACTTGAACAACGCCTACGGCCTGCCGCTCACCCTGCTGAGGCTGGAGGAAGACCACGATGCCGCGGTGGTCGAAGTGGCCATGTCGCGCCGCGGCGAACTGGCGCAGTTGGCGGCGATGGCCCGGCCGGAAGTCGGCGTGGTCACCAACGTTGCCCCGGTGCACCTGGAATTCTTTTCCTCGGTGAACGAGATTGCCCTGGCCAAGCGCGAATTGATCGAGGGCCTGGCCGGCAACGAAGCGGTGGCTGTGCTGAACGCCGACGATCCACATGTGGCGCGTTTCGCCGAGGGCTTCCGCGGGCGCGTAGTGACGTTCGGCTTCGGCGCAGCGGCTCAATTCCGCGCCGGGGAGGTGGAAGACCGCGGCGCAGAGGGCTCCGCGTTTTCTTTCCTGGCGCCCACGGAACGCGCGCAGCTCAACTTGCCACTCGCTGGCCGGCACAACGTGGCCAACGCGCTGGCGGCGCTGGCGGCCGCTAGCGCTTGGGAAGTGGGCGCGGCTGAAGCGCGGCTGGTCTTTCCCCGGCTGCGCCCTGCGGCGATGCGCGGAGAAGTGCTGCGCTTCGAAGAAGGCTTCGCCGTGATCAACGACTGTTACAACTCGAATCCCGCGGCGCTGGCCTCGGCCGTCGAGCTGTTGACCGCGACGCGCGGCTATCGGCGGCGCGTGCTGGTTGCCGGCGAAATGCTCGAGCTGGGCCCGGCCGGGGTGGAACTCCACCGGGAAGCCGGGCGACACGCCGCGCAGCGCGGCCTGGACTGGCTTATCGCCGTGCAGGGCCTGGCCGCTGAGATTCGGAGCGGCGCTGTCGAGGCCGGCCTCCCGCCGGAGCGCGCGCGGTTCTTCGCCTCTTCGGAGGAAGCCGCCGAGTTTGTTACACGGTTCGTCTGTCCCGGCGACTTGGTGCTGGTGAAAGGGTCGCGCGGAGTGAAGATGGAGCGCATCGTCGAAACGCTGCAGAAGAAGTTCGCGCCGCTCGGCGAAGCGGCTGCCGCGCGCGGCCACCAGGAGCGCGCCTGAAATGCTCTACTACCTCCTCTACCACCTGCTCCAGCCCTATTTCAGCCCGCTCAACGTGTTCCGCTACATCACTGTGCGCACGGCGGTGGCCAGCCTGACCGCCCTGTTCCTCTCCCTGGTGCTGGGCCCCTGGGTGATTCGCAAGCTGCGCGAAATGCAAATTGGCCAATTCATCCGCGATGACGGCCCCCAGGGCCATCGCGCCAAGGCCGGCACTCCCACCATGGGCGGGATCCTGATTGTGATCGCCATCGTGGTGCCCACCCTTCTGTGGGCTGACCTGCGCAACCCGTTCGTCCTGCTCGCCCTGTTTGCAACCCTGGCCTTCGGGGCGATCGGATTCACCGACGACTATCGCAAGCTCCGCCGCAAGCACAACCTGGGCCTGCGCGCGGGCACCAAGTTTGGCCTGCAGGTGCTGACCAGCCTGGCCGTGGGACTGGTGTTGATTGTGTTGACCAGCTACGGCTTGTTCTCCACCGAATTGATCATGCCGTTTTTCAAGAACGTCCGGCCGAACCTAGTCGTGGAATCGCTGCTCGACCAGCCCTACCTCTGGGTCGTTGCCTATCTGCCGTTTCTGGTTTTTCTGGTCCTGGTGATTGTGGGCTCGTCGAACGCCGTGAACCTGACCGACGGACTGGACGGGCTGGCCATCGGGTGCGTGCTGATCGCTTCGAGCGCCCTGACCGCGCTCACGTATGTCACCAGCCACGCGCGCTTTGCCGACTACCTGGACATCTCCAAGATGCCTATGGTCGGCGAATTGACGATTTTCTGCGGGTCCATTGCCGGTGCCGCGCTGGGCTTCCTCTGGTACAACGCGCATCCGGCGGAGGTCTTCATGGGCGACGTAGGCTCGTTGTCGCTCGGCGGGGCTATCGGCGTGGTGGCCGTGATCCTGAAGCAGGAAATCCTGCTGTTTTTCGTCGGCGGCGTGTTCGTCATTGAGGCCCTTTCCGTCATCGTGCAGGTGGGTTCGTACAAGCTGATGGGCCGGCGGGTGTTCCGCATGGCGCCGCTGCACCACCACTTCGAGCTGATCGGCTGGAGCGAGTCGAAGATCATCGTGCGCTTCTGGATCGCGGCCATCGTCTTTGCCCTGTTTTCGCTGACCACGTTAAAACTCCGGTAGGGAAGGGTGAAGCCGGGAATCAAACTCGCGGGGAAGAAGGTTTTGGTGGTCGGTCTGGCGCGCACCGGCGTGGCCGCGGCGCTGTTCTGCGTGGCCCGCGGCGCCCGGGTCAGCGCCACGGAAGAACGCCCCGAGGACCAGGTGGCGGAAGCCGCAGCCAAGCTGCGTGCTGCCGGCGTCGCGCTCGAGCTTGGTGGCCATCGCCGGCAGACCTTCCTCGAGCAGGACCTGGTTGTCCCCAGCCCCGGCGTTGTCTACGATATGGCGCACCTGGCCGCAGCGCGCGCCGCGGGCGTCAAGGTGTGGAGTGAAATCGAATTGGCCTGGCGGTTCCTGCGCGGGCGGCTGGTAGCCATCACCGGCTCGAACGGTAAGACGACGACCACGTCGCTGATCGCTCATCTTGCGGAGACCGCGGGCCTGCCCACTCTGATCGGCGGCAACATCGGCACCCCGCTCATCTCCCGCGTGGACAGTTCGAGCCGCGCTACGCTGACCGTGGCCGAAGTCAGCAGCTTTCAACTCGAAAACATCGAAGCGTTTCGCCCCGAGGTCGGCGTGCTGCTGAACCTGACCCCCGACCATCTGGACCGGCACGCCTCGTTTGAAGATTACGCCGCAGCCAAGTCGCGCTTGTTCGCCAACCAGGGCGCGCAGGACGCCGCTGTGCTCAACGCGGACGACCCGCAAGTGGCCCAGCGCGCTCCCGGCGGGCCGCGCCTGTACTGGTTCAGCCGGCGCAAGGCGGTAGCCTGCGGCGCCTACCTGCGCGGCGAGGAAATCGTCTTCCGCGAGGACGGCCGGGAGACCATCCTGCTCCGGCGCAGCGATATCGGCCTGCGCGGCGACCACAACGTTGAGAACGTGCTGGCCGCCGCTGCGGCGGCCTGCCTGGCTGGGGTTCCGCCCGAAGCCATTGCCTCCGGGGTGCGCAGCTTCGCCGGCGTCGAGCATCGCCTCGAGTTCGTGGCCGAAATCAATGGCGTGGCCTTCTTCAACGATTCGAAAGCCACGAACGTGGACGCCGCGCTCAAAGCGCTCGACGCCTTTACCGGCCGGCTGCTGGTGATCTTGGGCGGGAAGGACAAGGGCGGGGACTTCACCGTGCTTGCGCCGGCCTTGCGCGCGCATGCCCGTGGGGTGCTGCTGGTGGGTGCAGCGGCGGAAAAAATCGAAGCGCAGCTCCGCGGCGTGGTTCCGATCGTACCTGCGGGCACGCTGGATCGTGCGGTGCGCCTGGCCTTCGAGCAGGCCCGCTCGGGCGACACCGTCCTGCTGGCTCCGGCCTGCGCCAGTTTTGACCAGTTCGAGAATTTCGAGCACCGCGGGCGCGTCTTCAAGCAACTCGTGCGCGAACTCGAGCAGGAGTGTGCCGCGGGGAAACGGTGAGACCAGACCATGCCGCGGGCGGCCCAATGCGATCGCTGGCTGTTCGGCGTCACCCTGGCGCTCTGCTTGGTGGGCGCCGTGATGGTGTTCAGCGCCTCGGCGGTGGTGGCCCGCGAGCAGTACGGCAGCGCTTACGCTTTTCTGCTGCGCCAGGTGCTCTGGCTAGCGGTGGGCCTGGCGGGCATGTTCGTCTTGATGCAGGTGGACTACCGGCGGCTGCGCCAGCCGGCTGTGATCTTCCCGGCGCTGTGCGCCACCCTGTTGCTGCTGGTCGTGGTGTTCTTTCTCGACCGCTCGCACGCCACGCACCGTTGGATCCGGCTGGGCCCGGCCAGCTTCCAGCCCTCGGAGCTGGCCAAGCTGATTACCATCCTGTATCTGGCGTGGTTTCTGGAGCTGCCCCGGAGCCCGCGCGGCGTCGGCCTGAACCCGCTGCGGGCGGGGAAGCACACGCTGCTTCCGGCCTTCGTCCCGGTGGCGCTGATGGTGGGCTTGGTGGTCATGCAGCCGGACCTGGGCACGGCGTTCCAGATTTTTCTGATTGCCCTGGCCATGCTGTTCGTCGCCGGGCTTTCGCCGCGCTCTGTGGCTGCGGCTGCGGCGGCGACGCTGCCGGCTCTGGCCATCCTGATTGCGAGCAAGCCCTACCGGCTGGCCCGCGTGCTGGCGTTCTTCAACCCGGAAGCGGACCCGCAGGGGACGGGCTTCCAGTTGCTCCAGTCGCTGATCGCGGTGGGCAGCGGCGGCCTGGTGGGCGTGGGCCTGATGGAGAGTCGCCAGAAACTGTTCTACCTGCCCGAAGCCCACACCGACTTCATCTACGCGGTGCTTTGCGAGGAACTGGGCTTTATCGGCGGCATGGCGGTTCTGGCCTTGTTTGCCGTCTACGGCTGGCGCGGCATCCGCGCCGCCCTCTCAGCTCCTGACGATTTCGGCCGGCTCGCGGCGGTAGGGATCACCGCGATGGTCGTCGGGCAGGCCCTGATCAACCTGAGCGTCGTCCTCGGCCTGATGCCCACGAAGGGCATACCCCTGCCGTTCATCAGCTATGGCGGCTCGAGCCTGCTAGTCATGCTTCTGGCCAGCGGCGTGCTCCTGAACATCAGCCAGCACGCCGACTAGCGAGGGAGCCCGATCCCGGCAGAGGGAACCGGTCAGGGGGGAGATGAAACTGCTGATTGCTGGCGGCGGCACCGGCGGGCACGTTTTTCCGGCTTTGGCCGTGGCCCGGGAGTGGCTGCGGCGGGGGAAGGAACGCGAAGTGGTGATGGTCGGCACGGAACGCGGACTGGAAGCGCGGCTTGTCGGGGCGGCTGGCCTGCCGCTCGAAACCGTTCGCGCGGCTGGGCTGAAGGGCATGCGCCCTGGTAGGCTGCTGCGCAACCTGGCCACCCTGCCCCTGGCCCTGGCAGACTCTTTCCGAGTGCTGCACCGGCACAAGCCGCAGGTGGCCTTCGGCACCGGCGGATACGCTTCCGGGCCGGCGCTGTTCGCGGCGGCCTGGCAAGGAGTGCCGGTGGTGTTGTTCGAGTCGAACGTGGTGCCGGGCCTAGCCAACCGGCTGCTCGCGCCGCTGGCCACGCGCGTGGCCGTGGCACACGAAGAGGCGGCGCAATATTTTCTGGGCCGCGCGCGAGTCACTGGGTGTCCGGTGCGGCCGGAGTTTTTTCGGGCGCCGCGTCGAGTGCCCCATGCAGCCGGCGAGCCATTCACCGTGCTGGTTACGGGAGGCAGCCAGGGCGCGCAGGCGATCAACCGGGCAGTGACCGGCGCGCTGGATCGGCTGGCCGCGCACAAGCACCGGCTCCGCCTGATTCACCAGACGGGCGAGCGCGAATACGAAGCAGTGCGCGAGGCCTACGCGCGTCGCGGCCTTCCGGCGGAGGTGGTCGCTTTCCTCGACGACATGCCCGAGCGGTTCGCCCAAGCCGACTTGATCCTCTGCCGGGCCGGCGCCCTGACCGTCGCTGAAGTGGCCGCGGCGGGTCGCGCCGCGTTATTGGTTCCCTTCGCCGCTGCCACGGACAGCCACCAGCTTCGCAACGCCGCGTTGCTGGCGGAAGCCGGGGCCGCCCGCATGATTCGCGAAGAAGAGCTCACGCCGGCGCGGCTCGCCGAAGAGATCCTTGCGCTGCTCGACCAGCCGCAGCACCTGGCGGAAATGGGCGAGCGCGCCCGCGCCTTTGCCCGTTCTGCCGCGGTCGAGGCAATCGTGAACCTGCTCGAAGAGGTGGCCCCATGATGGTCAGCTTCCGGAGTTTTCGGCGCATCCACATGGTCGGGATCGGCGGCGTGGGCATGAGCGGCATCGCGGAGGTGCTGCTCACGCTGGGCTACGGCGTTTCCGGCTCGGACCTGAAAAGCTCGCCGGTTACCGAGCGGCTGCGCAACCTCGGCGCCACCATCTACGAAGGGCATCGCGCGGAGCACGTGGCCGGGGCGCACGTGGTCGTGGTTTCCTCGGCGGTTCGGCCAGACAACCCGGAAGTCGCCGAAGCGCACCGGCTGAAAATCCCGGTGATCCCGCGCGCGGAGATGCTGGCCGAGCTGATGCGGCTGAAGTACGGCATCGCCGTGGCCGGAGCGCATGGCAAGACCACGACGACCTCAATGGTGGCGTCGGTGCTCGGCGCGGCCGGGCTCGATCCGACGTTCGTGGTCGGGGGGCGCGTCAACCAGGCCGGCACCACCGCGCGGCTGGGACGCGGCGAATACATGGTGGTGGAAGCCGACGAAAGCGACCGCACGTTTCTGCTGCTGGCGCCGGTGGTGGCCGTGGTCACCACGATTGACCGCGAGCACCTGGATCAGTACAGCTCGCTCGAAGAGATCCAGCAGGCGTTCCTGCAGTTCGTCAACCGCGTGCCGTTCTATGGCGCGGTGGTGCTGTGTTCCGATGAGCCCAACGTGCAGGCCATCCTGCCGCAGATAAAGCGCCCGGTGATCTCCTACGGCACCTCGCACCAGGCTGACCTAGTGATCAGCGCGGTCGAGCCGCGCGGCATGGGCAGCGAGTTCCGGCTGGCCTATCGCGGGGAGGACCTGGGGCGCTTCCAGATTCATTCGCCGCCCGGCATCCACAACGTGCGCAACGCCGCAGCCGCGGCCGCCGTGGGGCTTTATCTGAACATCCCTGCGGACCTGATCCGCGTCGGCCTGGAGAAGTTCACCGGGGTGGGTCGGCGGTTCGAGGTCAAGGGCACCGTGAACAGCATCACGCTGATTGACGATTACGGGCACCACCCGGCGGAAATCCGCGCCACGCTCGATGCCGCGCGGGTCTGCGGCTATCAACGTCTGCTCGTGTTGTTTCAGCCGCACCGCTACACGCGCACCAAGCATTTGTGGGAGGAGTTCTGTCGCGCGTTCAATCAGGCCGACGTGTTGGTCCTCACCGATATCTACGCCGCCAGCGAGCCGCCCATCGAAGGCATCACCGGCCAGGCCCTGGCCGAAGCGGTGCGCGCCGCCGGACACAAGCACGTCGTTTATCGCAGCTCGATGCAAGAAGGCATCGAATACCTTCTGCAGGAAGCGCGCCCGAGCGACGCCGTGCTGACCATCGGGGCCGGCAGCATCGGCCGCGTGGTGGATGAGCTGGCCCTGCTTCTGGGGACGCGCGTGGCAACGGGGAATGCGAGCTAATCCCAAAGTCGTCGCAGCCCTGGCGGAGTTGGGCGTCGAGCTGCGCCCGGGCGTGGCCCTGGCTGCGCTCACATCGCTGGGCATCGGCGGCACCACGGACCTGCTGCTCGTCCATCAGCGCCAGAGTATCCCGGAGCTTGTTCGGCTGCTCGGCCACGAAGGCGTTCCGTGGCGGCTGCTCGGCGGAGGCACGAATCTGCTCGTGGCCGACGGCGAACTGCCTTGGGTCGCTCTGCAACTGGCTCCCCTGCAGCCCCCCATCCGCGTGGATGGCCAGCGCGTCTGGGTGGACGCGGCGGCAGACCTGGGGCACACGGTTACTTCCTGCGCCCGGCAGAACCTCGGCGGCATGGAAGGGCTGATCGGGGTGCCCGGCTCGGTGGGAGGGGCGCTGCGCATGAACGCCGGGGCCTACGGCACCCAGATCGGCTCCTTCGTGCGCGACGTGGAGCTCTACCGCACCGCCACCGGGCAGATCGAGCGGCTCCGGCACGCAGAGATTCGCTTTGAATACCGGCACACTTCTTTTGCGGCCGATGATATGATGCTGGCAGTGACGCTGGAACTGCCGGCCAAGTCCTACCAGGAAATCCTCCAGGGCATTCGAGTCTGCAACGAAAAACGGCGTGCCAGCCAGCCGCTCAACCAGAAAAGCGCGGGCTGCATTTTTAAGAATCCTCCGGGCGCTTCGGCCGGGCGGATGATTGACGAACTAGGGCTGAAAGGTTTTCGCGTGGGCGAGGCCATGGTCAGCGACCGCCACGCGAATTTTTTCATCAACCTGGGCGCAGCCACTTGCGCGGACATGCTCCGCTTGGTGGACGCAGTCCGCGAGCGCGTGCGCCGGGGTTTTGGCTATCAACTCGAGGAAGAGGTGATCGTCTGGAAAGCCTGAGGGACAGCGAAGAGCGCCAAAGCGAACCGGTCGCCGACGACGAGCCACGGTCTCTGCCGCGGCGAAAGCCGATGGAGATTCGCCGGCGCCCGCTCGGCCGCGGGGCGCGCCTGCGCCGCCGGCTTGTGGCTGCGGTGTCGCTGGCGGCGGTCGGCTGGGCCTTCTACCTGGGCGCGGATTTCCTGCTGCGCTCTCCGAAGGTTCTCCTGACCGATCTCCGCCAGGTGGAAGTGCGCGGCGGGCGCCTGGTCAACGCGGCGGATGTCGCCGGTGTGTTTGCCGCAGACCTGGGGCGCAGTGTGCTGCGGGTTCCTCTCGGGGAGCGTCGCGCAGCTATCGAGCGGATTCCCTGGGTCGAAAGGGCCACGGTGCGGCGCATCCTGCCCAACCGGATCGTCGTCGAGATTACCGAGCGGCGTCCGGTAGCCTTCGCGCGTCTGGGTTCGGAGCTCGCGCTGATGGACGCCCGCGGAGTCCTGCTCGAGCGGCGCCTGGGCGACGCGTACCGCTTCCCGGTGGTCACTGGCGTCAGCCCGGACATGCCGCGCGCCGAGCGCGAAAGGCGCGTGCGATTGTTCCTGGATTTCCTTGCCCAGGCTGAACAGGTCCGGCCGGGCGCCACCGAGTACGTCAGCGAGGTGGGCTTGGCTGACCCGTCTGACCTGCAGGCCGTGCTGGCGGGTCTGCCGGAGCTTTCCCAGGGAGAAGGCGGGCAGCCCTCCGTGCGGGTGCACTTCGGCGACCGGGATTTCGGCCGGCGCTTTCGCACCCTGATGGAGAACATCGGCCAGTGGCGGGCCAGCGCCGGGCGGGTGGAGTCTGTAGATTTGCGTTTCGAGCGGCAGGTGGTCGTGAATCCCGAGACCCGTCCGTAGTGCAGCCGCCGGAGCCTTGGCGCAGGGGCAGGGAGCAAGGGGAATGGCCAAGAAAGACCGGTACCTGGTCGGCCTCGATGTGGGCAGCACGAAGACGTGCGCGCTGGTCTGCGAGCCTGAAGAAGCAGCAGCGCGCTTCCTGGCCTTGGGCGTGGCCGAATCCAAAGGTACGCGCAAGGGCCTGATCGTGAACCTGGAAGCCATCGTCAGCTCAATCCGCCGCGCCGTGGAAGCCGCGGAGAACGCCGCCGAAGTGCCCATCGAGTCTGCCTATGTCGGCGTGGCCGGCAGCCACGTCCGCGGCGTGAACAGCCGGGCGGGCGTTTCCCTCGGCCAGCGTCCTCGCGACGTCCAGCGCGAAGACGTCGGCCGCGCCGTGGAGGCCGCCCGCGGCATCCCGTTGGCAGAAGACCGCGAAGTGCTCCACGTGCTCCCCCAGGAATTCTTTGTGGACGGCCAGGACAACATCCGCGATCCCGTCGGCCTGACCGGGCAGAACCTCGAAGCCAACGTCCATGTGGTCACCGCTTCGGCTACCGCCACGCAGAACGTCATCACCGCGGTGAATCGCGCGGGCGTCATCGTCGCGGATACGGTGCTCGAGTCGCTGGCCTCCGCCGATGCCTGCCTGACGCCGGATGAAAAGGAACTGGGCTGCTGCCTGCTCGATATTGGGGGCGGCACGACGGACTTGGCGGTGTACGTGGGCGGCGTCGTGCGCCATACCGGCGCGATTCCCATCGGCGGCGACCATTTCACCAACGACCTGGCCGTCGGGCTGCGCACGCCGATTCCCGAAGCCGAGCGCATCAAGCGCGAACACGGCTGCGCCTGGCGGCCGCTGGTGCGCGAAGACCGGGCCATTGAAATCGCCAGTGTCGGCGACCGCCCCGCGCGCACCATCTTCACCCGGGCGCTGTGCGAAATCCTCGAGCCGCGCGCTCAGGAGCTGCTCGTGCTGGCGGCCGAGGAGCTCAGGCGCGCCGGGCTCGACACGCTGCTCCCTGCCGGGCTGGTATTCACCGGTGGCGGTGCCCGGCTGGCCGGCTTGATGGAGCTGGCCGAACAGATGTTCCACCTGCCCGTGCGGCTGGCCGCGCCGCGCGGCCTGGAGGGAATGACCGAAGAAGTTTCCCAGCCTGAGTTTGCCACGGTAGTCGGGCTGCTGCTCTACGGCGCGCGCACGCGACAGACGGCGCAGCGTCCGGCGGGGCTGGTGGCCAAGTTGAAAGCGATGTTTGCCGGGTAGCGCGGAGCGGGACTCCGGCAAGAAGACGGAGGGGAGGCATCATGGCGCCGAAGGATGGCGGAGTGCGGTTTGCATTCAGTGAAGAACAACAGCAGGGCGCGAAGATCAAAGTCTTCGGCGTGGGCGGCGGCGGCACCAACGCCGTCAACCGCATGATCCGCGCCAAGGTGGAGGGCGTCGAGTTCATCGCCGCCAACACCGATTTGCAGGCGCTCAAGCTTTCGCACGCTCCCGTGAAGCTGCAACTGGGCGCCAAGCTCACCAAGGGGCTCGGCGCGGGCGCCAATCCGGAAGTCGGCCGCAAAGCCGCGCTGGAAGACACAGAGAAAATCATCGAAGCGCTGGAAGGCGCGGACATGGTCTTCGTCACCGCGGGGCTGGGCGGCGGCACGGGGGGAGGCGCGGCCCCGGTCATCGCCAGCCTGGCGAGCGAGCTGGGCGCGCTGACCGTGGCCGTGGTCACCAAGCCGTTTACCTTCGAAGGCAAGCGCCGCATGGCCCAGGCCGAGCAGGCCCTGGCGGAACTGGTCGGCTGCGTGGACACGGTCATCGTCATTCCCAACGAGCGCCTGATGGATACCGTCGAGCGTGGCACCAGCTTCTTCGAAGCGTTTCGCATCGCCGACGACATCCTGCGCCAGGCCGTCCAGGGCATCAGCGACATCATCACCATCCCGGGCATCATCAACCGCGACTTCGCCGACGTGAAGACCATCATGGCCGGAATGGGTTACGCGGTGATGGGCACGGCCGTGGCTTCCGGGTCTAACCGCGCCGTGGACGCCGCCAACCGGGCCATCTCCAGCCCGCTGCTCGAAGACAATTCCATCACCGGCGCGCAGGGAATCCTCATCAATGTCACCGGCTCGTCCAGCCTGACGCTGCACGAAGTCCACGAAGCCTCCTCCATCATCCAGAAGGCGGCGCACGAAAACGCCAACATCATCTTCGGCGCCGTCCAGGAAGAGTCCATGAAAGAAGCGGTGAAAATCACCGTGATTGCCACGGGCTTCCGCCAGATGGCCCAGCGCGTGCCGCGGCACAAAGTGTCCTATCTGCCCAAGACGTGGAAAGCGGCGCGTGAAGCGACCACCGTGGTGCGCGACGTTGCCCCCAGCCTGGTGAACGAAGTGCCCGCCGATGACCTCGACGTGCCTACCTTCCTGCGCCGCCAGGCGCAGAAAGCCGGCGCGTGAAAGAGCGGCGAGCGGCAAATGACAAGTGAGGGTGCCGGAGCGGGGTGGGCACCCTTACTTTTCAGCCCTCCAGGTCGCAGGATTTGCCGTGGAGTTGACTCAATTGAGGCGCGAGGGCGGCTAGGCCTTCTTCGCCGAGGATGGCTTCAACGCGCGGGAAAAGCTCTTCTTCTTCAAATCGCACGTGGTCGTGGAGCCGCTGGCCTAGCTCGACCAGCAGCGGCTCGATGCCGGAACCGGCCGCCAGAGCGCGGGCCAGTTCCTCGATGCGCGCGCGAATCAGGGCGTGCTCGGCCAGCATGCGCACCATGGCCGGCTCTTTGTCAATGCGCACGTGGCGCGCGCACGCGGGCAGCAGAACCTCCTCTTCCTCCCGGAAGTGCGTTCGGCCCTTTCTCTGATAGAAGCGCAGGAATCTTTCCGCTGCGGCGCGCATGGCCGCGGCGCGTAGGCCAGAGTGCAACTGCTCGGCGCGCCGGATCTCCAGCGCGCGCACCAGGGCGTGATGGTGGTGGTGACTTAAGGGATGGAGCGAGGGGTGCCGCTTGATCCCCACGCCAACATTCTACGGCAGCCGCCCCGCATCCTCCAGCTTCGCGGCCCGAACCGTGCGCCCGAACCCGTGCGCGTTATCCCACAAGCCGCCGCAGCGGCCAGGTCCCGGGCGGAGTCATTCTGGGGGACCGCATCGCTTGGCCCCCGCGCGTCGAGGCCAAGGCTGCGAGGGAAGAATCTCCACCGGCGGAGTCTATCAGCGCTCACAGGTTCACCATCTACAGGGCTCAGCCTTCCACTGCAGTGCCGCGAACACCCGGGGAGTCCAGTTGGTCCTACAGGCCCAGCAGCCGGGCGGCGTTGGCGCCGAGGATCTTGGCCCGGTCCTGCTCGGTGAGGGTGGTGGCGCGCAGGCTGGCGAGCATCTGCTCGATGCTGCCGATCCGGTGCGGATAGTCGCTGCCCGCGAGGAGGTGGTCGGCGCCGGCAAAGGCGATGGCCAGCTCGAGGGCGCGCGGATCGAAATTCACCGTGTCGTAGTAGAAGTGCTTCAGGTACTCGCTGGGCGGGCGCGAGATGTTGGCGCGGCATTCGCGGAAAGCGTGGTAGCCGCGGTCGAGCCGCTCGGCCAGGTAGGGAATGGCCCCGCCGAGATGGCCAAGCACCCAGCGGATGCGTGGGAAGCGCTCGACGACGCCGCTGAACACCAGCTTGGCCGCGGCCAGCGTGGTGTCAAACAGGAACCCCACCAGCGGCATCAGCCAGTACTCGAGCATGGCTTCCACGCCGAGGGGATGAATCGGGTGGATATAGAGCACCGCGGCGAGGTCGTCGGCCAGCTCGTACAGCGGCCAGTAGCGCGGGTCGGCCAGGGCCGTGCCGTTGACGTTGCTGAACAACATGGCCCCGCGCAAGCCCAATTGCCGGCAGACGCGCTCGAACTCTGCGACGGATGCCGCCGGGTCGTTCAACGGCAGCGTGGCCAGAGCCGCGAAGCGCCTCGGCCGAGCCTGGACGACCGCGGCGAAGGCGTCGTTCACCAGCCGGGCCAGCCGCACGGCCGTTGCCGGTGCTTCGATGTGCGTGCCCGGCGAAGTAAACGTGAGCACCTGCAGGTCCACGCCGGCGCGCGCAACTTCTGCTTCGCGGTAGTCAATATCCCGGTGGCCGCGCACTACGATGTTGTAGTCGCCGGGATAGTGCAGGCGGGGGTTGCCGTCGGAGTCCACCGCAACACCCACGTTGCTCGGCCCGGCGCGCACCGCATCGAGATACGCCGGCGGGTAGTAGTGGTTGTGAAAGTCCACGACGCGCATCACAGCGCTCCTGGGCGGACACGCGGGCGTGTCCACAGCAAATACACCGGGAGCCCCGCCGCCAGCAGCAACAGACCCAGCGCACTGGAGCGGGGTTCAGCCGCAAGCTGATTGGTGACAATGGCCAGGGAAACCCCCGCGAACAGCAGCGGTACCAGGGGATAGCCGGGCGCACGGTAACCGGGCGCGTACTCCCGGCGTCGGCGCAGCCAGACGAGTCCCGCAGCCATCAGCGAGAAAAACAGCCACTCCGTGTAGATGACACGGGTGAACAGCTCGCGATACGTGCCGGTCAGAACCAGCAGCGACGCCCACACAGCCTGCAGCAGGATGGCTCGATGGGGCGTGCGAAATCGGGGATGCACGGCGCCCAAGCAGCCGAACAGCAGTCCGTCGCGCGCCATGGCGAAGTACACGCGCGGCCCGGCCAGCACAATTCCGCTTAGCGCGCTGAAGGCGGAGACGATCACCAGCAGAGAGATCACTCCGGCCGCGCCAGGACCTAGCAGCGCCGTGGCCGCATCAGCCGCTACGCGCTCCGAGGCCACTAGTTTTTCCAGGGGAAGCGCACGCAGGTAGGCGTAGTTCAGGCCCACGTAGCAGGCTGTGACGACCAGGGTGCCCAGCAGCAGCGCTCGCGGGATCGTGCGCTGTGGCTCGCGCGTTTCGCCTGCTGCGTAGGTCACCATGTGCCAGCCGCCAAAAGCAAACAGTCCGGCGAGAATAGCCAGGCCGAAGTCGCGCAGGGAAGGCATCTCGGTCGGGGCGGTGGGCGCCGCGGGCGGGGCCAGCCAGAAAAACAGAAGCAGGATGACAGCTACGGCGACAACCTTGGCCAGGGTCAGCAGCGCTTGCAACGTGGTGCCCGGCCGCACGCCGAGGTAGTTCACTGCAGAGAGCAACAGGATGGCCGCAATGGCCACCAAGCGAGTGGCCGTGTCTCCCAGCGAGGTGAAATAGCCCGCGTAGCGCGCCAACACCACGGCCAGCGCAGCGATGATCCCCGAATGCACGCTCCAGAACATGGCCCAGCCCCACAGGAAGCCCGCCGCCGGCCCGAACGTTTCCCGCAGGAAGACGTAAACGCCGCCGGTCTGCGGGAACGCGGCAGCAAGCTCGGCGCAGACCAGTGCGCCGCACAAGGTCAGCAGGCCCGCGAGTAGCCACGTGGCCAGCATTCCCGCGGTGCTGGGCACCAGGCGGCTGATCTCCGAGGGCTGGACGAAAATCGCCGCGCCGAGGATGGTCCCCACAACCATGGCCGTAGCCTGCGGCAAGCCGATGGCCCGCGTGAGTGCAGGGCCGGGCGGCGCGGTCGGAGGGTTCATGGTGATGTCGCGGCGCGCAACGCCGGCGCATTCTACACCACTCGCGCAAAGCACCGAGGCAGGGAGGGGAATGGTTTTACACCGCCTCGGGGTGGTCTATAATAGCGACCGCTCAGGCATGGCCATCCAAGCGGGTACGCAGCTAGGCCCATTTGAGATTCTCTCTCTGCTGGGCGCGGTGCTCTACGAGATGGTCACGGGCCGTCCTGCCTTCTCGGGCAAGACCCGCGCCGGCCTGATTGCGTCCATTCTTGCGGTCGAGCCGCCAGCGATGACCGATTTGCAGAGCATGGTCCCGCCGGTGCTTGATCGCGTGGTGCGCACGTGCCTGGCGAAAGACCCTGACGAGCGCTGGCAGACCGCGCATGACTTGAAACTGCAACTGCAGCGGGTGATGGCCGCTGGCGGCGCAGTCTCTGCAGAAGTCAGCCAGCGGCTTGGGGGCCGAAGAAGTGCTGCTAGCGACCGAAGGCGATGAGCGCCCGATGTCGGTTTCTGCCGACGGCCGCTACCTCGCCTATGGCCACATAGCCGTCAGCGCCAAGACGGGGTGGGATGTTTGGATTCTTCCACTGTTCGGCGACCGCAAGCCCTTTGCCTACCTGCGGCGCGAATTCAGCGAGTTTTTCCCGGCTTTCTCGCCCGACGGTCGGTTTCTGGCCTACACGTCCGATGAAGCCGGTGGCCAGCAGGTGTACGTCGTGTCGTTCCCGGAGCCGAGGGGCCGGTGGCAGGTCTCGGCGAGTGGCGGCTCGCAACCGCGTTGGTCGCGGGACGGGCGGGAGCTGTTGTTTGCTTCTGGGGACAATACTCTGATGAGCGCCGAAATCCGCATCCGTGGCCTGTCGCTGGAAGTGGGCGCGATACGCCCTTTGTTTCCCCTCGGGGTGGTCTCTCAGTTAGGCAATGTCTATGACCTTGCACCGAACAGCAAGCGCATCGTCGTGCTGGGACCGATCGAGCGGGACAGTGGCGAGCCGCTCACCCTGGTAATCAACTGGACCGCCGACCTGCCCAGGAAGTAACCCCGCGCGGCCCAGCCGTCCGCCGCCCTTGCCTCTATTGACAACGCCAAGGTTGGCGACCAGCCTGCCCCGGGTTTAAACTTCCGCGGGAATCTTGCGCACCGTTCCGGCGAGCTCGCTGCGGCCCCGCGTGTGCGGCCGAAAGGGCTTCAGGGAGGCAAGGTGAGTTCCAACTCTCCGGGCAATCCCGAAGCGAAACGCTTGGTCGTGTTCGTCCACGGCTTCGGCAGCTCGGCGAAGTGCTGGTCGAAGCTGATCAGCAAGCTGCAGACCGATCCGCGCATCAAGGCGGCGTTTGACCTGGAGTGCTACGAGTATCCGACGAAATGGTTCAACTTGCGGCTGGGGCAGCGGATTCCCCGGCTGGAGGAAACGGCCAGCGGGCTCGGGGCGTTCCTCGAGCAGTCGCGGCTGCGCGATTACCCGGACGTTACCCTGGTGGGGCACAGCCAGGGCGGCTTGGTGATCCAGAAGTACCTGGCGATGATGCTGAGCGCCCGCCGCGGCTACGAGCTGGAGCGCATCCGTCAGGTCATCCTGATGGCCACGCCCAATCTGGGCTCGACGCTGCTGGCGCCGGCGCGCAACATCCTCTTCCGCATCTTCGATAACCCGCAAGAGCGCGCGTTGCGCGTGCTCAACCCGGAAATCCACGACCTGCTCGAGTTCCTGGGTGACCGCGTGGCCAACGCCATGACCCGCGACGCCGACTGCTGGCCCATCCCCGTGCGATGCTTTTGGGGTCAGCAGGACGACATTGTTCCGGAAGCCTCGGCCCGCGGCCCTTACACCAAGGGTGCGGCCCTGCCCGGCGACCATTTCTCCGTCCTCGAGCCGAATACCCAGGATCACTACAACATCCTGGCAGAAGCCCTGCTCGAGCCCCTCGGGCACAAGAACTTCTTCGAAGTGGGTTCCTATGAGGTGGAAGTCCGTGTTGAGCCGCTCCCCGAGGATTTCCAGCAGGAGATGGCCTTCGGCAGCGAAGGCCGACGGCGCACGATTCGCTGCGACAATCGCGCGCACATCATCCGCCGCGTGACCTTTTCGCGCCGCAACTGCTGCACCCGGCTGTTTGAGCTGCGCTACCGCACCCGCGGCGACGGGCTCCTGCTGGCCACCACTTCCCATCGCAACGAAGCTCCTGCCAGCGCCGTCGGCCGCTACAACGAAACCGGAACGGAATTCACCTTCCAGTTTACGCCGCGCCCCAAGCAAACCTACGCCCTGCACCTGGAGGTCTACAAGGGTTTCGACCCGGGCCAGCGCAACTTCCACACCCACCTCGACCTCCACACCCACATCCGCCACCTGCTTTTCCGCGTGGACCTCTCCGCCTATCTGGCCGCGGGCTTCCGCGTGGAACCGGCACCGCAGTTGCACTTCCTGGCCCAGGACCGCGCCACCTGCGAGGAGTGCAACAGGATCTTGGATCAACCGCCGGTACCTTGCGCCAAGCTGCATCGCAGGGGCATCTGGGAATGGCGGCTCAGCGACCTGCGCGGCGGCGTGCTGACTGTGCAGTGGGATGTGGTGAAGGCTGCGTCCGCGGCCTCCAGCCACGCCAGGGGAGCGTAGCAGGCTCTCCCCGCGCACGCCCGGGTGCCCCACCCTTCTGTTTTCTAAAAAACGTGGGGCTGCGTTCGGGAAGAGGAAGCCGCCACCCTTAGACCACAAAAGCGTGCCGCCTCCCACACCTGTTACGGACGCCTTCTTTCCCTCCTGCGGGGCTGCGCAGCGAAGGTTCCAGCAAGAGATGCAAGCTAGCTGGGGATCCAGATTTTTTCGGCGGCCACGACTTCGGCATCGCCCGGGAGTTGCAGCGGCTCTGGCGACTTGGTGAAAAACACGAGCGCTTTGTACGCGGCGAGATACCGGTAGTTCTTGCGGAAGAGTCCGCCGATGGCCGTTACCACCAGCGGCGCCGTCCCCCGGGAAACAATGGCCAGGAAATCGCGCGGGGCCACGCGCACAATCGCCCCGGAAGCCTTGATGGCCTGGGCGAGGGCTGCGCCGGCTGCGGCTGTGCCGTATGCCATCGGATGCCTCCTTCGACGGGAGCAATATAGTCGGTTTCCCCGAGCGCGTGCAGGAAAAGCGCGGGGCTTGCCGGGCACTCGCCTGTGCTCCGGCCACGCCCCTAACGGACTAATCCGGAAACACCCCCACGATAATCATTTCGTAGGGCAGCTTGACCACGGTGGGCGGGACCGGGTCGCGGGCAAACCGCCAGATCAGGTCCAGGTTGATGCGCGGGATGCCGAGCACGTGCAGCCGGTCGCCCTTGGTCAGGTTGCGGACGCGCTCGGCGGGCGCTGTGCCGCCCACAAAGACCATGCGCCGCGCCCCGCTGGTCGCCACGGGGTTGCCTTCCAGGTCGAGCACCTTGGCCATCACCGTATAACCGTCGGCAATCTCCCGCGGCTTGCGAGTCAGCTCGATGCGGAACTCCGCGTAGTTGTACTTGGCCTTCTTGGCGCCCAGCAGGACGCGGCTGGGGCCGGACTGCACGGTCAAGTCAAGCGATTCGTAATAGGAGAACGCGGTGTCGGCGTCATAGGCCTCGAAGCCTGCGATGGGCACGAACGAGCTCAGGATAGAAACCGGCCCAATCTGGGTCACCGGGTGGATTTCATAAACGTGGTCCGGGTTGGTGCCGGCGGGCTTGGGGACATTCGGGTTCTGAACCTGCAACCCCGCCGGCGGATGCTCGAACCAGAGGCGCCAGGCGCCGGCGAGGGGCACGGCCTGGTCGGTGCCGGTGTTCAGGCGCACAAAGTCACGCGCCGGCTTCTGCGGATTCTTTCCGGCGTTGACGATTTCCACCACCAGGGGCAGACCCACTTCTGCGGAGCGGCCGGCCATGTGCAGGTCCCCATCTTCTCCATTCCGGCTGACAGGGTTCGGATTCTTATGCGCCTTGTCAATGGTGAAATGGAGCTGGAGGACGGCCCGGTTCCTCGAGGTGCGCACGAATTCCCGATCGAGCGCGACGGCTTGGCCGGCCGCAGGGGCAGGGGCGACGAGCAGCGCCGCCAGCCAGCCGCAGCACCGCCACCCGGGTTTCCTGGCCATTTCTCTACTCCTGCTGCTAGGTGGTCTTCGCGGCCGCGGGCTTCACCGAGCCGCGAACCTGGATGAACTTGTTCAGCACGTCAAACCAGAACGGCGCTCCAACCGAGACCGCTGCGGCGGTCAGCAGCCATCCCAGCAGGTGCGGCACGACCAGAATGCGCAAGAACGCGGCAACGTCCTGCTCAGCGCCGCTGCGGAACTTCTCCCACTCCGCACTCCAGCCCAGGAGCTGCCCGAGCACCTTCTCTTGCTCCGGGCTCAGCCCCGTCTGCGCAGACGCCGAACCGCTGACCGGCTGCGTGCTCTCCGGCTCTGCTTCCGAATACTCGAGGACAATAGGCTGGTTGGCGCGGGCCTTGGCTTGCTCGACTACCGCGGCGCGCAGCGCGGGATTAACCCAGAGTTTTCGAGCCATCTCCAGCGTGTCGGCGTTGGTGACCAGAGTGACCACTAGTGCAGCCAGCAGCGTTACCGCCTGCATCTTCCGACGATACCAGCCGGAGACGCGATCCATCCCGCTATCAAACCATCCGGCGATGGCTCTTTCCGCCGCAGCCAGGTCGCTGCCCGCCGCATAAACCAGCGGCCGCAGCGCGCGCCCGGCTTCCTGGTTGGCCAGCCTGTCCAGGCCCAGGCGAACCTGCTCGACGGTGGGTGTCTCCTGGCCCTTGGCCAGGACATTCATCACCACGCGAGCGAACAGGCTCGAAGGGATATACGATGGCGGCGCTCCCTTGCGTCCCAGGCTGCGGATCAGCGGGTGGCTCAGGACTTCGTCGGCCATTTCGCCCAGCAGCGAGCGCACGCCTCGCACCAACATCTTGCCGCGCCACCCGAACAGGCCGGCCAGCCATTCGTTGACCATCGTGCAGATCAGCGCCAGCAGCAAGTAGGCGAAGCTCAGCCCGATACAGACGTCGAGGATGCTCAGGCTCATGGCCAGTCTCCTCTCGCTGGGATGTAGTGCCGCGCCCGGACACGTTTACGGCGGCTTATACACCTTTATCCAGGCCAGTCAAGTACCTCTGGCGGTACTTTCCGGCTGGCGCGGGCGGCTTGTGGCGTGTTCTCCAGCGGAGTATACTTTGCAGTGGCGGGCAGGTCGGGTGATCGCCCCGGTAGCCTGGCAACGGGCCTGCCGGGGAGGAAAGTCCGGACTCCGCAGGGCAGCGCGCCTGGTAACGCCAGGGGGCCGGCTCCGTGAGGGGTCGGCCACGGAAAGTGCCACAGAGAACATACCGCCGACGAAACGCCACGGTGACAGGCGGCAGGCTAAACCTTCCGCCCGTCTTCGCGTCACGCTTCGGGCAAGGGTGAAAAGGTGGGGTAAGAGCCCACCGGTCGGCTGGCAACAGCCGACGCACGGTAAACCCCGCGTGGAGCAAGGCCGAATAGGAGGCGAGGGCTGGCCCGGCCCGTGAGCAAGCCTCGGGTAGGCCGCTTGAGTCCGGCAGCAATGCCGGACCTAGAGGAATGATCACCGCGCCGCGTCGCGCCGTCGCCCTCGACGCTTGTCGGGGGCTCAGGGCTGCGTGCGAAACTCTTCCTTGCTGGCGCAAGCCGGCAAGGAGAGGGGACGTGCGTGGTCGGCGGCCGCGCGTCGTACAGAATCCGGCTTACAGACCTGCCCCGCCCTTTGTTCAGCCTTCCCTCGACCCCACCCCCCAAATACCTCGAACCCTCAAAGGAAACCGAGCAGCAATTCAGCAGGCTCCGGTTGCCTCCCTGAGGCCGCCCGCCATCCTCTCCCGCCTCTCCCTCCCACTCGCATAGTCCCGGTGGTCAGGCAGCTTGTGGTGAACGGAGTTTTGTTTAGCTAAAGACCGGCGGGCACCCTGGGGGCACGGTGGCGGCCGATCTTGGCCCCGGAGGCTCGGCGTTCTGGCGTTTCCTCCCCAGCAGTCGCCCAAGCACGCGGCGGCAGCCTGACTTTGTAGGACCGCGCCGGGCGTCGGCGCCCGGCTGTTCCGTCAAGCTGTTGAAAACCACAAGGGGCGGGTTTGCGTCTATAGTAGCGATTGCCTGGCCGAGATGGGAGAGGTGGGGTTATGCCACTGCACAAGCTGGACCAAGCTGGGAAGGTTCTCGGGATGGTGCTCGCTGTTCTGCTTGCCGTTGTGATTTCTGTTGCGGGTTTGCTGGGCGCGGAGCGGGCGTCGAAGCCCGGCAAGCCGAACGCGGCGGCCACCGAACAGAAAGCGCCGCTGCGCAAGCCCGACGTGCATTATGTTCCGACGCCGCCCGAAGTGGTCGAAGCGATGCTTCGCATGGTCAATGTCGTCAAGGATGACGTGGTTTACGACCTGGGCTGCGGCGACGGCCGCATCGTCATTGCCGCCGCGCAGAAATACGGCACCCGCGGCGTGGGCATTGACATTGACCCGGAGCGCATCAAGGAAGCGGAGGAAAACGCCCGGCAGGCTGGCGTGACGCATCTGGTGAAGTTCCGCAACGAGGACCTGTTTGAGGCGGACATCAAGGAAGCCACGGTGGTCACGCTGTATCTGCTCGACTGGATCAACGAGAAACTGCGCCCCAAGCTCCTGCGCGACCTCAAACCGGGCACGCGCATCGTCTCGCACGCCTTCCGCATGGGCGATTGGGAACCGGAGAAAAGCGCCGAGGTGGACGGCCGGAGAATCTACCTGTGGACGGTGCCGGCCAAACCTTCAACGCCACACTGAGCGGCGGCCGACGCGACTTGGTTCAGGCGGAGGCTCCCTGGTCGAGGCTCACGGCTGGTTCCCGGGCAGACCCCAGGGGAGCGGTCCTGCTCGGCCGCAGCACGCTCTGCGGCGGCTGGCGCAGGTCCCACACCAGCCCCAGCCAGGAAAGTGCGCGCAAAACGTAATAGGTGACGTCCACTTCCCACCAGAAGAAGCCCTGACGCGCCGAAGCCATGTAATGGTGATGGTTGTTGTGCCAGCCCTCGCCCAGGGTTAGCAGAGCGAGCAGCAGGCTGTTGCGGCTGGTGTCTGCCGTGGCATAGCGCCGCCGCCCGAACACGTGCGAAAGGGAGTTGATCAGAAACGAGCAATGCCACAGCAGGACCGTGCTGACGAAAAACCCCCAGACCAGCATGCCCCACCCGCCGGCCCAGAACAGAATGGCGGCCAGCAGCACCGGCGGCACCAGATGGTAGCGGTTCAGCCAGCGCAGTTCGGGGAAGCGGTAGAAGTCCGGGATGCGTTCCACGGCCGTGGCCTGGTAGCGGTCAGAGAGAATCCAGCCTACGTGCGCCCACCAGAAGCCGCGCAGCGTCGGCGAGTGCAGATCTTCCTCGGTGTCTGAGAAGCGATGGTGGTGCCGATGGTGCGCCGCCCACCATAGCACCCCCTTCTGCGCGGAAGTGGTGGCCAGCAGGGCGATGACGAACTGGAACCATCGGCTGGTCTTGAACCCGCGGTGGGAAAAGTACCGGTGGTAGCCGGCGGTGACGAAAAACATCCGCGTGTAAAACAGAGCTAAACAAACCACCAGGTGGGACCAGTGGAATCCTACCCAGAAGGCAGCCAGGCAGGCTAGGTGCGCGGCCCAAAAAGGTAGCGAGCGCAACTGCGCGATGTGTGCCCGGGTCGGCGCAACGACCTTACTCGTAGCCATGCGGCGAGTTCCTTTGCTCGGAAACTATCCACTTCTGCTGGCGCTCTCCGCGAGCGCAAAGGAACCGCCAACATGCGCCACGAAAAAAGCCACAGGCAGTCTAAAGGGAGGCATGAGCAGAGTCAACCGGGTTGTGCGAGGGGTTTTCGAGCTCGCAAGGGAGCGTCGTCTCGGGCTCGTTGTCCGGCGCGGCTTGCCTCCCTGCACACCCTGAGGCCGGCTCGCCCAGGAGCCGTGCTGCGTTTCTGTTAGACTGCTGGACGGCGCTTGCTCGCCGCCGCCTGTGCCGGCGGACACCTAGCGATGCTCGACTGGATCATTGAGACCTTCCGCTTCTTGACCGACGTCCAGGCCCTGATCACCTGGGGCGGCACGCTGATGGTCTGCCTGATCATCTTTGTGGAGACGGGGCTGTTTGTCGGGTTTTTCCTGCCGGGCGACTCACTGCTGGTTTCCGCGGGGATCTTTGCCGCGGCGGGGCACCTGAATCTTGCCGCCCTGCTGGTTCTGGGTTCCTTGTCGGCGGTGATCGGCGACCAGGTGGGCTATTGGATCGGGCGCAAAGCCGGCCGCGCGCTTTACAGCCGGCCGGATTCGCGCTTTTTCAAGCGCAGGCACCTTGAGCGCACCCACGAGTTTTACGAAAAGTACGGTGGCAAGACCATTGTCTTGGCGCGCTTCATCCCCATTGTGCGCACCTTTGCGCCGGCCGTGGCCGGAGCGGCGGAGATGAGCTATCGCCGCTTTGTCTTCTACAACATTTTCGGCGGCGTGCTCTGGGTGGTCAGCATGACCCTGCTGGGATATTTCCTCGGTGTAGCCGTGCCCGACATCAACCGCCACATCCACTGGGTGATTGCGATCGTCGTCTTCCTTTCCATCCTGCCCGGGATCCTCGAGGTGATCCGCGCCCGCAGGCAGAAGGCTCCCGCACCGCAACCGAGCGCGCGGCTGGAAGAAGAGTAGCCCTGCGGGTGCGATGGGGAACGGCACTACGCGGCGCGGCGGAGCCAGCGCTGGCGGGCCAGCAGGGCCGCGCCCAGCGCGCCCGCGTATTCCGAATCGGCGTGGACATTGAGCCTGGCGCCCAGGCGCTCTTCGAGCGCCCGCACCATCCCGATATTCTTGGTCACCCCGCCGGTCAGCGTGATCTCCGGCTGCGCGCCCACTTGGCGGACCAGTGCCACCAGCCGCTCGGCAATCGAGTTGTGCACGCCGCGCAGAATGTCTTCGACCGAGCGGCCGGCGGTGACGTGGTTGATGACTTCGCTTTCCGCCAGCACCGCGCAGATGCTGGAGATGGGCTGCGGGTCCTGGGCGCGCAGGGAAAGTTCGCCGACCTGCTCGAGCTCGATTTCCAGGGCCCGGGCGACGCGCTCGACGAAGCGCCCCGCGCCCGAGGCGCAGCGGTCGTTCATGCGGAAGGCCACCACCCGCCCGTTATCGGCAATGCGCAGCGCGCGTGAGTTCATGGCCCCGATGTCCAGCACCGTGCGTGTCCCCGGGAAGAATTGCAGCGCGCCGACCGCGTGGCAGGTCATCTCCGTAATCTGGATTTGCCGGAAGGGCACGCGGTAACGGCCGTAGCCGGTGCTGGCCACATAGGCTACCTGGCTGGGCCGTAGGCCCTGACGCAGGCAAAGCTCTTCGAAAGCTCCCTGGGCCGCGGCTTCCAGGCGCGCGCCGGTTTCGCGGCAGGCCATGGCGCACGGCCGACCGTTTTCGTCGAGCAGCACGGCGCGCGTTGTGCGCGTGCCCACGTCAACACCGGCCAAGTAGTTCACCTCAGGCTCCTTCGGACGGATTGGTGGCCGCGTCCCGGTTGGGCTGCCCCGCGCCGCCGTGGGCCGTGCGCTCCCAGGCAAACAGCGCAGCGCCGATGGCGCCGATGTGCTGCGACAGCGGGGCCACGTTGAGTTTCATCTTCAGGCGCTCTTCGAGCGCCCGCACCATGCCCGCGTTGCGCGCCACCCCGCCGGTGAACGTCACTTCGGGCTCGAGTCCCACGCGGCGCAGCAGCGCGATGCTGCGCCCGGCGATGGCGTGGTGTACGCCGGCCAGGATGTCTTCCGGTGGGCAGCCGCGCGCCAGGTGCATCACGATTTCCTGCTCGACAAACACCGTGCAGACGTTGGTGATCTTCAGCGGCTGGCGGCTTTGCGCGGCCACCTCGCCGAGCTCTTCCAGCTCCAGGCCGAGCACCTGCGCCGCGGCCGCCAGGAACCGTCCTGTGCCGGCGGCGCATTTGTCGTTCATCGCGAAATCTTTCACTTCGGCCAGCTCGTTCACGCGGATGGCTTTGGTGTCCTGCCCGCCCATGTCGAGAATGGTCTGCGTCCGCGGGAACAGGAAGCAGGCCCCTTTCGCGTGACAACTGATTTCGGTAACCTGGAGGTCACCGAAGGGCACCCGGTAGCGTCCGTAGCCGGTGCCCACCGTGAAGGTGACCTCCCACTCCTCGGCGGCGGCGCTGGCCAGCGCCTGGCGAAACGCGCGCTCCGCCGCGCGCACTACGTTGGCCCCGGTATCCACCAGACCCAGCGCGCGGATGCGCCTGTTCTCATCCAGGATGGCTGCTTTCGTCTGCGTTGAGCCGACGTCCACGCCGGCAACGAGCATGGTCCCTCCTAGGCCTGCGGCCGGGCCCCGGCTAGGCGGCGGTGCTCGAGCGCTTCGAAGAACGCGTCAATCCGGTTGCGGATCTGCGCCTCGGCGAAGTAGCGCGGGTCGGCCAGGTCGGATTCCAGAAACAGCGTGGGGACGCCAAGGGATTTGCTGAAGTACTCGCGGACGTCTGCCTGGCCCACGGAAAATGCCCGGCAACTTTTCACCGAATGGATGACCAGGGCGTCGGCGTGGTAGTCGCGGACGTAGCGTTCGAGCATCTGCCGGCGCAGGGTCCAGTCCCAGTTCGTGTAGCAGTTCAGGGCGTATTCGCCCAGGCTTTCCAGCGGCCGGGCGGGATCGTGGCGCAGGCCAAAATCCCAGATGCCGCCCACCTTCGAGTAGGTGGAGGCCACGCAGCACACGCCCCAGTGCTTGAACAGCTCCCAGAAACTGCGGAAATGCGGCCAAGGCGGCGGACCTTCCAGCACGACGCGGAAGCGCTCCTGGCTGACCGGGCCGATGCGGTGCGCGATGCGCTCTTCAATCTCTTTCCATGCCGCCTGGTAGTACTCGACGCATTCGGCCGTGCCGCGCAGCACATAGATGGGTGCCATGAAGAACACGGCCTCAAAAAATGCATCGAAGGGCGAAGGCCGACGTTGCGCCGACTGCAGAATGCGCACCCAGAGGTCTTCGGCGCGGCGCGAGTCTTCCAGCATCGCGCTCAGCCGTGCCAGATCGAAAGCCCGGCCGGTCATCTCCGCGCAGACCCCGGCAAGCTGCTCGAGCTGCGCGACGACGTAGTCCACGTCTTCGCGCCGCTGCGTCTCACCCATGCGCCGGTAGGGCACGTCGAGCAAAAACAGCCGCGCCCCGAAGTGCTCGGCCAGGGCCTCAAACCACTTGATGTAGGTGTTGCACCCCGCATAGTTGCACACCAGCAGGTCCGGCCGGGGCAGCGTGCCGAACGGCCCGCGATTGCCACTGGTGGCCAGGCCGATATCATTCTTCACGTACCCGCAGACGTCGGAGGAATAGCCTAGGTCTTCGGCCTTGAGGATGAACTCGCCGGCTACTTTTTTGATGCCGCACTGCAGCGCGTTCACTTCCGGGAAGACCACTTCAAAGCCGAACAGCCGCAGCAGTTCGCAGATGTTCCCGCTGATGAACAGGTAGGCCACGGGCGTGCCGTTGCGCGGGGCATTCTCGAGGCGGCGGTACCAGTTGCCCAGCATGGTCTTCTGCAGCTCTCGCCCGACGTCCTGATACTGGTAGCGGCTCATGCCTGCCTCTTCAGGAGAAAAACAGAATCGACTCCACAAAGGTTTCTGCCTGCATCCTCACGCTTTCAAACACAGACATCTTTTCCTCGTACTCGAATTCGAGGGTGGGCAGTCCGGCGGCTTCCACGGCGCGCTTGAGGAGCACCGCGTCGTAGAGCGCCGGTTCGCAGAACTTCGGGCTGGCGAAAACCACGCCCTGAATGGCCTTGTCCTTGCACCGCCGCAGCAGATCGGCGCTGCGCGAGCGCCGGCCGGGGTTGTTGACCGGCGTCAGAACGGTCTTGTGCAGGTAGGCGCCGGCCAAGGTCGTGAGCGGGTCGCCATCGCAGGCCACCGGAGCAGGGAAGAACCGGGCGCCGATGCCGAGATCGTCGTCCACCACGGCACAACCGGCTTCCTCGAGCGCGTCGAGCAGCTCGAGAGGGGGCTGTTCGCAGAAAGCGCCGCACAACGCGACGCGCACGAAGTCGCGCCGGGGAGGCGGGTTTTTTTCGCCGAGCGCGAGAGCGCGCGCCAGAAGCGCGTTGTGCTTGGCACGCGGCAGGACGCTGCCGACGCTGGCCACCGCGTAGACGTGGGAAGCCGGCCATTGTTCCGGCCGGGCTGCGCGCCGCGTGTAGAGCTCGCTGAGCAGTTCACGGTTGTAATTCGCAAGGCCGATGGCCGCGCGCAGCGCGCCGTCAGTCACTGGCTCTCCGGTGAGTTCCGCCAGCCAGTGCGACAGCCGTTGCAGCTCGCCGCGATAGTAGGTATCGGCCGCGGGTGAATCTACGTTCTGTGGCAGGTGCAGGTAGAAAACGCGATGGCTTTTCCCGGGCCCCTGCGGCCCGCCATTGAAGTTGTGCTGCCAGACCCCGGAGAGGTTGCGGGCCACGTCGCAGATGGACGGCACAACGAACCCGTCCATCCAGTCCAGATGTCCGGCCAGGCCCAGCTCGAGCGTGCTGCGCGCAATCGAGCAGACGAACGACTGGATGCGTGAATCGGCGTGGTCAATTTCCATCTGGCCGCGCCCGCCGAACAGGCTCACCGGGAGCGCGCCCGCCGCGGCGAGGATCTCCTGCGGCGTGTACACCGGGAAGCAACCGACCACGCGCCGCCCCGGACTCTGTTGTTTCCAGGCGCGGACCGTCGGGAAGGTCATATCCAGCAACAGGGCCCGGCAGCGCGCCACCAGCGCCTCCCACGTCGTGTAGGTTTCCCACCACTGCATCGGGTCGCTCATCGCCTCCCCGCGCTGATCAGCGAGGAATCTGCCTCATGCTGTCTGCCCGCCGTCCACCACTAGCACGTGGCCGGTGATGTGCCGGGCCTGCTGGGAACAGAGGAAAAAAATGGCCTCGGCCACGTCCCGCGGCTCGCCCAGCCGTCCGAGCGCAGTCTCACGAATGGCCTGTTCGCGGACCTCGGCGGCCAGCTTTTCCGTGAGGGGCGTAACGATCAGCCCCGGGGCCACGGCGTTCACGTTGACGTTGGCGGGGCCAAGCTCGCGCGCCGCGGTGCGCGTCAGGGCCACCAGTCC
>Ga0209172_10002022_pt1 | contig 38509 bp, 28 predicted proteins | sample LarsenN4metaG_FD_184113 | JGI IMG/M metagenome (GOLD analysis project Ga0209172, IMG submission 184113) | Hot spring sediment bacterial and archeal communities from British Columbia, Canada, to study Microbial Dark Matter (Phase II) - Larsen... ... | reverse complement strand
CGTGCTGCGGGCGCTGGTCGAGGCGACGCCGAATGGGCCGCGCGTGCAGATCGCGGGCGTGTGCCACACGACCGTGCGGGGCGAGATGCGCCTGCCAAAATCGTAGGAGCGGTCTCTGACCGCGACCCGCAGCCGGAATCGTAGGAGCGGTCTCTGACCGCGACCGCGGGCGTCGGAGAGCGGGAGCGCTTTCTGAGCGCGTCAGTCGTGTGTCTGGTGGACCGACGGGCGTCGCCGCGGTCCCGAGCGCTACACGGGTTGGGGACATGGCGCAGCCTGCTGACAGCGTGATCTCCGTCCGCGACGTGACGGTGCACTTCGCCCGGCCGAGCGGAGACGGACAGCACACCGTGCTGCATGGCGTTTCATTTGACGTGTACCGCGGGGAGACGCTGGTGATCATGGGCGGCTCGGGCTGCGGCAAGAGCACGCTTCTGAACTGCCTGATCGGCGAGCTGCCCGCGGACGAGGGCCGCATCGTCTACCGCCTGCCGGGGCTGGGCGAGGTGGACCTGGCGACGGCCGACGCCCACGCCGCCGACCAGGTGCGCAAGCGCTTCGGCATCCTGTTCCAGTCTGCGGCGCTGTTCAGCTCGATGAGCGTGGCCGAGAACGTCGCCCTGCCGCTGCGCGAGCACGCCCGGCTCGATGCCGCCGTGATCGACATCGTCGTGGCCATGAAGCTGCAGCAGGTGCACATGCTCGAGCACCGCGACAAGCTTCCGGTGCAGCTCTCGGGCGGGCAGAAGAAGCGGGTCGGGCTGGCGCGGGCGACCGCCCTGGACCCGGAGATCCTGTTCTACGACGAGCCGAGCGCCGGGCTGGATCCGGTGACCTCGTCGGCCATCGACGAACTGATCATGGACCTGGCCAGGAAACTGCACATCACCAGCGTGGTCGTGACGCACGACATGCCCTCCGCGTTCCGCATCGCCGACCGCATGATCATGCTCGAGCAGGGACGCATCGTGCGCATCGGCCCGCGGGCCGATTTCGAGAAGCTGCGCGACGCGGCCCCGGACACGCTCGCCAGCGACGACGACCGCCGCATCCGACAGTTCCTCACCGGCGCCTCGACCGGCCCGCTGACCGACGAGGCCGGACTGACGCTGTACGAGAAGCTGCTGGTGGGCGGCGAAGAGGCGGGCATCTTCCGCCACGCCGGGGCGTGACGGAAGTGCAGGCAGAATGCGGGAATGCAGAAGGAAGACCCTGTGCGTCCCTACGCAGACTGCGGCCGCGCGAGTTGCTCGCTCACCGCCTGAACGGCCTGCGTCACGGCCTGCTCGGGCGTCAGCTTGTGCTTCTGCAGCTCACGGCGGGGGCTGAATTCGACCATGCCTTCGGACAGGCTCTTCTTGCCGACGATGATGCGCAGCGGGATGCCGATCAGATCGGCGTCCTTGAACTTGAAGCCGGCCCGCTCGTCGCGGTCGTCGAGCAGCACCTCGACCCCCTGCTGCGCGAGCCGGTCGTGGATCTCCGAGGCCGTTCGCATCACGCGCTCATCACGCGGATCGAGCGCCAGCACCAGCACCTGGAACGGCGCGATCGACATCGGCCAGATAATCCCGTTCTGGTCGTGGCGCGATTCGATTGCCGCCGCCACGATGCGGTTCAGCCCGATCCCGTAGCAGCCCATCAGGAACGGCCTGGGCTGCCCGTCGCGATCCAGGAACGTCGCCTGCATCGACTCGCTGTACTTCGTCCCCAGCTTGAACACGTGCCCGACCTCGATCGCCGTCCGCAGCCGGATCGGCGCACCGCTGCCGGTCGGCGATAGATCGCCATCGACCACGCGGCGGATGTCCGCCACCACCGCCTTCGGCCCGTCCAGCGGGAAGTCGCGGCCCGGGTTCACCCCGCGCACGTGATAGTCCGTGCGGTTGGCCCCGCTGAACGCGTCGTGCATCACCGCCACGTTGCGGTCGATGATCAGCTTCTCGACGTGCTCGGCCAGCCCGTGGGGGCCGGCGAAGCCGACCGCCGCTCCGGTGAGCTTCTCGATGGAATGCGGCGTCGCGAGCGCGAAGCTGAGGACCAGATCGTCGGGCAGCGCGGCTTTGACGGTCCTGAGCAGCTTGTTCTCATTGACCTCGTGGTCGCCGCGCACCAGCGCCACGATCCAGCCGATCCACTCCAGCTCCTCCTGGCCGCGGCGCCGCAGGGCCCGTACATCGTAGACGAGCGTCTTGATCATCTGCGCGGGCGTGGTGCCGAGGAACCGGCAGACGTCGTCGACCTTGCCGACGCCCGGCGTGTGGACCTCTGTCAGCGGCTCAAGCGGGGCGAAGCTGCCGCTTTGCACTCCCCCGTGTGGCACAGCCGCCCCCGGCTGTGCGACGGGCGAGACGCCCGTCCCACCCTGGCCAGGAGCACCACGCGGCGCCGCGCAGGTGGCCCGCTCCAGGTTCGCCGCGTAGTCGCCGTTCTCGCTCATGGCGACCACGTCCTCGCCGGCCTCCGTCAGCACCATGAACTCGTGCGACACGTCGCCGCCGATCGGTCCGCTTTCGGCCTCGCAGACGACGTACGGCAGACCGCAGCGCGAGAAGATGCGGCAGTAGGCGTCGTACATCTTCTGGTAGCTGACATCCAGGCCGGGCAGGTCGGCGTCGAACGAGTAGGCGTCCTTCATCAGGAACTCGCGCGTCCGCAGCACGCCGCTCTTGGGCCGCGCCTCGCCGCGGAACTTGACCTGAATCTGATAGAAGTTGAGGGGAAGCTGCCTGTAGCTCTTGACGCAGGCGCGGGCGATCTCGGTGACCACCTCCTCGTGCGTGGGGCCGAGCACGGTCTGCGCCCGCCAATCGCTCTCGTCGCCCTGGCGCACCGGCCGCAGCCGCAGCAGCACCTCGCCCATGTCTTCGGTGCGTCCGGTCTGGTCCCACATCGAAAGCGGCTGCAGCACGGGCAGGTGCAGCTCGATCGCCCCGGCCCGGTCCATCTCCTCGCGCACGATCGATTCCACCTTCCGCAGCGTGCGGTAGCCCAGCGGCAGGTAGCTGTACACGCCCGCCGCGAGCTGCCGGATCAGCCCCGCCCGCAGCATCAGGACGTGCGAAGGCGCGCTGGCGTCCTTGGGCGTCTCCTTCGTGGTCGGGATGAAGAATCGGCTCCAGCGCATGGCGCTGCACTCCTGCGGCAAAGTCGAGCGGGGATTGTCGCGATCCGCGGGCGGAGTTGCAAACGCCGCGCGGTCCCGGCGGCCTGCGACCGCCGTTCGCTGCCCTTGCGGTGGTTTCGCGTTCGGCGGAGACTGGCTGGTTGGCCGCGGGCTGGCCCGGACGCAGACGGATGAGCACGCGTGAAACCGCCATCGACCTCGCGGCGCAGGTGGCTTCGGGCCGCCGGCGAGCGCTGGACGTGTGTCGCGAGGCGCTGGCATGGGCCGAGCGACTCGATCCGCAGCTCGGTGCGTTTCTGGAGCTCACGCCCGCACACGCCGAGCAGCAGGCCGCACGCGTTGACGGCGACGTCGCCGCCGGCCGCCCGGTCGGTCCGCTGGCCGGCGTGCCGATCGCGATCAAGGACGTGATCTGCACCACGTTCGGTCGCACCACTTGCGGCTCGAAGATCCTCGCCGGCTACCACTCGCCGTTCGACGCCACCGCCGTTTGCCGCATCGAGGCCGCCGGGGGCGTGATCATCGGCAAGACCAACCTGGACGAGTTCGCGATGGGTTCGTCGACGGAGAACAGCAGCTTCCGCGTGACCCGCAATCCGTGGGACTCCGAACGCGTGCCAGGCGGTTCGTCCGGCGGATCGGCGGCGGCGGTCGCGGCCGGCATCGTGCCGCTGGCGCTCGGTTCCGACACCGGCGGCTCGATTCGCCAGCCGGCGGCGCTGTGCGGGATCGTCGGCCTGAAGCCCACGTACGGCCGCGTGTCGCGCTGGGGACTGGTCGCGTACGGCTCGAGCCTGGATCAGATCGGGCCGTTGGCTGCGAACGTGGCCGACGCGGCGCTGCTGCTGGGCGTCATCGCCGGCAAGGACCCGCACGACAGCACGAGCGTCGACCAGCCGGTGGACGACTACGTTGCGGGGCTGGAGGACGTTCGGCTTAGCGATTACGCCCACGAGCTGCGGATCGGCGCGCCGCAGGAGTACTTCGGCCAGGGGCTGGACCCCCAGGTGCGCGCGGCGGTCGAAGCGGCGCTGCGCGTGTACGAGTCGCTGGGCGCGCGGCGGGTCGCCGTCTCGCTGCCGCACTCGCCGTACTGCGTCGCCGCGTACTACCTGGTGGCGACCGCCGAGTGCTCCAGCAACCTGGCCCGCTTCGACGGCGTGCACTACGGCCGCCGCACCACGCGCCCGCGCGACATCTACGACCTGTACGCCTCCTCGCGCGCGGAAGGTTTCGGGCCGGAGGTCAAGCGCCGCATCATGCTGGGCACCTTCGCCCTCTCAGCCGGCTATTACGACGCGTACTACGACAAGGCGCTGCGTGTGCGGCGATTGATCCAGCGGGACTTCGACCGCGCCTTCGAGCAGGTGGATGTCATCGCTTGCCCCACCTCGCCGACGCCGGCCTTCCGCCTGGGCGAGAAGACGCAGGACCCGTTGCAGATGTACCTGGCGGATGTCTACACCATCGCGGCGAACCTGGCGGGCATTCCCGGCATCTCGATCCCGTGCGGGTTCTCGCCGGGCGGATTGCCGATCGGCCTGCAGCTCCTGGGGCCGCTGTTCGGCGAGAAGCGGCTGTTGCAGGCGGCGCGGCTGTACGAGCACGCGACGGACTGGCACACGCGCGCGCCGCCGCTCGCGGCAGCGCAGGCGTGAAACCACAGCACGGCCCGGGCCGCAAAAATGCAACCGCCGAGGCGCTGAGGAGGCAGAGAACGCAGAGCGCAACCAAGGCTCGCAGCAGCGATTACAGTAGTCCGCGGATGAAGAAACGCGCATGCGGCCGTGTGGGAACGCAGCACTGACGCGCACCAGGCTGATCGCCACGCTCGGGCCGGCGCTGGCGCCGCCCGGGCAGCTCGAAGCGCTGCTGGATGCCGGCGTCGACCTCTGTCGGCTGAACTTCAGCCACGGCGAGCTGGAGGGCCACCGTGCGCTGCTGGAGCGTGTTCGCGCCTGGGCCGGCCGGCACGACCGCCCGGTGGCCGTGCTCGGCGACCTGTGCGGGCCCAAGATCCGCCTGAACGCGGTGCGCGGCGGCACCCTTGAACTGTGCACCGGCGAGCGCGTGGGGTTCGTGCGCGGCGGGGAAGAATGCGAAGCGGGCCGGCTCACTACGACGTACGCGAAGTTTGTCGACGAAGTTCAGGTCGGCCACCGCATCTACATCGACGACGGCCTGGTGCGGCTGCTGGCGACGGATGTCGGGCCGGATGCGGTCGTCGCGGCCGTCACCGCCGGCGGGCGGATCGCCAGCCGCAAGGGCGTCAACCTGCCGGACACGCGCATCTCGGCGCCGGCTTTGACGGAGAAGGACCGGGGCGACCTGGGCTGGGCCATCGAACACGACCTCGATTACGTCGGGCTGTCGTTCGTGCGGCGGCCGGCCGATCTGCTGGAGCTGCGCGACATTCTGGACGGCCGCGGCAGCCGCGCGGGGGTCATCGTCAAGATCGAGAAGGCCGAGGCGCTGGAGCACCTGGACCAGTTCGTAGCCGGCGCCGACGGCGTGATGGTCGCCCGCGGCGACCTGGGCGTCGAGATGGACGTCTGGCAGGTGCCGCTGATCCAGAAGGCCATCGTCGCCCGCTGCCGCCAGGCCGGCAAGCCGGTCATCGTCGCCACGCAGATGCTCCAGAGCATGGTCAGCAACCCGACGCCCACGCGGGCCGAGGTCAGCGATATCGCCAACGCGATCCTCGAATCCGTCGACGCCGTCATGCTCTCGGCCGAAACCGCGACCGGCCAGTTCCCGCTGCTGGCGGTGGAGATGATGCAGCGCGTCGCGCGGGCGGCGGAGGGCTACCGCGCGCAGTTCCCCGCCGACCAGCCGGCCACGAGCCTGCCCACCACCGCCCGCTGCACGTCGGCCATCGCCAGCGCCGCCGTGCAGGCCGCACGCCAGCTCGATGCGAAGCTGGTTGCGGTCTGGACGGCCACCGGCGAAACCGTCCGCCTGGTCGCCCAGCAGCGCCTGCCCATGCCCGTGGTGGGACTGACGTACGACGAGCGTGTCTGGCGGCGGCTCAACCTCCTGTATGGCGTGGTGCCGATCCACGTACCGGTGATCACCAACCCGCTGGAGATGATGCCGGTTCTGGACGCGCGCGTGGTGGACCAGCGGCTGGCGTCGCCGGGCGACCTGATCGTGGTCGTCACTTCGACGCGCCCGCAGTCGCCCGGGGCGACCGACACGGTGCTGGTGCGTCGCATCGGCGAGCCAGGTGACACTCCGGCCTGAGCGCGCCGCCACGCGGGCCGGGCCGGCCAACGCTTCCTGGCCGGCACGGCCGACTGCCACGACCCATAAACATTCCCGCCCCGCCGCGCCGCAGCGCTGATCAAGTACGGCCCGCCACGCGCCGATCGAACAACCGGAAGTCTGCGCGCCGTGTGACCGGCAGATTGCCGGTCCCACAGTCTCGCGGGGGATACCGCCAGATGTCCGTCCAAACCCAAGCTCACGCCGAGAAGGGGTTGCGTTTCTTTCCCGTGGCCCTCGAATCCATCCACGAGCACGTCCTGGGGATGGACCTGTACGTCAAGCACGACCGCGACCCGGTGCTGTTCCGTGCGGTCGGAGCGCACTTCACGCAGGACGACGCCCGCCACCTGGCCGAGCAGGGCACCCAGTTGCTCTACGTGCCCGCGCACCAGCATGGCGTCTACCGCCAGATGCTGATCGCCCGGCTGGACCGGGTGTTCCACGACTCGGAGCAGAGCCCCATCGAGCGCGGGCGCGTGATCCGCGCCTCGTGTACGCGCATGATCGAGGACGTGCTGCGGCTGCCCGGGCAGGTCGAGCCGCTGGAGGCGACGGCCGAGATCAGCCGGCAGTTCACGCAATGGGCGCAGACGGACGGCGGGCAGTTCTCCTACGTGCTGGACATGGCCGCGCACGATTTCGCCACCGCGGCCCACATGGTCAACGTCGGTGTGGGATGCGGGCTGCTGGTCCGCGCCCTGCGCGCGGAAGAGGCGGACCTGCACCAGCTCATCGTGCAGGGCGGACTGCTGCACGACATCGGCAAGCGCGACATGCCGGAGAGCGTCCTGAACAAGGAGGGACCGCTGGCGCCGCACGAGTGGCGGCAGGTCCGCCAGCATCCGCTGCTCGGCTACAGGGAACTGAAAGCCCGCCCCGGAACGCCCGAAGTGGTGCTGGAGATGACCCGCGACCACCACGAGCAGCTCGACGGAAACGGATACCCCTTTGGGATCAGCAGCGATCGCATCGGGTTCGCCGCCCGCCTGTGCACCGTGGTCGACGTGTTCGACGCCATCAGCGCCTCGCGACCGCACCGCCCCGCCATGCACCCGCTGCACACGCTCCGGATCATGCGCACCGGCGTGGGAAGCCGCTTCGATCCGGAAGTCTTCGAGGCCTGGTGCCGAATCGTGGAGCAGCTTGTCAGCGACGACCGGCAGCGGGCCTCCGCCTGCGACGGGGAGCCCGAGCTGTCCCTGGCCGACCTGCTGCCCTGGCCGCTGGCCTCCGCCAGCGGCTTCGGCGACCCGGACGGCGGGTCCTCCTTGCTGCAGGACGAGTGCCGACGGCATCCGCGCTTCGCCTGCGCACTGCCGGTCCGCGTGAAGATCCTGCGGCAGGGTAAACCGACGCCGCTGGAAGCCGGGGGGCGCCTCTGCCTGCAAGTGACGAACATCAGTCAGACCGGCGCGCAGCTCCAGACGCCGTGGCCGCTTTCGCTCAACGATCTGCTGGATGTCGAGCTGCCCATGCCCTCGCAGACCGCCGTGCTGCGCCGCATGGCGCGGGTGGTCCGTGTGCGGCAGACCGGGCCGGGCGAATGGGTGGCCGGCATCCGCTTCGTCGGCAAATCGCCAGACAGCAAACCCGACAAGACTTGAGGCTCTGCCGGCCGCCAAAGAACGCGTAGCGTCGACCCCCGTGGACGACGTGGACCGTCAACAAGAAGCCTACAGCCGCCACGGGGGGCCGCTACGTCCCGGTTCGCGGCTTCTTAGCGACCTGGCAGACCTGCCGGCCGAATGCCAGGCTTACCCTGCCACAGCGTATTCACGCAGCGCGAGCCGCCGCACGGGCGGACCGCCGCCGCCGCCGCGTATACTTCCCTGCCATGTGCAGCCGCACGCGAATCATCGGCATTCGTCGAACGACCGCGCCGTTCGCCTTCGCTCAGCTCCTCGCGTCACTTGCGCCCCCGGCTGCCGCCGCGGCCGACGCCGTGGACGCGGCCCAGGTGCGCCGCGCCCTCCAGCGCGGTGTGCGGGCCATCAAGCGCGAGCAGCTTCCCGACGGGAGTTGGCCGGCGCGACATCACCAGGGCGGCGAAACGGCGCTGGCGACGCTGGCGCTGCTGCAGGCCGGCGAGCCGGTCGATTCCCCCGCGGTGCGGGCCGGGCTGGGTTATCTTCGCCGCGTGCCCGACGCCTACACCTACGTCGTCTCGCTCAAGATCCTGGTCTTCACGCAGGCCGATCCGAAGCGCTTCCGCAACGAGATCCAGGCCGCCGCAAACTGGCTCGTCAATGCCCAGCACTCCTCCGGCCTGTGGCACTACACCGACACACCGACCACGTTCGACCACTCCAATTCGCAGTTCGCGCTGCTCGCCCTGCATGCCGCCGCCAACTCCGGCGCCAAAGTGCCCGCAGCCGTCTGGTCCAAGGCCCGCCGCGCCGTCCTCGCTTCGCAGAACCGCGACGGCGGCTGGAGCTACCGTCAGGCGGGCGAGAGCTACGGCAGCATGACCGCCGCCAACGTCGCCAACCTGTACATCCTCGGGGCCGCGCCCGCCACGTCGCAGGAGCGCGGCTTTCGCGGCGGGGCGGCCCCGAACTGCGGCGAGTACCGGTCGAACCGGCCGCTGACGCACGGCCTGAACTGGCTCGGGCGGCACTTCGCGGTCGATCAGAACCCGCTGCGCGGCGGGCAGTACCTGTACTACTGGCTCTACGGGCTCGAACGCTGCGGCATCCTCTCGGGGCGGCGGTACTTCGGGACGCACGACTGGTATCGCGCGGGCGCGGCCTTCCTGGTGCGCGCGCAGAACGCCGACGGTTCCTGGGGCCGCGGCCTGGTGGACAGCGCGTTCGCCGTGCTGTTTCTGGCCAAGGGCCGCAAGCCGCTGCTGATTCAGAAGCTCGAATGGTCCAACGACGAGGCCTGGACGCCCGACCGCCACGACGTGGAGAACCTGGTCGCGTACATCGGCGACAAGCTGGGCGAGTCGACCGCTTGGCAGGTGGTCAACCTGGACGCACCGCTGGAAGAGTGGCTCGCCGCGCCGCTCCTCTACCTCCAGGGCCACAGGTTCCCCGACCTGAGCGAGCGGCAGCGCGGCAAGCTGCGTGAGTTCGTCGAGAAGGGCGGCACGCTGCTGGCCGAGGCCTGCTGCGGGCGCGACGAGTTCCGCCGCGGGTTTGAGAGCTTCATCACCCGCACGTTTCCCGACCAGCCGCTGCGCGCGCTCGACGCGGGGCATCCGCTCTACAGCGCCCACTTCGATCTTCCGCCCGCCGGCCTGATGGGCGTCGATGTCGGCTGCCGCACCAGCGTGATCTACAGCCCCAACGACCTGTCGTGCCTGTGGGAGCAGACGGACGTGCCGCGCCTCAGCGAGCCGGCTTTCCAGCTTGGCACGAACATCGCCGCCTTCGCCGTCGGCCGCCAGGCCCTGCGCGACCGCCTCGACGTGCTCAAGCTCCCGCAGTCCGACGCCGCCGACGCTGGCCCGCCGCCCGGCGGCGCGCTGCGCCTTGCACAGGTGGTCTACGCCGGCGACTGGGCCCCCGACGCGCAGGCCCTGGTGCACTTTGCCGAGTTCCTCCGCGATCAGGCCCAGCTCGACGTCATCACAGGCTACCGCCCTGTGCCGCTCGACGCCGACGACCTGTACACCTGCCCCGTCCTCTACCTGACCGGGCATTACGCGTTCCGCCTCTCCGACCGCGAGCGGGCGGCGCTCGCGGCACACTTGCGCCGCGGTGGCTTCCTGCTGGCCGACGCCTGCTGCGGGCGTGCTGCGTTCGACGAGTCTTTCCGTGCCCTGATTGCGGAGGCGTTCCCCGGCGAGCGGTTCGAGCGCGTGCCGGCGGACCACCCGCTGTTCCGCGGCGAGCCGGGGTACCGTGTCGAGCGCGTCGGTTACAAGCCGGCCCTGCTGGCCGAGCTGCCCGAGCTGGACCGCCCGGAGCTGTGGGGGCTGTGGCTCGAAGGCCGTCTGGCGCTGGTCTACAGCCCGCATGCACTGGGCTGCGGTCTGGACGGGCACAAGTGCTTCAACTGCCGCGGCCTGCTCGACGACGACGCCCGCCGCTTGGCGGCCAACATCGTGCTCTACACCCTAACACATTAGGAGATTGCAAGATAGCGACGCACGCGCCCTCACTGCTTGTAGAACGTCCGCTCGCGGAAGGTGTACTTGCTCAGCTTGTCGTGCACGTGCAGGGCTTCGAGCACGAGCTCGATCGCAGCAGCGAGCCGCAGCCCGGAGCTGTCGCCGTGTTGGGCATGCGGCTCGGCAGGAGCCTCGCCCTCCCTTCGTGCCTTTGACCGTTCGCCCTTCGTGCCTTCGTACCTGCGCGGCGGCGCGCCTGCGGAGACGGGCGAGACGCCCGTACCACCTGATGCGGACGAGACGTCCACACTCCCCTTCACTACCCCGCGGGCGAAGTCGTGCAGGCCCTTGATCGACGCCGTGTTCTTCAGGACCTCCGCGGCGGGCACGTCGTCGCCGACCTCGACGTTGACCTTGCCGCCGACGAACTGGGCGACGACGCCTTCCAGCTCGGCCAGCTCCAGGTAGTTCTCGGAGATGTTCTTGATTGCCTCGCCGATCAGCGCGTCCAGCAGCTTGTCCTCGGCCTTCTCGTCCTCGGCCAGCATCAGCTCGATCTTGCCGCGACAGGCCGCCCGCACGGCCTCCAGGTCGCTGACGCGCGGCACGATCACTGGCTCGCCGAAGCGCACCGCCCGCCGCTCCGCGTTCGCGACCACCGCCTCCAGGGCTGAGATCGACGTGCGGACCGAGACGCCCGACTGCTGGTTGATGTGCGGGCTGTTGCGGGCCAGGCGCACCAGCTCCTCCACGATCTCGTGCAGATAGAGCGGAATCTCGACCGGCAGCCCCCTCGGTCGCTCCAGGTGCGCCTCCTGCCGCGTGATGCGCATGGCCTCCGGCAGGCTGAACGGATAGTGCGTGCGGATGACGCTGCCGATGCGGTCCTTGAGCGGGGTGACGATGCGGCCGCGGTTGGTGTAGTCCTCCGGGTTGGCGGTGAAGACCAGCAGCACGTCCAGGTTCAGGCGGATCGGGTAGCCGCGGATTTGCACATCGCGCTCTTCCAGCACGTTGAACAGACCGACCTGAATGCGCGGCGCCAGGTCCGGCAGCTCGTTGATGGCGAAGATGCCGCGGTTGCTGCGCGGGATCAGCCCGAAGTGCATGGTGTCTTCGTCCGCGAGATACCGCCCCTCGGCGTGCTTCACGAGGTCGACCTCGCCGATCAGGTCGGCGATGGTCACGTCCGGCGTGGCGAGCTTCTCGTGGTAGCGCTGGCTGCGATGAATCCAGCGTATCGGCGTCGCGTCGCCGTGAATCTCGATCTGGCGGCGCGTGGCCTTGAGCAGGGGGTGCAGCGGGTCGTCCGACAGCTCGACGCCGTCGACGACGGGCAGCCACTCGTCCAGCAGGTCGGGCAACGAGCGGAGGATGCGGCTCTTGGCCTGCCCGCGCAGGCCGAGCAGCAGCAGGTCATGCTGGGCCAGAATGCCGTTGATGAGCTGCGGGATCACGCTCGTGTCGTAGCCGATCAGGCCGGGGAAAAGGGGCTGGTCGCCGCGCAGCCGCTGGATCAGGTTCTCCCGCAGCTCCTGCTTGACCGTACGGTGGCGGTAGCCGAACTGCTTGAGTTGTCCGAGGGTGGTCGGTCGGTCCATAGCCCCTCACGCTCGGTGTGACGCGGGCTGGCGTTTCCCGCCGGCTGTGCCCGTGAATCGACAGGATGGTAGGTTTGGTCGCGCGGCGGGTCAAACGCGGCGCGTTCTACCGCGCCGCCGAGCGAGCGGTTACGCTGGCGCGATGGGGAAGCTGCCCCACGCAGCGTCGGAACGCGAAGCGAGCGTGATCTGCCGGTCGGGAGGAGCGCTTGCCGGCGCCGCGCGTTCCGGTCCGCGCCCGGTCCCGCGGCGGGCCAGACTCCTGCTCGGTGCGCTCGTCGGCATGACCTGCCTGGCGACCGGCTGCACGACGGGGCTGACCGCCCAGCAGCGGCAGTGGCTCACGGAGGGTCACGCGGCCTACGAACGCAAGCAGTACCGCGTGGCCGTCGAGCGCCTCACGCGATTCCTCACGCAGGTGGAAGGCAAACCGGAGGTGGCCAGCGCGCTCTACATCCGCGGCCAGAGCTACGCCCTGACCGGCCTGCGGCGGCAGGCGTACAGCGACCTGCAGGCTGCCGTGCAGTCCGGCGGCGACGCGGACGTGGTCTGGCGGGCGCAGGTGGTGCTGGGCACGCTGTACTTCGAGGACGGGCGCTGGGACGCCGCCGCCGCCAACCTGCGCGCGGCCCTGGCGCGCATGCCCACCGGACCGCCGATGGACAAGCTGCTCTGGCGGCTGGGGCTGAGCCTGGAGCGCAGCGGGCGCTGGGAGGAAGCCCGCGAGGCCTTCGCACAAATCCCGCGGCGTGTGCCCGGCAGCCAGTTGGTCGGGGGGGCCGAGCGACGCTTGCAACTGAACGCCGAGCACTTTGCCGTGCAGTGCGGCGTATTCGTAGAGCGGGGCAACGCCGAGGCGCTGCGATCCAGCCTGGCGAAGAGCGGTTTTCCGGCGTCGGTGCGGCGGGAGCCGCGGCCGGAGGGCAGCCGGTACGTGGTGCTGGTGGGCAAGTACACGGCGTATGAGGAGGCGGTGCGGCAGCTTGGCGCGGTTCGGCGGCAGGTGCCGCAGGCGGTGCTGTGGCCATAGAGGAGGTTGCAAGGTCACAAGGTAACAAGGTCGGGAGCGGGCCAACTGAGGAGACGGTTGCTCACCCTGCAACCTTGCAACTTTGTGACCTTGTACCCTTGCAACCAGGGAGCAACTCATGACCCGCGAGGAAGCCTGGCAGCTCGTGTGCGAGTTCACGCAGAGCGACTCGCTGCGCAAGCACGCGCTGGCGGTCGAGGCCGCCATGCGCCACTACGCCCGGCTGCTGGACGGCGATGAGCACACCTGGGGCGTCGTAGGCCTGATCCACGACTTCGACTACGAGTGCTGGCCCGATCCGCCGCAGCACACGCGCGAGGGGGCGAAGCTACTCCGCGAGCGCGGCGTGGACGAAGAGATCATCGGGGCGATTCTGTCACATGCGGACTGGAATCTCGACGAATACCCGCGCGACCGGCCGATGCGCAAGGCGCTGTTCGCGGTGGATGAGCTGTGCGGCTTCCTGATGGCCTGTGCGCTGGTGCGGCCGACGAGGCTGGAGGGCCTGGAGCCCAGGAGCGTGATCAAAAAGCTGAAGCAGACGTCGTTCGCGGCGGCGGTGTCGCGTGACGATGTACACAAGGGAGCGGAACTGCTAGGCCTGCCGCTGGAGGAACACATCCGCAACTGCGTGACGGCGATGCAGACGGTGGCCGGCGATCTGGGTCTGGCTCCGGAATCTGCGTGAATCTGCGCAATCTGCGGATCCATTCCGTCCGCCCCATTACTCACGCAAGCGGTACACAAACACCGGCTTGCTGGCCCAGGCGATGCGGCTGAGCACCGTCGTCGGCTCGGGGAACTGCCGCTGCAGTTCGTAGCGCGCCTGCCACCATGCCGTCTGGTGAACCGTCGCATCGTCCGCGGTCAGCACCAGCCGCCGCGGCAGCGTTGAATCGTCGCCCGCCGGCGGGGTCGGCGGCAACAGCAGCACCGTGCGATGCGCGAAGTCGATCGGCGGCACCGCGTACGGCGCGGGGACCTGCACGACGCCGATGGGCTCGTCGACCGGCACGTAGTCGTGGATGAACCGAGCGGCCGTGTGGCGTGACTCATGTTCACCGCGGGCTTCGGTGGCGAAGGAGCGGATGTACGCCGGCGTCTTCATCACCGCCAGCACAAGCACGGCCAGCACGAGCGCGGCCAAGGGGCGCCGAAAGCCGAGCCGCGCCACGGCCGCGGCCGCCGCCACGCACAGCAGCACCACCGGCAGCAGGAGAAAACGCGCGAACTCGGCCGGCTTGCCGGCGCCGATCGCGGCGCCCAGCAGCAGCACGACGACGCCCATGGCAGCGGACGTCGCGGCCTGGCGCGGGTAGCGGCGAGCCAGCCACGCCAGCGCGAGCAGTCCAACGATCGGCACGGCCAAGCCGACGCTCTCGATCAGCAGCTCGCCGACGCGCAGCGCACCGCCGGCGAGCTCGCCGACGCGGTACATCGCGGTGGAGTTGGCCAGGTTGCTTTGCAGGGCCGCGCGGTTGAACAGCGCGTTGTATGGCACGTACGGGTTGGTCACGAGGTACACGCCGATCGCGCCCAAGGCGGCCAGAAGCATATCCACAGCGGCGCGGCGGGTCAGCGGTTTTCGCGCGACGAGCAGCACCGGCCAGAGGATGGCCGCGACCAGCCCGGTGAGCACCAGACTGAACGCGCCGCCGGCCAGCAGGCCCATGCGCAGCGCGTCGCGCCGCGCACCGCCGGCCAGGTACTCCAACGCCGCCAGCGTCGCCCACAACAGCAGGCACACCGACGGCAGGTGCGGCTTGGCTTCCAGCACGCCGGTGATGAACACGGGCGAGGCCGCCACCAGCACGAACGCGATCCACCCGGCCGTCCGCCCGGCCGCACGCCGCGCCAGGTGCACGGCCGCCACCAGCAGCGCCGCGCCGAACACGAGCGTGACGCCGCGCCCGACCAGGTAGAAGCGCGCAAAAAGCTCCGGCTGTGCGAGGTAGACGTCGATGTCGGACGTCACCGTCGTCACGCCCACAAGCGAACCGATGCCCACGGCTGCGCCGATCAGATAGATGTACCCGCCGCAGTACTGGTACAGGCGCGGGTCGAGGTCGAGCCGCCGCGGGTCCATCCGCTGCAACGCCATGAACGTGATCATTTCGTCCGGCTGGCGCGAATAGAGGCGATAGCGTGTCAGAATCTCGCCGCGGGCCCGCTCGTCGCCGGTCAGATCGACGACGCGATCGCGCACTTCGATCGGGTTGAGGTCTACGTCCGCGCCCGCCGCGCGCGCGCGGCGCTCGCGGGCAGCGGCGGCAGACCCATAGCGCTCGGGTGGCCAGGGCGGCTGCCCGCCGAACAGCAGCACGTCGTCGGCCGACGACGGCAGCCCCCAGAGCCTCAGCGGGGCCATGCACACCAGCCACAGGACGACGAGCTGCCAGGTGCGGAGGCGACGCTTGGATTTGGCATGCGTGGCGGCGGACAAACTGGAGGGCGCTGCGGTCACGACTTCAGCACATCCAGGCACACGTCCAGGACCCCCAGCCCGCCGAGCACCAGCCCGACCACGCCGTTGACGGTGAAGAACGCCAGCTTGACGCGGCTCAGGTCATTCGGCCGGACGAGCGCGTTCTCGACGGTCAGGAGCAGCGCGACGCAGGCGACACCGGTGTAGTAGAACGGCCCCAGGCCGGCGGTGCGGCCGACGAGCACGAGCGCGACGACTGTCAGCAGATGGAACGCTCGAGCCAGCCATAGGGCCGCAGCGACGCCCATCGCGGCCGGGACGCTGTAAAGGCCCGCGCGACGGTCGAAGTCGACGTCCTGGCAGGCGTAGATCAGGTCGAAGCCGGCGATCCAGAACATTACCGCCAGCATCAGCAGCCAGGCGGGCGCACCGAGCGTGGCGGGGCTGATCGCAATCCAGGCGGCGACCGGTGCGAACGCGATGCCGGCGCCGAGCAGCACGTGCGACCAGCGTGTGAAGCGCTTCGTGTAGGAATAGAAGCACAGGAACAGCAGCGTCGGCAGGCTGAGCCGCAGCGGCCAGGGGTTGCCCAGCAGCCACTGGAAGCCCGCGCAGCTCAGCACGAACAAGCCGCACGCGGCGGCGAAGAAGCTCCACGCCGCGGCCGGGCGGATCAGGCCGGTCGGGAGCGCCCGGCGCGCGGTGCGCGGGTTCTGGGCGTCGAGCCGCGCATCGACCAGGCGGTTGAAGGTCATGGCGGCGGAGCGGGCGGCGACCATGCACAGCACGACGAGGCCGAGCTGCGTAACGCTCGGCAGCGTCGGCCGCGCGGCCAGGAACGTCGCCAGCAGCGCAAACGGCAGGGCGAAGACCGAGTGGCTGAACTTGATCATCTCGCCCCAGGTGTGCACCGTGCGGAGCAGGCCGCCCGCCTTCCCGGGCGGACCGGTTGGAGCGACGGTGCGCGGGCCTGTCGCGGGGCCGGCGTGACTGACCTCGTGGCCGACGGGTGCGGTCGTCATCCGGACCTACTCCTCGTCGCTGCTCTGCGCCCACCCGCGCTCGCTCGGGCTCCAGCGCGTGTGCAGGTCGTGTGGCAGGCCCAGCAGATCCAGCACCCGACCGACGACGAAGTCCAGCAGGTCGTCGATCGTGTGCGGGTGCATGTAGAAGCCCGGCGAGGCCGGGCAGACGATCGCCCCGGCCCGACTCAGCCGCAGCATGTTCTCCAGCTCGATGGCGCTCAGCGGCGTCTCGCGCGGAACCAGAATCAGCCGCCGCGCTTCCTTGAGCGTCACCATCGCCGCCCGCGTGATCAGGTTGTCGCCCAGCCCGGCCGCGACGGCCGCCAGCGTGTTGCTGCTGGCCGGGCAGATGACCATCCCGTGCGTGAGGAATGAGCCGCTGGCGATGCGCGCGCCGACGTCGCGGTAGCTGTACAGCGTGACGTTCTCGGCCGGCCGACCCACCATGGACTCGACCGTCAGCTTGCGAATGCCGAGTTCACTGGCCAGCAGTTCGCGGCCGTGCGGCGAGACGACCAGGTGCAGGTGCAGATCCTGCTCGACCAGGCGCTGTGCCAGCCGTTGCGCGTACGGCGCCCCGCTCGCGCCTGTCACGGCCAGGATGATCTGCCGCATGCTCACTCCGCCGGTCGGTCCGGACGCGGGCCGACCATAGTGAGCCGTTCGGCCGCCTGTCGGCCCCAGCACGTGTCGCCGAAGCGGGCAACCAGCTCGCCCAGCCGGGCCAAGCCCCGCGCGCGGCGCGACTCATCTTGTCCCGCCAAGGCTTGGACTTCCAAGTCGGCCAGCCGGAACAGGGCCTCGGGCAGCGCGTCGCCGGCGGGGAAGCGCGACACGCACGCCTCCAGCATCGCCACCCGCTGCTGTGCATCCGGCAGCGCCGTCGCCCACCGGACCATGAGGTTGTCGTACAGCCGGCCGTCACGGTATTGATTCGCCAGCCGCAGGAGTTGGTCCAGGTACGTGCGTCGGTGGGGGTCGAGGCCGGCCAGCGCTTGCAGCGGCTCGTTGCCGTAGCGCGGATCGTCGCGATTGGCGGCGATCAGCTCGCAGAGGTGCTCGGCCGCCCGGCGGTACGGCCGCGGCTCAAAGCCCAGGCTCGCTTCCGGCAGCGGGCGGCTCAGCAGACTCGCCGGCGCCGTCGTCGGCGCCGGGTCACGCGACAGAATCAGCTCCAGGTAGTCCATCGCCGCATCCACGTCGCCGCGGCGAAGCCGCAGCTCGGCCAGGCGCAGGGCGGCGGCGATCGACAGCGGGGAGTCCGGGTACTGTCGCAGCAGCTTGAGCCAGGTGGCCTCGGACTGCACATGCGGGAAGTCGGTGTACAGCTCGCGCCGCGGCTCGCGCTCCGCCAGTCGCCGCTCGTCCAGCCGCGTGTCCAGCACGCCGGCCTGGATGTAGAGTACGCTGGGCACGTAGGGACTGCTGGGGTGGTCGGCGATGAACTGGCGGCAGGCTTCATAGGCGGCGCGGCGGTCGGCCAGGAACTGGGTCAGCACGGAACGGCGGACAAGCTGCTGGATGCGGGTGGTCTCGCCATGCAGCGCGTCCAGCAGGTCGTCCCGGAAGCGCTGATACAGCGCCTCGTCGGTCGCGAGTTGACTGAGCAGCCCGCGGATGCGCGGCTCGGCGTTCTGCACCGGCTCAAAGCCGGGCGAACGCGGCCCGTACTGGGCCTCGAGCACGCGGTACTCAAGCTCGTCCACCCCGACCCGCGCGTGAAACAGGATCACGGGCGTCGCGAACATCACCGCCACCACCGGCGCCACCCCGCCCGGCCGGTAATCCACCAGGCGCGAGATCAGCAGCACGACGCCCATCATCACGCACGCCGCCAGGATCGCCAGCACCCACGGCGCCGCCAGCAACAGCTTGTGCGTGGGCGACGCGGCCCCGTACTGCTCCGTGCCGCCGCGCGTCGCCAGGTATAGATACAGCACGACCGGCAGCATCGCGACCAGCGCCGAGCCAAAGCGAAAACTCAGTCGGAACGGTCGCACCACCGCCAGAATGCAACTGAGCATCAGCGTCAAGGCCATCCACGGCATGTGGGCGAAGAGCAGCACCGCCGCCAGGAACGGCAGCGCGAACGGCAGGCGGTAAAGCAGCGCGATGACGATCGGGACCGCGACGATCGCCGCCACCAGCAGCCCGAGCACGGCGGCGTGGACGGGGACTTGCACGACGCTGATGGGGTAGAGGATGAAGTCGTTGAGGTTGGGCGACCCGGCGCCCCAGAATCGGGCCGGGGCGGCGTAGCTGCCGAGCGAGAAGTCGAACGGCCGGGCCACGTGCAGCCAGTGCGTGAACACGCACAGCCCGCAGTACAGCAGCAGGTTCAGCAGCAGCAGCAGGATCGAACGGATGCGATACTTCGGCTGCGTGCGCGACCAGACGTCGACCACCGGCGGCTCGCTGCCGCCAGCGGGGGGCGGACCCAGCGGCGCGCGGGCCGAAGCCCGGTCGCCGTCCCGGTTCTGTCCACCGGCGGCGTCGTCTCGAAGCGCTATGACCGCCGAGGCTTGCGTCGCAGACGAGCTGTTGGCCGGCAGATCGGCCATGGCGGCATGCTACACCCCCGGGCGAGCGATGCAATCGTCGTCGCCGCATTCCCCCAGAAGTTAGCGCCATTTGCAGTGGCTGAACGGCGATCGCCCGCCCGACCCGAAAGCGTCCCCGACAGGACTCGAACCTGTAACCTCTGGCTCCGGAGGCCAACGCTCTATCCAGTTGAGCTACGGGGACGGGCCGTCGGAGTCTAGCCCGCGGCCACAGGGCGTCAAGCGACGGCTTGTGCCTCCGGCTCGGACGGGCCGCTTTTCCGTGGTAAAACACCCGCATGGACCCCCCTGCCACGAACGACGCTCGCACGACCGCTACCCGCGGCCCGCGACTGCCCCCGACGCTGCGCTGGGACGGCGGCGACGACGGCGAGCTCGTGTTGCTGGATCAGACGCTGCTGCCGCAGCGCGTCGAGTTCCGCCGCTGCCGCACCGCCGAGGAGGTGTGGAAGGCCATCCGCGAGCTGTGCGTGCGCGGGGCGCCGGCGATCGGGGTGGCGGCGGCGTACGGGTTGTGCCTGGGCACGCGGCCGCATCGCGGCCTCGCCCGTGCAGCGTTCCTGGGAAAGGTGGGGGAGGTCGCCGGCTATCTGGCCTCTGCACGGCCGACCGCGGTCAACCTGGGCTGGGCGTTGCGGCGCGTCTGCCAGGCCGCCGAAGCCGGCCCGGGCGAGACGGGTGAGGGCATCTGGTCGCGAATGCTGGCGGCGGCTCACGCGATCGCTTGCCAGGACGTCGAGACGTGCCGGCGGATCGGCGAGACGGGGGCGCACCTGGTACCCGAAGGCGGGGGCGTGCTGACGCACTGCAACGCGGGCGCGCTCGCCACGGTCGCGTACGGGACGGCCTTGGCTTTGCTGTACGTGGCGCACGGGCAGGGGCGCAAGTTCCGCGTGTTCGTGACCGAAACACGGCCGCTGCTGCAAGGGGCGCGGCTGACGGCGTTTGAGCTGGCGGCGGCCGGGATCGACGTGACCGTGCTGTGTGACAGCGCCGCCGCCAGCCTGATGGCGCGCGGCGAGGTGCAGCTTGTGGTGGTTGGTGCGGACCGGATCGCGGCCAATGGCGACACGGCCAACAAGATCGGTACGTACGGATTGGCGCTGGCGGCCCGCCAGCACGGCATTCCGTTCTACGTTGCGGCTCCGAGCAGCACGTTCGATTTGAGCCTGAGCAGCGGCGACGGAATCCCGATCGAACATCGCTCCGAGGGAGAAGTTCGGGGTGTGCTGGGGCAAGATATTGTGGCAAAGGGGGTGCGCTGCACCAATCCGGCGTTTGACGTGACGCCGGCAGGTCTGATTTCTGGATTTGTGACCGAGCGGGGGATCATCCCTCCGACCCCGGAAGGAATCCGCCAAATTTTGGGCGGCGGGGGTTGACCGGCGGGGGGAAGGGCGTACACTCTCCCCGTCAAATCGGCGGCGCGGTCAGATCTGGGTCCCCCATCCCTTGGGGGTGTCCCCGCATCCACAGATCGCGAGCCGGCCGAGAGCAAGGCATCTTGCGGCTGGTGCGTTGCCGGCTGCGGTCCTGATCCAGGCCGGATCGGGATTGAGTGGAAACCATGGAGGCACGCGGATGATGAAGAGGCTCTGGATGAAGGGCGCGCTTCTGATCGCAACCGGCACCGTGTTTCAGATGATCACGGGCGGTTGTCTGAACGCGGTCGCCCAGCGGATTCTTGTGGCCGCACTGTTTGACTAGGGGTCGTGAGTCGCGGAACCGAACCCATCAAAGGGAGTTGAACACATGAGGTTGAAGGTCAAGCTGATGCTTTTCGGTCTGAGCGTAGGCATGATCGCCTTCCAGTTTGCGAACTGCGCCCGCTTCCTGGGCGACCTGGCGGGCGACATCACGTTCCTGCGCGCGGTGGACTAACGGTTGGAACTGCCAGATACCTGTGCCGGTCGGGCCGCGGATCACGCGAGTGGGATCTGGGCGGTCGGCCGGCCTGAACAGGAGAAACAGATGAAGAAGTGGCTGAAGTGGAGCGGGTTGCTGTTCGGCGGCGCCACGGTTTTCCAGGGCGGCGGCTGCCTGAATGACTTCTGGGCCGGTTTCTGGAACACGGGCTGGCCGACCGACAGCCGCTGGCTCAATATCGCGATCGACATCCTCAACGAAGAGCTGTTTGGCTAGTCCGGCCGGAACGACGCCGCGCGGGCCGTGGGCGGCCCCCCTCTGTGGGCGGCGACCGATGCCGCAGCGGTCGGCACGGACGGCCGACGCGCACCAGCGCAGGGAGGCGCGGACGTTCGACGGACGTAACATGGAGAAGCGCAGATGAAACGCAAGGTTGTCGCGCTGCTGATTGTGTCCGGCAGCTACATGCTGGCGCTCGGGTGGAACTGCATTCCGAACGTCCCGGGTCTGTTCACCGGTCTGCTCCCCGCCTGATGGGCCCAGCGACCGGTCGCCGGCAAACCAGCCGGAAGTCATTGGACCGAAACGGGGTGCGCTTTCGCATGAGGGCGTCACCCCGTTTTTTCTGCGCTGCCGCCGCGGCGACCGGCTTGATTGTCCACCTGGGCCGCCGGTATATTTCCGCGTGCCGGAGCAGGGTGCGGCCTCGGGGAGCATGGCGAATGAGGAACCGACGGCGGAAGCTTCTGGTGCTGGCCGGGCTGTGTGCGGGGACGGTGTTCCAGCTCCTGCCGCAGGGCTGCCCGCAGTTCCTGCTGCAGGGGGTGGTGACCGCCTTCGACTTCTGCGCCGTGTTCAACTGCGAGGCGGGCACGTTCTTCGACCTGTGCGACCCGATCGCGCTGCTGGTCGATTGCCCGGGCGTGATCCCGTAAGGAGCGGACGCAACCATGAGACGGCGTGCGAAGTGGATGCTCAACCTGGCTGCGGCGATCGGTGCCGGCATGATGTTCCAATTCGTGGGCTGCTCCCTGGGCGGGCTCAAGAACGTGGTGACCGGCCTGAATCCCTGCGGGACGATCCTGTTTTGCGACCCGCGGTTGTACAACTTTGTCCGCTCCGGGATCGACGGCCCCGGGCTGGTCCCGGAGCAGGACCCGTTCTGCACCTTCCCCCCCTTCTGCAGCGAAGCCGTAGACCCGATCTACGGCGGGCTGGTCATACCCTAGCGGGGTAGCACAAGGCGCCTGGGCGATGCGCGATCAGAGCAGCAGCGCCGTGCGCGGGCGCTAGCGCTCGCCGAGCACGTTGCGGCGCAGGAACCGCCGGTACTCCTGCTCGAACGCATCCAGGTCGGTTGAGACAAACGCGCGGAAGAGCTCCACGCCAAAGTCGTACTGCCCCTCGGTCGAGCCCACGTGGGCCGCCTCGGCATACTTCCGCAGGTCCTGTGCGCCCAGCGCCGCCAGCAGCCGGTCGAACCCGGCCGCGTACTTGCCTTCCTCGCCCTCGCGCAGGAACAGCAGCAGCGCCCAGAGCTGGCCGTAATACGCCTGGATCTTGCGGTTGGACTCGCCGACCACGTGCGCGGCGTTGATCCGCAGCAGCTCGGCCAGCGGAATGAGCTGGTCACGCCGCAGGGCGTCGGCCAGCGGGTTGCGGCGATTGGGGTTCAGCCAGGGGTCGAAGGCGACCAGCCCCTGCGGCCCCCAGCGCTGCCCCTCGCACAGCGTCGCCAACCCCTCGTTCAGCCAGGCCGGAATCTCCGAAACGCCGCTGTGATACAGGTACTGGTGGAAGCCCTCGTGCGCCAGGATCGGGAACGTGGTCGCGTGTGTGACGTACTCGATCACCGCCACGCCGCGCTCCGTGTATCCGCCGTTGCGGACCTTCAGCAGGGTGGCGGCGCGCGCTCCGGCCAGGCGGCGGGTGAAAGTCTCCCACTGTCCGCGGCGGGCGAACAGGTAGACGGGCATGGGCGTGGTCGGCTCGGCCGCGGCGGGCGCCAGGCGACGGTAGTGCGTGCAGGCCATCTCCAGGGCCTGCGGCAGCGAGTTGACGAGCGTGGTTTCGCGCAGGGTGGTGTGAATCTCGTAGTGCGGCGTGCGGATGACGTGCCCGGGCGCCGAATCGAAACTCCACTCCTCGATTCGATGCGGCACGCCGGTCAGCACGGGCGCTTCGTTGCGCCCGGCGCACCCCGCCAAGGCGAGCGAGAACGCGATCGCACCCGCTGCCAGCGAGCGGGTGAACGACCGTCCGCCACCCGTCGCGGGCGCGGCCACGATGACTCGAGCCGTGGCGGGCTTCATCAGCGGAATTCCACCTTTCCGCGGCCGCGCTTCACCTTGCCGATCAGGTACGGCTCGGCGGCGGCCCGCTCCAGCCCGCGCATCACTACCCGCGTCGATGAGGGCCGGACCACCAGCACAAACCCCAGCCCCATGTTGAACACCCGGTACATCTCCGCTTCCGGCACGCCGTGATGCTCCAGCAGCCCGAAGATCGGCGGGATCGGCCAGGCGCCGCGGCGGATGACGGCGTCGCAGGTGGGCGGCAGCAGGCGTGGCAGGTTGCCCGGCAGTCCGCCGCCAGTGATGTGGGCCATGCCGTGGATGGCGGGGCGGGCGCGGTAATGGTCGAGCACGCTGAGCACGGCCCGTACATAGATGCGCGTCGGCCGCAGCAGCGCGTCGACCAGCGTTTCGCCGATGGAGCGCACGTGCTGCGCGAGGTCGAGGCCGGCGTGCTGGAGCAGCACGCGGCGAACCAGGGCGTAGCCGTTGGAGTGCAGGCCGCTGGAGGCCAGGCCGATCAGGTCGTCGCCGGGCCGCACGCGCCGCGGCTGGATGAACCGCTTTCGCTCGACCACGCCAACGGCAAACCCGGCCAGGTCGAAGTGTCCGGGCCGATACAGGTCGGGCATCTCGGCGGTCTCGCCGCCCAGCAGGGCGCAGCCGGCCTGCTGGCAGCCGGCGACGACGCCCTCGACGATCCGCGCGCCGACCTCCGGGCTGAGCTTGTGCACCGCGATGTAGTCGAGGAAGAACAGCGGCTCCGCCCCGCAGGTCAACAGATCGTTGACGTTCATCGCCACCAGGTCGATCCCGACCGTGTCGTAACGGCCGGCCTCCGCCGCCACCAGCACCTTGCTGCCCACGCCGTCCGTGCACGCCACCAGCACGGGCTGGCGGTAGTTGCGGGCGAACAGCCGCTCGTCGTGGTCCAGCCGCAGTGCTCCGGCGAAGCCCCCGTGGCCGGCCATCACGCGCGGCCCGTACGTCCGCCGCACCAGCGGGCCGATGCGCTCGACCAGCTCGTCGGCGGCGTCCAGGTTCACCCCGGCTTCGCGATACGTCCGGTTCATGCGCGCCGCTCATGGGGGGACCGGCTATCCGCCGGTCGACAGGCTGATAGCCTGTCCCACAGAAATGGTCCTGTGGCCGATGTGTGGTGATAGCGGAAACCGGCAGCAATCTCCAGCCGTACCGCCCTGACCGGTGGGACCCACGTTACGCGAAGCGGGCACGTGCATCCCTTCGCGATTCTCGACGGATGCGGCCTGGGGGCGACGCGCTACACTTTGTCGCCGCCGCGCGTGCGGTTATCGTGAGCCCGGCAATGCCCGCCCCGCAAACTGCGATGGCTTTCCTGGCAGCCCTGGCCCTGGCCCCGCACCTGGGCCGCGCCCAGGCGCCGCCGGTCGATCCAGAGCCGGACCGGCGCGCCTCCGCGACGCTGCCGGAGAGCAATGAGGCGCTGCTGCTGGGCAACCGTGTCGAGCAGGCCCTGGACGCCGCCGACTACCGCCTGGCCATCGAGCTGCTGGAGCAGATGATTCGCCTCCGCGACGGGCTGGTGGCGGCCCCGGCCAGCCGTACGTTCCAGCCGCCTTGGCGGCAGGCAGCCCGGCTGGAGACGCAGTTTCCCTCCGAGGCCGTGCAGATGTACCGCCAGCTTTATGACGCGGAGGTGCAGGCGCGCTTCGAGCGCGCGGCGCAGGCCGCGGACCTGGAGACGTTGCGGACGCTCTTTCGGGAGCGGCGGCTCAGCAGCACCTGGCCCACCATTGGCATCGAGTTGGCGGCGCGGCTGATGGACGCCGGCGTCTACGGCGAAGCAGTCGAGGTCCTGCAGGACCTGGCGCGGTCGCTGCCCCAGAGCGATCCGGCCCTGACCGCGCAGCGGGTCGTGGCCCTCACGCTCGCGGGCGCCTGGCGGTCCGCGGACCGGCTGCTGACCGAGCTCGAGAGCCCGCAGCGCGCCCCGCCGCCGCAGCTTGCCGCGCGCTTGGCTGATCTGCGCGACTGGTACACGGTCCGGCGAGCGGCGGCACATCGCCCGGCGGAGGGAGCAGGCGCGTTTCACCCGTTGATCGCGCCCGAGCCGGCCTGGGCGCTGCCGTTGAACGAAGCGGCCGAGAGCCACGTCGGGTACGGCGACGACGTTCGCCTGGCCGATGCCATCGACACCTACCGCCGCTTGCCGCTGGTCGAGCCGCTGGTGGTGGGCGACACCTTGCTCGTGCGGCAGCGCGGCGTGATTCGAGCCATCGACGCTCTGACGCTGACCCTGCGCTGGCAGGTGGACGAAATCCTGCCCGAAGCCGTCGAGCCGTCGCAGACCTGGGACGCGCCCGCCGGCGCCGGCATCCCGCCCGAGCTGTCCGGACATCTGCGGCACACGATGGCCGCCGCGTTCGGAAAGCTGTTCACGATCGAGGGCGTGCCGGCGGAGCGCGAGGGTCTGGGCCGTCACGCGCTCGAGGTGCTGGACGCCGGGGCGGGGCGGAACGTGTTGGTGGCGCGGGAGCTGCAAAGCGGGCGTGTCGTGTGGCGCAGCTCGGCCGACCCCTCCGGGCCGCTGTTCGACGTGGCATTTCAGGACCGACCGGTCATCGTCGGCGAGGCGATCGCGGCTCCGATCGTGCGCGGCGAAGAGCTGCATCTGGCGGTGATCGACCCGGCCAGCGGTGGGCTGCTGCGCGAGGTCGATGTGGTCGGACCGCCGACCGATTTCCCGCAGGGCGGCGGACGCTGCCTGCTGACCGTAGACGAGACGACGGTCTACGTCTGCACCGGACACGGCGTGGTCGCGGCGCTGGACCGTCGGGATCTGAGCTGGAAATGGGCGACGGTCTATCCCAGCACGCTGGCCGAACGGCTCACGCGGCTGTGGTGGCAACAGCCGCAGGTGCCGACGACCGAGTTCGGTTCGGACCGCCCGCTCCTGGCGGGCGACCTGCTGATCGTGGCCGCGGCGGATTCGTCCGACCTCTTCGCGCTGGATCGTTTCACGGGCCGCGAACGCTGGCGAATGCCGCGCGGCGAGTTCGCCTACCTGGTCGGAGCCACGGAGGCGGGGGTCGTGGCCGGTGGAGCGGCGGTGTGCTGCCTGGACCCGGACGATCCGGACGGCCGGCCGCTGCGGTGGCGCTCGCTCCCGCTGGAGATCAGCGGGCGGCCGACCCTGCGCGAGGAGCGCCTGTATGTGCCGACCCGCAACGGGTTGGTCGTGCTCGATGGCCGGACCGGCAAGGTGCTCTTTGACCAATCCCTGGCTGGGGCGGCCAACCTGGATGCCGCCGCGCCGGCCGATGACGATGCGCGGCGACGGGCAGTGTGGGACCGGCTATCAGCCGGTCGACAGGCTGATAGCCTGTGCCACAACTTGGTCGCCTGCGACTGGGGGCTGTTCGCCGTCTCGGGCAACGCGATCGCCAAATACCCCGATCCGGCCGCCACCGAAAGCTACTGCGAGACGCTCCGGCTGCACGAGGTGGACCAGCCGCGTGCTGCGCTGGCGATGGCCTGGGTCGAGGCGCTGGAAGGTGCGTACGAATCCGCCCTGTCCGGGCTGGAACCGCTGACCGACCTGCCGCCGCCGCTGGCCCAGTCACGCCGGCGGCTGCTGACGCAGACGTATCTGGCGCTGGCGCGATCGGCGGCGAAGATCAAGGAGCGGTTGGGCTGGCTGAACCGTGCGGCCGGGCTGGCCGACTCGTCGGACGCAGGGGCGCGGCTGGCGATGCTCATCGGTCAGACGCTCGAGGAGGCCGGCCGCTGGGACGAGGCGCTCGCGCATTACACCACGCTGATTGTCAACCCGGATGGGCCGGCGGGCGCCTCCGCGGTCGATGCCGTTACCCGCGCAGCCGTGTGGCTCCAGGCCGCCGACCGCCTGGCCGCCGTGCTCGCCAACCAGCCGCACCGGGCGGGCGGAGTGTTGGCCCGCGCGGCCAGCGCGGCGGGCGACGAGCGCAGCGCGGTCGGCTTGCAGCGGCTGTATGTCGCGCTGGCCTCGCTGCGGCAGCGGGAGGAACTGGCCCCCACCCTGCTGCGCCTGAAGCTCGCGCCCGAGCTGGCGCTCCAGTACGTGCCGCGTGACCTGGATGCGCGCTGGCCGGCGCCGTTGCGGCGCGAGTTGCTGCTGCGCCGCTGGGACCTGCACACGGCCCTGGGGATGCTGGACGCGGCCGCCGTCGACCGCGAGGAATGGCGGCAGTTGTGGGACCGGCTATCAGCCGGTCAGGCAGCGCTGAGTGAGGCGGAGAAGGAGCTGCTCAAGACGGTCGAGCGCTCGGCCGCCAAGCTGGAGCCAGCCCGCGGCGTGCCGTTCGACGAGAGCTTTACGCGGCAGTGGTTCCTGCCGCACACGGAGTTGCTGCTGGATTCGCGTCGGCCGCTGGACCTGGTGCGGCCGTGGATCCTGGTACGGTCGCGCGAGAGCAACGAGATCGCATTGATCGAGACGTTCGCGTACCAGGAGTATGCCTGGCGAAAGCACAACTACGGCCTGAGCCAGGGGGCGGGCGCGCGGGCGGCCGAGCGGGTGGAGCGCGAACGCACGATTCTCGGCCGGCGTACGGGCGTGGACGGTGCGCGGCGCGAGGCGTGGCCGGCCGTGGCGCACGACCACCTGGCGGCCGTCCCGGTGCTCGGCGGGCTGGTGTGCGTCGGCCTGGGGCCGGAGCGCGGGGCGGGCACGCGGCTGTGGGAGTTTGCCGTGCCGGAATGGAGCGACGTCCCGCGCGAGATCGCTGACCGCGCCGTCGCCGGGCCGCTGGGCGTCTACTTCTGCCCGCGCGACGACCGGGTGGTGCTGGTCGGCTGGTTCGACGGCCAGCTCTGGTGGCAGCGCGACTTCGCAGGGCTGCGGATCGAGCAGCTCGCGCTGGCGGGCGATCGGCTTGTGGTCGTCGGCGAGGAGCGCCAGGTGTGGCTCCTGGACGCGCTGCGCGGCCGCGAGGTCGGCGTGCCGCCGATCGAATCGCTCACGCCGCGCGACGTGAATGTCACCGCCGGCACGCTGCTCGTGTGGGGCGATGAGCTGGCGGCCGGCTTTGACGTCGGCTCGCTCGAGCGACTCTGGCTGCGGCCGCTGCGGGCCGCGCGCGGCGGGGTCCCCGTGCACGGCCGGCCGTGGATCGCGTACGCGGAGCGCGGCGGCGAGCGCTGGCAAATGATCGACGTGCGCAGCGGGCTGGAGGTCATCCCGGGCGGCATCGGCGAGCTGGGCGACGTGACGGCGCTGGCGGAAAGCGGCAACGCTCTGCTGGTGGCCGGCCGCGTCGTCGCCCAGCCGGAAGGCGGCGGGCCGGATCTGGTGCGGCTGGCGGCGTTCTCGCTGCCGGACGGCGCGCACGTGACCGCCGCCGCGGGGCCGCGCGGACTGGAATCCGCGGCTCGCTGGAGGCTGGAGGTGCCGACGCGCGTGCCGGTGAACCTGACGCAACTGGTGGGCCATCCGCAGTTCATCCCGCTGCTGCTGGACCGGCCGCAGGGGGATCCCGCAGAGGCCAAGGCGTACCCGGCGCTGCAGCTCGTGCGCAAGGCCGACGGAACGCTGCTCGCGCGCAGGCCGATCGGCGAAGACCTGCGGCGCAGCGAGGCGGAATGCGACATGTATCTGCTGTGCACGCCGACTAGAATCATCGTGCAAGCGTATGAAACGCTGCTGGCGTACGGCTGTTCCGGACTGCGTGCGGAGCGATGAGGTCGTGGGTTCAAACTAGTCGGCTGCGATTGCCGCGCCTGGTGCACGGCGCCGCGCTGCTGACCGCGCTGGGATGCGCGGCACTCGCGGCGGGGCAGACGGGCGAAGCCCCGCCGGGCGCCGCGGGGGGCACGACGCCTGTGGTGCGGGAGGCGATCCCGTCCGTCGATCCGCCGGAGATCACGCCCGCGGCCAAGGCTGCGATCGAGGCCGGGTTGCGCTACCTGGCCACCGCGCAGAACCGCGACGGGAGCTGGCGGACCCACGGTTCGACCGGCAGCTATCCAGTGGCGATGACCGCGCTGGCGGGTCTGGCGCTGCTCTCCAGCGGGAGCACGCCCACGCAGGGGCCGTATGCCCGCAACGTCAGCGGCGCGCTCACGTTCGTCCTGAAGAGCGCCCGCCGCGACGGCCTGCTGGCGCAGCTCGAGGAAGAAAGTCACTGCATGCATGGGCATGGGTTCGCGCTGCTGTTCCTGGCTGAGTGCTACGGCATGGAGGAGAACCCGGCCCGGCAGGCCGAGGTGCGGCTCGTACTGCAGCGGGCCATTGAGCTGACCGCCCGCAGCCAGAGCGCCGCGGGCGGCTGGCTCTACACGCCTGACGCGGGCGGCGACGAAGGCTCGGTGACGGTCACGCAGGTGCAGGGGCTGCGGGCCTGCCGCAACGTCGGCCTGGAGGTGCCCAAGCGCGTGATCGATAACGCCATGAAGTACCTGGAGCTGTCCACGAACGAGGACGGCGGCATCCGCTACCAGGTCAGCGACAACGGTCCCAGCCGGCCGGCGATCACGGCCGCCGCCGTGGCCTGCTACTACAACGCCGGCGAGTACGACCATCCGCGGGCGCAGCGGGCGCTGGAGTTCGTGCGGCAGCATCTGTCGCCGCGGCGCGGGCAGGCGACGCGTTTCTTCGGGCACTACTTCTACGCGCATTTCTACATGGGGCAGGTGATGTATCTGTCGGGCGAGGAGAACTGGCGCGAATACTACCCGGAGATGCGGCAGCATCTGATCGCCGAGCAGTCGCGCGAGGAGGGCTCGTGGAACGGCGACCACGTGGGGCCGACGTATGGGACGGCGATCGCGTTGTTCATTCTGCAGATTCCCTACAAGAATCTGCCGATCCTGCAAAGGTGAGTGGCATGTGACAGGTGGCAGGTGACAGAGCGCCCGGGACGCCTCGGCATAACCGTCACCTGTCACTTGTCGCCTGTGACGCGCTCTCGGAGATCTGCATGACGGACGAACCCCAGCCCCTGGTGCCGGCAACGGCGCCAGCCGCCAACCTCGAGCCGATGGACGACGTGCAGGCCGTAGGGCGGCTGCACGAGGCCTATCGCGTGATCCGCTCCGAGCTGGGCAAGGCGATCGTCGGCCAGGAAGAGGTGCTGGACCTGCTGTTGATTGCGCTGTTCGCGCGCGGACACGTGATCCTGGAGGGGGTGCCGGGCCTGGCCAAGACTCTGATGATCAGCAGCCTGTCCCACTGCCTGGGGCTGCGCTTCAACCGCGTCCAGTTCATGCCCGACCTGATGCCCTCCGACATCACCGGCACCGAAGTGATCCAGGAGGACCGTCGCACCGGTTCACGCTCGTTCCGCTTCCTGCCCGGCCCGATCTTCACCAACGTGCTGCTGGCGGACGAGATCAACCGCACGCCGCCCAAGACCCAGGCTGCGCTGCTCGAAGCCATGCAGGAGGGCTATGTGACCGTGGGCGGCGTCCGCCACCCGATCGAGCCGCCCTTCTTCGTGCTCGCCACGCAGAACCCCATCGAGCAGGAGGGCACCTACCCGCTGCCCGAGGCGCAGCAGGACCGCTTCATGTTCAAGGTGTTTGTCGACTATCCCAGCTACGAGGAGGAGTACCAGATCGCCGAGCGCACCACCGGCGCCGCCTTGCCCGCCCTGGCGGATGTGCTGCAGCGCGAGGAAATCCTGCGGCTGCAGAACCTGGTCCGCCGCGTGCCCGCCGCCCCCAGCGTCATCCACTACACGCTCGAGCTCGTCCGCCGCACACGCCCGCCCAAACCGGGCGCAGCCTGGGACCGGCTGTCAGCCGGTCGAGCGGCAGACAGCCGGTCCCACAGGCAGGCCGGCGCGATGGAACTTATCCAGCGGCTCGTGACCTTCGGAGCCGGTCCGCGGGCGGTGCAGTTCCTGCTGCTGGGCGGCAAGGCGCGGGCGGTGATGCGCGGCCGCATGCACGTCTCGACCGAGGACGTGCGCGCCCTGGCGCACGCCGTGCTGCGCCACCGCATCCTCACCAACTATGCCGCCGAGGCGGAGGGCTACGACCCCGACCGCATCGTGGACCACCTGCTGGAGGCCTTCCCGCCGCAGGCGCTGGATGAGAGCACGGATGCCGGGCTCGAAAAAGTACTTGGACCCTGAGATCGTCGCGCGGCTGCGCGGGCTGGAGCTGCGCTCGCGGGGCATCATGGCGGGGTTCATCTCCGGCATGCACCGCAGCGCGTACCACGGCTTCTCCGTGGAGTTCGCCGAGCACCGCCAGTACGCGCCGGGCGACGACATCCGCTACGTGGACTGGCGTATCTTCGGGCGGCAGGACCGGCTGCACGTCAAGCAGTACGAGGAGGAGACCAACCTGCGCTGCCACCTGCTGGTCGACGCCAGCCGCTCCATGGCCTACGCCGGTCCGGCCTGGCGCGGCTGGAGCAAGTACGACTACGCGGCGGGTCTGGCGGCCAGCCTGGCGTACGTGCTGGTCAGCCAGCAGGACGCGGCCGGGCTGATCACGTTCGACACGGCCGTGCGGCACAAGCTGCCGGCCGCCTCCGGCAAGGCGCACCTGGCCAACCTGGTGAAGATCCTGGAGCAGACGCAGCCGGCGGCGAAGACCGACGTGAAGATCCTGTTTCACCGGCTGGCCGAGGAGCTGCGGAAGCGCTCCATGGTGGTGCTGATCTCGGACCTGCTGGCGCCGACCGACGACGTCGTCTCCGGGATCGAGCACATGTGCTACGCGGGGCACGAGCTGATCGTGATGCACGTGCTGGACGACGACGAGTGGAACTTCCCCTTCGTCGACAACCTGCTGTTTGAGGGGCTGGAGGAGGACGCGCGGCTGCTGGCCGACCCGCAGTCGCTGCGCGCCAGCTACCGCCAGGCCGTGCAGCGCTTCGCCGCCCGGGCCCGCGCCGCCTGCCTGCGGCACCGGGCCGACTACGTGCCCGTCAGCACGCGCGAGCCGCTGGATGCCGTGCTGTGCGGCTACCTGGCGCAGCGCGGGGGTTGGCACGGCGGGACGCGACGGTCGTGAGCGCGACGCCTGCACTGCTGGCGGCCGGCTTCGTGCACCCGGTGCTGCTGGGCGGGCTGGCGCTGGCGCTGGCGCCGATTCTGATCCATCTGCTGTCGCGGCGGCAGTTCCGGCGGATCGAGTGGGGCGCGATGCGCTTCCTGCTGGAGGCGGAACGCGAGAACCGCCGCCGCATCCGCTTCGAGCAGTGGCTGCTGGTGGCGCTGCGCTGTCTGGCGCTGGCGCTGATCGCGCTGCTGGTGGCGCGGCCCTTCGTGCAACCCGGGCTGGTCACGACGCTGCTGGGCGGGCGCGGGCCAGTGCAGCGGATCGTCGTGCTGGACGACTCCGCCAGCCTGGCCTTCCAGGACGGCGCGACGCCGGAATTCGCACGCCTGCGCGAGGCGGCGCTTCGGCTGCTGTCGTGGCTGGGGCAGGAGTCGCCGGGCGATGCGGCGACCCTGTACCTGACTTCGCGGCCGGACGAGCCGCTGCTGGCCGGGCAGCGGCTGAGCGGCGTGAAGCTGGCGGAGTTGCGCGAGCGGCTCCAGCGCTGGGCGCCGGTGAACTATCCGGCCCGGCCGCGGGCCGTGTTCACGAAGATCGCCGACGGGCTGGCGTCGTCGCGCGGGGTCTCGGCGGACGTCTATGTGCTGTCGGACTTCCAGCGCACAGACTGGCTGGCCGGAACCGGAGCGGGCGGCTCGACGTTCGCGCCGCTCAGCGCGCTCGATCCGCAGCGCGTGCGCGTGATCCTGATCGCCTCCGGCCTGTCGCCGCGCAGCAACGTCGCCCTCGCGGACGTCAGTCAGCGGCGGGCGCACACGATCGCCGGGCTGCCGGCCGTGGTGCAGGTCGCGGTGGCCAACTACAGCGGGCATCCGCTGCGCAACGTCAACGTGCGGCTGGAAGCGGAGGGCGCCGTCCAGCCGTCGGCGACGATCGAGCAGCTCGAGGCGGGCGCGACGCAAACGGTCTCGGCCGAGGTCACGTTCTCCGAACCCGGACCGCGCGAGCTGACCGTCGACCTCGGCGCGGTCGACGGGTTTGTGCTGGACAACGTGCGGCGGGTAGCTGTGCCGGCGCGCGAGGCGCTGCACGTGCTGCTGGTCAACGGCGCGCCGTCGGCCGACCCGCTGCGTGACGAAGCGTATCTGGCCCGCACGGCGCTCTCGCCGCCGGGGCAGTTCTCCTCCGGCGTCGATTTGCAGGTGATCGAGGCCGGGCAGCTCGAGGCGGCCAACCTGGCGGCGTACGACTGCGTGCTGCTCTGCAACGTCCCGCCGCCGACCGAATGGGTCGTAGCGGGGCTGCGGAACTACGTCGCGCAGGGCGGGGGGCTGGTGATGTTCCTGGGCGATGCGGTCGGCCCGCCGCAGGACTACAACCGGGTGTTCTTCGCCGACGGGGCCGGCCTGCTGCCGGTGCCGCTGGGCGAGTTGGTGCGTGCAACGGCGGGCGGCGTGGGGTTGCTGCGCGTGGGCGAGCACCCTGTAACGGGCATGTGCGCGGCGGACAGCGCGTCGCTGTCGGAGTACGTTCGTTTCCGCGCGTATTACCGCTGCCTCGAGGCCGGCGAATCTTCCGGCGGGCAGACCGGGCGGCCGCCGGCGGTCGTGCTGGCACGGTTCGGCGACGCCGAGCAAAGCCCTGCGCTGCTCGAGCGCGGCTTCGGCCAGGGCCGCGTGCTGCTGTTCGCATCCAGCATTGATCTGGACTGGAACGATTGGGCCCGCGCGCCCGACGGCAGCTACGTGGTCACGCTGCTGGAGCTGGTGCAGTACGCCGCGCGGCGCGAGAGCCTGCGGCCGTCGTTCGTCGGCGGCGAGCGGCTGGAAGCCGCGATCTCGCCGGACGAATACGAGCCGCACGGGGTGTTCGAGTCGCCGGCGCACCCGGCGGAGCCGGCGGTGGCGGCGCGGCTGCGCGGCTCGACCGGCGGGGTGGGTGAGCCGATTGTGCTGGAGGGACCGCGGGCCGAGCGACTGGGTACCTACCTATTGGAGCTGACGCATCGCAAGTTTGGGCTGCAGCGCCGCCCGCTGTGCGTCAATCTCGACGCGGAGGAATCCGACCTGCGCGTGGCCCGCGCGGCGGAGCTGGATGCGGCCCTGGGCGGCATCCCGCACGAGCTGTTGCGGGCCGGCGACGCATTCGCCTCCGGCCGCGAACGGACCCGCCGCGAGCTGTGGGCGGCGGTCCTGGCGGCCGTGGCGGTGCTGCTGATCGTCGAGCAGTTGCTGGCGTGGTGGTTCGGGCGGCCGGTGCGTTCCAGCGGGCCGCGCTGGCTGGAACGCGTAACGGTGGCAAGTGACAGGTGACAAGTGACGGAAGCACCGGGGCGGAGGGTCAAGGGCACACTGTCGCCTGGCATGGGTCACCTGTCACTGGCTTCGAATGCAGGCAGAACGTGATGCTTCTCGCCAAGGTCACCGAAACGAGCGAGTTCCAGTTCGCCGGCATGCCCGCGGGCTGGCTGCGGCTGCTGGGGCTGATGCTGCTGATCGCGCTGGCCTACCTGATCGTCTGGCTCTACCAGCGCGAGGCCCGCGCCGGGGCCGCGCTCGCGCTGCGCATGGCCATGGCCGGGCTGCGCATCGCGGCGATGCTGCTGCTGGCGCTGATCTGGCTGGAGCCGGTGATCGCCACGTACCGCGTGCGCGAGACCAGCGCGCACGTGGCCGTGCTGATGGATGCGTCGGCCAGCATGGGTGTGGTGGACGTGGAGACGCCGGACGCCGCGCCGCCTGATGGGCTGATAGCCGGTCCCACCGGGCCTGGCGGGCTGATAGCCGGTCCCACAGGGCAGTCAGCACCTGGCGGCGCGACGCGCATCGAGCGCGTCGCCGGCATGCTCCAGGAGCGCGATTGGGACTGGCTGCGACGGCTGGCCGCCAAGAACGAGCTGGGGCTGTACACCTTTGGCGAGCGCGTCACGCGCCTGCCGTTGCCGTGGACGCCCGCCGGGCGAGAGAGCGGGCCTCTGGCCCGCAACGGGATGGACGCTCGCGCTCCCCCGCCGGTTGCGGGCGGGACGCCCGCACTGCCCGCCGCAACGGAGGAGCGCACCGACTTGGGCCTTGCCCTGATGAACGTGCTCGAGGAGCTGGGCGACGGGCCGATCGCCGGCGTAGTCGTGATTACCGACGGCGGATTCAACGCCGGCATGTCCGTCGATGAGGCGGTGGCATACGTGCGGCGACACCACCAGAAGATCCCGGTGCACGCGGTGGGAGTCGGCTCGCCGACCGAGCCGCCCAACGTGCGCGTCGAGAGCCTCTCGGCCCCCGCCACCGTGCCGAAGGGCGACCCGCTGGAGCTGCGCGTCGAAGTTAGCGGCGCGGGCGTCCCGCCCAGCCCGCTCCGCCTGGAGCTGAGCGCCCGGCGGATGGGCGGCCCGGCCGGCAGCAGCGAGGAGACCGTGGTCGCGTCGCGCGAGCTGACGGTCGGGGGCGAGTCCGCGCCGCTGGAGGCGCGTTTCAAAGTGCAGGCCGACGCCGCGGGGGAGTTCCTGTACCGCGCCCGGCTGGCTGCGTTGCCAGGCGAGGCGGTGACGCTGGACAACACGCGCGCGGCGACCGTGGTAGTGCTGGACGAGCGGCTGCGCGTGCTGGTGGTTGCGGGGCGGCCGTCGTACGACTATCGCTACGTCACGCGGCTGCTGGAGCGCGACCGCACGATCGACGTGAGCTGCTGGCTGCAGAACGCCGACGAGCGCGCCGTGCGCGACGGCGACGTCGTGATCACGTCGCTGCCGCGAAAGCCCGAGGAGCTGTTCGAGTACGACGCCATCCTGCTGCTCGACCCCGACCCGCGCGAGCTTGACAGCGGCTGGGCGATCACGCTGAAGCGCTTCGTGGACGAATTCGGCGGCGGCCTTCTGTTGCAGGCCGGGCCGCACTACACCATGCGGCTGGTGCGCGACCCGCGTCTGGACGAGCTGACGACGATCCTGCCGGTCGTGTTCGACCAGGACGCCGACGTGCGCCTCAGCGAGCAGGGCACCTACCGCACGCAGGCGCTGGCGATGCAGACGCCCGAGGAGGCGCTCACGCATCCGCTGACGGGGCTGCATCCCGAGCGCGAGACATGTCGGGCGATCTGGGCGGCCCTGCCGGGCGTGTGGTGGCATCTGCCGGTGCTGCGCGAGAAGCCGTTGGCGACGGTGCTGCTGCGACAGGCCAGCGGCGGGCGGGCGGCCCGGTTGCAGGGAGCCGGCGAGGTGCTCCTGGCCGTGCAACCGGTCGGCGCGGGCCGGACCGCGCTGCTGGCGTTCGACAGCACCTGGCGTTGGCGCAGCACGGCCGAGCCGTATTTCAACCGTTTCTGGGTGCAGTTTGTGCGCTATCTGGCGCAGACGCGGCGACAGGGCTTGAGCAAACGCGGGACCATCGTGCTGGATGGCGACGCGTACAACGTGGGCGATTTCGCCCGCATCGAGGTGCGCGTGCTCGACGAGCGCTATCTGCCGCTGGCCCGGCCGCAACTCGAGGCCGTCCTCGAGCCGGCCGATGGGCCGCCGCGAACGCTGGCGCTGGAGGCCGTGCCCGGCCGCGAGGGCTGGTTCGCCGGCCGCGTCTTGCTGGACGCACCCGGCCCGGCGGTGATCCGCGTGCCGCTGCCGGAGCGCGCAGCGGACTTCAGTCCGCGCGCCGCACCGCATCGTTCCGAACTGCGCAAACACCTGTACGTCAGCCGGCCCGACGTGGAACTGCGCGCACTGCGGCGGCGAGACGAGACGCTGATAAAGTTGTGCGAGCAGACCGGCGGCCGGTATGTGACGCTCAGCGGCGCCGGCGCGCTGCCGGACTGGATCCCGAACGCCACCTGGCGGACCTCGACCCGCGAGCCGGACCGGCCGCTGTGGGACAACGGCTGGACGATGGGGCTGCTGGCGACGCTGCTGTGCGTCGAGTGGCTCATGCGCCGGAGGCACCACCTGCTGTGAGCGCAAATCTGCAAGCGCAACGAGCCGCGGACTTCGGTCCGCGCGGCGCCCCGGACCCCGCCGTGGCCGAGCGCATCTTCGCGCCGCTGGCGCGCTTGCGGCGCTGGTGCCGACTGTATCTGGCGATCGACGGCCTGGTGCGGTTGTGCATCGCGCTGATCGCGGCCGGGCTGGCGCAGCTCCTGCTGGACCGCTGGCTGAACCTGGAGCTGCCGCAGCGCTTTACGATCAACGTGATCCTCACGCTGGTGTGGCTGGTGGTTATCCACCGCGTGCTGGTGCGGCCCCTGCTGCGGCCGCTGTCGGACCAGATCCTGGCGGCGGCGGTGGATCGGGCCCACCCGCAGCTACACGATGCGCTGGCGACCGCGGTGCAGTTCGCGCGCGGGCAGGTGGGCACGCCCGAGACGAACTCACCGCAGCTCGTGCAGGCGGTAATCCGCGATGCCTCGGCCGCGGCCGCGGGGGTGCCGTTTCTGGAAGTGCTGGACCGGCGTTGGGCGCGGCAGCGCGGGCTGGAGCTGGTCGGGTTGCTGGGGCTGATCGGGCTGGCGTTCCTGGCCATGCCCAGCACGATGCGCACCTGGTTCCTGCGGAACTGGCTCGGCCACGACCTGCGCTGGCCGCAGGACACGACGCTTGTGCCCGTGGGGTTCGAAGCCGGCGAGAAGCGCGTGCCGCGCGGCGATGAGCTGCAGGTGGTCGCGCGCAATGACGGCGTGGTGCCCAAGGCCGTCCTGCTGCACTGGAGCACGCGCTCCGGCCCGCGTGGACAGGAATCCATGCGGCTCATCGTCGGGGAGCGGCTGTGGGAGGTCTCGCTGGGCGCGATCACGGAGGACTTGACGTTTTATCTTGCCGGCGGCGATGAGCGGACCCGCGAGTACATCGTGCGGGCGGTGGACCGACCGATCGTCGTGCACACGACCGTGCGGATCACCCCGCCGGCCTACACCGGCCTGGAGCCGGCGACGCTCGAGCAGCAGACCGTGCTGGAGGTTCTGGCCGGCTCGGCGCTGGAGATCAAAGCGCAGCTCAACAAGCCGGTGCAGACGGCCCAGTTCACCGGGTCGGCCGGACCGGCCGCGCCCTGCGCGCTCGTCGCGCCCGACCGTCTGCGCATCGACTGGCCGCAGCCGCAGTCCGGCTCGTACGCGGTCGAGCTGGTCGATCGTGACGGCTGGACCAGCCGCCGACCGCTGCGCTTCACGATCAAGCTCACGCCCGACCGTCCGCCCACGGTGCGCCTGCGGCTGATCGAGGTGGGCGAGATCATCACCCCCGCGGCCGAACTGCCGATCGAGCTCTCGCTGGCCGACGAATTCGGCCTCGGCGCCGCCCGTC
>Ga0209172_10002021_pt1 | contig 38517 bp, 49 predicted proteins | sample LarsenN4metaG_FD_184113 | JGI IMG/M metagenome (GOLD analysis project Ga0209172, IMG submission 184113) | Hot spring sediment bacterial and archeal communities from British Columbia, Canada, to study Microbial Dark Matter (Phase II) - Larsen... ... | reverse complement strand
GGGCGGGTGGAGCGGGGGAAGCTGAAGGTGGGGGAAGAGGTGGAGATCGTCGGGTTGCGGGAGCAGGCGAAGAAGACGGTGGTGACGGGGATCGAGATGTTCCGCAAGACGCTGGACGAGGCGGTGGCGGGGGACAACGTCGGGGTGCTGCTGCGGGGGGTGGAGAAGGACGAGGTGGAGCGGGGGATGGTGCTGGCGAAGCCGGGGACGATCAAGCCGCACACGAAGTTCCGGGCGGAGGTGTACGTGCTGACGAAGGAGGAGGGGGGGCGGCACACGCCGTTCTTCACGGGGTACCGGCCGCAGTTCTACTTTCGGACGACGGACGTGACGGGGGACATCAAGTTGCCGGACGGGGTGGAGATGGTGATGCCGGGGGACAACATCACGATGGAGGTGGCGCTGATCACCCCGGTGGCGCTGGAGGAGGGGCTGCGGTTTGCGATCCGGGAAGGCGGGCACACCGTGGGCGCCGGCGTCGTGACGAAGGTGACGGAGTAGCCCATGGCCCAGAAGATCCGGATCAAGCTGAAGGCGTTCGACCACAAGGTGCTCGACCAGTCGGCCGAGCGGATCGTGGACACCGTGCGCCGCACCGGGGCCCGGGTCAGCGGTCCCGTTCCGCTGCCCACGGCGCGGAACCTGTTCTGCGTCATCCGCTCGCCGCACATCGACAAGGAGTCGATGGAGCACTTCGAACTGCGCACGCACAAGCGGCTGATCGACATCCTGGAGCCGACGCAGAAGACGGTGGACGCCCTCAGCCATCTCGACCTGCCGGCGGGTGTGGACATCGAGATCAAGCTGTAGCTCGGGGATGGGGCGATGACGGCGATCGTGGGACGGAAACTCGGCATGACTCAGGTCTTCGACGACCAGGGGAACATCGTGCCCGTGACGGTCGTGGAGGCGGGCCCCTGCGTGGTAACGCAGGTCCGCACCCCCGAGCGCGACGGGTACGCCGCCGTGCAGCTCGGCTTCGAGCCGCTGCCTGATCGCAAGATGACCAAGGCGATGAAGGGGCACTTCGCCAGGGCCAAGACCGCGCCGCGTCGGGTCCTGCGGGAGTTCCGCACCGCAGGAGGCGAGTCGTTCACGGTCGGCCAGGAACTCACCGTGGGTCTCTTCGGCAGCGGCGACGTCGTGGACGTCGTCGGGACGACGAAGGGCCGGGGGTTCAGCGGGGCGATGAAGCGCCACAACTTCCGCGGGCAGCGCGCCACGCATGGGGTCTCGCTGATGCACCGCGCCGTGGGGTCGCTGGGCATCTCCGACGTGGCCCGAGTCTGGCCCGGGAAGCGGATGCCCGGCCGCTACGGCGGAGAGCGCGTCAGCGTGCGCGGGCTGCACGTCGTGCAGGTCGATGCGCCCCGCAACCTCCTGCTGCTCAAGGGCGCCGTGCCCGGACCGCGGGGGAGCCTCGTCCTCATCCGCAAGCGAGCGGCGGCGAAGGGGAAGAGGTGAGCGAGATGGCGCGGGCCCAGGTCTTCACCCAGCAGGGTCAGGACGCGGGGTTGATGGAGCTCCCGGAGGCGGTCTTCGGCATCCGGCCCCACACCGCGGTCATGCACGAGGCGCTCGTCGCCCAGCTCGCGGGCCGGCGGACGGGGACGCACGCCACCAGGACGCGCGGGGAGGTGGCGGGAAGCACCCGCAAGATCTACCGCCAGAAGGGTACCGGCCGGGCCCGCCACGGCAGCCGGAAGGCGCCGATCTTCCGGGGCGGGGGCATCATCTTCGGGCCCAAGCCTCGCGACTACGCGCAGGGTACGCCGAGGAAGGTCCGCCGGATGGCGGTGCGCTCGGCCCTGTCCGCGAAGGCCGCGGACGGGAAGGTGGTGGTCGTCGAGCCGATCCGACTCGAGACGCCCAGGGCCCGCGTGGTGGCAGAACTGCTCGACCGGCTGCCCGTCGCGGGGAAGACGCTGCTCGTCACGCCCGCGCCGGATGTACTCCTGGTCCGATCCGCGGCCAACCTGCCGGACGTGAAGGTCGTGACCGCAGCCAGCCTCAACCTGCACGACATCCTCGCCGCCGACTACGTGGTCCTGACCCGACCGGCGGTGGAGGTGGTGGCGGAGGTGTTCGCGCGATGACCGCGGAGGCGCGCGCGGTGATCCGGCGGCCGATCCTGACGGAGAAAAGCATGCGCGGCTCCGAGGCCGGCAAGTACACCTTCGAGGTGGCCGACGACGCGAGCAAGATCACCATCAAAGACGCCGTGGAGCGGCTGTTCGCGGTGACGGTCACGAAGGTGAACACGGTGCGCATCCCCGGCCGCCTGAAGCGGCGGGGCGCCTACTACTACCAGGCGCGGGGGTACAAGAAGGCGATCGTGACGCTCGCGCCCGGACAGAAGATCGATCTGGAGACCCTGACCTAAGCGGCGCTGTGCGCCGTGCGGGGAGGCGGTGGACCGTGGGACTGAAGAAGTTCAAGCCGGTGACGCCTGGTCGGCGCTTCATGACCGTCCAGACGTTCGAAGAGCTGACCAAGCGCGAGCCGGAAGACCGGCTCGTCGTCGCGCTGCGGCGCTCGGGCGGCCGGAACGCCCAGGGCAAGGTGACCGCGCGCCATCGCGGCGGCGGCAGCAAGCGGCTCTACCGCATTGTGGACTTCAAACGCGACAAGGACGGCGTGGCGGCGCGGGTTGCGGCGATCGAGTATGATCCGAACCGCTCGGCCAACCTGGCCTTGCTGCAGTACAGGGACGGCGAGCGGCGATACATCCTCGCGCCCGTCGGGCTGGCCGTGGGGGATGCCGTGCAGTCCGGCCCCGACGCGGAGATTCGTCCGGGGAACGCCCTGCCGTTGAGGGGCATCCCCGTCGGCACGCTGGTGCACAACGTGGAACTCTTCCCGCACCGCGGCGGGCAGATGGTGCGCGCCGCAGGCGCCGCGGCTCAGGTTATGGCCAAGGAAGGGGAGTTCGCGCACCTGCGCCTGCCCTCCGGAGAAGTGCGGCTCGTCTCGCTGGACTGCCGGGCCACCATCGGCCAGGTGGCCAACCTGGATTGGGACGCCGCCTCCGGCGGCAAGGCCGGCCGCAGCCGCTGGCGCGGCCGCAAGCCGAGCGTGCGGGGCGTCGCCATGGACCCGAGCAGCCACCCGCACGGCGGCGGCGAGGGCCGCTCCCCCATCGGCATGCCGGGCCCGGTCAGCCCGTGGGGCAAGCCCACGCTCGGCTACAAGACACGCAAGCCCAAGCGCAGTGACGCCTTGATCGTGAAGCGGAGGAAGTAGCGCCCATGGGTCGCTCAACGAAGAAGGGGCCGTTCGTCGACGAGCATCTGCTCAAGAAGATCCGGGAGCTGAACAAGACGCGCGAGCGCCGGGTGATCAAGACCTGGTCGCGGCGCAGCACGATCCTGCCCGAGATGGTGGGGCACACCATCGCCGTCTACGACGGACGCAAGCACATCCCGGTGTACGTCACCGAGCAGATGGTGGGGCACAAGCTGGGGGAGTTCTCGCCGACCCGGACGTTCAAGGGTCACGGCACGCGTGTCGCCGCCGAGCGCACGACCGGCGTGGTCGCGCCGGCCGGCACGCCGGCCCCGGCTGCGGGGACGCCGCCGGCCGCACCCGCGGCCCAGACCTAGGGAGCAACGTGTCGATGGAAGCCAAAGCGATCGCCCGGTACGTGCGGATCTCGCCGTTCAAGGTGCAGCGGATCGTGGAAGCGATCCGGGGCCGCCCCGTGCGGGAGGCGCAGGCCATGCTGGCCTACATGCCCAGCCGGACGGCGCAGGTCGTGGCCAAGGTGCTGAGCTCCGCCGTGGCCAACGCCGAGAACAACCTCGAACTGGACCGCGACTCCCTGGTCGTGGCGCGGGCCTTTGTGGACAAGGGGCCGTCGGCGAAACGGGTGCAGGCCCGGGCCCGCGGGCGGGCCGACGTGATCACCAAGCGCAGCAGCCACGTCACCGTGGTCGTGGCGGAGAAAGGACGATAGCCGTGGGTCAGAAGATCCATCCGGTGGGCTTGCGGGTCGGGATCATCCGGGACTGGGAATCGCGGTGGTTCGGCAAGAACATGGCCGGTCTGATCCAGGAGGACCTCAAGATCCGCACGCACATCAAGCAGAAGCTGTTCCGCGCCGGCATCTCCCGCGTGGAGATCGAGCGCGCCGCCAACCGGGTGCGGGTGGTGATTCACGCCGCGCGGCCCGGCATCATCATCGGGCGCGGCGGCACCGGCATTGACGCCCTGAAGAAGGAACTGGACCAGATGACCGGCAAGCAGGTCCAGCTCAACGTCCAGGAGATCCGCCGTCCCGAACTGGAGGCGGTCCTGGTCGCCGAGAACGTGGCCCAGCAGCTGGAGCGCCGCATCGCCTATCGTCGGGCGATGAAGCAGGCGGTGCAGCGCAGCCTGCGCTCCGGGGCCAAGGGGATCCGCCTGGCGGCGAAGGGGCGCCTGGGCGGATCCGAGATCGCGCGCTACGAGTGGTACCGCGAGGGACGCGTGCCGCTGCATACCCTGCGCGCCGACATCGACTTCGGCATCGCCGAGGCCAAGACGACCTACGGCCGCATCGGCGTCAAGGTGTGGATCTACCGCGGGGAGATCCTCCCCGAGCGGCGGCCCGAGGCCGAGGTGCGCCGGATGCGGCCTGTGGACCGCAGCCCCGAGCCCGTCGCCGGGGCGTCCAACGGGCCGGCCGTGATCCCGAACCGGGAGCCGCGACCCGCGGTGCGGAGGAGAGACGGCGATGTTGATGCCTAAGCGCACCAAGTTCCGCAAGGCGCACCGCGGCCGGATGACGGGCAGGCGCGTCGCGGGGACCACCATCGCCTTCGGGGAGTACGGGTTACAGGCGCTCGAGCCGGCCTGGCTGACCAGCCAGCAGATCGAGGCCGCGCGCCGCGCCATCATGCACTTCATCAAGCGCGGCGGAAAGCTGTGGATCCGGATCTTCCCGGACAAGCCGGTGACGAAGAAGCCGGCCGAGACGCGGATGGGCAGCGGCAAGGGCAACCCCGAGCTGTGGGTGGCCGTGGTCCGCCCCGGCCGCATGCTGTTCGAGTTGGGCGGGGTCCCCCAGGCCACGGCGCGCGAGGCATTCACCCTGGCCGCACACAAGCTGCCGATCAAGACCAAGTTCATCCAGCGCGAGGAGGCGGCGGTCTAGCATGGAGCCGTCCACCCTGCGGGAGATGGGTCCGGACGAACTGCTGAAGAAGCTGGACGAGGCGCGGAAGGAGCTCTTCAACCTCCGGATGCGCGTGGCCGGCCAGCAGCCGAACACGACGAGGATTCGGGAGCTGCGCCGGGACGTGGCCCGGCTGAAGACGATCCTGCTGGAGAAGGGCGTGAGGGTGTAGGCATGGCGGACGAGCGGGCAGCGCGCAAGACCCGGGTGGGGGTCGTGATCAGCGACAAGATGGACAAGACCGTGGTGGTACGGGTGGAGAGCCTGCGCCGCCACGTCACCTACGGCAAGACGATGCGTCACGTGCGGAAGTTCAAGGCCCACAACGAGGGGAATGCGGCCCGGGCCGGCGATCGGGTGCTGATCATGGAGACGCGGCCCCTCTCGCGCGAGAAGCGGTGGCGCGTCGTCCAGGTGCTGGAGAAGGCAACATGATTCAGAACTACACGCGGCTGCGGGTCGCGGACAACACCGGGGCCCGGCAGATCATGTGCATTCGGGTGCTCGGCGGCAGTAACCGCCGCTACGCCGGCGTGGGCGACGTGATCGTGGCCGCGGTGAAGCAGGCCACCCCGAACAGCCCGGTCAAGCAGGGCGAGGTCGTGCGCGCCGTCATCGTGCGGCAGACCCGGCCGCTGCGCCGGCCCGACGGCAGCTACATCCGTTTCGACGACAACGCGGCGGTGATCCTCACCGATGCGCAGAATCCGCGCGGCACGCGTATCTTCGGCCCGGTGGCCCGGGAACTGCGCGAGAAGCAGTTCATGAAGATTATCTCGCTGGCCCCGGAGGTTCTGTAGCGATGGCGGTGGCGGCAGGCCGGCAGCCGGTCCATGTGAAGAAGGGCGATACCGTCGAGGTCATCGCCGGGAAGCACCGCGGGAAGCGGGGCAAGGTCCTCCAGGTCGTGCCCAAGGACGGTACGGTGATCATCGAGGGCGTGAACCTCGTGAAGCGGCACACCAAGCCGACGCAGAAACTGCCGCAGGGGGGCATCGTGGAGAAGGAAGCCCCGCTGTTCGGCAGCCGGGTCATGCTGGTCTGCCCGAAGTGCGGGAAGGCCGCGCGGGTGGCGCACGGGTACCTGGCGGACGGCACCAAGGTCCGCGTCTGCAAGAATTGCGGAGAGCAGATTGAGAAGTAGGCTCGGGGCGCCTCCGGCGCCCCGGGTCCGGAGGAGCATATGCCGAAGGACGAGACGAAGTCCGGTCTGAGCGAAACGCCCATGGGGGAGCGGAAGCCGAAGGCCGAGGGTGTCCCCAAGACGGAGCGCAAGCCCAGGCCGGGTCAGCCCGCCCAGGCGGAAGGGGCGCCCAAGCCCGAGGGCAAGGCTGCGAAGGAAGGCAGCCCTGCCAGGCCGCCGGCTGCACCCCGGGAGCGCAAGGAAGCCGGCAGGCGCGAGGCGGCCGCGGAGGCTCCGGCCCTGGTGCGGACCGCGCCGGTGCGTCTGCGCGAGCGGTACCGGACGGAAGCCGTCCCGCGCCTGCGCGAACGCTTCCGCTACCGGAACGTCATGGAGGTCCCGCGGCTGGAGAAGGTCGTGATCAACATGCGGGTGGGCGACGCCACCACGGACACCCGGTTCGTGGACAAGGCCGTGGAGGAACTCACGCACATCGCCGGCCAGCGCCCGGCCGTGGCCCGCGCCCGCGTCTCGATCGCCGCCTTCAAGCTTCGTCGGGGGATGCCGATCGGGGCGCACGTCACCCTGCGCGGGGACCGCATGTATGAGTTCGTGGACAAGCTGTTCAGCGTGGCCCTGCCCCGGATCAAGGACTTCAAGGGCATCAGCGAGCGGCAGTTCGACGGCCGCGGCAACCTGAACATCGGCGTGCGGGAGCAGCTCATCTTTCCGGAGATCGATTACGACGAGGTGGAGAAGATCCGCGGGATGGACATCACGCTCGTCACCACGGCGCGGACGGACGAGGAGGCGCGGGAGCTGCTGCGGCTGCTCGGTCTGCCGCTGCGCGAAGCCGCGCCCGAAGCGGCGGCGGCACGACGCTAATCGGTGACCCGCGAGGGGGAGCAGCGTGGCCAAGAAGGCGTTACTGAACAAGTGGAAGCGTGAACCGAAGTTCACCGTGCGGCGCTATACCCGGTGTCAGCGATGCGGGCGGCCGCGCGCGGTGTTCCGCAAGTTCGGGCTCTGCCGGATCTGCCTGCGGCAGCTGGCGCACCGCGGCGAGATTCCCGGCGTGGTCAAGGCCAGCTGGTAGAGAAGGGGGCATGCTGATCGTGGGCACGATCACGGATCCGATCGCGGACATGCTGACGCAGATCCGCAACGCCAACACCGCGCGGCACGACCACGTGGACATCCCGGCGAGCAAGCTGAAGATGGAGATCGCGCGCATCCTCAAGGATGAAGGGTTCATCGCGGACTGGCGGTTCATCGAGCGCGGACCGCAGGGTGTGCTGCGCGTCATCCTGCGTTACGGGCCGCGCAAGGAGCAGATCCTCTCGGGCCTGCGGCGGGCCAGCCGGCCGGGCCTGCGCCTGTACACGACCCGCAGCGAGATCCCCCGTATCCGGGGTGGCATGGGTGTGGCCATCCTGACCACCTCGCGCGGCGTGATGACCGATCGCCAGGCCCGGCGGATGGGGGTCGGCGGCGAGGTCCTGTGCTACGTCTGGTGAGCGGGCCGATGGAGGAGGATCCATGTCGCGCGTAGGCAAGGCGCCCATTCCGATTCCGAAAGGGGTCCAGGTCCAGATCCAGGGGCGCAGCGTCCAGGTGAAGGGGCCGAAAGGGGCCCTGACGCGGGAACTGCCGCCCGAGATGTCGGTCGAGGTGGCGGACGGCACCCTTCTGGTCCGCCGTCCCACCGACCAGGAGCGGCACCGGGCCCTGCACGGCCTCAGCCGGGCGCTCCTGGCCAACATGGTCCGCGGGGTCACCGAGGGGTTCAAGGTCGAGCTCGAGATCCAGGGGGTCGGATACCGGGCCGCCAAGCAGGGCACCGTCCTCTCCCTGCAGGTGGGGTACTCGCACCCGGTCGAGGTCGCCCCGGAGACGGGGATCAGTTTCGAGGTGCCTCAGCCCAACCGGATTACCGTCAGCGGTATCGACAAAGAACTCGTCGGCCAGGTGGCCGCCCGCATCCGGGCGATCCGGGAACCCGATCCCTACAAAGGCAAGGGGATCCGCTACCTGGGCGAGCGCGTCCGGCTGAAGCCGGGTAAGGCGGGCCGCACCGTGGGCGGCGCCGTCAAGGCATAGGAGGGACAGATGCTGAAGCGAGCTGACCGCAATGCGCTGCGACAGCGGCGGCACCTGCGCATCCGCCGGCAGGTGGCCGGCCGGCTGGAGCGCCCGCGGCTCTCGGTCTTCCGCAGCCTCAAGCACATGCACGCGCAGATCATCGACGACACGCGGGGCGTCACCCTGGTCGCCGCCTCGACGCTCGATCCGGAGATCCGTGAGGCGCTCAAAGGCAAGAAGAAGACCGAGGCCGGGGCTCTGGTCGGGGAGACCATCGGCCGGCGGGCCCTGGAGCGCGGCATCCGCCAGGTGGTGTTCGACCGCAGCGGCTACCTGTATCACGGGCGCGTCAAGGCGCTGGCCGAGGGGGCCCGCAAAGCCGGGCTGCAGTTCTGAGTGAGGAGGCCGCGATGCCGGTGAAGAGAGTGGATCCCGCCATGATCAACCTCACCGTCGAGAAGGCGGTGTGGATCAACCGCGTGGCCAAGGTCACCCGCGGCGCCAAGCGGTTCAACTTCGCGGCGCTGGTCATCGTCGGCGATGAACAGGGCCACGTCGGCGCGGGACTGGGGAAAGCGGCGGAGGTGCCGGATGCGATCCGCAAGGCGGTCGAGGACGCGAAGAAGGGATTGATCGAGGTGCCGCTGCGCGGCACGACGATCCCGCACGAAGCGGTGGGGGTCTACGGTGCTTCCCGCGTCCTGCTGCGGCCGGCGACGGAGGGGACCGGGGTTATCGCCGGGGGGTCCGCTCGGGCAGTCCTGGAGGCCGCCGGGATCAAGGACATCCTGACCAAATCGCTGGGCTCGCGGAATCCGATCAACCAGGCCCGGGCGGTGCTCGAGGCCCTGCGGCAACTGCGCCAGCCGGAAGACGTGGCCAAGGTACGCAACAAGCCCGTCGAAGAGGTCATGGCGTTCCGGAGATGATGATGAAGATCTCGGATCTGAAACCGGCGCACGGTTCCCGGCGCCCCACGCGGCGCGTGGGGCGCGGCCTGGGCTCCGGCCGCGGCGTTTACAGCGGCCGCGGCCGCAAGGGGCAGCGCTCGCGCTCCGGCCGGCCTCCCCGCCCGGGGTTCGAAGGCGGCCAGACGCCGCTCAGCAAGCGCCTGCCGTTCCGCCGCGGCGTGCGCGCCGGGGGCGCCGTGCACACGGGTGGAACCCCGCGCGTGCGTTATGCGCCGGTGAACCTGCGCGACCTGAACCAGTTTCCGGCCGACGCGGAGGTGAATCCGCAGACGTTGCGGGACGCGGGGCTGGTCCGGGGGACCGGGCCGGTGAAGATCCTCGGCGGGGGCGCGATCGACCGCGCGTTGTTCGTGAGGGCCCAGGCCTTCAGCAAGTCCGCGGCAGAAGCGGTGCGCCGGGCCGGCGGCCGAACCGAGGTGATCCCCTAGATGTCCATGCTCGCTGGGCTGGTCAACGCCTTCCACGCGGGGGATCTGCGCAAGCGCGTCCTCTTCACCGCGGCGATGCTGGCCCTCTTCCGCCTGGGGGCGCACCTGCCGGTGCCCGGCGTGGATGTCCAGGCGGTCGAGCGCTTCTTCAGACAGCAGGGCACGATCTTCAACTTCCTCGACCTCTTCGTGGGCGGCGCCTTCAGCAACTTCGCCATCTTCGCCCTCGGCGTCTTCCCGTATATCACCGCTTCGATCATCATGAGCCTGATGCAGGTCATCTTCCCCTCGCTCAAGGAGATGGCGCAGGAGGAGGGGGAGGCGGGGCGGCGCCGGATCGGCATGTACACGCGGTACCTCACCGTGGCGCTGGCCCTCCTGCAGGGCGTGGCGCAGACCAGCGTGATCCGCAGCATGGGCGCCTTGCCCGACACGCGCCCGCTGACCATGGGCATGATCGTGATCACGCTCACGGCCGGCACGATGTTGCTGACCTGGATGGGCGAGATCATGACCGAGTACGGGGTGGGCAACGGCGTCTCGCTGATCATCTTCGGGGGCATCGTGGCCCGTCTGCCCAACCAGACGGCGCGCACCCTGGCCCTGGTCGGGGTCGGCGAGGTCAGGTGGTATCAATTCGCGCTCGACCTCGTCGTCGTGCTGGCAAGCGTCGTCGCCGTGGTCGCGGTGACCCAGGCCGTGCGGAAGATCCCGGTCCAGTACGCCAAACGGGTCGTCGGCCGGCGCGTCTACGGCGGCCAATCCACGCATCTGCCGCTGCGGCTCATCCAGGCCGGTGTGATCCCGATCATCTTCGCCGTCTCGGTCCTGCAGTTTCCGCAGACGATCGCCCAGTTCGTGCGCTACGAGCCGATCCGGCGGATCGGCGAGACGATCCAGCCCGGCCGGCCGTTCGGTGACGTGCTGTACTTCGTGCTGATCATCCTGTTCACATACTTCTATACCGCGGTGTCGTTCGACCCGAACGACGTCTCGGAGAACATCAAGAAGTACGGCGGCTTCATTCCGGGCATCCGGCCGGGGAAGCCGACCACGGAGTACCTGGCCCGGGTCGTGGACCGCCTCACGCTGGTGGGCGCGCTCACCCTGGGGATCATCGCCGTGGCCCCGATCTATCTCGCCCGCGGCACAGGCGTGCTCACCTTCTACCTGGCCGGCACGTCCCTGCTGATCGTCGTCGGCGTGGCCCTGGAGACGATGAAGCAGATCGAGGCCTACGTCCTGATGCGGCACTATGAAGGGTTCATGCGGTGAACCTGATCTTCCTCGGCGCGCCGGGAGCCGGCAAGGGGACGCAGGCCCGTCTCCTGCAGGAGCGGGAGGGCATTCCCCAGGTGTCCACCGGGGACATGCTGCGCGCGGCGATGGCCGACGGGAGCGAACTGGGGCTGCGGGCCAAGGGGTATGTGGAGCGCGGCGAGCTTGTGCCAGACGATGTGATGGTCGCCGTGATCGAGGCGCGTCTGGCGCGGCCAGACGCAAGACATGGGTTCGTCCTGGACGGGTTTCCCCGGACGCTGCCCCAGGCCGAAGCGCTGGACGTGATGCTGGAGCGGGCCGGCCGGAAGCTGGACGCGGTGCTGTACTTCGACCTCAGCGACGAAACCATCCTCCGGCGGCTCACCGGCCGGTGGGTCTGCCGGCAGGCCGGCCACATCTATCATCTCGAGTTCAACCCGCCGCGGCAGCGCGGGCGCTGCGACGTGGACGGCAGCGAGCTCAGCCAGCGCGCCGATGACCGGCCGGAGACGGTGCAGCGCCGGCTCGAAGTCTACCATCGGGAGACGGAGCCGGTCGTGGAGTTCTATCGCCGGCGCGGCGTCTTCTCCACCGTCGACGCCGAGGGCGGCATCGAGGACGTGCACCGGCGGGTGCTGGCGACGATCCGGACGCGGATGGAACTGCGCGCGTAGATGGCCCAGCGTCTGATCATCTTGAAGTCAGCGGAGGAAGTGGAGCGGATGCGGCGCGCGGGTCGTCTCGCCGCGGAGGCCCTCCGCGAGGTGGCCCGGGCGGTCCGGCCCGGTGTGACCGGCGCCGCGCTGGACCGTCTGGCCGAGACCTTCGTCCGCGACCACGGCGGCACGCCGTCGTTCAAGGGCTACCGCGGCTTCCCGGCCAGCGTCTGCATCTCGGTCAACGACGCCGTCGTGCACGGCATCCCGAACGGCCGGCCCCTGCGCGAGGGCGAGATCGTCTCCATTGATCTGGGCGCCGAGGTGGACGGGTTTCACGGCGACATCGCGGTGACGCTGCCCGTGGGAGCGGTCAGCGCGGAGCTGTCTCGCCTGCTCGCCGTGGCGCGCGAGGCGCTGTTCAAGGGGATCGGGGCCGTGCGCGCCGGCCGCCGGCTCGGGGATATCGGGGTGGCCATCCAGCGCCACGCCGAACGGGCCGGGTTCTCCGTGGTCCGGGACTTCGCCGGCCACGGCATCGGCCGCCACCTGCATGAAGAGCCGCAGGTGCCCAACTTCGGCGAGCCGGGCACGGGGCCGGTGCTCAAGGCGGGGATGACGCTGGCCATCGAGCCGATGGTGAACCAGGGCACCTCCGAGGTCATCATGGAGCCCGACGGCTGGACCGTGCGCACCCGGGACGGACAGCCTTCGGCGCACTTCGAGCACACGGTGGCGGTCACGGCCGAGGGGGCGGACGTGCTCACCGCCGTCCCGGGCGGCGTGCTGTAGCGGGCGTGGACGACGCCGGATGGGCCGAGTATAATGAGATTTCGTGCTGTGCGTGGTGAGGCGCGCCGGGAGGCGTGATGGCGAAGAAGGACGCGATCGAGGTCGAGGGGCAGGTCGTCGAGGTGATGCCCAACGCCGTGTTCCGGGTGGAGCTGCAGAGCGGCCACAAGGTGCTGGCGCACATCTCCGGCAAGATGCGCATCAACTTCATCCGCATCCTCCCGGGGGATCGGGTGAAGGTGGAGCTCTCCCCCTATGACCCGACGCGCGGCCGGATCACCTACCGGTACCGGTGAGCGAGGGACAGAGCATGAAGGTGCGGGCGTCCATCCGGAGGATGTGCGAGAAGTGCAAGGTCATCAAGCGGGGGCGGCGGGTGTATATCATCTGCGAGAACCCCAAGCACAAGCAGAAGCAGGGTTAGGAGGCCCAGCATGGCGCGGATCGCCGGCGTAGACCTGCCCAGGGAGAAGCGGATCGAGGCGGCCCTCCCGTATATCTTCGGGATCGGGCTGAGCCGCTCGCGACAGATCCTGACGGCGACCCAGGTCAGTCCGGATACCCGGGTGCGGAACCTCACCGAGGAGGAGGTGACGCGGCTGCGCGACTACATCGACCGGCACTTCAAGGTCGAGGGCGACCTGCGCCGGGACATCGCCATGGACATCCGCCGGCTGCAGGAGATCGGCAGCTACCGCGGCCTGCGCCACCGCAAGAGCCTGCCCGTGCGCGGCCAGCGCACCCGCACCAACGCCCGGACCCGCAAGGGCAAGAAGAAGACGGTCGGCTCGGGCCGCCGCAAGATCGAGAAGAAGTAGAGGAGACAAGGAGCCTCCATGGTTAAGAAGGCGCGCGGACGGAAGCGGGAACGGAAGAACGTACCGGTGGGCGTGGCCCACATCCAGTCCACCTTCAACAACACGATCGTCACGATCAGCGATTCCCAGGGCAATGTGCTGGCCTGGTCCAGCGCCGGGCAGACCGGGTTCAAGGGATCCCGCAAGGGGACCCCCTTCGCCGCCGGCCTCGCCGCGGAAGCGGCGGCGCGCAAGGCCATGGAGCACGGGGTGAAGCAGGTCGAGGTGTTCGTGAAGGGTCCGGGCGCCGGGCGGGAGGCCGCGATCCGCGCGCTGCAGGCGGCCGGCCTGGAGGTCAACCTGATCCGCGACGTTACCCCGATTCCGCACAACGGCTGCCGGCCGCCCAAGCGCCGGCGCGTGTAAGGTCGGAGGGCTGGATGGGACGCTATACGGATGCGGTCTGCCGGTTGTGCCGCCGCGAGGGCATGAAGCTGTACCTCAAAGGCGAGAAGTGCTACACGGAGAAGTGCCCGGTGCACAAGCGGCCGGTGCCTCCGGGGATGCACGGGCAGGGCCGGCGCAAACTCAGCGAGTTCGGGATCCGGCTGCGGGAGAAGCAGAAGCTGCGCCGGATCTACGGTGTGTACGAGACCCAGTTCAAGACGTACTTCCAGCGCGCCGCCCAGGCCAAGGGCGTCACCGGCGTGCGGCTGCTCCAGCTGCTGGAGACCCGGCTGGACAACGTCGTCTACCGCCTCGGCTACGCCACCTCCCGCAAGGAGGCGCGCCAGATGGTGCTGCACGGGCACGTCGGCGTGAACGGCCGGAAGGTCACCGTCCCCTCCTACCAGTTGAAGCCGGGCGACGTCATCGCGCCCACGGCCCACGGCAAGGAGCATCCCCGGGTGAAGGAGCTGGCCGCCACGGGGCTGCGCACCCTGCCCTCCTGGCTGGAGTTCACCGCGGAACGGCTGGAAGGGCGGGTGCTGGCCCTGCCGGCGCGAGAAGAGATCGACGTGCCGGTGCAGGAGCAGCTCATCGTGGAGTACTACTCCCGTTGACATCGAACGCCAGGACGATTGCCGCGGCCCTTCGGGCCTCGCAATGACACGGAGGTCGCAATGAGCATCGCTACAATCTGGGAAGCCCCGAAGACCAAGATCGAGTACGCCGAGCTCTCCGAGACGTACGGGAAGTTCATCGTCGAGCCGCTGGAGCGGGGCTACGGCGTGACCCTGGGCAACGCCCTGCGCCGCATGCTGCTGGCGGCCATCCCGGGCGCGGCGGTAACCTCGGTGAAGATCGAGAATGTGCTCCACGAATTCTCCACCATCCCCGGGGTGGTCGAGGACGTCACGCAGGTCATCCTCAACCTGAAGGAGCTCACCCTCCGCCTGCACACGGACAAGCCCAAGCTGCTCCGGCTGGAGGCGCGGGGCAAGAAGTTCGTCACCGCGGCCGACATCCTGGAGGACGCCGAGGTGGATATCCTCAACCCGGACCTGCACATCGCCACGCTGGACAAGAAGGACGCCAGGCTGGCCATGGAGCTCGTCGTGGAGCGGGGCAAAGGCTACGTGCCGGCGGAGCGCCACCGCAAGAGCGAGCACGTCATCGGCGTCATCCCGGTGGACTCGATCTTCTCGCCGATTCAGAAGGTCAACTACGTCGTCGAGGACACGCGCGGCGGCACGATGGAGATGGACCGCCTGGTCCTGGAGGTCTGGACGGACGGCTCGATCCGTCCCGAAGAGGCCGTGCAGGAGGCGGCCAAGACGCTGATCGAGTCCTTCAAGCTCTTCGCCGGGATGGGTGAGGAGGCGGAGGCCTTCGGCGGGCTGGAGCCCGGCGCGGACGCGCAGATGGCCAAGCTCTACGCCATGCCGATCGAGGAGCTCGACCTGTCCGTGCGGCCCTACAACTGTCTGAAGCGGGCCGGGATCAACACCGTGGGCGACCTGATGCAGCGCACCGAAGAGGAGATCGTCAGCGTCAAGAACTTCGGACGGAAGTCGCTGGACGAGGTGCGCGAGAAGCTGACTGCGCTCGGCCTGTCGCTGAAGCGGCGGGAGATGTCACCGCCCGGCGCCTGACGCCGGGCGGTCGTCGTCGTTGAACGAGGGAGCCACCATGCTTGGCAGTGCGACGCGCAAACTCAACCGCGACACCGGCGAACGCAAGGCCCTGTTCCGCGACCTGGTCAGCGCGCTGATCACGCACGGGCGCATCGAGACGACGGTGGCCAAGGCCAAGGAGACGAAGAAGATCACCGACGGCCTGGTGGCGCTGGCTCTGCGCGGGGACGTCGCTGCCCGCCGCCGGGCCGCTCGACTGCTTGCCGACCCGGTCGTGGTGAAGCGGCTGTTCGCCGAGGTCGCCCCGAAGTACCAGCGGGGTCGCGGGGGCTATACCCGCGTCGTCCGTACCCGGGCGCGCCGGGGCGACGCCTCGGAGATGGCGATCGTCGAGCTGGTGTCATAGAAACCGTCGCCGCACGGGACGACACTCAGACGACGCTCACAGGCCAGAGAACCGCGCTCTGGCCTGTGGACATATGCCGCTGATCGAAGTTCGCAACCTGCGCCACGTCTACAACGCGGGCACCCCCCACGCCGTGCCGGCGGTGGACGGCATCTCCCTGACCATCGAGCGAGGCGAGTTCGTCGCTGTCGTCGGCGGCAACGGGTCCGGGAAGTCCACGCTGGCCAAGCACTTCAACGCCCTGCTCGTCCCCACTGAGGGCGAGGTGCGTGTGGATGGGCTCGATACGCGGGACCGCAACGCGGTCTGGGAGATCCGCCAGCGCGTGGGCATGGTCTTCCAGAACCCCGACAACCAGCTCGTGGCCACGGTGGTGGAAGAGGACGTCGCCTTCGGGCCGGAGAACCTCGGCCTGCCCCCGGAAGAGATTGCCGCGCGCGTCGCCGCGGCGCTCACCGCGGTGGACATGCTGCCGCATCGACGGGCCGAGCCCCACCTGCTCAGCGGCGGGCAGAAGCAGCGTGTGGCGATCGCCGGCATCCTGGCGATGCGGCCGCAGTGCCTGGTGCTGGACGAGGCGACGACGATGCTCGACCCGCAGGGACGGCGCGAAGTGCTGGAGAGCGTGCAACGGCTTAATCAAGCTGGCGTGACTGTAATCCTGATCACGCACTCCATGGACGAAGCCGTGCTTGCGGACCGCGTCATCGCGCTGCACCAGGGGCGGATCAGTCTGGAAGGGCCCCCCGCGCGGATTTTTGACCGCGCGGGGGAACTGGAGGCGATCGGGCTCGGCCTGCCGCTCGTCCCGGCCCTGGCCCGCACCCTGCGGGAGGACGGCCTGCCCCTGCGCGACGGGATCCTCTTTGCCGAGCATCTGGTCGATGCCGTGGCCGCGCTGGCGGCGGCCGGGCGGGGACGGGCCGATGGCGTTCATTGAGTGTGAGGCGCTCAGCCACGTCTACCTGAAGGGCACCCCCATGGAGACGGTGGCGCTGCGCGAGGTCACGCTGCGGATCGACGAGGGAGAATTCGTCGCCCTCATCGGCCCGACCGGCTCCGGCAAGTCGACCCTCGTCCAGCACTTCAACGCGCTGCTCCGTCCCACGTCCGGCACCATCCGCGTCGGGGGCGTGGACCTGACCGCTCCCAAAGCCGACCTCCAAGCGGTGCGCCGCCAGGTCGGGCTGCTGTTTCAATATCCCGAGCAGCAGCTCTTCGAGGAGACCGTGGCCGAGGACGTGGCTTTCGGCCCCAGGAATCTGGGGCTCGCCGAGGAGGAGGTGCAGACGCGGGTCGCCGACGCCCTCCGCGCGGTCGGTCTCGACCCGGCCGTCTTCGGCCCCCGGTCGCCGTTCTCGCTCTCCGGCGGCGAGATGCGCCGCGTCGCCGCGGCGGGGGTCCTGGCCATGTCTCCCAAGGTGCTCGTGCTCGACGAGCCCGCCGCCGGATTGGACCCGCGCGGCAAGGCGGAGATCCTGGGGCACTTCCGCGCCCTGCACGCCGAGCGCGGCATCACCGTCATCCTCATCACCCACAACATGGACGAGGCCGCTCAGCTCGCCAAGCGGGTCGTCGTGCTGGACCAGGGGCGCGTCGTCCTCGACGGCCCTGCGCGGGAGATCTTCGCGCGGGGCGACGCGCTCGAGGCCCTCGGCCTCGGGGTCCCCGCGGTCACGGATCTCGTCCGCCGCCTCCGCGCGCGAGGGCTGCCGGTGCGGGAGGACGCGCTCACGGCCGACGAGGCGCGAGCGGCCATCCGGGAGGCGCTGCGATGGAGCTGACCCGGTACGTCACCATCGGGCAGTTCATTCCCCGCGACTCCGCCGTGCACCGCCTCGACCCCCGCACCAAACTGGCCGCGGTAACGATGCTCATGGTCGCCATCTTCGTCGTCGGCGACTTCGCCGGCTATGCCCTGCTCACGGCCTTCCTGCTCGCCATCGTCGCCATCTCCCAGATTCCGATCGGCTACCTGCTGCGCGGGCTGCGGCCCATCGTCTTCCTGCTCCTGCTGACCGTGATCCTGAACATCTTCTTCAGCGGGGTGGAGGGCGGGACGCCGCTTGTGGAGGTGCGCGGCGTGGTCCTCACGCGCGAGGCGGTCCTGCGCGCCCTGTTCATCGGCTACCGGCTGATCACCCTGATCGCGGTGACCTCGCTGCTGACGTTCACCACCTCGCCCGTCGCCCTGACCGACGGCATCGAGCGCCTCCTCCGTCCCTTCCGGCGGATCGGGGTGCCGGCCCACGAACTGGCGATGATGATGACCATCGCCCTGCGCTTCATCCCGACCCTGCTGGAAGAGACGGAGAAGATCATGAAGGCCCAGATGGCGCGGGGCGCCGTCTTCGATCGGGGCGGGGCACTGCGGCGGGCCCGCGCGCTCGTGCCTGTCCTGGTTCCGCTGTTCGTCAGCGCCTTCCGTCGGGCCGACGAACTGGCCCTGGCGATGGAGGCGCGGTGCTACCGGGGCGGGGAGCACCGCACGCGGATGAAGGAATTGCGCTTCGCTCCCCGGGACGCGGTGGGCCTGGCCGTGGCCCTGGCGGCCTCGGTCACCATCTCCATTCCCTTCACCGTGTGGCAGAATCTGCTCCGGTGACCCGCAACATCCGCCTCAGCATCGAGTACGACGGCACGGAGTTCTCCGGCTGGCAGCGCCTCCGGGGGCGCCCCTCCGTGCAGGCCGAGATCGAACGGGCCATCCGGGCCGTGACGAAGGAGACCGTTCGCCTGATCGGGGCGGGACGCACCGATGCCGGCGTGCACGCCCTGGGGCAGGTGGCGAACTTCCATACCGGTAGCCGTCTGCCCGCCGAGCGCATCCCACCGGCCCTGAACCATCACCTCCCGGCCACGATCCGGATCCTGGGCGCCGGTGAGGCGGATCCCGCCTTCCACGCGCGCTACTCCGCGACCGGCCGCACCTACCGGTATGCCGTCCTGAACCGTGTGGCGCCGTCGGCCATCCTGCGCCACCACGCCTACCACGTCCCACAGCCCCTCGACCTGGGGGCGCTGACCGAGGCGCTGCCCGCGCTGCGGGGGACGCACGCTTTCACCTCGTTCCGCGCCGTCGGCTCGGCGGAGCGATCCACGGTGTGCACGCTGCGCCGCGCGGAGGTGGTGCGCAGCGGCGACATGGTCGTCTTCACCTTCGAGGCGGACCGGTTTCTGCGCCACATGGTGCGGCTGATCGTCGGCACGCTGCTGCGGGTGGGAGTGGGCAGGCTCGCGCCCCAAGCCGTCGCCGAGATTCTGGCCGCCGAGGACAACCGTCGCGCGGGTCCGCGCGCGCCCGCCCACGGCCTGTTCCTGGTGCGCGTGGACTACTGATATAATGCGGCTCGGAGGGCCCGTAGCTCAACGGCAGAGCAGCACCCTCATAAGGTGCTGGTTCCTGGTTCGAGCCCAGGCGGGCCCACCACCGTAGCCCGCGAGATTCCGACCGCCTTCCTCGGACTGTGCGGCACGCTCTTTGGGCACGTATCCCACCGGGCAAGGATGTCCCGCCACGGGGGGGAATACTACTGCGGCTGTTGCGGTGGTCAACCCCGCGTTGCGGAGGTGGCGGCATGGATGAGCGCGAGCGCACCGGCATCTTCCGGGTCGGCGCGCCGACATCCAGGGACATCCACCAGATCTTCCAGCACGTCTACCAGGCCCTGCGGGAGAAAGGGTACAATCCGGTGGACCAGATCGTCGGCTACCTGCTGAGCGGAGATCCGACATATGTCACGAGCCACCGGGATGCGCGCACGGTCATCCGCCAGGTGGACCGGCTGCTGCTGCTGGAGGAACTCGTCCGGTGCTACGTTGAGCACAAGCTCTGAGCACCTGATCATCCAGGGCGGGAAGCCTCTGCGGGGGTCGGTCGGCGTCTCGGGAGGCAAGAACAGCTCGCTGGCGATCATCACCGCCGCCTGCCTGGCTCCGGATGTGACCGTCCTGGACAATGTCCCGCACTGCCGCGACGTCCTGACGCTCCAAACCATCCTGGAGGCCCTCGGTGCCAGGATCACCCTGGCCGAGGGGCGGATGACGATCGATGCCCAGCCGGTCTCCCGGCACGTGGCGCCGTACGACCTCTGCCGCCAGATGCGGGCCTCGTTCTACACCGCCGGGATGCTGCTGGGCCGCCTGGGGCGCGCGCAGGTCCCCCTGCCCGGCGGCTGCGTGATCGGCTCCCGTCCCGTTGACTTCCACCTGCGGGGCTTCGCCGCGCTGGGCGCGACCGTCCTCACGGAGCACGGCTACGTCCGCGCCGAGGCGCCCCACCTCGCCGCGGCGAACTTCTTCGTCCCGCGCAGCAGCGTGGGCACCACGATCAACCTGATGCTGGCCGCCACCCTGGCGCACGGGACGACGGTGCTGGAGAACGCCGCCCGGGAACCCGAAGTGGTCGACACCGCGGTGTTCCTGAACCTGATGGGCGCGAAGATCAAAGGCGCCGGCACGAATACGGTCATGGTGGAGGGCGTACGGGAGCTCCACGGGGCGACGTACTCCGTGATCCCGGACCGCCTGGAGGCCGGGACCTATCTGATCGCCGCCGCCGCGACGGGCGGAGACGTGCTGGTGGAGCAGATGATCCCCGAGCACATCGGAGCGCTGCTGGTGAAGCTCGAAGAATGCGGCGCGGTGGTGGAGCGGAATACCGACGGCGTCCGCGTCCGCGCTGGGGGCCATCTCCGCGGCGTGGACGTCGACACGGCGCCGTTCCCGGGTTTCCCCACGGACCTGCATCCGCCGTTCGTCTCGCTCATGGCGATCGCGGACGGCCGCAGCACCGTGCGGGAGACCATCTTCGAGTCGCGTTTCGGCTACGTGGACGAGCTGCGCCGCCTCGGCGCGGACGTTCGGGTGGAAGGAGACACCGCCGTGGTGAACGGCGTGCCGTTCCTCACCGGGGCGCCGGTCCAGGCCCCGGATCTGCGGGCCGGGGCGGCGGTGGTCATCGCCGGGTTGGCCGCGCAGGGCACCAGCGTGATCGCGGGAGTCGAGAACATCGACCGCGGCTACGAGCGGATCGAGGAGAAGATGGCCGCCCTCGGGGCGAGCGTGCAGCGGACGACCATCGGCACCGAGCCGGCGGCGGCTGTGGCCGGCTGATCCCCCACGCCCTGGTATAATCGAGCGCGGGCGAGTAGCTCAGCGGGAGAGCATCCGGTTTACACCCGGAAGGTCGCAGGTTCGATCCCTGCCTCGCCCACCATCCGTGTCCTGCGCCGGTCACGAGGCGTCGGTCGAGGGCTTGGACACCTGGTTCAGCACCAGGCTCAAACGGCGGTTGATCGCGTTGAGGACCGCCCGGGCCGTGCCGGCATACCGGTTCTCATTCCCGGGAGCGATCCCGAGGAGTTTCTCTTCTCCGGCGGGGCTCATCAGCATGACCGCGACCCACAGGGCCTGGTGCTCTCCGTGCGCGACCGACTGGATATCCTGGAGAATGACCCCGTAGCCTTGCGGGAGCAACTCGGTCAACGCGCGCGCCGTGGCTTCTCCGACCAGGTAGGGAATCCGGTCCGGAGCATTCCGCCCCACCACGCGCCCGACGGCGTGCTTGTCCCCGTACTGGACCTCCACCTCGACGGTGGCGGACTGGCCGCCCTCGGCGAGATTCCACCGCACCAGGGACACGCGATGGGCCTCACCCTGCGGTGGCGCACCCGACGCCTCGGTCTCCGCTTTCGGGGCGACCGCTTTCGGGGCGACCGCCTCGATGGGTGGCGCAGGCTCTTCGACCTTCGGCTCGACGACTTCAGGCTTTGCGAGGATCACTTCTTCTCGTGGAGCCTCGACCGTCGGCGCTCCGACGCCACTGGTCTCGCTGACGCCCTCGAAGACGGGTGCGGGGACGTGCGCCTCAGCCGCGGGCGGCGTGGCCTCCACCGGCTCGACCGGCGCGACCGTCGGGACGGGAACTTCGACGGGCTTGGGCGCGGGAGGGAGAACCTCCACCGGCTTGGGTGACGGCGCCTCGAGGACCTGAGGCTCAACTTCTTGTACGACCACTGGCGTCGGTGCTTCTGCTTCCTCCGCGGCAACAGGGGCTGGGGGCGCGGTTACACCCAGATCAGGCGCCGCGGGCGGCGCCTCAGCGGCCGTCTTGCCCTGTTCCCGAGACTGGAGGGCAATCTCTGCGCTGATGATCAGGGCATCCAGCGCCGCGTAGGCGTCGGCCGCGCTGGCGACCGGATCCGTCCCGGCAACCCCGAAGCGCCCTTCGGGAACGCGTCCCTCGGCGGTTTCGATGGACAGGGTGAAGACCCGATCCCGGATGTGGTTCAACAGGACCTTGATCTCATCGTAGGGTCGCTGAGTCAGGATGAGGAACGCATCCCCGGAGTGGCGACCGAGCAGATCTCGTTCGTCCAGCTGCATCTTGAGGAGGCGGCCGACCTGCGCGAGGATCGAATGCCCGGCGCGGTACCCGAAGACGTCCATCAAAGTACCCAGTCCGGAGACCTGGACGCAGACGGCGTGGATCTCGGCCCTGGCGATCCAGGCCGCCCCCTCGGGTCGAAGGGCGACGGACCAGGGGAGGCGCGTGATCGGGTCGATTGTCGGCATCATCGGATCGTTGTCCATCGGCTTCCTCCGGGGATGTCCGATAACATCATGCCCAATTACATTAATCTAGACCAATTCTTGTGCCCGAGCGGAAAACATCATGATAGACTTTCATCTATGAAAGGGGCTCTGCCACCCCTTCCGGAGGGAATCCTCCCGGGGCCACAGAATACCGACCTGAATTGGCTCGTTTTCCTGCATGAACGGGCCCTGGACTCATCCAGAAGCCCCCCGACGAGGTGAACCTTGTGAAGAAGCTCAAGCCGCCGGACACGGATGTGCTGCTCCGCGTCATGCAGATCGCGGACTCACCGTCGAACCTCGACGCGATGCAGTACATCCTGTTTCAGTTCGACTTCAAGGACTACGAGCAGTTCATCCTGGAATGCCCGCCCGGGAGCATCCGGTTCAACAACTTCCTGCGGGTGGCGGTGTTCTGCGACAATCTCGGCGTCCTGGTCGACGGCGGAGCCCTGGATCCCGAGGTGATCTTCGAATTGTACCCCATCCCCTGGGCCAAGATGGAGCCCATCGTCATGGGGATGCGGCGCGAGTTGGGGTGGCCGGATCTGTTCGACTACTTCGAGAAGTTGGGCAGGCAGTACCAAAAGTGGTGGGAGCCCAAGGCGAAGAAGATCAAGCTCCCCGAGCCGCCCAAGGGTGAGGCGCCGCGCGCGGCTTTGCGGCCGATGGCCCGTCCGACCCTTGTCCAGGCCACGCGGCTCGCTCGTCCAGGCGCCGTCCCGGCGCGGCCCGGGGCGGGAGTGGTGAAGCCCGCTGCGCGCCCGGCGGCACCGGCCAGGCAGGCCAGGCCGACCGCGAAGAAACCTGCGGGGAAAGGGAAGAAGAAAGGCCGGCGGTAGGGTCGCTGGTCCTAGCCGTGGACCGCGGCCTTCCCGGTATCCGGGAGGGCCGCGCTCGCTTCTCCGAGGATCCCCCGCAGGGTTTGTCGCTCCGCTGACAGGAGGTCGCGCACGGCCTGCACGACCTGTGGGTCAAACTGCGAGCCCCTGCCGCGTTCCAGCTCGGCGAGGGCCTGCTCTTCTTCAAGCGCGGCGCGGTAGGGCCGGCTCGAGGTCATGGCATCGAGGGCATCGGCCACGGCGATGATGCGGGCGCCCAGCGGGATACGCTCGCCGCCCAACCCGAAGTACCCGCGGCCGTCGTACCGCTCGTGGTGATACAGGATGAACTCCTTCCCTTCCCGGTACTCCGGCAGGCGGCCGACGATCTCCGCACCGATGGCCGCGTGTCTCTGCACCTGCTCGATCTCGCGTCTGGTCAGGCTTCCCGTCTTCCGGAGCAACATGTCGGGGATTCCCAGCTTGCCGACATCATGGACACGGGCCGCTTTGGCGATGGCCTCGCAGGCATCCGGGTCGAGTCCCAGGTGCTCGGCCAGGCGCCGGGAGAGCGCGGCAACCCGCTGAGAGTGGGCGAAGGTGTACGGGTCACGCCGGTCGATCGTGTCTGCCAGCAACTCGACGGTCTCCTGGGTCTGGCGCAGGACGATCCGCTCGCTCCGCAGCGCCCGGTACACGGCCGCGACCGGGAGGGCCAGGACCGGCGTGAAGAACGGTGCATGCACGAAGGTAACCGCGGCGATCACGCCGAGCAGCAGCGTGCTCAGGTAGGGGACGGCCGCGCGCCCGAAGGTGGACATCCAATACGCGCCAAACCGCGTCCGCTGAAGCAGGACGGCCCCGCCCGTGACGAGGAGGCTGTTGATCAGGAAGAACGCGACCACGGCGACGAGCACGGCGGCGACCTGGAGCGTGGAGAACCCCATGGTCAGCGGGCCCGGGCTCACGAGCCAGTAGATGCCGCCGGCGAGCCCGACGGTGAGCGCCGTCTGCGCGGCGTTGAACGCGATGAACTCCGGCTCCCAGCGCTGGAGGGTGTAGAGCAGGGCGATGCCCGCGCCCGCCGCCAGCGCCGCGAAACCAGGAGGCAGCAGGAGGAGCAGCGCCATCATCACGGCGCTCCCCATGTTCACCGCGACGTTCTTGGCCAGGCAGATCAGGCAGTACCCGGAGATCGGGATCAGGGTGATGCCGCCGAGGACCAGCAGCCAGAACTCTGAACCTGGAGAGACGGGCGGGCCCCACCCGCGGAGGAGCAGCAGGAGACCGGCCCCCGCCATCATGGTCGCCGCCATGTAGACCCAGACCGCTCGCGAGACGCGCACCAGAGGATGTCCTCCGCGGGCCGGCGGGAGCGCCTACTCGTAGGTCACGCCGATGTCGCCCCAGTCGGTAACGGTGGTCTCCCGGCAGACCTTGCACCCGGTGAGCACTCCAATCCCCTCGGCCGGTGTGACGAGGCCGAGTACCGTCGTCGCAAGCAGGAGGACGACGAGGGGAAGGAGCAGCCTTCGGCTGATGCGATCCACCATGACGTGTCCCTCCTCATATGGGCGGAACACAAACCGCCTGGCCGGTGGCGCAGGCGGGGGGAGTAGTGGTGACGCTAGCACGCTCGCCGAGTTCTGTCAACGCCACCTCGGCGGCGCTTTCAGGGAAGATCGGTGGCAGTTCCGGAACGGTTCACCGCCGCGGCTCGAGCCGCAGCGAGTCAATCAACACCCGCGCCCGCTTGGCCTCATACATCCGCATGTCGGCCTGCTCCAGAGGCTCGGTAAAGGTGTCCCAGGTGCTCACCCCGATGCTCACCGCCATGCCGTCGGGCGCCCCGAGCGGCCGCCACTGCGCGAAGACGCGTTCCAACCGGGAGACGACGGCCTGCGCGGCCGCGGCGCCGGTCCCCGGCATGAGCACGACGAACTCATCGCCGCCGTAGCGGGCCAGGACGTCCACCGATCGTAGCGAGACCTTCAGGACTTCGGCGAACGATTCCAGGATGCCGTCCCCGGCGACGTGACCATTCGTATCGTTGAACCGCTTGAAGTCGTCCAGGTCGAGCATCGCCACCGAGAAGGAGTGACCGGTGCGCCGGGCGCGCAGGACCTCGCTCGCGTAGACCTCGCGGAAGTATCGCCGGTTGTACAGGCCCGTGAGGGGATCACGGATCGCCAGGTCGTGCAGCTGCCGCTGGGATTCCTGCAGCCGCAGCACGAGCACCCAGGCGATGCCGGCCATGAGCAGGGCCACGAGCAGGAGGAGGCCCAGCTCCACGAGCGTGGTGGCGAAGAAGAGGCGGGTCTGCCCGCCGGCCATCTGGCTGAGGTGGAGCCAGCCGCGCACGACGACCGAGGTGCTCGCCACAGCCACGGCCGCCGCCAGGAGGATGCCGGCGAACGTCGTCTGCGGGAGTCGTGACGTCCGTGCCCGCGGATGCCGCCTGGACTCCACCACCGACCAGCTCACCGCCCTCGCGCGTACGAGCATGGACCGCAAGACACAGGTTGTGCCCGTTCGGGGCCAGGGGGGGCGGTCCGAACGTAGCACGGGCCAGGGGAGGAGTCAACCATGAGTTTGGACGCGATGCGCGGCGCGAGCGGGACGGTGGAAGTCCGATGGAAGCTCCTTCAAGGATTCGTTCCGGGCCCGCCCGAATGGGGGTTATGCCGATGATCCCCGCCCGGCAACTCTATGAACTGCAGCGCCTCGATTCACGCCTGACGCAGCTGGAGCGCGCGCTGGCCGCGCTCGACGACGGCGCGCAGCTGCGGGCGCTGGCCGAGCACGTCGCGGCGGCGGCGGCGGCGGCGGCGGCCGATCTCCGGGCCAGGCAGGCCCGGTTGCGTGATCTGGAGCTCGAGCTGCAGGGCGTGGTCGAGAAGAGCCGCAAGATCGAACAGGACCTCTACAGCGGACGGATCGGCAATCCCAAGGAGTTGACCGCGATGCAGGACGACGTCGCCGCGCTCGGTCGCCAGCGACAGCGTCTTGAGGACGAGATGCTCGCCCTGATGGAAGAGACCGAGCAATTGGCCCAGCGAGGCGGCGTCCTGACCGCGCAGCGTCAGGCCCGCGAGCGCGAGCTGGAGGATCACGTGCTGCAGTACCAGACCCATACCCGCGCGATCACCGCGGAGATTGAGTCGGTCCGCGGGGCGCGCGAGACGATGGCCGCCGGGATCGATCCCGATCTGCTGCGGCGCTACGAGCGGTTGCGCGAGCGCAAGGAGGGGGTGGCCGTGGCCGCCGTCGTCAACGGCATCTGCGCAGGGTGCCACGTGGCCATCCCTGAAGGCCGCGTCGCCCAGATCCTCGAGGGGGAGCGTCTCTACACCTGCGAAGAATGCGGCCGCATCCTCTATGTCCCGGGTGGGTAGGCACGATTCGCTTGTCCTCTACATCGACGGCGCCGCCCGCGACAATCCCGGGCCCGCCGGGATCGGGGTCGTCGCCAAAGCCGGCCGTCACGTCGTGTCCGAGATCGGTGAGTACATCGGGCGCACGACGAACAACGTCGCAGAGTACCGCGCCCTGATTCGCGCGCTCGAAGAAGCGAAGGCCCGCGGCGCCACGACCGTCGAGATCCGCTCCGACAGCGAGCTGCTCGTGCGGCAGCTCAGGCGCGAATACAAGGTGAAAAGCCCCGACCTCAGCCCCCTCTACCTGGAGGCGAACCGCCTGCTGACCTCCTTCTCCCGTTATACCGTGACGAAGATCCCGCGCGGCGAGAACGCCGCGGCTGACGCACTGGCGAACCGCGCCATCGATGCCGCCGCTCCCGAACTCACCTTCCTGGAGTTCTCCGCGATCGTGGAACCCGGGGGGGAGGGCTTCTTCGCCCGCGTGCCGGCGCTGGGGGTGGAGGTCGAGGGGAGGACGCGCAGCGACGCTCTGGACCGCGCCCGCGCCGCCGCGGAACAGGAAGTAAGGCTTCTCCGCGCCGCGGGCCGCGCGCCGCCCAAGGAAGAACGACTGCGCATTCACCTGAAGCCGGAAGACGGCGAATAGGTGCTCCTCCCCGGCCACAGGCGGCCTGCGTTGAGGAAGGCCGCCTGGCGTGGTAGGATGACTCCGGGAGCAGGCCGGGCAGCCGCTGCGGGCCCCGAGCGTACGGCGGGATGCCCCGCAGAGGAAAGTCCGGGCACCACAGGGCAGGGCGCTGGGTAATGCCCAGTGGGGGCGACCCCGAGGACAGTGCCACAGAAACATACCGCCGGCCGATCGGGCCGGTAAGGGTGCAATCGTGCGGTAAGAGCGCACGGCGCGCCGGGTGACCGGCGCGCGGGCAAACCCCGCCCGGTGCAAGGCCACGTAGGGGGAGATGAGGCGGCCCGCCGCATCCCCGGGTAGGCTGCTGGAGACGCCTGGCAACAGGCGCCGTAGAGAGATGGCTGCCGCCGCTCCCTGAGGCGGCACAGAACCCGGCTTACAGGCCTGCTCCCCCAATCTGGTGCATCGACGATGCCGCGGCCCCGCCTCTCCGGGGGCCGCGAGCGTTGTTAGTGGTTGTTGGTCCTAGCGCGCCGTGTGGGGTGTGCCGCGAGGGTAGAGGAGGTAGCGCTGGCGGATCGTTACGAACCACTGCAGGTCGGCATTCCAACGCGCGATGATCCAGTCGGCACGCTCTCCCCGCAGGATGGCTTTGCGTACCGTGTCCGTCCCCCAGACGAGGTCGAAGCGATACCGGCCGCCGTTCTGCGGCGGCGTGAACAGCGGCGCCTGAGGGTGAAGCCGACGGACGGTGTCGAGGATGTGCACGGCGGTTGCCGCCGGACGAAACCTGCGACGGTCGGTGACGATGAGACGAATCCCGCTCTGACGGCGGCCCGGCGGCCCCACCCTGATCGCTTCGAACCGCACGCCCGAGAGGCCCCGCTGATTGAGCTGCGCGGCCAGCCGGTCGCCCCGCAGCCAGCGTGCGGTGACCGTCTGGAACGGCGTGGCCGACCCGGCGCCGACGGTCAGTGTCGTGCCCTCCAGCAATCCCGTTGCGGCGTGGAGCTGCGCCGCCGCGGGGGAGGGGATGTTCGGCGAAGGCCGGTACCACCCCAGGCCGGTGTCTTCCCAGTGCATGCGGCCCCGCCACCCGCTCATCGGAACCACGGCCAGCCGTGCGCCGATCCCGAACTCCTCGTTGAAGAGCAGGGCGAGCTCGCCGACCGTCATCCCATGCACGGCCGGGACGGGATAGATGCCGATGAACGAGGCAAAGTTGCGGTCGAGGACCGGTCCGTCGACCCGGTCGCCGCCGAGCGGGTTGGGGCGGTCCAAAACGATGAACAGTTTGTCATGCTCGGCCGCGGCCTGCATGGCCAGGGCCATGGTTGAGACATAGGTGTAGGCCCGCGCGCCGACGTCCTGGAGATCGAAGACCAGCGCGTCCACCCCGGCCAGCATCTCCGGAGAGGGACGGCGGCTGCGCGCATAGAGACTGTACACTGGAATCGTTCCCGTACCCGCCGGCTTGCTGGTGAACGGCACCGCCGCACCAGCCGGCCGGGTCCCGAACAGCCCATGTTCAGGGGCGAAGAGGGCCACGACGCGGATGCGCGGATCGAGGGTGAGGATCGTGGCCGTGGGCCATCCACCGATGCCCGTCGCGGCGCGGTGCGTGATCAATCCGACCCGTTTGCCTGCCAGCACCTGGGTGTGGTAGGCGACGAGGACATCGACGCCCGGCCACACCTGCGGGCGCGGTGAAGACGCCGCGGGCGAGGCGGTTCCGGCGACGAGGAGAACCACCATCGCGGCCAGAATTCCGCGGATGTGAGCCCGTCCAGTCTGAAGTGTCCTCAGTGTGGGAGCCGCCACGTGATCTCCAACATCACGATTCGGTGGCACCAGGTCAAGGGCGCCTTCCTCTCTGAGCGCGGCCACTTCTGCTTCCGGTGCGGGCGTCCCTTCCAGCCCGGATCCAACGGCGAGCTCGCCTTCCGGACGGTGCGCGTGGACGCCGTCACGCCGGCCGTCCAAAGCCTCCAGGCCACCGCGGACGTCGTCGTCGTCCGGTATCGCAACGGGGCCACGGAGATTCTGTACTGAGGCATCCCGTCCCGCACGACCGCGCCGACGCCCCTGCGTGTGTCGTGCCCCTCCTGTGGCGCCGTTCAGACCCCGCAAGGACTTCATTTCGGGCATGTGAAAGAAGGGTCCGGTTTCGGGGGTGCAGGCGTTGTCCGGTGAAGCTGTCGCCGTAACGGCCCACGACGAGCGCTCGTCCGGTTTCCTCGGCCTGATGCGGAACCGGAACTACGCCCTGTTGTGGTCCGGCCAGCTCATCTCCGAGATGGGCAACCGGTTCCACTGGGTGGCGGTGTCGCTGTGGGTCTACTTCCTCACCCAGTCCGCGGCCGCGGTCTCCCTGGCGATCTCCTCGATGTTCGTGGGCAGCCTGCTGGTCAGCCTCTGGGCCGGCGTCTTCGTCGATCGCCTCAACCGGAAGGCGATCCTCATCGCCTCGGATCTGGTGCGGGCGGCGCTCGTCGCCTTGATCCCCACGCTGATCCCCATCAGCCTGTGGCTTGTCTACCTCGACCTGATGCTCATCTCCGTGGCCACGGCGTTCTTCCGGCCCGCCATCTTCGCCGTCGTGCCCCAGGTGGTGCCACGGCGGGATCTCATGGCGGCGAACTCGTTCTTCACCGCGATGGACACCGGCACGGAGATCCTGGGCCCGATCATGGCCGGCTTCCTCGCCCAGTCCTACGGATACGCGCCCCTGCTGTACGCGGACAGTCTGACCTACGTCTTCTCCGCGCTGTGCGTCTTCGCGATGGGCCTGAGCCCTCAGATGCGTCCGGAGCGGGGGCTGGACGTCCGGGCCGTCTGGGGCAGCGTGGTCGAGGGACTCCGCTACATCCGGCGCGATGAGTTGCAGCGTGCCTTGTTCATCCTCATCTTCCCGGCGACCCTGGTCGGCGCCGGTCTCAACGCCCTGCAAACCCCGCTGGCCAAAGGCGAGATCGCCATCACCGACGCGGAGTTCGGCACGTTTCAGAGCGTGTGGGGATTGGGATTCGTCGTCGCCTCGCTCCTCTTGGGCTGGTATGGGACGGTCTTCCGCAAGAGCCGCCTGATCATCGGGGGGTACTTCCTGGGGTTCCTCGCCACGGCCCTGATGGGGTTCAGCGCGGCGTACACCCCCCTGTTGCTGACGGCCTTTGCGGTGGGCTTCGCCAACACCCTGTACTACGTGGGGCTCGGCACGGTCCTGATGGAGTACACCCCTACTGAACTCATGGGACGTGTCGTCTCGACGCGCCAGCTGGCCCTGGCCATCACCAGGGTCGTCTCGCCGCTCCTGTTCGGCGCGATCGCCGAACGCAGCGGGATTCGCCCCGCGATCTTCCTCATGGCCGGCGTCGGCGCGATAGGGACGCTGGTCGCCGTCTGGCGGTACCCCGCGGTGCGGCAGTTCGACCGCGACTGGAAGGGATCCGGCTCCTGGATGTCCGCCCTGCTCAAGCCCTTCGTGGAGCCCGTCGATACCGAGTTTCAGGAGGCCCCGCAGCGCTGGCTCAACGTGGTGTCTCTGCTCGTGGCCGGGGTGGGGTGGATGATCATAGCAATTGAGAACTACTTGACTGCCCTGGCCCTGCTCATCGCGGCCGTGGGAATTGGAGTTCTGGGGTCCAGATTAAAGCGGTATGGCTGGCTGCGCTGAGCGGGTACGCTCTTGGGAGAGGAGGAGTCACCGGGTTGCCGTAGAACCCCGGTGCTTAACCGGACCGACAGCGTGAAACCGGCCACTCCAAGGCCGAACCGAGGCATCTCCAGGTCGAGCGAGTCGCTCACAGGGGATGCGTCAAAGCCAAGAGCGCGCGGGAGCGTTTGAGCCGATCACCTGTGTAAGGTGAGCGTTGAAAGCATCCCGCAAGACCCGGCTTCTTCAGGCGCTGGGTGGCGAGAGAGGATGGTAGTGCTGGCGGTTCGGGGCTTTTTTTTGATGGAAGTCTTGCCGAAGAGCCTGCAACTGTACATCGTCGGTATAATCCTCGTTGCGGCCGGTGCCTTGTGGGTGCTACTGCCGACTATACCCTTTCATTCAACAAATGAACTGGTCTTGTTTCTGACTCTCATTGCGCTTGCCTCGATGTTTCCGATTCCTGATCCGCGTGGTGGCTTCATAACCGCCGCGGCTATCCTGTTCTACGTATTGATAAGCTTGTATGGTCCTGGTGCAGGTCTTGTGGTGGTCGGGCCAGGGTATGCGGTCGGCGCTGCTATCTCGAGGCGGTGGGTCCCGTGGCGCACCCTGTCAAACGGCGCGCAGATGGGCTTGAGTGTCGCAGCTGCGGGTGTTGCGTTTCGCCTAGGCGGTGGCAGTCTCTCTAATCCTGATTTTCGAACCCTCCTCCTGCCGCTCGGGATGAGCGTCCTAACATTCCAGCTCGTGAACAATTTCCTTGTCGCTTTCTACTTCAATAGACTACGTGGCACGCCGCTCATACCCACGTGGCTCTCGGATGTCAAGGAGCTCCTTGTCTCCAATTTGCTCAGTATTCCGACTGCGGCGCTGCTAGCTATTCTGTACAAATCGGCGGGCCCCGCGGTTCTCCTGGCCTATCTTGTATACCTCCCCCTGCAACGGCGGGCCCATGTACTGTACCTTCAGCAGAAGCGAATCCATGACCAGGCAATCAACTCTCTTGTGCTGGCCATCGACGCCAACTTTCCTCAAGGTAGGGGACACTCACGGCGGGTCGCAAACGTCGCGGTGGCTGTAGCGCGCCAACTGGATCTTCCCGACCGGATGATCGAGTCTATTGAACTTGCGGCATTGTTGCATGATGTCGGGCTTATTGGTCTCGACCTGGCAAGTGAGTCTGAAGGCATGTCAGAACCAAGCACCAAGTTCAAGGAGCACACGCGAATTGGCGCGGAGCTCGTTCGAGAGCTGTCCCAAAAGGACGTTTCCAAGATCATAAGGCACCATCACGAGAGATACGATGGGACAGGCTACCCCGATGGGTTGAAAGGAAACGAGATCCCTATTGGCGCGCGCGTAGTCGCGATCGCTGAGGCGTTCGACTCCATGCTTTCAGGTGGTTTTCCTGGTGGCCGGTCGCAGCCGATTGAAACTACTCTTCATGTGATCAAGAATGAGGCGGGGAGGTCCTTTGATCCGCGAGTCGTCACAGGTCTCACTTTAGCGGTTGAATCCGGTAGCGTGCATCGGACGGTAGCCCCGGATTTCGGCGACGGCGTCGCCCCTCTTACCGGAATGGTGGGAACTCAAACCAATGACTAACCTATACATCCTGCTTATGCAGGCCTTCGGAGTCTTCTCTGTTCTCGTGTCCGGGGCAGTTATTGCCGTCGAGGGTATCCGACAAGACGAAGCCCTGCTGACTCTGCTTGGGGTAACCGCTGGGTGGTTGAGATTCAGACTCTCCCCATCAGGCTTCGTAACGCTCTCGCCGACTGCCTTCTTCCTTGCGCTTCTCATCGTGCAACCATGGGAGGCCTTCGTTGTAGCCGTCGCTTCGACCGTCCTGGGGGCAGTGATATTTGGGAGGCCGCGGACTGCGTTGTTGGAGACTGGGGAGGAATCGGTCCCACCGCTCGTTGCGGTCGTGACTTACTCGTTCGCGAAGTCTATTCCCAGCCTAGCTCCAACATTGCAAATAGGCGTTCCCTATCTGTCAGCGGTTGTCGCATATACTGCTGCCAAGTTTCTCTTGGGCATCACGGGCGCGTACGTGGGAGAAGGCATTGCCTTCAGATCCTATCTTCTTGGTGCGGGCAAGAACAGTGTTGCAAATCTGCTTCTGCACGCCACCGTTGCACTCGCGCTTCGACTCTTCCTTTTCGGCCAGTTTGGCTACTTCGCCCTGATCCTTGCAACAATTGCCCTTGTCGAATTCTATCATCCATGGAAATTGCTGAGTGAGCAGGACGCGGTTCTCTTTGCCAATCTCGCCATGGTGGCGCAAGCCATTGACGTGAAGGATCCGTACACAGCGAGGCACTCGCGGAACGTAGCTCAGATCGCCGTCAGGATAGCGCGGGCTATGGGACTGCCCGAGAACGAAGTGCGCAAGATTCGGATTGGCGCACTCATGCACGACATTGGGAAGATCGGCGTTAGCACGGCTATTATTCGGAAGCCAACGAGGTTGGACCCCGAAGAACAGCGGTCCATGCAGGCACATCCAGAGATCAGCGCGGATATCATGCAACCGATCGAACTTCTAGCAGAGGCAGCCGAAATCGTCCGGCATCATCACGAGCACTGTGACGGGACTGGTTACCCGAGCCGCCTGAAGGGCGAGGAGATTCCAATCGGTTCACGGGTCATACTCGTGGCGGATGCGTTTGATGCCATGACAACAGATCGACCGTACAGGCGCGGTCGGTCAAAGGAGGAGGCTGTCAAGGTACTGAGGGATCACGCAGGAAAGCAATTCGACGCCGAAGTGGTACGTGCCCTCGAGACGATCGTTGGCCTTCTCTAAGCAGCAACTCATCGCGTTCTAGTCTCTGCTCACTCGCGCCTGGGATCCGCCCACGAAGTAAGGGGCCAGTGACAACTTCTCTTTGGTGACTGAATGATGGACGCGCGTTCCGAAGCCATTAGGGTCACGCTCTTGGGACGCTTCCGAGTCTCTGTAGGGGGAAGTGACATTGCCTTCCCGACGAAGAAGGCGACGTCGCTGTTTGCCCTCCTTCTGCTGAAGCGTGGGGTAAGGCTCTCGCGCGAGAGCGTTGCCGCCGCGCTCTGGCCGGACGCCGATGAGGAACACGCGCGCCGCAACCTGAGTATGTCTCTGTGGAGAGTAAGACGAGAGATTCGGGCATTGCCGAACATAAGCTTGCATTCGGGCACTGATGGAATTCAGCTCGATTGGTTGGGGGTGGATGTCGATCTCGATCGATTCCGCGAGTTAGTGGCTCGAGCAGCTGCTTGCCCGCATGAGGAGCGGAGAGAATTGCTTGAGAAGGCGGAGGCTACATACACTGGCGACCTTCTTGAAGGGATATCGGACGACTGGTGCGAGGAGGATAGGCGCTCATTGCGGGCTACCTTTGAGGGTTTACTCAGGGAGATCAGCGCGGCTTGCTTGGGGGCGGCTCAGTACAGTCAGGCAATTGAGCGACTGGAGAGGCTCGTCCGTCTGAGCCCGTATGATGAGGATGCCCACAGGGAACTCATTCGCGGGTACTACATGGCTGGCAGGCGTGGTGTTGCGTTGTCTCACTTCCAGGCTATGAAGCGGACTTTCTCAAAAGAGCTGCAAACTTCTCCTTCTCCGGCGACGGTCCAATTGTACGAGCACATACGAGCCCATTCCGATTGGGTGCTTCCGTCTGAGGGCAAGGAGCGCGCTGGCGATGGTACAGGCGAGTCATCCGATCCCTTCGCGACAATTCCTTTGATCGGACGAGGAGATGAAATAGCTAGAATGTCACGGGCTCTTGACCATGCTTTGCAGGGAAAGGGTGCCGCCTTCCTTGTGTGTGGCGACATAGGGGTGGGGAAGACCAAATTGATCGAGACGGTGATGGCCGAGGCAGGGCTAAGAGGGTTTGACACTCTTCTTGGCGCTTGTCCCGACCTCGAGTATCCACCACCATATCAAGTTTTCATCCAGGCGCTGTGGCCCAGACTTCGAGGCCGCTCTGGCTATACCGAAGGCCTTGCTGCCCTAGCTGGTCAAGTAACCGAGAGCGTTCCTTCATTAGACACTCCAGCGAATAGACCTGATTTCGCTGGACGAGCCGACAGCGCCATGCTGAACGAATACATGGTGAACCTACTGCTGGACTCTCTACACGCAGCACGGCCTACACTGTTGGTACTCGAAGATATTCACCGTATCGATGGCGCTACTGAGGGACTGCTCGCAAGCTTACTCAGTCGGGTTGAAGCCGCGCGGCTAGTTGTTGTTCTATCCGCTAGGCGTGGCGAACGCGACTCTGATCGCGTTATTGCGTCGATTCTGTCTGCTGGTGCAGAAGCCGTTGAGCTTGTCCCCTTGGGGAAGGGTGATGTGCCAAGGTTCATAGGAGCGATTCTAGGACACATCGTACCAATGCACCACCTAGCGGACTTCGTTCATCAACGGACCGGAGGCGTGCCACTGTTCATGGTTGAGCTCCTGAAGTTCCTGGTTTCCGAAAGATACGTCCGAAAGAGATTAGACGGCGGGTGGGCACTTGACGAGAAATCTGTAGCCGCAGATAGCTGGCGCGTTCCTTCACAAGTACTCGAGGCAGTTCGGAGGCGCATTTCCAGGTTGGAATCCGAGGCGCGAGGCCTTTTGGCGATCGCCGCCGTGATCGGGTCAGATGTGCCATTTGAGCTGCTTGAGCGGCTCCTTGGAGTTCCCGAGGATAGGCTCATTGAGACTGTTGAACATCTGCTCGATAGTCGCCTTCTTGTGGAGTCTGATAAAGGACTGAGATTTCCTCACGAGAGCATCCGGACTGCCGCCCTAAGCATCCTTAGCCGCACGAGATTGAGAAAGCTTCATTCAAGAATCGCCGGGATCCTCGAAGTACTGACCCCTGTCAAGACGTCTGAGATTGCGTGGCATTACAATGAAGCCGGCAACTTCACCAAGGCCGCACTGTTCTTCGAGAGTTCGGGAGACAAAGCGCGGCTTCTTCACGCCAATGAGGACGCTGTACGCTACTACTCTCAGGCGATTTCCTCGGTTAGATCCGCAGGCGGTGAAGCCGAGGAGGTTCTCCGGCAGTTGGCAGTGCTTCTTTTGAAGCGCAGTGAAGTCCTGGACCTAGTTGGAAACCGATCGCTACAGGGTCAGGATATCGAGTTGATCCTGAAGATTGCCGCGAAGCTAGGGGATCGACATCTCCGAGGTCAGGGTCTCCTCCTTCAGAGTCAGGTACTTTGCCGGATGAATCAGAATGCGGATGCGCTTACGGCCGCGTCCGAGGCGGAGCGGCTTTTCCGCGCTGCTGAGGATCCAAAGGGCTCGGCGCAAGCTGCTCAATCTGTCGGACTCGTCTATGTCAACCTCCGGAACGAGAGAAAGGCCGGGCAGGCTTTCCGCCGTTCTGTTGAGCTCTTCAAGAAGGCTGGCGATAGGGCCGGTGAGGCCCGGGCTCTTGTCCACTTGGGGACAGTGATGACGATTGCTCGGAACAATACCATGAGCATGCAGTACCTCAACCGCGCGGAGGAGATCATCCGTGAACTGGGCGATAAGAGGTCGTTAGCGTGGGCAATCATGCAGAAAGGCGTTCTTTGTCGTTATGCCGGGCAGGGTGATCGCTCTGAGGATCTTCTGCTAACTGGTGTGGGTCTTCTGGAAGAGATCGGTGACAAGGTCGGCGAAGCCAGGGGGCGAGCTCAACTCTCGTGCACTCGGGTCGCAATAGGGAAGCTTCGAGAGGGGCTGCGTGATGCAGTCGTCGCAGCATGTTTGGCGCGCGAATCTCTCGACATCCGGGCAATGATCCTTATCCTCAACACCAATGCATATACGAGTTTGCGATGTTTGGGGGCCTTCGCTCGCGCGCAGGTGTGCGTAAGGGACGCGATTCGGATGGCCTCGGAAGACGGCGGGGCGGAGAATATAGCGACATACTATGATACGATGGCCGCCATACTGCTGGACAAAGGAGACTGGGAAGGGGCGTCACGATGGGGACGGCAAGCCATGTCTCTCCACAAGAAGTGGGAGGGGCACTTCAGCTTTGTCGGCGATGAGATCTGCTATCATCTTGGTCTTGCTTACCTGCGGCTCGGCAAGCTGGGGCCAGCAACCCGGTTGCTAAATCGTGCCGTGGATAGCTGGCGTCGAAGTGGGGACCTCGTTGAACTGATTCGTGGAGTGAGTGCGCTCGGGGAGCTTGCTTTGGCCAAGGGGGAGACTGACAAAGCCCTTGAGGCTGCGAGGGAAGTGGAGAAGCTGTTGCGAAGAGTTGACGGCCTGGAGCAGATCCAGCAGGTGTACTGGGTCCAGCACAAGATCTACGCTGCCGCTGGCGCGCGGGTGGCGGCGAGGCGCGCGCTGAGGAAGGCGTGCGCGGAGATCGGGAGGCAACTCCATACCCTGAAGGGTCGGGCGCGACGTCGGTTTCTGGCGATTCCGGTTCATGGGGAGATCCTGAGAGAGGCTGCGCAGCACGGTCTGGAGATTCGAGATCTCGGAATGGCGGAGCGGGACTGGCGACCCGCATCCGATCCGGCGCTGCGCATCGACCAGCGGAGACGGGCGGTGCTCGACCTGATCGCCGGAGGGGACACGAACCAGAGAGGCATCGCCGAGCGGTTGGGCGTCTCGACACGCACGGTGGGGAGTGACGTGGCCGCGCTGCGGCGCGAGGGGTTGATTGGGCCGAACTGACTTCCCGGCATCCACGTTTCGTCTCGATCCGCCCGTGATGTGGGATGTCCGGCTGACCTTCCCGCGGCCGGTCGCCTCCATTCCCGGAAGCATCGACGCCGCCTTCGACGCGCTGGCGCTTCCTGCGCTCCGCGGCAGGCGCGTGGCGGTCACGGCGGGCAGCCGCGGGATCCGGGGGATCGCGGCCATCCTCGGCCGGGTCGTCCAGGGGCTCAAATCACGAGGCGCTGACCCCGTGGTCGTCGCCGCGATGGGGAGTCATGGCGGCGCCACTGCTGAGGGACAGCGGAAGTTGCTCGCCCACCTGGGGATCACCGAAGAAAGCGTCGGGGTGCCGATCCGCACCGACATGGACGTCATCGAGGTCGGGCGGACGCCCGGCGGGCTCACCGTCTACTGCGACCGCCAGGCAGCCGCCTGCGACGGCATCCTCGTCGTGAACCGGATCAAGCCGCATACGGGGTTCGCCGAGCCGATCGGCAGCGGATTGCTGAAGATGCTGGCCGTGGGACTGGGCAAAGTCCCCGCTGCCGCGCAGATCCACCGACAGGGACCGGCCCGGATGGCGGAAGCCATCGAAGAGATCGCGGGAGTGCTCCTGGGCTCGGGAAAGGTCCTCGGAGGCCTGGCGATCATCGAAAACGCGTACGACGAAACGGCGGACATCGTCGCCGTGCGGCCGGGAGAGATGGTGGCAAGAGAGCGCGAGCTGTTCCAGCGGGCCAAGGCGTTGATGCCCCGGCTGCCGGTGGAGGACATCGACCTGCTCATCGTCGACGAGATGGGCAAGAACCACAGCGGCACGGGTATGGACGTGAACATCATCGGCCGGTGGCGCCTCCCCGGGATGCCGGAGCCGGCCTCCCCGCGCGTCACGCGCATCGCCGTGCTGCGGCTCTCGTCCGAGTCCGAAGGCAATGCACAAGGCGTGGGCCTGGCCGATGTGGTGACGCGCCGGCTGGTGGACGCCATCGACCCGGTCCATACCTACACGAACACGATCACGAGCACGTTC